>Ga0307515_10000038_pt1 | contig 331376 bp, 283 predicted proteins | sample 17_EM_MG_FD_194513 | JGI IMG/M metagenome (GOLD analysis project Ga0307515, IMG submission 194513) | Populus trichocarpa ectomycorrhiza microbial communities from riparian zone in the Pacific Northwest, United States - 17_EM | ecosystem: Host-associated > Plants > Roots > Unclassified...
CGGCCCCCCCCCCCCCCCCCCCCCCCCCCGCGGGTACCCGGCAGCGAACGGGCTGCTGGTAGGTGTTCCGCTTGCCGCCGTCCCGCAGACGAGGAGCCGGGTCGTAGGACCTGCGGAGCCGCGGCCCGGCGCCTCTCCGGACGGGAGACGACGATGAGCGACGAATACGACCTGGGCGCCCAGCTTGAGCTGGAAGGCCGCCTCCACGGGTGGCAGGTGTACCAGGCGCGTGAGCCTCGGTGGGTCGCCCCGGTCGGTGACCTGACGGCCAAGGTGGAGGTCCCGGCCGGCTGGTGCTGGGCGGCGCACTGGCATCCGGACGAGCTGCCGGTCGTGGCCGAGACCCTGGCCGAGTTGGAGCACCTGGTCGGTGAGCGGACGCCGCCGACGGAGCCGAGCCGGCCGGTGTTCCGCGACGACAACGACTTCGACACGGTCGAGGAGATCGACGAGGCGGTCGCTGCCGTCGCCGACGAGCACGTCGAGCGGCGGCTTCAGGAGCTGCTGGCAGACCCGCCTGAGCGCTCGGTCATGCGGGAGCTGCTCGGCGACGACGCGGACCGCTACGAGGTCGCCCCGGGCCGCTGGTACCTGCCCGGGACGCCTCCCTGAGCGGAGCGGGAGTAGGCCGACCGTCCACAGTGCGGCGCCGATCATCCGAGGTCAGCGGCTCCGCGGTCGACGCCACGCCGAATCGCGAGCACAGTGTCATGGCCTCCTCACCGATAGGGACGACACGATGACGCAACCGCCGATCATCCCCGGCCGGCAGCCTGCGTGGCCGCCACCCCCCGCGCCCACGACGCCCCGCCAGCGCACGCACCCGCTCGCCTGGGCCGCCGCGATCATCATCGGCGGGAGCGTCGGCGCCGCCGGATTCTTCGCCTACCGCGCGTTCGCGCCGGCCGGATTCCCCGGCAAGCCAGCCGACTCGGGCATCGAGGCCTGCGAGGCCATGCGGGACGGCCCGATCGGCAATCAGACACCACTCACCGAGGATCGATACCGGAAGACGCGGGCACTGTTCGCGGGCTCCCGCGACCCCGACATCCGCGAGAACGGCACGAAGTTGATCGACATCGCCTGGCAGGCCGGGCAGGACGAGTCGAAGGCGCTTGCCTACATGGGCCCGCTTATGGACGCGGCCAGCGGTTTGCAGACGGCGTGCGCCGACCACGGCATCATCCTGCCCAACAACTGACCGCCCGGCTACAAGGCCGGCGGCAGCAGCGCCTTGACCGCCGCCACCTCGGCGCGGAGCAGGGCCAGCTCCGCCAGGGCCTTCTTGCCGTCCTGCAAGCCGGACTGCAGGGCCACCGCGACGGTGTCGCCGCCGCCGGGCTTGCCCAGGTCGTGGTTGAGCAGGGCCCTGACGATCTCGTCGACGCTTGGCATATCGTCCTCCTCGTTGCGGATCTTCTCGGCGAGCCGGGCGGCCTGCGCGGGTGTGCCGACGACCTCCCAGTGCATCGGGTCGGGGTCTGACCAGTCGCCGCCCCAGCGCAGCACCCCGTCGCTCTCGCGCTCCAGCGCGTGGCACTCGTCGATCTGCCGCGTGGTCATCACCTCGGACGGTTCGGCGCCGTCGGGGTTGTCGGGCGCGTTGATATCCCACGCACACGCCGCGGCATGGTTCGACCAGTCAGGGCCGTCGCCGATGAGCCGGACGTTCCAGCCCCAGCATCCGGCGGGCTGGATGGGCTCGACGCGGCGGTGGTACTCGGCGACGTGCCAGCGGGCGATCGTGGCCACGTCCCCGGCGAGGACGCGCACCGTGTGCGGCATGGTGCCGGGGAGCACCAGGTCGGTGAGCTTGCGGCGGCCGGCGTCGGTGTCCGGGACGACGGGCCAGCCGTTCTGCGATGTGGGCATCAGCGGATCACTCCCTGGGCTCGTAGTTCGGCCAGCACCTTGAGCGCGGCCCGGTTCGCGCCGGCCTCGATCCGGGCGTCGAGCTCACCGTTGACGCGGCGCTCGATCGTGCCCAGCTGCGTGGTCTGCGCCGCGGTGTCCGCCTGCAGCTGCTCGACCCTGCCGGACACACCGCCGGCGACAGCCGCGCCGCCACCGATGCCGCCGAGGACGCCGAGGGCGCCGAGGATCGCCGCCGGGTCCCAGTCGGCGAGGGTTGCCAGCGCGACCGCGGCCGCGGACAGCACCGCGATCAGGCCCACCATCTGCCACGAAAGCTTGCTCATCAGGGCTCCGTCCTGTCCCATGTCCACTCCAGCACCGACGCGAACTGCGAGCTGACCGCAGTCGACGACGTGCCGGCACCCGACCGGGTGACCTGGTAGACGATCTCGAAATAGTCGGTGCTGCCGTTGCACTGCACCTCGGACGCGACGGGCAGCACCAGCGTCTGCGCGGTGGTGCCCGGGGTGATCCGGTGCGCCGGGGCGATCGCGACGCCGTTGCGGGCGATGTAGCACTGGGCCTGCGTGTAGTCGGTGTTCCCGGCGATCGACACACCGCCCTTGACCCCGTAGACGCCGGCGACGGTCGGGGTGACCCGGGTGTTGTTCACCCCGGGGTCGTGGAAGTTGTGGGTGTCGATCTCGTCCGTGGCGGCGAACGTGATCGCCGTGGCGGTGGTGTTGACGATGCCGGTCTGGGCGGTGCCCTGCCGGATCCGCCCGGCCGGTTTGTTCGGGCCGTACCGGATCAGGTCGTTGATCGTGGCGGCGAGGATCGGGTCGCCGCCACCGACCTCGGTGTAGGTCATCGAGCCCACCTTCCGGGGGTTGCGACGTGCACGGCCGCGCCGGCCGGCAAGGTCTTGCGGATGGCGTTCTTCGACCGGACAGCCCCGGTGATCACCTGCTGGTAGGCGCCCGGGCTGCCGGTCCGCGCGCCCATGCCACCGGCGGGGACGCCGACGAGCTCGCCGGCGGTGAGCAGGTCGTAGGCGGACGTCGACGACCAGGTCTCGTCGGCGGTGATACCGAGGGTGAGCGTGGTCGTGGTCGGCCCGGCCGCCGCGCTCATCGTGGACGTGGCCAGGTCGTAGCGGGCGATCCCGTCGTCGTAGGCGCCCACCGCGAACTGCTGGTCCGGAGCGCACACGAAGGTGATCCGGCGCGAGGTCGGGCCGATGACCTCGGTGTAGCCGAGCACGTGCAGCCGGATCGTGTACTCCCGGAACCCGGCGATCGTGATGACGTGGCCGACGTCGACGGCCTCCACCTCGGCGACCTTCGCCGGGCCCAGCGCCGCGAGGTTGACGGTCACCTGCGGGTAGCGGGGCAGGTTCACCGTGCCCCTCTTGAGCCACCAGTTCGCCAGGACCGGCAGGCCGGCCTCGTCGGCGACGTTGACGTCGACGCGCTGCTCGTACTCGCCGCGGCCGTCCGGTGGTGGCTGGGTGCCCATCGGGCTGGTGTCGTCGCGGGCGATGTGCTCGCCGCCGTCGCGCTGGGCGACGGTGACGATGTTGTGGACCGGCAGGTCGTCGGTGACCTCCCGGGGCAGGCCGGGCAGATCGGTCGGGGAGAGCTCGAGCGCGGGGGTCTGGTTGTAGCGGTCGGCGAGGCACAGCAGGTAGATGGCGGCCTGGGTGCGCATGTCGAAGATCAGGCCGTCCTCGGTCCGGGCGATCTCCTCCAGGTGCCCGGCGAGGGTCGCGACCGGCTGCGGGCCCATCGGGGTCGAGCTGGCCCAGCCGTCGCTGACGATGTTGGTGATCCCGGCGGCGGTGAGGAGCCGGTAGAACCGCCAGGCGGTGAGCTCGCCGAGGTAGCCGGTCCAGGCGTAGATCCGGTCGGTGCTGAACAGGTCGGTGCCGCCGGACGATCCGACGTCGGCGAAGAGGAAGTGCCCGAACGTCGAGCCGGCGGGGACGTCGCCCAGCTCCGTGCTGGCCGAGACGGCGGCGCTGTCGAGGGTTCCCGGCTGGTGCGCGAACGTGCCGGTGATGAACCTCGACTGCGTGTTGTCGGCGTTGGTCCAGTTGACGAAGATCGTCGTGGTGCCGCCGGAGTAGGTGGCGTCGATCGTCCACAGCGACCACTGGGTGAAGTCGTAGGCGTCCGTCGTCTTGGTGACATCCAGCCAGAACCCCGGGGCCACCGCGCTGTTGGACCCCTGGAGTTGGATCTGCCCGGTGCTGGGGAGCAGGACGATCTGGAACGCGTCGCCGGACCCGCCGCCGCCGGACGTGTTGATGCTGTACATGAACGTGTCGTCGCTGGTCAGCGGTTCGAGGCGCTGAACCCACGAGTGTTGCCAACCGGTCGTGCTGGTCGCGTTCGGGACCACGTTGGTGTAGAGGTTGACGCCGCCGCGCTCGCCCAGGTCCATCAGCGGAGCGCTCGACGACGGGTAGCTCTGGCTGTCGAAGGTGACGCCACCGGAGAACGCGAACCCTTCCGGCCCGACGAAGGTCGGCACCGGCACTGTGGTGGTCCGGGCCTGCTCCGCCGGGAAGTACGCGGTGACGTGGGCCAGGCCCTCGTTGTAGGCGCGGAACGCGCTCTTGAGGGGCTTGGTCCACTGGCCGATGCGCTGCAGCAGCCCGCCGCCCTCGAACTCCGTCCAGGCCCGGCCGCGCTTCGGGTAGCGGCGGAAGTCCTGGCTCTGGTCGCACGCCAGCGACGACGCCTCGACCACGCCGCGCACGGTGCCGCCCACGGACACCCGGCCGGGAGTGTTCACGCCGGCCTTGCCGTACAGCGGGCTCTCCGGGTTGGACGTGCGGTACCGGTCGTCGTCGTTGGCCAGCTCCGCGGTGATCTGCGCCGGCCGCGGCGCCGGGGACTCGTCGCCCTGCCCGCGCCGGATCACGATCGGGGCGGTGAACACGTCGTCGTCGGCGGTGATGTCGCGCCAGGCGCCGTCGTAGAACAGCTCGAACGCGACGTCCTGCTTAGGCATTGCGGCCGCCAAGGACAAGCTGAGCGTTACCGCCACGGCGGCGAATCGCCCGCGCCAGGATCTCGACCAGCAGGTCATCAAGCTGCGAACCTCCGGACTGGATCACGATCGGTCCGCCGCCACCGCCGCCGGGCCAGCTCACCTGCTCACCGGCCATGGCCATGATCGGGACCTCGGTGCCCGGGGCGCCGGGCACGATGCCGCCGGTGTGGAACTTCGGCAGGTACGGCACGGACCAGCTGTTGCCGCCGATGAACGGGATCCAGCCGGGCACGCTGAACGACATCCCGCCGACGGTGTTGTTCCACGCGTCGGAGATCAGGTTGAACGCCGCCCGGAACGGGGCACTGATGAACCGGGCCACCTTGCCGAACGCGTCACCGAGCCAGCCCGGGATCTTCTTCAAGAAGTCCCAGGTGTTGCTCGCCGCGGACTTGATCCAGCCCCACGACGCCCTCCACGCCCGCTGGAACCAGTCGGTCTTCGTCGCGATGACCACGATGATCGCGATCAGGGCGGCGATCGCGAGGATGATCCAGGTGGTGGGGCTGGCCAGCTGGGCGATGTTCCAGAGCCACTGTGCGGCGGTGACCAGGCCGACCACACCGACCACCGCGCTGAGCAGCGGGGTGACCATGCTGATGTTGTCCGCCCACTTCTGCAGGCCGGTGGGGTTGGCCTCGGACATGGCGGCGTTGAGGTTGAGCTGTGCGTCCTTGCCGTCGCGGACCGCCTGGGTCGCGTCGACGGTCGCCTGAGTGCCGTCGATCGACGCCTGCCGGGCGTCCGCCGTCGCCTGCTCTTCGTCCAGCCGGGCCTGGTTCAGGTCGGACGTCGCCTGGGTGAGATCGATCTGGGCCTGCCGGGCCTCGTCGGACCCCACGCCGTATTCCTTGACGGCCGCGTTGTAGTCCTTCTGGGCCGTCGTCGCGTCCAGCTTCGCCTGACGGGCGTCGATCTCCGCCTGCTCCACGTCGATCGCGGCCTGCTTGCCGTCCAGCTGCGACTGGTTGAGATCCTCCTGCGCCTGCCGCAGATCCACGGCGGCCTGCTTGCCGTCCAGCATCGCCTGCTCGACGTCGGCGTTCGCCCGGGCCAGCTTCATCGCGCGCTCGCGGCCGGCCGACTGGATATCGGCCAGGCCCTGCACGGCCGCCCCGGCGGAGTCGATGGCGTCGGTCATGCCGGTCACGCCGGCGCCGATGTTGCCGATCTTCTCGCCGTAGTCGACGCCCTGCTTGCCGGCCTTATCGAAGTCGGCGCCGGCACTCTTCGCCGCCTTGCCGACGTCCTCGGTCGCGGCGGTCGCCGCCTTCGCCGCCTTCTGCAGCTTGGTGGCGTCCCCGGCGAACTCCAGGGTCATGCTGTTGCCGGCCATCAGCGGACCCGTTCCCGAAGCCCCGGCCACAGGATGGCGCGAGCGAGCGGCGCCCAGTCGCACGGCCTGGTCGAGACGGTCACCGCCCAGGCGACAACCGGCGGTAGGTCGGGGTGGATGGCGATCGGCACCCCGACTGACCCTGCTGCGACCTTCCGGCCCGCCTTGCCTGCCATCAGTCCTCCACCAGCCCGGCGTTGCGGATCACCGCGGTGATGGACTCCTGCAGCTGCGCCTCGATCCGGGGCCGGATCTGCCGCAGCGTCGGGTAGACGTAGCGGCCCTCGCCGAGGAACGGGCGTGCGCCCGGGCGGCCGGCGACGCGGCCCTGGCCACCGAAGTCGAGCCACGGGAAGTACGGGGCACGCTTGCCGCCGACCGCGACCCGGGCCGAGGTCCGCGTCGACCGGGCGACCAGGGAGCGCCGAGCGGCGCCGGACACCGAGGGGATCTTTGGGCGGGTCGCGTCGACGAGCAGCTCGGCCGCGGAGTTCAGCGCCAGCCGCAGCTCCTTGGGCGCGCCGGAGTCGATGCCGCGCAGCCCCTTGGACAGCTGCGCCAGGCCGCCGACCTCGACCTTCAGGCCCTCCACGTCACCCTCCCGCCTGCTTTAGTTCCTGACGCTGTGCCTGGATCGCGTGGAAGACCTTCCAGGTCTCGAACTCCGCGCTGGACATCTGCCGTAGCTGGCCGACGGTCATCTTGAGCCGGTCGGCCAGCGAGTACTCGAAGCCCAGGTCAGTGCTCTCCAGCTGCTCCCGGATCGCTTTTGTCGGCACCCTCGCCGAGCCCGGACAGTTCCCGGATCGCCTCGGTCACCGGCGCGATCACCATCGGCGTCGTCGCCTTCTGCCACGCCTCGACCTGCCGATCGGTCAGCCGCGGCTCAACGAGGCAGTACGACAGCATCCGCCGCTCGATCTCGCCCGGGTCCTCGGTGCCCTTGCGGGACTGGATCAGCTCGAAGCGGGACATGCCCCGCACCTTGACCGTCTTGCCGTTGGGCAGTTCGACGTCCCGGGTGTTCCCGGTGACGTCGCCGGTGGTCAGGTCGTCGAGGCTCGCGTACTCGGTCATCGGTCGGTGTCCTCTCAGACCTGGGCGGACGAGTCCCACTCGTCCGACGGCTCGGTTTCCAGCGACCACAGCCGGTAGCCGGCCGCCGGGGCGGTCTCGGTGTACTTCGTGATCACCGCGTCGAAGCTGTCCTGGGGCAGGCCGGCGCCGGTGCCCTCCGGCCGGTACTGGACCCGGACCTTCAGTCCGACCAGCGGCTTGAGGACAGCGCGCGGGCCGGTCGCCGCCGACTCGTACTTGCCGGAGCAGCCGAACGCGCCGGTGAGCATGGTCGGGTCCTTGACGATGGCGTTCTTGCCGTAGGTGGTGTTGTCCTCGGTGCCGCTGCTCTGCTCGCAGTTGCTGTCGGCGCAGTCGGTCGACACGTCGTTGCCGTCGATGATGATCACGGTGAGCCTGCTGTGCTTGCGCCCCACGATGCGTCTCCTTACGAGCTGGTGCCGACGATGACGACGTCGTACGTGACGCTCGTGCCCGCCGCCGCGTTGGTCAGGGTGATCAGGTCCCCGGTCGCCGCGGTCACGGGGACCTTCCCGTCCGCCGGGCACGACCAGAGGAACACCCCACCCGGCGGGATCGGAATGCCGTCGGACGCAGCCAGGAACAGCGGCACCCCGTTGGCCGCCGGCCGGGTGAAGTTGACGTTGTTCGTGTTCGTCGCGGACGCCTTGATCACGATGCCGCGGAGCTCAACGAACGTGAGCGTCGCCCCGAACGGGCTGGCGAGCACCCCGGCCAGGTCCAGATCCTCCGTGCCCGACGCAGCCAGGGTGCGCTGGTCGTGGAAGAGCAAGTCCGCCTGCGCGGAACCCGTGCCGGACGCGAGCTGGATGGCCGCGGCGATGACGAAGTTGTCCACAGGTGCCGACAGGTCGAGCAGGTTCTTGAACGTGCCCTCGATCCTCGCGGTCACGGTGGTCTTGAGCGTGGTCGCCATCAGTTCCTCTTTCCTTGGCCCACAATGGTTGCCTTGAAGATCGCGACGAGGTAGTCGGTGCCGGCGATCGGCGCGAAGTCGAACTCACAGGTCGTCACGGTCACCTCGTCACAGCTGGTCCACGACCACGCCTCCATGGCCGCCTTCACCGACTTCGGGCCGTCGCCGGACGCCCACGCCGCGACCGTGTCCCGGGCGGTTCGGTCGGTGACCCTGGAGGTCACCAGCACGATCGGCAGGTCGGTGATCTGGTCGCTGCCGCGCCCGTAGGTCTCGTCGAAGACGACCGACTGCGGGTAGTCGAGGTACCCGGCCGGCGGCGACACCCGCGCCGGCGGATGGGAGGCCACCCGCAGCCCGGTGAGCTGCCCCAGCGCCAGCGCCATCTCGTCCATGACCGCACCCAGGTCCACGGCTCAGCCCACCTTCCGCGGCCGGCACAGGCCACGCAGCGACACGGCCACGTCCGGGTCGAGCCGGGCCAGCAGCCGCAGCTCTGAACCCTGCATCGGCGAGCCGGCGACGCCGTACGGCGACTCGCGGCGGGCCGCGAACCGGGAGCCCTGCAGCTTCGCGGCCTGCTTGACCGCCGGAGGAAACGCCGTCCACCCCCACGGGGCGGTGATGCCCGCCTGGTCCTGAGTGCCGTCCGGCTGCGCCTCGGCGTCGGTGGCGAACACCAGCCGCGTCCACGGCTTGCCCTCGGCCGCCGCGTTGCGCGGCTCCAGGGTGAACTTCCCGGTGGTGACCGTGACGGCGCCGACCAGCACGACCAGGCCGCTGACCGACATCAGGTCGTCGATGTCGACCACCCACCGGCAACGGCGGGCGCTCCACCGGGGTGTGTAGAACCGCTGCTCCGGGGCGTCGACCTTGCCGAACTGCCGGTTGCAGTGCTCGTCGATCACCCGGGACGCGGCCGTGCACCAGGCCGCCAGCTCGACATCGTCCAGCTGGTCGCCGACGCGCAGGAACGCGTCCAGCTCCCGGGTGGTGATGTAGTCCGGCGCCCAAGACATCGAAGGTCCCCTTACGCCAGCGGCCCGGACAGGCGCGCCGCGCCGACGGTGACCGAGGTGACCGCGGAGTAGGTGATGGCGACCGAGTCGCCGTACTTCGCGCTGCCGCGCACCGGGATGACCGCGATGCCGGACGCGAGCACCACGTAGCCGGTGCCCTGCACGGTGACGGTCTTGCTGGACGCGTCGCCGTTGCGGACCACCACCACGACGGGCAGCTCCCAGCCGCCGACCTTGATGCCGGCGGCCACGCTGTCACCGCCGCCGGCGGCGGCGACCATGGTCACGTTCGCGATGCCGTTGCTCGCGTCGTCAACAGCCAGGACAGCCATCTGTCACTCCTCGCGCTCGAGAACCCAGCCGCGGCCGTCACCGCGGTCGACGTGCCCACCGGCCCGGCGCGCCGGACCGTCCTGCTGTTCCGGCGCCATCGGCAGGCCGCCGCGTCCCGGGTGGTCGGGCGGGCCGGTCCACACGGTGTCGGTCGCGGCCGGCTGCCGCGCGGCGGCGGGCCTCCCGGGCGGGGAGGTCCGCTTGGCCGGACGGCTGGTCATCAGGTGATCCGGATGCCGGACACACCGACCGGGCGGAGCAGGTGCGTAGCGAAGTAGCCGAACACGTTGAGCTCGATGTTCGCCGGGCCCTGCTTCTCCTCGAACCGGAAGGTCAGCAGCGGCGACTCCCACACCCACAGGTCGGCCCGGTTGAGGGTGAAGATCTGCGTGTCGCCGGCGGCGACGCCGGTGATCGCCCAGGCGGGGATGTGCGGCAGGCCGTCGACGTACCAGCCCTGGGTGAGGGCGTTGCCGACCCCGGAGGTGTTCTGCGCGCCCACGGACGGGAAGATCGGCCGGCCCGTGGTGTCGGTCGAGGTAGCCAGGATCACCGTCCCGTTCTGGCCCATCAGCGCCATCGTCGGCGACGCGAACCGGTTGAACGGGTACTTCGCCAGCCGGTTCCGGATGCCGCCGATCAGCGCCGGCGGGGTGCCCGTGGAACCGACGAACGTGGCGGCCTGCGCGCCGGACGGCACGAAGTCACCGGTGATGGTGCCACCGGAACCGTTCGCGCCGTTGAGCAGCGTGTACACCTTGGTCTCGGTCTGCCGGGCGTAGGACTCGTTCATCGCGGCGACGGCGATGGCGTCGATGGCCGGGTTGGACGAGTCGACGATCTCGCGGGTCAGGACCAGACGGCCCGACACTGCGCCGGGGGTGACCGTCTTGGTGGTGAACGTCAGGGCGCCGTCGGACGGGTTGGTGCCCTCGACGTGGTCGGCGGTCGCACCGGTCGCGGTGGAGAACACCGGGACCACGAACGGGGTGGCGTTGCCGATGGTGCCCTGCGACGCGGCCGAGACCAGCGGGCGGCCCTGCTGCAGCTGCGGCACGTACAGGTCCGGCCGGTAGCCGGGCGGGACGATCTGCGACGCCGTCGCCGTCGACTGCGGGGTGAACTGCGCCGACAGCCGCTGGTTGGTGAGCTTGGCGACGTCCTCGGTCTGCTGGCGGTACTTGCGCAGCCGGTCGATGGCGTCGTCGTCGCGCTCGCGGGTGGCGTACCAGGCGTCGCGGACCAGGGAGTGCCCGAGGCCGTTGAACCGGTAGATGGGGTCCTCGCGGGTGACCGTGTAGCGGGCCGCCCGGACCGGCTGCGGGCCCTCGTTCTGCGGGTCGTGGATGCCTTCGAGGGCTGCCTTGATGCCGGCGGAGAACGACTCGCCGAGCGTCTCGGCCAGGCCCTCGGACAGCTTCTGGTGCGAGTCGGTGATCTTGTCGGCCAGGCCGGACATGTAGCCGTCGAAATCGAACGCGGCGTCCGGCTGACCCTTACCGGCCGTAGCCGTCATGGGGGTGCCTCTCTGGTTGTCTCGGCTGGCCTTCACAGAGGCCACCCGCGCGTCATCGAATGCGGGGACGCCGGTCAGGGCAACGCCGCGGAGAGTGGCCTGGCGCACCAAGCGGACCGTCTCATCGGTCGGGTCGGGCTCCCAGGAATCGAAGGACTCGAAATCGACCTCGACGCTGAAGCCGTCGAGGATCTTGTCTTCTGCCTTCTGCAGCGCTCGATCACCCTCAGGACTGCGGTCGACCTTGAAAGTCGCCATGAGCCCGCGCGAGGCGGACTGAAGGCGAGTGGCGTAGGCGACCAGGACAGTGCTGTCGTGGTGAAGGTTGAGCTTGATGCGTGAAGGCTCGGACCAGCTCACCGAGTCCTTGACGAACCGCCACTTGGCGATCCCGTTGTTCGCCACCTTCCCCCAGGGGAGCACCGGCCCGGTGATGGTCCGGCGCTCCACGTCCACCTGGAAGTCCTGGGGATCGGGTGCCTCGAACTGGACGCGCACCGCGTCTCCCGCGTCGAAGTGCTGTGTCACGGGTGTCTCCCTGCGCTCGTTCTGCGCCCCGGCCGGCTCGGCCGTCGCGGGTACGGCCGGCGGCTTCGGCACGCGGGCGGCACGCTGGGTGGCGGTCAGCGGCGGCCGGTCCTCGAGGTCGCGGATCTCCTCGTCGACGTACGCGCCGACGCGCAAACCGACCTCGTAGGTCTGCATCCGGGTCAGCGCGTCGCCGCGCAGGAAGCCGGCGAAGTCGATCCGGGACACGTAGTTCATCGGCAGCACGTCACGCATCGACAGCCGCTCCTGGACCGTCGTGGCGTACGCGCCGAGCGTGAGGTTGATCCGGTCCTGGTTGCGCTGCTCCCGGTTCGCGTACGTCCGCGACGTGGTCGACACGCCCAGGTCCTCGGCCTCGACCCCCGCCGCCCGGGCGATCTCCAGCACCGCGTGCTGGCGCTGGTCAGCCAGCTGCAGCTGCTCCGGGTTCCACGACAGGGTGTTCGCCTTCAACGCCGCCGGGATGTACGCCCACGCGTTCCTGGCCCGCTGCGCGTTCCACTCGTCGAGCAGCTCGGCCACGTCGTCGTCATCGGCCGGGTCCGCACCGTCTGCCGGGCTGAAGTAGCCCAGCGGCTGCGGATCCCGCGCGTACAGCGCGGCGGCCTGGTCGAGCGCCAGGCACGTCCGGATCGCCCGCGCGGCGTGCCGCAGCAGCGGCGGGTTCGGCGAGTCGAACCGGATCACCTCGTCGTCGCGCACCGGGTGGCCGTCGATGAACACCTGGCCGTCGACCGGGAACGGCTGATCCGGGCTGATCTGCTGCAGCGACGGCATCGACGCCCCCACCGGGGCGACGTTCACCGACTCGATCGGCACGTGCCGGGCCTCGGTCGGGTAGCCGTGCCACCCGCGTGCCGTGACCCGCAGCCAGGACACGGACTCGAACAGCAGGTCCTCGAAGATCTGCGCCTTGACCACCACGTTGGCGATGTTCGGGTCGATGTTCCCGCTCGGCAGATACGTCACGCCGGCGACCTCGCGGCGGTCCGGGCCGAACACCCGCAGCGGCAGCGTGGCCAGCGACGAGCAGATCAGGTTCCGGGCCCGCATCACCGCGGGCACCTGCAGCGCCTCCTCGCGGGACACCCGCGGTGCGATCGCGGCGCCGCCGGTCATCGCCTGCAGCATCTCCGGCGGCAACGACACCGTGAACTGGGCGCGCGGGCGCGGCGCTCTCAACGCCTGAGCGGCACCTGGCCGACCCAAGCGGAGCACACGCCTCCAGTTCATAACCGAAGGCTACCCCGGCGGTCAACCTTCGATCCATAGGCACACGGGCAGCCAAACCTACGATTCTTCGGCCCGACGTCGGGCACCGATGATCCGGGGCTTGCCGATCGGGGCGGGCAGAGTCCGGGCCAGGTGCACCGCGCCGGCCACCGCGTACACCGCGTCGACGTTCCCGCCACCGCGCCGGGTGAACACCTTCGCATCGCCGCGCCGCAGCCACTCCGCGCCGGCCACCTGGTCGTCGAGCATCCCCTGGCCGGAGTGCGCGAGCGTGAGGGCGTCGACCTCCTTGCCCAGACCCATGGCCGCCGCCGCGACCTCGCCGCGGATCTCCGCCACGGTGACGCCGGGCGGCGGCCACCCGCGCACACCGTCCTTACGCCGGTCCTTCACCCGGCCGGCGACCGCCTCGGCCGGGCCGCCACCGAACCAGCCGACCGTCTGCGGCCCGATCTTCTCCACCCAGCCGGGCAGTGCGCGCTCCAGGTCGGATGCCGCCGCCGGCCCGATCCACTCCGCGACGGTCTCGACCCGGACCCGGCCGTCCTCGAGGACGGCGGCCGCCGCAAGCGTGGCGTGCAGGCCGTCCGGCGACAGGTCGAGGCACAGCGCCAGCCGCGACCGCGCGGCGGCCAGCTCCCCGACCTCGAGGCAGTCGCGCCACCGCTGCGGGTCGATCGCCGGGTTGGAGTGCCGGACCCGGACACACATCCGGTTGGTCTTGAAGGCCGCCAGCGCCTTGCCGCCGAGCCGCTTCGCCTCGGCCGCCTTCGCCCGCAGCACCTCGAGGTCCAGTCCGTACCCGACGCGGGGGTTCGCCTGCAGCAGCGCCTCGACGTCCTCCGGGTCGGCGTCCTCGGGGGCGGAGTACTCGATCAGGCCCAGGCGCTCGTCACCGACGCCGGTCTCGATGAACTCCAGCGCCGACTTGCGCAGGTCATTCAAGACGACCGACCGGTCGTCGCCCGCGTTCGACAGTGCCCAGATCTGCGCGTCCATCGGCGAGCACGCCGGCTCGAACGCCTCCCAGGCGTCGTAACTGTGGTGCTGGCGCAGCTCGTCGCAGATGCCCCGATCGATCGTCAGCGACCGGCCGCCCTCCTCGTTCGCCGCCGCGATCAGATACCGGCAGTCATCGACCGTCCAGCTCTCGGTCTCGCCGTTCGTCCGGCGCAACCACTTGCGGCCCGGCTCGTGCAGGTCGTCCAGCGCCGGAGTCCGCTGCACCAGCTTCACAGCCTTCTGCCAGCTCTCCTTCGCGTACTTGAGCTGCGTGGACGTGCCCAGGATCAGAGGGACCTTCTTCCGGAACTGCCAGTAGATGCTCAGCACCACCGGCAGCTCCGTCTTGCCGTTCTGCCTGGACACGCAGAGCAGCACGATCCGGAACCTGGGCCGGCAGCGGCAGGGGTCAGCGTGCACGCCGAGCGCCGGGGCGCACCCGGGACCGTCCAGCATCTCGCCGCCGTGGATCACCGCGAACTCCTGCCACGGCAGGAGCGGGTGTTGCAGCACGTCCCGGGCGAAGTCGATCACCTCGAACCCGTACGACGTGGCCGGCGTCAGCTCGCGCAGCGGTGGCGTCCACAGCCGCGGGGTCGTGCTGCCCAGCAACGGCGGGGCCAGGTCGACGACGGTCATCATCGGTCGGCCCGGTCGGCGGAACGAACTACGGCCCCACAGGGAGCTACCCGAGGGACCGTAGGTTCGGCCGGCCACCAGCGGGAGCTACCCGCCGCGCACCGGCCACAGGCGCAGCCTACCCGGTCCGAACCGGGGCATCGGGGAGAGGGAAAGGACAGGTCAGCGGGTGTCCGGGGGGTGCCCTGCCGGGAAAATCGGACTGCGTTTGCGCTGGTCAGGCGCATCTCTCTCACCATTTCGTCACCGCCTCGTTCGGCCGGTCGTGCAGCTTGGTCGGGTCGCCGAGTGCCAGGTTGCAGGGTTCGCACGCGCTCAGCAGGTACGCGGGGTCGTCGCCGAACTGCTTGCCTCGGGTGTGGTGCACGTGCATGGGTTCGCTCTGTCCCACGCACACGCCGGGCAGGCGGAGCTGGCAGGTCCACCCGTCGCGGACCAGCACGGCAGCCCGGGTGCTTCGCCACGCCCGGGTGCTGCCGGCTGTCCAGCTCTTGCTCACCGGTTCAGGGCTACGCCCACGCCGATGCCGAGGGCGACGCTGGTGGTGATGAGCGCGACGATGAGCAGGGCGAAGTGGAGCATGACCTTGGTGCTGGGCTTCATGGGATCCTCCCTGGTGTGGCCGGGCGCATTACGGGTGCGCCCGGCCGTCTGGTCAGGCGTCGAAGTAGCTGGTTGCGGCCTTGGTGTCTCCGTCGGCGAGCTGGGCGCAGATGACGCGCCATACCTGGTTGACGTCGCGGCCTGAGCCGGCGGCGTAGCCGTGCAGGGCGACGTCCAGGGCTTCGCCGAGTTCCATGAGGGCGTCTGCGGCGAGGTCGGGGGTCTGGGAGAGGTTGTGGGCGATGATGCCGCTGGACACCATGTCGTCGGCCAGTGCGTGCGTGATCATGGTTCGTACGGCTCGGCGGATGCCGACGATCCGCGCTGCGGTTTCCTGCTCGGTCATGCTCTGCTCTCCTCCGTAGTGATGTCCGGTCGTCTGGTCAGCTGATGGTCTTGGGCTCGTTCTCGATAGCGTCGGCAACGCAGTCCCCGACACAGGTGCAGCTGCGCATGGGCTCCATGGCGTGGCGGATGGCCAGCTTCTGCTCGTCGGTGACCTTGTGCCGCAGCTCCAGGTCGGTCCAGTCGAGGTCGATGGCGGTGAACAGCTCGGCGGCGTCGCGTGCGCAGCTGATGCATGAGGTGGCCTCGACGAGGCGGTATCCGGTGGTGACCGAGACGGTGAACCGTCCAGTGAACCCGTTGTCGTGGTTGATGGCCGGCGTGATGGCGATGGTGTCGGTGATGCGCTCGCAGGTGATGACCCCTGTGCCCCTCTCGCTGGTGAACGGGATGGTGGGGATGGCGAGGTCGGTCATGGTCAGTTCTCCTTGGTGGGGCAGGCTCACGTAGCTGTCGTCGTGGATGGGGCAGTCGTTCTTGTACCGGGCGTCGGTGATCGACCGGTCTATGACCGCGTCGCAGCGCGGGCAGGTGTCGGTCATGGTCAGTTCTCCTTCAGGACTTGGTGGAACCGAACGGCGGCATCGGTGAAGGTGGTCTCCATGTCTTCGAGGGTCTTCGGGCTGCCAATGTGCGCGCCCATCTTGGTGATGAGCTGGTAGGCGTCGACGTGTTGGAGGTGGAGCCCGTGGCTCGCGGCGATGCGCTCCAGCCGCTCGTACTTGCTGGTTTCGGTGTCGGTCATGGTGTTCTCCTTCGTTCGGTTACGGGCGAGCTTGGCCCGGTGGTATGCGGCCTTGCCGTACTTGCGATTTCGCAAGTGGTCGGCCCGGAACGCCTTCCGTTCCGCGCGCTTGCGCAGGGTCTCGGCAACCGCCCGCTGGAGGCGTTCCCGCCACTCTTGGGCCTCTTCCTCGGTCATCGGTTCTCACACCTCTTCCGGTTCCTGTTAAGCCGTTAGATGTGTGAGATGTGTGAGACCTCTAACGCTTCTCACACTTCTCACACTTAACATGTCTCCCCCACAGGTGTTAGGCGGCTTGCGCCTTGCGGAGGGCTCGGTACATGCCGTTGACGGGCCGCTCGATTTCGCCGGCGGCGACCATCCGGCTCAGGGTCATGTCGATGGAACCGCGCTTGGCCCGGCTCTGGAACTCGTCGTGGATCTCCCGCACGGGCACCATGTCGTCCTGCTCGCGCAGCCACGCGGCCAGCTCGGTGCGAAGGTCTCCCTTGGCGCGCCCAGCCTTGTTCGCCTCCTCCATGACGTCGCCCGCGCGCCGCGAGTCGGTCACTCCCCAGGTGACCTTGGACGTGTAGACCTTGAAGGCCTCTCCGTCCTCGTCCTCGGCGTCGAGGGCCACTGTGGTGATCTGGTAGCGCTGTGAGCCCTGCTTGGGGCCGAGGTTGCATTTCTCTTGGCTGAACAGGTACTCGTCGGGTCCGTCTTCGTCATCGGTCTTCGGTACGGCGATGCAGTAGAGGACCGACCGGGCGACCGCTGAGAACGCACGCGAGCCCATCACGCTGTTGAGGGCGTCGGACCCGCTGGACTTATTCACGTGGATCAGGCCGCACACCGCGACGCCGGCCGCGGCGGCGAACCGGGACAGCGGGTCGAGGGCCTGGCGCACCTCGCGGTCCTTGTGGGTGTCGAGTTTCCCGTCGATGATCGACATGATGGGGTCGAGGACCAGCAGGGCCACGTCGTGTTCAAGGCACTGCTCGGCGAGGCGTACGAGGTCGCGCGGGAAGCTGAGCCAGTCCTTGGCGCCGTCGTCGTCGTAGGCGTCGGCCCGGAAGACCCGGGTGGTGTCGGCGCCGGCCGCGACGAGGCGGGGCAGGATGACGGGCTCCCAGTCGTCTTCGGTGGCGTAGATGACCACGCCCTTCGGGGTGCCGAAGAACTCCCCGCGGAGCGTCCCGAGGGACACCTTGGCGATGACGTCGTAGCTGATGGTCGACTTGCCGATCCCTTCGCGCCCGGCGAGCAGCGTGATCGCGCCGACCGGGATGTGTCCGCCGTACTCGTTGCCGTGCAGCCACCGGGTGCGCGTCATCCTGATGCCCGATGCGGCGCGGAACCGGATGATCCGACCCTCGGGCTGAGCCTCAGGTGACACGGATGTGTCAGGTGGTGGCTCGCGGATGGTGTCGAGCAGCTGCGACGCCTGGTCCCGCTGCTCGACGTAGTCGACCAATTCCGCCGGCGGCACGTACGGCTCGAAGTCGTCGATGGTGTGCCCGGCGCTGAGGTGGTCGTGGGCGTCCTTGCCGGTCTTGGCCTGGATGAACTTCAGCCCTTTGACGATGGGCCGTAGTGCTTTCTCTACCGCCGTCGCCCACTTCTCGCCGGTCGTGTCGGTGGCCTTGGTGGGCCGGTCGACGACGGCGTAGACGTAGTGCCCGGTCAGGGCGGCCGGGTCGGTCTTGGCGAATCCCTGGGCGCCGTTCATCGCCGTGGTGGCGATGTTCCCGGTGCGCTCGACGGCGTGGACGTCCTTTTCTCCCTCGACGAGGTAGATCGGAACACTGCCGGGCTCGACGGCGAGCAGCTCGGGGAGTCGATAGAGGACCCTGCGGGCGTCACCCAGCTTCCACCGGTAGCCGCCCTTGCTACCCGGGTCGGGCACGCGAACCGGGAAGTCCTTGTTGGCGGTCCGGCACACCTCGTAGAGCAGCTGGCGGGTCTCGTCGCGATACTGGTAGATCGCGACGGCATCACCGAATCGCGTCCACACGTTTTCGCGCGGCTTGCCCACCTCGGCCTTGTCGAGACCGACAGCGGCGAGCATGTCGTCGTAGGAGCAGCCCTGGGCCCGGCAGTCGAACACGACGGGTTGCCGGTCGCCGCGGCTGACGGTCGCGGATGGCCTGTTGTCGCCGTGCACGGGGCATTGGACGCTGGCGGTTCCCTGGCCGGTCTCGACCACCTTGCTGCCGAAGTCCCGCAGCGCTTGGAGCACGCGCCGGTACGGGTCATCGGGCATGGTCTGCCGCCCATGTCCAGCAGCCGCAGCCGCAGGTGATGTCTCCGTCGTTGGGTTCGTCGCGCCGGTCGAGGCATTTCTCGTGGGCTGCGCGGGCGCATCGGCCGCAGGACGGCAGCCGTGGCCAATGCCTGGTGTCGTCCTGCAACTCGCGGGCGTTCTGGCGGACGCCGTCGCCGTAGCCGCGCCCGTAGCCGTCGAGGTCGTCGTCGGTGGGGCGCCAGTCAGGGTGGTGGTGCCGGGCGAGGATCCGCGCAGCCGCGCGCACCTCTAGCTCGGTAGGCTGGGGCTCGGTTCCCGGCCTGTTTCCCGCAGGCCGGGAGCCCCCATCCCGCGCCGTCACCGGTCACCACTGACGAGAAGGCCGGCGAGCGCCAGGCGCTGCGCGGCGGTCAGCGGCGGGTGCGCGTCAACAACCTGCTTGATGCGCTTGGCTAGGACGCTCGCGCGTAGGTCCCGGTCGGCCAGTTCAGCGCCCTCGGTGTTGCCACGGCGGGCGTAGCCACCCTTGCGGGCCCGGTGCTGCAGCGGAGTGCCGAGTGGGTCGGCGCACGTGTCGGTCATGGCTCTCCTCGGAGCAAGACCATGATCGAACACACGTCTCAACGACGCCTGGGCAGGGGATATACGCCACAGCGCTATCCCGCGACCAGCTTCCGACAATGCGGTAGCGTCGCGTTCGACCGCATGGTGGTGAGAGACCATGCCGTCCGAGTGTCCGACCTAGGGTCGGGTGCTTGTGGGATAGGAAGCGGCCAAGGGGCAAGCGCCCCTTGGCCGCTTTCCTGAGGATGAGCTTAGCTGCCAAGCTGTGCGAAACCTGGGTGCTGTGACGTGCTTTCACCGATCTGTCACCGACGAGATCAATTCCGTGATCAGGCGACCACGGTGCGCTTATCAATTCGATCTGAGTCGATGACCCGCTCAGCGCATAACTGCAGGTCAGAGGCCGTATTGGAAATTCGCGATAGCGACCTCGCGCAACTGTGACATGGATCGCAGCCACATCCGTGATGCGCGTTACAGATACGAATGATGTCGGAGCTGGAATGCATTGCCTGAACAGAAATCAGGATTGACTTTCTCTATCGCTCTGCTTTACTTCCACGCAATCTGGATCGATTCCGGATCGAAGTAGGACTCTCCCGACTTCCAGCCCCCGGCCGCCGACCCGTCAGGGTGTCGACGATGGCGCGGCATCGGCCCAGATCTCGCCCCACGTCCGCTCGTCCCCGGCCCAGCGCGACGGCGCCAGCCGCAGCTCGTTGAACCGAGGCCCGTCGTACCGGGTGCCGGGCAGGAGCCGGACGTCGGCCAGCAGGCGCGTGATGTCCCGGCGCCGCCTCGCCGAGTACCCGCCCCACCTCGCGGCGATCTCCTCGCCCGTCTTCCCTGCCAGGTCGCCCAGCTCGGCCGGCAGCGCAAGCCGGTGGACCTTCCGCGCGGCCGTGTCGATGTCGACCAGCAGGAGCCGCTCCACGGCCGCGAGCCCACCGGCGGTCAGGTCGCCCCGCGCCGCCTCGGCGTAGTGCGCGTCCAGCCGGTCCCGGAGCACCTTCTCCGCGGCGAGGGCGGCGCGCAGCTCCCCGTCGGTGCTGCCCTTCGCGATCAGCGCGTTGATGTCGGACTTCCTGAGCCGTCCCAGGATGACCGGTTCCAGCACGCCCTCCAGGCCGCGCGCCGACGCCGAGACTTTGAAGCATTCGCGGCACTGGTACGCGTCGCCGGTCTTGCGCGGGGCGGCCCGCAGGTTGCCGCCGCAGGGCGCGCACCGGACCGCCCCGGTGCACCAGTGCTTCACGTTCGACGACCCGGTGGCAGGGTGCGACGTCAGCCGGGCGTACGCCCGCTCCCAGACCTCGCGCGGCACTAGCGGCTCCCACGTGCCATCGCCCACGATCTTGCCCTGGTGCACGCGCAGCCCGGCGTAGACCGGCTTGATGGCGAGCTGGCGGATCTGGCGGTCCGTCCACTGTCCGCCCTCGGCCGTGGGGATGCCCCGCTTGTTGAGGTCACGCGCGATGGCGCCGAGGTCGTCCTTGTCGTCGCCGGCGGCGATGCGGGTGATGATCTCTGCGGCGATGGGCCCGGTCTCGGGGTCGGGTATCTGGCTCTCGACCCGGCCGCGGCGGTCGTAGGTCCGGATCCAGCCGTACCCGCGGCGACCGACCGGGCGGCCGGCGGCGGCGGCATCGCGCTTGCCGCGTACGGTGCGCTCGCTGATCTTCTCCGACTCGTCCGCCGACTCCACCGCGTCGTCGGCCAGGGCACGCCAGTCGCGGCGGTTGCGGACGTCGTAGGTGCGCTTGTGGCTGATGACCCGGATCAGCACGCCCTCGACGCGGCAGAGTTTGAACAGCTCCGCCCACTCGCCGAGGTCGCGGGAGCCGCGCGAGTTCTCCCAGAGCGACAGCATCTCGCAGTCGCCGGCCGCGATGTGCGCGAGCAGGGCGGCGTAGTCCGGGCGGTCACGGGTGGCGTACCGGGATGCGGACCGGTCGGGGTCGGCGAACTTCCGGCCGAGCTCGAAGCCCTGCTCCGCGCAGTCGGCGTGCCAGTCCTTTTCCTGCGACGCTACCGACCGGCCTTCGTCAGCGTCCGACTTGCGTCCGTAAAGATCTGATCGCATGCTTGCAATGCTACTGCGCGAGGACTACTTTTCAAGAAGTCGGTGATCAGCAGGGTGAAGATGAACATCAGCACGACCAGCCAGCCGGCCCGGCCCCACGAGTCGAGCACGTTGAACTTGCCCAGCAGCGACAGGTCGGGCAGATCCACGATCTTGTCCGGCAGCGCGGGCACGTTCAGCGACCAGCCGCTCGGGTTCGGCTTGCCGTCGACGAACGACGGGCCGACCTTGGCGATCGCCTCCACGATGACCGCCAGCACCGTGCTGACCAGGATGCCGATCAGGATCGCGCCCTTGACCTTGCGGACGAAGAGCACCAGCGTGATCAACAGGCCGACGCAGAAGACGAACACCGGCCAGGTCGTCAGCTTGCCGCCCAGGCCCAGCTCGACCGGCACGGTCGTGCCCGCGGCGTCCGGGATGCGGCGCACGAAGCCCGCGTCGACCAGCCCGATGATCATCAGGAACAGGCCGATGCCGACGCCGATCGCCGTCTTCAGCTGGGTGGGCACGGCCCGGAAGACCGCGGTACGCAGCCCGGTCAGCACCAGGATGCCGATGATCACACCCTCGATGAAGACCAGGCCCATCGCGTCGGCCCAGGTCATCTCGGGCGCGATCTCGTACGCCACGAGGGCGTTGACGCCGAGCCCGGCCGCCAGCGCCAGGGGGAACCGCGCCACGACGCCCATCAGGATGGTCATCACGCCCGCCACCAGCGCCGTACCGGCCGCCAGCGCCGCCACCGGCAGCTTGCCGCCGACCGCGTCCACGCCCGCCGCCAGGATCAGCGGGTTGAGCACCACGATGTAGGCCATCGTGAAGAAGGTGGCGAAACCACCGCGAACCTCCCGGCCGACGGACGAGCCGCGGGCCGAGATCTCGAAAAATCTGTCAAAGGCGTTCTTCGGGGTACGCCCGGACGAACCAGCATCCGTCTCGGCAGCAGCAGTGGACATTCGCGCATCAAATCAGAACGGTGACCTCGGCAAAAGATCGGAGCTGTTACAACCGTCACGAGGGCACCCGGACGATCACCACGGACGTAGTCTGATGGTCGTGGCCGATCTGTCCCCCGCTCCGCACGAACAGCCGCACGGCCTCGACATGGTGACGGGCACCAAGCCCCGGCCCGAGCCGCTGGACCCGCCGATGGTGCCGTTCGCACTCGCCGGCACGGCCGCGTTCGCCGTCGCCGGGGTGGTCCTGCTGCTGGCCGGCGCGCCGGAAAGCTGGCTGTGGACGTGCCTGGCCGGCATGCTGTGCGGCATCCCGGGCCTGCTGACCATGCTGCGCCACGACGCCAACCGGCGCCGCCGGCGCGCCTTGTCGCACCCCGACTTCACGGTGACCGAAACCGCGTAGCGCCGTCCGGGGTGCGGGGTCGCCTGTCTGACGAATCTTCGCTACCGTGCGCGGGCGCGAGCCGCTGTGCGTTGATCCGCGGCCGCAGGACACGGGGAGACAAACTCGACATGGTGCTGCGACATCTCATTCGGATCGGCTCGGCAGCGCTGCTGGCCGCCGGCGCTGCGACCCTCACCGCCACACCGGCGCTGGCCGCCGAGGCCGACTTCGGCGTCGACCTGCGCAGCATCACCGGGCTCGGGGTGACGGTCATCGAGGCGACCATCACCAACCACGGCACCACGACGCCGGACAAGTTGACCCTGGCGCTCGACACCTCCGCGATCGACCAGACCCGGGTGACGATCATCGGGCCGGACGGCTGCCCCGCGTCCGGTGCGGTCTTCGAGTGCAACGACCTGGGCAGGAACGACGGCCTCCCGAAACCGGGCAAGTCGGCGAGCGTGCGAGTGGTGTTCTGGCCATCCCCCGGCGCGGTGGGCGATCTGACAGCCACCGTGACCGTCGAGGCGGACGGCGAGGCAGCGAACAACAGCAAGAGCATCCGGGTCGTGACACCTCCCGACCGAGGCCCCGCCCTGCACGTGTTCGCGGAGACCGTGAGTCAACTGGAGGACCTGACCTCCGCCGGCGGCGTGTCCGCGATGGGGGACTACGCGGAGCAATACAACGGCAAGCCCATTCCGCCGGGCGGCAAGAGCAAGGCGTTCGGGGAAATCTACAACTACGGTGCCGTGACGACGACCAGCGTCCGCACCGTCGGCAAGCTGCCCGAGGGCGTCCGCTTCATCCCCGACGGCCTCGCCAACTGCGAGTTCTCGGCCGACAAGCGCACCGCCACCTGCGTCTGGGACGACGCGCGGATGGGCCCGTACATCTTCGATCCGGAGATCGACAAGTACGACTCGTCGTACCGGATCGTGATGCCCATCGTGGTGGACAAGGACGCGAAGGGTCCGGCCGATCTCACCGGTGGAGAGTGGACGGTCGCCGCGATCGCGACCGCGGAACCCAAGCTGGATGAGCTGGCCCGGCAGGCCGCCCAGTTGAACGCCGCGTCGCTGGCCAGGGGTGAAAAATTCACGACTGACGAGAATGTCGACTTCAAGGTGCGGGTCGGCGCCGCGGCGACCGGCGGCGGTTCCGGAGAGGACGACGGCGGGGGGAACGGCGGCGGTTCCGACGATCCGGGTCTGCCGATCACCGGCCCGGCCACCGCCACAATGCTCGGCACGGGCGCTGCTCTGGTCGCGCTCGGCGCATTTTTCGGGTACGCGACGCGCCGCCGCAAGACCGTCTGACGGCCCGATCCGGGGCGCCGCCTCCGGGCGCGCGCCCTGGATCAGGTCTAGCTGTGCCCGTACGGCTCGGCGGGCTCGCCGGCCTCGACGGAGCCGTGGGCGCGGCTGACCGCGACGGCCTCGACCTCGCTGTCGTCGTAGACCGTCGGCAGTTCCTCGACCGGCTGCTCCGACGTGCCGAGCAGCGCCTCCGAGTGCGCGCCGCAGCCGTGGTCGGCGCTGACCGCCTTGGCGTCGTCGGGCGCGTACAGATTGCCGCAGACACCGAACATGGAACGCATCGCACCGGCGAGCGGCAGGTAGAAACCGCAGGTGCCGCAGCGGGCGTTGCGCGGGGCGGCGGTGGAGATCGGCGCCTCCGGGCCGGCGTCGCCGTCGTACCAGCGCTGCGCGGTCTCCATCCGGCCCTCGAGGGACATCACCCGGGGCCGGCCGAGGCCGAGCTCCCAGGAGGATTCCTCGACGGCGGCGTCGTCGCTGAGCACGTATCCCGGTGCCAGCCGGTCGTCGTCCGGGGCGGTCGGCATGAGGTCACCGACGCCGAGGTCGCCGGCCTGGACCCGCTCGTTCCAGGGCAGCCAGGCCGGGGCCAGCATCGCGTCGGGGCCGGGCAGCAGCACGGTCTCGCAGACGGTGACGTGCCGGGAACGCGGCACCCGGGTCACGGTCACGGCCCAGCGCCAGCCCTTGTAGCCGGCCAGGTGGCTCTCGAAGAAGTGGGTCACCACCCGGTCGCCCTCGGCGACCGCCTCGACGTGGTCGCCGATGTCACTCGGATCCACCTCGGTGATGGCGCCGCGCGCAACCCCGACAGCATCGGCACAGACCTGGTCGAGTCGGGCAGCACGCACTGAGGTCCTGGTCGTCACCCCGCCATTGTCCCCTACTCGTGGGCGGCCGACGCAGCGACTCCCCCAGATCTCCGCACCCGGGAGGGGACGGAAGTCGCCTCGATGCGACAGGATGGGGCGATGCCGCTGCTTCCCACTATCGGACGCACTGTCGGCACCAGCGTGAAGGCCCTCCGGATGCTGGTGCGGGGATCGGTGCGCGGCAGCGCCTGGGCCACCCGCCGGGTCGGTGCCGCCCGGGCCCGCGGCGCTGCCAACGAGGTCGGCATGGTCCGGCTCTTCGACCTGCACGCGATCTCCTGTGCGGGCGACACCCTCATCGCGATCGGCCTGGCCGGCACGATCTTCTTCAACGTGCCGCTGGGCGAGGCCCGCAGCAAAGTCGCGCTCTACCTGCTCATCACGATGGTGCCGTTCGCCCTGCTGGCCCCGGTGGTGGGCCCGCTGCTGGACCACTTCCGGCACGGCCGCCGGTGGGCCCTGGCGGCGACGATGCTGGGCCGGGCATTCCTGGCGTACGTGATCGCGGACAACCTGCTGGGCTGGGGCCTGTACCCGGCGGCGTTCGGCGTGCTGGCGCTGTCCCGGGCGTACGGGGTGGCCCGCTCGGCCGCGGTGCCCAGGCTGCTGCCCGAAGGCATCGGCCTGTCCCAGGTGGGCGCCCGCGCCAGCGTGTACGGCACCTTCGCCGGCGCGGTGGTCGCGCCGATCGGGCTGGCCGCCTTCTGGTTCGGTCCGCAGTGGCCGCTGCGGGTCGCGGCGCTGATCTTCCTGGTCGGCATGGTGATCTCGCTGCGCCTGCCGCCCCGCGCCGACTCCGACCCGCCCGAGGAGGTCCCCCGGCCGTTCCGCACGATGTTGCGGCTGCGCCGCGGCGAGGACCGCCCGCTCTCCGGCAAACTGGTGATCGCCACCCTGGTGGGCAGCGCAAGCTTCCGCTGCCTGTACGGCTTCCTGCTGCTCTACTTCGCCTTCGCGGTCAAGGCCGGCTCGCTCGGCACCACCTTCTTCGGCCGCGACATCGGCAGCCAGGGCGCGGTGGCCCTGGTCGGCGGCGCGCTGGCGGTGGGCACCTTCCTGGCGACGGCGGTCGGCACCCGGCTGCGCATCCGCCGCCCCACCGCCCTGCAATCGAGCGGCCTGACCATCACGGCCGGCGTGGCGGTGCTGACCGCGATCTTCTTCACCCTGCCGATGGTGGCGCTGCTGTCGCTGGTGGCATCCGTCTTCAGCGGCATCTCGAAGCTGACGGTCGACGCGAGCATCCAGGAACGGGTGCCGGAACGGCTCCGGGCCAGCGCGTTCGCGCACTCCGAGACGGTGCTGATGATCGCCTGGGTGATCGGCGGCGCGGTCGGCATCATCCCGCTGAACGGCCGCCTGGGCGTCTCGATCATGGCAGCGTTCGCGGTGGCGGCAGCGGTCCGCGGCACGATCGTGGCGGGCCGCCTGCACAAGGAACGCCTGCACGGCCGCCCGGACGTGGCGATGGAAGAGCCCTCATCAGCCGAGCAGGCCCCGCCCACCGAGACGATCCCGACCTCGCCGGCCCCGGCCGGCGCCGCCACAACCCGCCCACCGCGACCGCCAGGGGCATCATCGACCCCCGGCAGGCCGGCCCCCGACCGGCCGATCCCGGGGCAAGCGACCGCCACCCAGGTCTCCGGGCAAGCCACCGGCGCCCAGGTCCCCGGGCAAGCGACCGGCGCTCAACCCTCAGGGCAGGCGACCGGCACCCAGGAACCAGCGGCCGACGACGCGGCCCGGGGGAATCGAGCCGCCGCGCCCAAGCGCCGCCTCTTCTCGCGCTCCGGCTCCCGCAAGCCGGCGGCGGCACCGCCGAGCACAAGCCCGGGCCGGGACGCAACCGCACCGTCAGCTCCCTCCCAGTCCGGACAGCCGGATCCGACCAGGACCGCACCGGCCGACCGGCCACCGGCTGCCGACCGGGCAGGAGCGACCGGAAAGACGAGGCCGTCCGGCCGCACCGGCACGGGCACGCCCAAGGACGACCTCGCACCCCCCGGCTTCCACATCTACCGCCCAACATCGGCCTCGAACGGCGGCAACAGCACCGGCAACGGCTCCCACGACGAGACCAACCCGTGAGGCGCGACCACCCCGTGCCGCAAGACCACCCCGTGCCGCAAGAGCACCCCGCGCGGCAAGACCGGACCACGCCGCCCGGGCGCCTGCTCATCGTCACCGCGGTCGAGGCCGAAGCCGCAGCCGTCCGCGCCGGCGTCCAGGCCTCCGCTGTCGACCCCGCCACAGTCGTCGTCGCTCCCGTCGGCGTCGGCCCGGCCGCCGCTGCCGCCGGCACCGCCCGCCTGCTGGCCCTGGCCGAGGCCGCCCGAGCCCCCTACCGCGCGGTCATCAGCGCCGGCATCGCGGGCGGCTTCCCCGGCCGGGCCGCGGTGGGCGCGACCGTCATCGGCGCCCGGACGATCGCCGCCGACCTGGGCGCGGAGTCTCCCGACGGCTTCCTCCCGGTGGATCAGCTCGGCTTCGGCAGCAACCTGCTCGACGCCGACCCCACCCTGCTCAAGAACCTGACCACCGCCCTACCCGCCGCCGTCGTCGGCGACATCCTCACCCTGGCCACCGTCACCGGCACGGCCCGGACCGCGGCCCTCCTCCAGGCCCGCCACCCACAGGCCGTGGCCGAGGCCATGGAGGGCTATGGCGTGGCCTGCGCCGCGCAGACCGCCGGTGTCCCCTTCGCCGAGCTGCGCACCGTCTCCAACCCGGTCGGCCCGCGCGACCGGGCCGCCTGGCGCCTCCGTGAAGCATTCTCCGCGCTCACCGACGCCGCCGCGGCAGCCTGTGGATAACCCTGTGGACAGCGCCCGGGACGCGGAGGTGTGGGCGAAACGACGTGTGGCAATGCAGACACCGCTCGTTGCGGGTGTCGGCGGGCCGACCTCGTTACCGTGAGGGCGTGGCGCTTTCACTGGCGGTTTCGCCCTGCCCCAACGACACGTTCGTCTTTCACGCTCTGGTGCACGGTCTGATCCCCGGTGCCGAGCCGGTGGAGTTGACCTTCGCCGACGTGGACGTCACGAACACCGCGGCCGAGCGCGGCGCGTTCGACCTGGTCAAGGTCAGTTTCGCGGCGCTGCCCTGGCTGCTCGACGACTACGAGCTGCTGCCCTGCGGCGGCGCGCTCGGCCGGGGCTGCGGCCCGCTGGTGCTGACCCGCGGCGACGGCCGGTTCGCCGGCGGCGACCTGACCGGCGCGACGGTGGCGGTGCCCGGCGACCGCACCACGGCATACCTGTTGTTCCGCCTCTGGTCGGAGAAGCATCCGCCGGCCCGCATCGAGGTCGTCCCGTTCCACCAGATCATGCCCGGGGTGGCCGAGGGCCGGTTCGACGCCGGCCTGGTGATCCACGAGGCCCGCTTCACCTATCCCCGCTACGGGCTGACCGCCCTGGCCGACCTCGGCGAGTGGTGGGAGGGCGACACCGGCCTGCCGATCCCGCTGGGGGCGATCCTGGCCCGCAAGGGCGCCGTCGACCCGGTCGAGGCCGCGGAGTGGATCCGCAAGTCGGTCAGCATGGCCTGGGCCAACCCCGACGCGAGCCGCGAGTTCGTGCTGGCCAACGCGCAGGAGATGGAGCCGGAGGTGGTGCGCCGGCACATCGGGCTCTACGTCAACGAGTTCACTCTCGACCTGGGCCCGGAAGGATTCGCCGCCGCCGACGCCCTGCTCGGGCGCGCGACGGCGGCGGGAATCACCCCGGCGGTCAAACCGCTGGGCTAGGTCCTAGACCGCCAGCTCGCTGGCGACCGCGTGGACGAGCTGCGCGACCTTCTCGGCCGTGCGCTTGTCCGGATATTTACCGCGGCGCAGATCCGGCTGGATCTTCGCCTCCAACACCTTGATCATGTCCTCGACCATGCCGTGCAATTCCTCGGCGGGCCGGCGACGCAGCTGGGCTATCGTGGGCGGCGCGTCCAGCACCTTGACGCCCATCGCCTGGGCGCCCTTTCGGCTGTCCACCACGCCGAATTCCAGCCGCTGACCGGCCTTCAGGTCCGCGGTCCCGGTGGGCAGCGCGCCCTTGGGCAGGAAAACGTCCCCGCCCTCGTCACTGGTGACGAACCCGAAACCCTTCGCCGCGTCGTACCACTTCACTCGACCCGTGGGCACCGCTGACCTCAACTTCACTCATTGGACTCGATTGCTCACCGCAAGGTTATCCAGCGCCCGAGCCGGGCCCAACCGTTATCTTTCGCAGCAGCGCCGGGAAGCCGGTCAAGTCGGACAGCACGTACGCCGCACCGGCTTCCTGGAGCTCGTCCTCGCCGCAAGGGCCGGTGGTGACGCCGATGCCGGGGACCCCGGCGGTGCGCGCGGCGACCATGTCACCGATGTGGTCACCCACGTACCACTCGACGCCGTGCTCGGTCAGCGCCGCCGCCTTGCCCTCGGCGAACAGATCACCGGCCAGCTCGTCGGCGGTCATGCCGAGGTGCGCCAGGTGCAGGGCGGCGAGCCGGCCCAGCTTGGACGTGACAACCACCACTCGCAGGCCCTGCTCGCGGACGGCCGCCAGCGCCTCGGCGGCACCGGGGGCCGGGACCGTCGGGGCGATCGCATAGTCCGGATACAGCGCCCGGTAGGTGGTGACCGCCTCCTCGACCTGCTCGGGCGGGAACCACTCGGCCAGCTCGGTGCGCAGCGGCGGACCCAGCCGGGTGACGGCCAGGTCGGCGTCGACCCACACCCCGGTCTTCGCCGTCAGCGCGCGATAGGCCTCGCGGATGCCCGGCCGGGAGTCGATCAGGGTCATGTCCAGGTCAAACCCGACCGCCCCGGTCATGATTGAGGCGACTCCGTCACAGCTTGGTGGTGGGGGTGTAGGTCAGTCGCTCGACCGGCAGCGGGAAGCTCTGGTCGTCACCGAACGGCGACGGCGCCGCCGGCCGGTCGGAGATCAGCTCGGACACGGCAAGGTGGCCTTCCTTGATCGGAGACTGCCGGCCAGCCGCCTTCCGCGCGGCCGAACCCGACGTGTCCGGCACCTTGTTGTCAGCCCCCACAGGTCACTCCCCTTGAATCTCGCTCGGTCCGGCCACGCCCCGGACCCGTCACCATCGTCCCATGGCGGCTAGCGTTGAGAACGATGGCCACCGCATTCGCCGACCAGCTCCGGTCGCTCACCGATGACGCCCTGGGGGCGCTGATCCAGCTGCGCCCGGATCTCGTCGTGCCCGTACCCTCCGATGTCTCCGCGCTGGCCGTCCGCGCCCAGTCCCGGGGCTCGGTGGCCCGCTGCCTCGATGCGCTGGACGAGTTCACCCTCGCCGTGCTGGACGCGGCCCGGCTCAGCCGGGCCGAGGAGACCGCGCTGACCTCGGTCGCCGCGATCGTCGCGCTGGCCGCCACCGCCGAGCCGGCCGACGTACGGGTGGCGATCGACCGCCTGCGCGCCCGGTTCCTGCTGCTCGGCCCGGAGGACGCGCTGCAGATCGTCGGCGCCGTCGACGAAGTCACCTCGCCGTACCCGGCCGGTCTGGGCCGCCCCGCGGACTATCTGGACCCGCAGACGGCGAGCCTGTGCGCCGACCGGGCCAGGCTGCGCCGGGCCGTGCTGGCCGCGCCGCCGGGCGCCCGGGCCGTGCTCGACCGGCTCGCGGCAGGCCCGCCGGTCGGCGCGCTCAGCTCGGGCGGCACGATCGCCGAGCCGGTGCAGTGGCTGATCGATCAGCACATCCTCGTGCCGGTCTCCGAGGCCGGGCGGGCCCCGCGCCCCGACGGCGAGCTGGTCGAGCTGCCCCGCGAGGTGGGGCTGCTGCTGCGCCGCGACTCCGGGCCGCTGGGCGTGCTGCGCCCGCTGCCGCCGGCGCCCGAGGGCCCGGTCCGCGAGCCGAAGTCGGTGGACTCGGCCGGCGCCGGGCAGATCATGGAGGCGGTCCGGTACGTCGAGACGCTGCTGGAGGCGTTGTCGGCCGAGCCGGCCGCCGTGCTCAAGACCGGCGGGCTGGGCGTCCGCGACCTGAAGCGGCTGGCCCGCGCCGCGAGTCTGGACGAGCCCGCGGCCGCGCTGCTGATCGAGGTGGCGTACGCGGCCGGCCTGATCGGCGAGGCGGACGCCGCCGGCACCGGCCGGGGCGTCACGCACAGCCGGGCTTCCGGCCTGGTCGACGAGATCTTCCTGCCCACCGGCGGCTACGACCTGTGGCGGGCGCTGAGCATCGCGCAGCGCTGGGAGGCGCTGGCCACATCGTGGCTGGCGATGACCCGGCAGCCCGGCCTGATCGGGCAGCGGGACGACCGGGACCGGCCGATCAACCCGCTGGCACCCGACGCCGAGCGGGCCGGTGCGCCGCAGGCCCGCCGGGAGGTGCTGGGCGCCCTGGCCGCCCTCGCGCCCGGTGCCGCGCCCAAGGCCGCCGATGTGCTGGAGCTGCTGGCCTGGCAGACGCCCCGCCGGGCCCGTGGCCGGGAGGCGGCCCACCGCGACGTGCTGGCCGGGGCCGCCACCCTGGGCGTGACCGGGCTGGGCGCGCTGACCTCGTACGGGCGGCTGCTGCAGACCGAGACGCCGGCCGCCGACAGCGACCCGCTGGGGGCCGGCCCGGGTGGCGGCCGGATGCCGGGCGCCTCGGAGGCCGTCCGGGCCCTCGACGCGCTGCTGCCCGCCCCCGTCGATCACGTGCTGGTCCAGGCCGACCTGTCGGTGGTCGTGCCGGGCCCGCCCGAGCCCGAGCTGGCCGCGGAGCTGGACGTCGTCGCCGAGCCGGAGTCCGCCGGCGGCGCGAGCGTGCACCGGGTCACCACGGCCAGCGTGCGCCGCGCCCTCGACGTCGGCTACAGCGCCGCCGACCTGCACGGGCTCTTCCAGCGCCGGTCGCGCACCCCGGTGCCGCAGGCGCTGACCTACATGATCGACGACTCCGCCCGCAAGCACGGCGGCCTGCGGGCCGGCTCGGCGGGCTCCTACCTGCGCAGCGACGACGAGGCGCTGATCGCCGAGGTGCTGGTCGACAAGCGGCTGGTCCCGCTGGCGTTCCGTCGGCTGGCCCCCACGGTGCTGTGCAGCCCGTTGCAGCTCGCCCGGCTGCTGGGTGCGCTGCGGGATGCCGGTTTCGCCCCGGTCGCCGAGGACGCCGCCGGGTCGGCCGTGCTGGCCCGGCCGAAGGTGCGCCGCGCGGTGGCCCGTACCCCGGTCTCGGCCCGGCTCGGCGACCAGGCCGGACCGCCGGTCCTGGCCGGACCGCGCCTGGCCGGCGTGGTCGAGCAGATCCGGCGCGGGGATGTCGCCACCCGCGCGGCCCGCCGCGCACCCGTGACGGTGCGGGCCGCGAACGGCCAGCAGGTGCCGGGGCTGACCTCGGTGCAGGCGCACACGCAGGCGATGGCGGTCCTGCAGCAGGCGGTGCGCGACAAGGCCCAGGTCTGGGTCGGGTACGTGGACTCGCACGGCGCGACCCTGTCGCGGCTGGTGCGGCCGGTGTCGCTGAGCGCCGGTTACCTGCGCGCCGAGGACGAGCGGACGGAGACGCTGCACACCTTCGCACTGCACCGGATCACGGCCGCCGTGGTGGAGGAGTGACGGCCGGGACCGCGCGCCCCCGTTAGCCTGCTCGCGCGCGACCCGCCCACCGTCGAATGGTTCTGCTTGTTAAACGCCGACCATGAGCGAAGCGTTGCACACGGGATCAACCTTTCCTCACCACCCAAAAGCCCGTGTCACACTGGAGGGTCTTCTCTCGCTCGTCGAAGGGCACCTGGTGACCGGCGGACCACTGATCGTCCAGTCCGACAAGACTCTGCTGCTGGAAGTCGACCACCCGGACGCGAAGGCGTGCCGGATGGCGATCGCCCCGTTTGCGGAGCTGGAGCGCTCCCCCGAGCACATGCACACCTACCGGCTGACGCCGCTGGGCCTGTGGAACGCGCGCGCCGCGGGCCACGACGCGGAGGGCGTGGTCGATTCCCTGATCAAGTTCTCCCGTTACCCGGTGCCGCACGCGCTGCTGGTCGACGTCACCGAGACCATGGACCGGTACGGCCGGCTCCAGCTGATCAACGACCCGTCGCACGGGCTGGTCCTGCGCGGCCTCGACCGGATCGTGCTGATCGAGGTGGCCAAGAGCAAGAAGCTGGCCGGCATGCTCGGCGCCCGCCTCGACGACGAGACGATCGCGGTGCACGCCTCGGAGCGCGGCCGGCTCAAGCAGGCGCTGCTCAAGCTGGGCTGGCCGGCCGAGGACCTGGCCGGGTATGTGGACGGCGAGGCCCACGAGATCGACCTGGCCGAGGACGGCTGGCACCTGCGGTCGTACCAGCAGGAGGCGGTGGACTGCTTCTGGGCCGGCGGCTCCGGGGTGATCGTGCTGCCCTGCGGCGCCGGCAAGACGCTGGTCGGCGCGGCCGCGATGGCCACCGCGAAGGCCACCACGCTGATCCTGGTGACCAACACGGTCGCCGGCCGGCAGTGGAAGCGTGAGCTGGTCGCCCGCACGTCGCTGACCGAGGACGAGATCGGCGAATACAGCGGCGAGCGCAAGGAGATCCGCCCGGTCACCATCGCGACGTACCAGGTGCTCACCTCGCGGCGCGGCGGCGCGTTCACCCACCTCGACCTGTTCGGCGCCCGCGACTGGGGCCTGGTCATCTACGACGAGGTGCACCTGCTGCCGGCGCCGATCTTCCGCTTCACCGCCGACCTGCAGGCCCGTCGGCGGCTGGGCCTGACCGCGACCCTGGTGCGCGAGGACGGCCGCGAGGGCGACGTGTTCTCGCTGATCGGCCCGAAGCGGTACGACGCGCCCTGGAAGGACATCGAGGCGCAGGGCTGGATCGCCCCGGCCGAGTGCACCGAGGTCCGGGTCACGCTCACCGACGCCGAGCGGATGACGTACGCGGTGACCGAGGCCGAGGAGCGCTACCGGGTGGCGGCGACCGCCCGCACCAAGCTGCCGGTGGTCCGCGCCCTGGTCGAGAAGCACCCCAACGAGCAGGTACTGGTGATCGGCGGCTACATCGACCAGCTGCACCAGCTCGGTGAATATCTGGACGCCCCAATCGTGCAGGGCTCGACGACGAACAAGGAGCGCGAGCGGCTGTTCGACGAGTTCCGCTCGGGCTCGCTGAAGACCCTGGTGATCTCGAAGGTCGGCAACTTCAGCATCGACCTGCCCGAGGCCGCCGTGGCGATCCAGGTGTCGGGGACCTTCGGTTCGCGGCAGGAGGAGGCCCAGAGGCTGGGCCGGGTGCTACGCCCGAAGGCCGACGGCCGCCAGGCGCACTTCTACACGGTGGTGTCCCGCGACACGATCGACACGGAGTATGCCGCGCACCGGCAGCGCTTCCTGGCCGAGCAGGGCTACGCCTACACGATCGTCGACGCGGACGACGTGCTCGGCCCGCCCCTGCCGCAGGTCGACTGACGCCCGGAGCCGCCCGGGCGGTCGGATGCGATCACTCGGTCGGCAGCGGGGCGTCCGGTGCCGTCGGCAGCGGCACGGCCCGCTCGGGGACGTCCGGCACGGCCCGCTCGATCGGGACCCGATCGGGCGCGGTCACCGACACGGGAGACTCGTCGACGGTCGCGCCCCGGGCCAGGAAGAAGCCCCCGGCCAGGCAGCCGAGCAGCACGAAGACCACGGCGGCGATCGCGACCCCGACCACCACCCGCAGTCCGTTGTTGCTCTCCTGCTTGGGCGCGGGCGGGGGCGCGAACGGCGGCCCGACGACCGGCGGCGGCCCGTCGAACGGGCTGTACCCGGCGTAGGACGACTGGCCGAGGTTCGCCGCGGGCGGGAACGGGCCGGCCGCGTATGCGGGCGGCGGCGAGTCCGGCGGCGGCGGGATGGACGGCAGGGGCCGCACCGCCGCTTGGGTCGCCCCGGCGTAGGCGAGCACCTGCCGGCGGGTGTCGCCGATGCCGGCCTCCTCGTAGGCCGCGGCCGCCACGATCTCCGGGCTGCCGAGCCGCTCCAGCAGCTCCAGCACGTCGCTTTCCGACACCACGGCCCGTTCGACGCGCTCGTTGGTGATGTGCGCCTCGATCTCCGCGAGCAACTCGCGGCGCTGCAGCACCGGCAGGCCGGAGAGCCGCAACTCCAGCTCGTGCAGATATTCCGCGACGGCGTCGTCGGTCTTGTTGCTGCTCATGCCCCACCGGTCCCTACGAGACGGTCGACGGTTAGTCGAAAGGAAACCCACTCCGAGCGGAAATGCTCCAGTGCCGACCGCCCGGCGTCGGTGAGCGCGTAGTAGCGCCGCGGCGGCCCGGTCGGCGACTCGCTCCACTTGCTGTCCAGCCAACCCACCCGGCGCAACCGGGACAGCAGCGGATAGATCGTGCCCTCGGAGGCGGCGAGGTTTCGCTCCTCACCGAAGCGCCGGACGATCTCCGTGCCGTAGCGGTCCTCGTGCTCGACCATGGCGAGCACGCAGAATTCAAGCGTCCCCCGCCGGAGGCTGGTGGAAAGCTGCGCGACATCGGCCATGCAGCACAGGGTACCTTGCCACGCAAGGTAGCTCAACGACGAGCCGGCACCGGCGGCCCCGGCTCCAGCAAGTCGGCCAGCAGGTCGCCGTGCAGCTCCACCCGCGCCAGCACCTCGGTCGCGCCGAACTGCCGGACCGGCACCGAGCCCAGCGCCATCTCCCCCACCTCGTCCCAGGTCAGCGGGGTCGAGGCGGTCGGCACCTGCTGGGCCCGTAGCGAGTACGGCGCCACCGTCGTCTTGGCCGCGCTGTTCTGGCTCCAGTCGATGAAGACCTTGCCGGGCCGCACCGCCCGCGCCATCTTGGCCGTGATCGACCCCGGCAGCCGCGCCGACAGCTCCTCGGCGACCTGTCTGGTGTACTCCGCGACGATCTCCGCGTCCTGCGTCCCGGCGATCGGCACACACAGCTGCATGCCCTTCTTCCCGGAGGTCTTGGGGTGGGCGGTCAGGCCGTCCTCGGCGAGCCGGTCGCGCATCAGCATCGCGACGCCGCAGCACTCCTTGAGCCCGGCCGGCGCACCCGGGTCGAGGTCCACCACCAGCAGGTCGGGGTCCGCGCCGATCCGCCACTGCGGCGTGTGCAGCTCCAGCGAGGCGAGATTCGCCACCCAGACCAGCGTGGCCAGCTCGTCGACGACCACGAAGTCGATGGTCTCGCGGGCCTTCGTCGAGCCGGGCACCGGCAGCGTCGCCAGCCGCACCCAGGAGGGCGTCCCGCCCGGCGCGTTCTTCTCGAAGAAGTGGGCGCCGTCGACGCCGTTCGGGTAGCGGATCCGGGTCAGCGCGCGCCCCCGCAGGTGTGGCAGCAGCACCGGCGCGATCCGGGTGTAGTAGTCGATGACCTCGCCCTTGGTGAAACCGGCGGCCGGATACATCAGCTTGTCGAGGTTGGACAGCTCGAGGTCGCGTCCCTCGATCTGCACGGCGAAGCGCTCACCCATCGTCGTCCTCCTCGGCACACTCATCCGGAGACTTGTCCGGGCGCAGGCGCAGGAAGCGCGGGAACCGCAGCCGGCCGTCCGGGGTCCGGTTGCCGTACCGCACCTCGGCGACCAGCTCGGGGCGCACCCAGCGCGCGCCCCGGGCGTCTTCCCGGGGCACCGCGTCGGCCTCGAAGGGCGACACCGGGGTCGCCAGCGGCGCGAGCGCCGCCAGTAGCTCCCGCTCGGCCCGCGCGCCGATGCCGCCGCCGACCCGTCCGCGGAACCGCAGCCGCCCGTCCGGCCCCGGCACGCCCACCAGCAGGCCGCCGAGCTTGCGCACCCCGGGCCGCCAGCCGCCGATGACGTAGTCGCCGGCCTGATCAAACTTGATCTTGATCCAATCCGGCGACCGGGCCCCCGGCAGGTACGGCGCATCCAGCCGCTTGGCCATGACGCCCTCGAGGTGGTTCTCCCGGGCCGCGGCCTCGGTGGCGGGACCGTCGGCGAACGCCGGTGGCACCATCCAATGCCCCGCCCCCAAGTCCAGGTTCTCCAGGCGGGCGCGCCGGTCCGCGTACGGAATGCGGAGCAGTGGCTCGCCGCCGTACCGGAGCAAATCGAAGATCATGTAGGTGACCGGCAGGGTCACCGCCAGCCGGGCCGCCCGGCCCGGATCCCGGACGTGCATCCGCTCGGCCAAGGCGGTGAACGACGGCCGCCCGGCCGCGTCCAGCACGACCATCTCGCCGTCCAGCAGCGAATCCGGCGGCAGCGACAGCGCGGCCACCTCCGGATACGCGAGCGTCACCACAGCACCGGAGCGCGCCCACAGCTGCGGCGGGCCGCCGGCGAACGAGGACAGCACCCGGACGCCGTCCCACTTGAACTCGTAGCTCCAGCCCGGCCCACGCGGCAGCGCGCCCGCGGTCGCGAGCATGGGCGAAAGCGGTGCACCGGGCACCCGATCACCATAGGCAGAGCGAACACCTTACGCAGGCGTCTCACTAATGCGATCCTTGATCGAGGGCTGCTCACGGGTGGGTAGGAGTCGAAATGCGAGCAATCTGGAAGGGCGCGGTCTCGTTCGGCCTGGTGTCGATCGCCGTGAAACTCTTCTCCGCAACCGAGGAGAAGGACATCCGCTTCCATCAGGTGCACCGCACCGACGGTGGCCGGATCAAGTACAAGCGCACCTGCTCGATCGACGGCGAGGAGGTGACCTACGACGACATCGCCAAGGGCTACGACCTCGGCGGCGGCGAGATGGTCATCCTGACCGACGAGGACTTCGCCGAGCTGCCGCTGACCACCTCGCGGGCGATCGACGTGCTGCAGTTCGTGCCGGCCGAGCAGATCGACCCGCTGCTGTTCGCCAAGGCCTACTACCTCGAGCCCGAGGGTCAGGCCGCGAAGCCATACGTCCTGCTTCGGGACGCGCTGACCGAGTCCGACCGGGTCGCGATCGTCAAGGTCGCGCTGCGCCAGCGCGAGCAGCTGGCCACCCTGCGGGTGCACGACGACGTGCTGGTGCTCAACACGATGCTCTGGCCGGACGAGGTCCGGACCCCCGACTTCGGCTTCCTCGACGAGGAGATCGAGACCCGCCCGGCCGAGCTCGCCATGGCCAGCTCGCTGATCGACTCGATGGCCGGCAGCTTCAAGGCCGACGAGTTCACCGACAACTACCGGGCCGCGCTGCAGGAGGTCATCGACGCCAAGGTCGAGGGCCGCGAGATCGTCGCGCCCGAGGAGGCCGAGGAGGCGCCCGCGGCCGCGGTCGACCTCATGGCCGCGCTCAAGGCCAGCGTCGAGCGCGCCAAAAAGGCCCGCGGCGAGGCCCCGATCTCGGCCACCCCGATCAGCGCGGCCAAGTCGGCCGCCAGAAAAACCCCATCCGGTACGGCTACCAAGTCGACAACCGCAAAAAAGGCGGCCCCGGCAAAGAAGGCAGCAGCGGCAAAGAAGGCTCCCGCCGCAAAGGCGACTGCCGCGCCCGTCAAGTCCGCAGCGAAGCAGACTCCCGCGAAGAAGGTCACGCCCGCCACCAAGGCGGCACGGAAGTCCGCCTGACTAGGCTGGTCCCGTGGCATTGACGTGGGCTGAGTCTTATCTGGGTCGGGTCCGTTCGAGCGTCGGCGACGCCGACACGATCTTGTTCGTGGGTGCCCGGGGCGTGATCCTCGACGAGCGGAACAGGCTCCTGCTGATCCAGCGGTCCGACAATCACCGCTGGGCGATCCCGGCGGGCGCGATGGAGCTGGGCGAGAGCATGCAGGAGTGTGCGATCCGCGAGGTCTGGGAGGAGACCGGCCTGCGCGCGACGTCGCTGACCCCGTTCGCCTTCCACACGTCGTACACGTACACCAACGAGTGGGGCCACACCTACCAGCAGATCCTGATGTCGTTCCGGATCCACACCTGGGAGGGCGAGCTGCTGAAGGTCACGGATGAGTCGGTGGACGCCGGCTTCTTCCCGCTGGACGCGCTGCCCGGGCCGAAGTCGTTGATCGTCGACGAGGTGCTGGCCGACCTGGCCGCCTTCGAAGCCACCGGCCAAATGGTCCTGAAGTAGCGCCACCGCGCCGTCAGTAGGTGCGGTTTCCGGCCTCGGCGCGGGCCAGCGCGGGGGTGCGCCGGCGATTGACCAGCTCGCCGCCGTACCAGGCGCCGAAGACGGCGCCGGCCAGGGCGAGCAACTCGACCGCGACCAGGCCGCCGCCGGCGACCCGGTCGGAGGTGCGCATGCGCAGCATGAGGATCACCGCGAAGACCAGCAGGACGCCCATGTTCACCAGGCCCTGCAGCACGCCGGACCGTTTCGCCGGGGTGCCGTTGCGGACGAACATCAGGTCGATGGCCGAGGCCGCGGCGGCCAGCACGCCGCCCACGAGGCCGGCGAGGACGTTCCAGTAGGCGAGCGCGCCGAGGATGTCGGGGCCGCCGAAGACGTTGCCGAGGTCGAAGAGAACGGCCATCGCGAACAGGCCGAGCGGGAACATCACCAGGACCGGCTGCACGGCCTGATTGGCGATCCTGAGTCTGCTGTCCATGCGGGCTGTACCCTCCCCTACCTGCTCGTCCGTCAACGTCGACAGTTCGGCTACCCGGTGACCGGGCCGGCGAAACGCACCGTGTCGACGGTTACGTCCATCGATAGAGCGCCATGTCTTATCGTTGCCCGAGATCCGGCCCGCGCCGTGCGCGCCGGTTGCCGGAAGGTGTGCCATGGAATTGGCAGCGCAGATCGTGGTCGGCCTGGTGGCCGCCATCCACTTCTACATCCTCGTCCTGGAAATGTTCCTGTGGCGGACAGATCGGGTGCGGGCCACGTTCGGTACCACCAGCGAGTTCGCCGAGCAGAGCGCGACGATGGCCGCGAACCAGGGTCTCTACAACGGTTTCCTGGCCACCGGCCTGGTCTACGGCCTCATCTCGGACGATCTGACGTTTCAGGTATTTTTCCTGTCGTGCGTCGCCGTGGCGGGCATCTACGGCGCCCTGACAGTCACCTACCGGATCCTGTTTGTGCAGGTCATCCCGGCTGCGCTCGGTCTGCTGCTGGTGCTCCTCGCGGCCTGACCGCCCATACAGCTGGTACGCAGTCTGCGATATAGCAGGTTGATGTGTAGCCCTTAGCCTGGTGGCGTGTTCTACTAGAGAAGGCAACAAGGGCGGAGCAGGAGAGCAGAATCAACGGCACCCGGCGGCAACCGGGTGCCGTTGTCGCCTCCAGAGGCCGTCTGTGAGAAGCACGAGCGAGGCGGGGAATTCTCTCTGCGCCAATGGTGGCTCGCCTTCCCTCTCCTCGCAAGGAGTAGAGGAGGGGAGTTCGCCATGCGCATTTACTACCGTGGGCCCGACGCCGTGGTGACCAGCACCGTCTTCGCAGGCCGCGCCCCCGCGCCGGCGTACGCGATCCGCGACCTGCAGAACGTCCAGATCAGCCGGATGGAGCGGTTCGAGCCCTCCGTCCTCCACGCGGCGGCCGGCCTCCTGATCATCGCGGCGGCGGCGTGGCCGCTCTGGCAGGCCTCGCCGCTGTACGCCCTGGCCCTGGTGGCACTCGGAATGCCGGCGCTGGCAGCGGGAGCGGTGGCTTTGCGACTGCGGCCCCAGACCTTCCAATTGCGGGCGACCTACCGCGGAGCAGCAGTGGAGCTGTATTCGTCGCAGGACGAGCGGGTCTTCAATCAGGTCACCCGGGCGCTGCGCCGAGCCATCGAAGATGCCACCTGGACGGGCCTGAAGGTGGCTTGACCTGCGGAAACGAATTGAATCTCCAATCGGCTTGTTCGCAATCTGCGATATGGCATGTTGAGGTGTAGCCGACGGACTGGTGGCCGTGGTCTAATTTTTTACAGGCAAGAACGGGCGGAGTTCGAAGGGGAGACACACCAAACGGCACCCGGCGGCAACCGGGTGCCGTTATTGCCCTCAGGCTCCGATCGCTATCGCGAGGTGGGAATTCTCTCCGAGCCGCGAACGTGGCTTCCCCTCCTCGCCGAGGAGCACGGAAGGAGTCATGATGCGCACCTACTACCGCGGATCCGATGCTCTCGTGACCGACGACCACTTCGTCTGGCGCGCTTCCTCCACCCACATCTTCGCCATCGGCGAGCTGCGCAACATCGTCATCGTCCGGGGCCCGCTCACCGGCGTGAGCCAGGGTCCGGCCCTGGCGGCCGGCGGCGGTCTCGTCCTGCTCGCGGCAACGAGCTGGACGCTGTTGGGCTCCACGGTGGGCTACACCGCGACCGCGGCGGCGATCCTGCTCACCCTGATGATCATGTCGGTCACGGGCCGGCGCACCACGCGGCTCTGGCATCTGTTCGCGACCTACCGCGGCGGCACGGTGACCATCTACTCCGCCTCGGACCTCCGCATCTTCAACCAGGTCACCCGGGCGCTGCGCAGAAGCACCGAAAACACCCACCTCGTCAGGAGAGAAAACGCGCACCCGAGCAGGAGAAGGGAGGACCTGGCTGCGGCCTGAGATCACGGACCGTCCCAGGCGGGTGACATGTCACGTTTTGATGAAAGCCGTCCGCCCACCGTCGCGCCCTGATATGACGGTGAGTAGCATGGCTCGCGACCTCGCTGAATGCCTGCTGGCAGACAGCGAGGTCGCACATTGGCACACCCGCCCTGTCACTTCGACGATGAAGGACTCATGGCTGAGGCAGTCTCGCCCACCGTCGCGCGCCGTCGCGTGCGTCTGGCCCTGCGCGAGGCACGCGAGAAGGCCACCCTCACCCAGCAGCAAGTGGCCGACAAGATGGAATGGTCACTTAGCAAGGTCATCCGGATCGAAAACGGCGATGTCACGATCGCCCCCAACGATCTTCGACCGCTCTTGGGCTACCTGGGTATAAAAGACAAAACGATAATCAGCGCTTTGCTGATCGACGCGCGGGTGGCGCGCACCCGTCAGCGGCAAGCATGGTACCAAAAGCCGCAGATGCGGGAGATCCTCAGCGACTCATACCGAAAGCTGATCGAGTACGAAGCGGAAGCCACGGCGATCCGCTACTTCTCGATCTATTTCCTGCCCGGGCCGCTGCAACTACCGGCCTACTCGGAAGCCTTGTTCAGTCTGTGGGCGGAGGAAATTCCGGAGTCGACCATCAACGGCATGCTGGACGCGCGACGTCAGCGGCGAGAGTCGCTACTTTCTCGCGGCGCATCCGTTGAACTGTTCGTGCTGTTGGATGAGTCGGTGCTGATGCGGCCGATCGGTGGGACCAAGGTCCTGATCGATCAGCTGCGGGAGCTGCATCGCCTGGCGTCCTCCAGCGTGATCAGGCTCAGGATGGTCCCTTTCCATCTGGATGCCCCCGTCACCAATAACGCCTCTTTCGACCTGCTTTCGTTGGATGCGAACGATGCCGAAGGCATGCTTCTCTACCACGAGAACGGGTTGACAGACGAGGTGATCGAGACCCAGTCGACCACGCGGCGACACCGCAACCGGTACGACAAGGTCTGGCACGAAGCCACGAACGAGTCAGACACGATCGACTTCATTCAGGCAAGGATCCACCATCTGGAAGCGGCCGCCACAGACCGCCGACAGGAACCTCTATAGTCCGTGACCTTCGCGGGTCACGGAAGGGCGCGCGCGGGTCAGCAGTCCGAAAGGCAAACAATGGATAGCGTCAGCGTGCCCGTGTGGCGGAAGAGCAGCAAGTGCGCGAACGGTACCTGCGTCGAAGTGGCGAAGGTAGACAGCGACACCTACCTGATCCGCGACTCGAAGCAGCCCGAAAACCCAGCTCTGAGCTTCACCGGAGAGGAGTGGGCAGCCTTCGTCGAGGGCGTGCAGGCCGGCGAGTTCAAGTTCTGATAGCCGGTTGAGCCCGCTCTGCGCACGGAAGACAGTACAAACCGTGCGCAGAGCGGACATATTTGAAGCCTATACTGGTCTTTTTGCCGCATTCATCGCATGGGATGACGGTTCACTCACTGCTGTCTTCTGCCGCTCCTGTCGGACGTCGCTTACCGTATTAGTCGGGAACCGTCACGGAGGAGTGGGCATGAAAAACTCGACGGAACAACCGGCTTGGCGCAAGAGCAGCAGGTGCGGGAACACTACCTGCGTCGAAGTGGCCAAGATCAACGGCGGGTATCTGATCAGGGACAGCAAGAATCCCGACCAGGAGCCGCTGAGTTTCACCGAGGACGAACTGACCGTTTTCGCCGCCGCGTTCGCGGCCGGAGAGTTCCGCTTCGAGTGAGCTTTTTCGGTCGGTGATCTTTTGGCGTTCTTAGCTGTGCCGCGGGCCGAGCGCGGCATACTTCGCTGGTGGGCGCCACCGGATCGCGGCCGGACAGCTTCTCTTCCCGGGTCTCCAACCCAGGGCGGTTTCTCGTGCTGCACGAGGCCGCCGAGGAAGTTCTCGACGAGTTGACCGAGCGCTACATCGTCGACCGGCGGGAGAGCAAGGAGCCGGCCGGGCCGGCGCCCGGTGCCGAGGTCGTGCGTACCGTCCGGCTCATGCCTCGCAGCCCCGCTGCCGGGCCGCTGTCCGTCGCCTTCACCGACCCCGGGATCGTGCTGCGGATCGGCCGGTGGTTCTTCGAGCCGCTGCCCGCCTGCGGCTGCGACGACTGTGCCGAGGACCCGGCCGCGCTGGTCGACGACCTGCGCGTCCGGGTGATCGCGCACGTCGAGGGCGGCCTGTGGGAACGCGTCCGGCGCGGGGTCACCGGATCATGGCTCGACATCCGGCTCATCGGGCCGGGGGTGCGGGCCACCCGGCACACACCGATCGACGCGGCCGAGGCGCGGGCCGCCCGGCGCGAGGGCTTCGCCGCCGCGGTGCAATGGGCCCCCTGGTCACGGCGTCCGTAACGGTTGGGTCGCCCGCCGCGACCGCCGTGGCATCCGTGCGGCCCGGCCTCCTCGGGTCTCGCGGATCATGACCGTCCCCGGGCCGAGCGGCCGCCGAGCAGCTTGATCGCCGCCCGCACGGACGGGCGGCGGACGATGCCGGCCATGGAGAGCTCGCCGCGGCAGAACGCCTCGAACGCGCGCCAGCCCATCGGGGTCGCCATCGCCGCGTGCATCAGGCGGGGATGCTTGGCGAACACCTGGAACAGGCGCCGCCCGGCCGCCATCTCGGGCGCCAGCTCCGCCCGCACCTGCTGATCGTATTCGGCCAGCTGCGCCGGCGTCCGGGCCCGGGCGGCCACCTCGCCGGCCCACGTGCCCGAGCGCAGCGCGAAGCTGATGCCTTCCCGGGTCCACGGTTCGAGCAGCCCCGCGGCGTCGCCGACGACCAGCACGCGGCCCTTGCGCAGCGGCGCGTCCACGCGGCGGCAGCGCGTCAGATGACCCGAGTCGCGCACGACGCGGCGGTCCGCCAGGCCGAGCCGGGCCAGGAAGTCCGCGAGGTATTTCTTCGTCTCGGCGCCCCGGCCCTTCTCCATGATCACGCCGACCGTGAGCTCGTCGTCCGTGGACAGACAGCCTTCCAACCGGCAACCCGGTGGGTGCAGTTCGCAGTCCTTCAGCTTCGGGAAGACCCAGCCGTACGAGCCGGGGACCGTGCCCCAGTCGAGGAGCACCCGCCCCCGGTAGGCGGCCCGGTCGGCCTCGGTTGCGGCCACCTCCACCTCGAGGCCCAGGTCCTGCTGGTCGAACGTGACGCCGACGTGCCGGGAGCTGATCGCGGCCGAACCGTCGGCGCCGATGACGCAGCGGGCGGTGATCACCTCGCCGTCGGCCAGCGTCACCGCGGCGACGTCGGCGTCCTGCTCCAGGTCGCGAACCTGGGCGCGCTGCCGCACCTCGGCGCCCGCGGCGACGGCCGCCCGATACCAGGCGAAGTCGAAGTCGTCGCGCCGCACCATCGTCAGCACCGGACGCCCCGGCGACCGGCGGGTGAAGGCCCGGCGGCCGTTGTCGGTGAAGGTGATCGCCGCGACCGTGTCACGGGCCGGCACGGTGATCCGGGAGTTCGCCACCGCCAGGGAGGTGCCGATCAGGCCCCCGCCGCAGGTCTTGTAGCGCGGATGCTCCGCGCGCTCCAGCACGATCGTCCGAGCCCCGGCAGAGGCCGCGGCGTGTGCCGCGGCCAGACCGCCCGGACCTGCGCCGATCACGGCGACATCCCACTGCGCTCCCACGAGCGCGAGTGTATCGATCAAGCCACCTACTCGCGGATGCCGATGCCCTCGACCGGCGGGGTGCGCAGGACCCGGCCGATCGGCAGCATCGTGGCGATCAGCGCCAGCGCGATGGTGCCACCGACGATGGTGGCCGCGCCCAGGGCCGGCACGTACGGGATCCGCTCCCCGGAGACCGCGTGGACGACCGAGGAGAGGGTCACCGCCGCGATCGCCGTACCGATGGCGAGTGCCACGCCCAGCAGGCCGGCCTGCTCCGCGTGGACCATCCGCCGCACCTGGCCGCGGGTCACGCCGACCAGGCGCAGCAGGGACAGCTCCCGCGACCGGGCCAGGGCCGCCATGATCAGCGTGTTCGCCGCCGCGAGCACCGCGTATCCGATCAGGACGGCGATCAGCATCTTGTTGAGCCAGGCGCTGATCGCGACGTCCTCGGCCAGTGCGCCGGTGAGCTGCCGCGCGCCGACCACCGTGCTGGCCGGGTACGCCACCGCGAGATCGGCCAGGGCCTTGCCGACGTCGGCGCCCGGTGCGCTGCGGATCAGCAGCCGGTCGTCAAGTCCGGTCGCGGTGTGCCCGGTGAGCGTCTCGGAATCCAGGGTGATGTCGCCGAAGCCCCAGCCACGGTCGTAGATCGCGATGATCCGCAAGGTCACCGGCGTGCCGTCGCCGAGCACCAGCCGCGCGTCGTCACCGAGCTCCCAGCCCGCCGTGCTCGCCAGCGAGGTGGACACCGCGACGGTCGAGACTCGCAGGTCCGCGAGGCTTCCCGCCCGTACCCCCAGGTCCAGGGTTTGATCCGCGCCCAGCGGGTCGATGCCCTGCGCGGCCACCGACTGGGCCGCGAGCTGGTTGGGCACGATCACCGACGTGCGGCGTACCCCCGTCGCCGCGACCACCCCGGGGATCTCGCGGGCCTTCGCGGCGGCAGCCGCGGGCAGGCCGGCCCCGCCGAGCAGGGCGTGCTGCGCGAGCATCCCGTCCCGGCTCTGGACCACCGTCTGGCGCTCCAAATTGTCCTGGAGAAACCAGACGGTGCCGCCGAACCCGACCGACAGCACCAGCGCGGTCAGCACCGCGACCATGCCCCGGGCGTTCGCCCGCAGGTTCGCCGCGGCGAGATAGCCGCTGTTGCCCCAGACGGTCCGCAGCAGCGGCGCAAGCAGCCGGGCTGCGGCCCGGTTGATCCACGGCGCCAGCAGCGCGATCGCCAGCACGAACGTGTACAGCATGCTCACCGCGGCGCCCAGGGCGGTCGAGCCGCTGGTCGCGCCGGTGAGGCCGATCAGCGACACCCCGCCGCCGAGGAACACCAGTCCGGAAACGACGCGGACCTTGCCGCCCAGGGCCGGCTCGACGGCCGCCTCGCCCAGCGCCTCGGTGGGCCGGATCCGGGTGGTGCGCAGCGCGGCGATCCAGGCCGCGACCAGCGCGACAACGGCCACCGCGACCGTCACCGCCAGCCCGGACAGCGCGCCGCCGCGCACAACGAAGGTGTCGGGAACGAACCCACGGGTCACCAACTCGTCGCGGGTCCAGGCGGTCGCCGCCAGGGCCGCCGGGACGCCCACCACCGCGGCGAGCAGGCTGAGCAACCCCACCTCACCGAGGATCACGAGCCGCACCTGGCCCGGGGTGGCCGCGATCGCCCGCAGCAGGGCAAGATCGCGGCGGCGGTGCCGAACCGACAGCCCAACCGTGCCGGCGACCACAAAGACGATGATCATCGCGGAGTATCCGCCGAACGCACCACCGGCCTGCACGCTCAACTCCCGCGCGGCGGCCGCCTCGGGCTGCCCGACCAGTCCCCGCTCCGCATCCACATAGGTCTTCACGGACGCGCCGGCGGCCACCCGGCGGACCGCAGCGACCACCGCCTTCCGATCGACGCCCGGCGCGGCGAGCACGCCGATCGCGGTGAAGCTCCCCTGGTGCGGATCGAGCCGCGCGGCCTGCGCCTCGGTGAAGAACACCGCCGCCTGCGGGCCTGCCTCGACAATGCCCCGCACCAGGAACATCCGCTCAGTGCCACCGACGACGACCGTCATAGGGTCACCGGGCTGCAACTTCCCGCCTGCGGCGAGCCGGGCGTCGACGGCAATCTCACCGTCGGCCCGCGGCTGGGTGCCAGACACCATCCGGTACGGGGCGAGCGCGGCACTCGCCCACCCGTGGCCCGTGGCCGGCATCCCCGGCGAGGTCACCGGGGTGACAGCGATCGAGTGGTCGCCGACCGCACCGGCGACGCCGGGCACCGCAGAGATCGCCGCAACCAGCGACTCCGGCACCCGGCCACCCTCGGGCAGCGGCACAGTGGTGGATTCGCTCTCGCCGAAGACCTCCGGCCCGGCGACGACGAGATCACGGTTCGCCACGACCGCGACCGTCGCCGCGTACCGCTCCGGCGAGCCCTGGTATCGCAGCCCCGACTCGACCAGCAGCCCGCACGTCATCAGAATCATGACGCCGGCGGCGAGGGCGACGAACGTCGCCACGAAACTGCCCTTACGGAAGCGCAGCATCTGCGCGGCCAGTCCCAGCATCGTTCAGCCCTCCCGGCTCGCGACGGGCTGCCGGCGGCCGAGCCGCGCCAACTGCTCGGCGATCCGCTCGGCGCCGGGCTGCGGCATGTCCTGCACGATCCGACCGTCGGCGAGCACCATGACCCGGTCGGCATAGGACGCGGCGACCGGATCGTGGGTCACCATGATGACGGTCTGCCCGGTGTCGTCGACCGCCGAGCGCAGCAGGGCCAACACCTCGGCGGCGGTCTGCGTGTCGAGCGCCCCGGTCGGTTCGTCGCAGAAGATCACCTCGGGCCGGGTGACCAGCGCCCGGGCGATCGCGACCCGCTGCTGCTGGCCGCCGGAGAGCTCCGACGGCCGGCGCCGCAGCCGATCACCCAGCCCGACCCGGCCGACAACCTCGGCGAGCCAGGCCCGGTCCGGGCGGCTGCGGGAGAGCCGCGACGGCAGCAGGATGTTCTGCTCGACGGTCAGCGCGCCGACCAGGTTGAACGCCTGGAAGACGAAGCCGATCCGGTCCCGGCGCAGCTTGGTCAGCGCCTTCTCCGACATCGACGAGAGGTCGGTGCCACCGATCCGGACCCGGCCCGAGGTCGGCCGGTCGAGGCCGGCGGCGCAATGCAGCAACGTGCTCTTGCCGGAGCCGGACGGCCCCATGACGGCGGTGGCGGTCCCCCGGAGAAAGAAGGCATCGACATCGGCGAGCGCGACTACGGGCTGATCACCGCCGTATGTCCTGCTGACACGTTCGACGCTGACGGCGATGTCTGACATGGCGGGCCCTTCCGAAGCTCTCGTGCGGTCCCTTACGACGCTAGGGAGATCACCGGGAACTCTCGATGCAGCCAGCTGCCCGCCTCGGGTAGTGCAGGCGCTACCGTGCCTCCAGGTAACCGGTCAGGTAGGTCAGCGCGGCGGCGTCCTCGCCGTCCCCATGCGGCCGGCGAAGGTCATCGACGTACGCGGCGACGTCGGCGAGGACCCACCACTTGCGATGTCATTCCTGGCGGGGATGTCGAATTCTCAGTCGATCTGTTAAGCGGGGTCCGCGTCGGACTGAATGTGTTGTTCGCCCACTGTGCCCGAACCCATACTCGGGCTATGGCACAACCGGGCGGCGATGAGACGGCGACCAGGCGCTGGTACCGACCTCGCGCCCAGTTCACCGCCCTGCACCGAATTGCGGTACTCGATGGGCTGGCGAGGCGCGAAGGTGCCGACGACACCCGGCTGATTCTGCAACATGCATACGGCGAGCTGGCTCGACCGACCGCCCTCGTTGGCATTCTGCGGCCCCGGGAGATCGAGGCCATGCAAGCCGTGGACGCCGCGGAACTGGAATTGTTGCGCAACGGATCTGGCGACACCTTGATCGCCGCATTGCCCGCCGCGATGGATCGCGTCCGGACGGAACTGCCGGACACCGACGACCGTCGTCAGGGCCTGGAGTCCTTCATCGCCGACGGCGGGGGCCGACACGCCGGCCTGCGTACGGTCGTGATCGCGGCGGTGAAAGCGGCCAACAGTTCCCGCCGTCGGGCCCTTGCCCGGATGAGCCGGCTCACCCGGCTGGTGCTCGCCACCGCCGGGCTGGCGGCTGCCGTCGCGGTCGGCCTCGCCGTCTTCGGCGCGCTGCGGCCAGGCGCCTGGGGCACCTGCTTCCATCCCGATCTCGGTGACCCGGTCTGCCCCACCGGCCACACGACCACGGGTGCGGATCTGCTGATCATCGAGGCCTTCGGAATGGTCGGCGCGACAGCCAGCGCGCTCGTCACCGCCCGGGCGCTACGCGACGTCACACTGCCGGCGCCTCTCGCGATGCTCGTGGCAGCCCTCAAGCTCCCCCTGGGTGCGCTGCTGGCAGCGGTGGTGATGCGCTCGATCGCGGGTGGGGCCGTGCCCGGCCTGAGCGCCCTCGACACCGTCCCGCAGATCATCGGATGGAGCATCTTCCTCGGTGCCTGCCAGCAGATCCTGACGGCGTGGGTCGACCGCCGGCTGGTCCGCCTCGGCACCCGGACCTCCCGCTGGTACGAATCCCTGCTCCGAACCGGCGATCACGACGGACCCCCGTCGCTGAGCGCCGCCACCCCGCACGGCCCGACGCCACGGCACCGCTACCGGCTCGTCTGCCTCGCCGTGACGTTGCTGTCCACTGCCCTCGTGTTCACGCCGATGGGCCTCGCTCTGCAGAGCGTCTACCCGCCGGTGGTCGGTGGCTGCGCCGCCCTGCTGGTGGCCTGGCAGGGGGTCAAACGCTCGCCCCGGCATCGGCTACTGCACCACCGCCTGCGGGTCCTGGCCCTAGCCGTGGGCCGGACGGCGGCCTGCGCCTCGATCGTTGCGCTCGTCGTGCTGCTGGTTCACTACGCGATCACGGCGCTGGGCGGGACCGCGCAGGTGGCCACGATCGTCGCCACCGCGGTGGCCGGCCTGCTATCGCTGTTCGTCGGGACCGAGGTGCAGGCCGAGGTGGGCAAGAGCCTGCTCGGCGGCCATGCCCAGCCCGGCCCGGTGCTGATCCCCCGGCTGCGCAGTGCCACCGTACGAGGGGTGGTCGCCGCGGCGGTCGCCCTGGTGCCCGCCCTCATGATCGCCGTACGTGATCCGGCGCCGCCGGTCGCCTGGATCGCAGCGCTGTCGTTGATCGGCGTCGGGCTGCTCGTCGCCTTCCGCCGCTCCCAGGACATCGAGGACATCGTCGAGATCCGGGCCACCGGCAACGCTCTGCGCCGCCAGCTGATCGAGGTGCTGGCGAGGGACGGTTGGCTGGTGGAGTCCGACCTGGAGGTTCCGCCCGGTGTCGACTCCCTGCTCGAGCGCGTTGATCTCGTCCTGCGCCAGCAGCAGCAGACATTCGCGGTGCAGATCCACACGGCCGGGCCGGACGAGCCGCACACCGACTGGCGCGCCGCGTCCGAGTTGCTGGTTGCCACCAACGCCCTGGAGCGGTGCCTGCCGCTCAGGCCGACCGACATCGAACCGGTCATGGTGCTCGTGGACTCCGCGGCCGACTTCTCCCTGCGCAAGCTCGCCCGCAACAGCTCGATGCACCTACTCGAGGTGCAAGGCAGTGCCGCCTTGTCCGAGCAGGTGCGGGTCAAGCTCGCGGGTCTGCGCGGTGCCGCCCATGTCGCGCCCGGGTAGCGGCTCGTGCCGGGCAACACCGGGCCGGGCCGGATCACTCGTATCGTCAGGTCGTATCAGGACCGCGCCGCCTCTACGCCGTCAGAGTCCCTCGCCGACGAGGTGGAAGCGGACTCGCGGCCGCCGGAAGCCGTGCGCGCCGCCCTGGACCCGCTGGAGCAGGAAGGCTTCGGGCTCCGCGACACCCTCCTGGTCGGGATCTACGACGACAAGGAACGTCAGGTCACCACTCTGTGCCGCGACGACGAGGTGTACTACCTCGTCCATCTGCCCGGCAGCATCATCCGCAGCGACTCCGGGGTGAGCAGGCGGCTGATCGCCTCGCTGGACCGGCTGTTCCCGCCCGACAGCACGGTCTTCCTGGTCTCGCAGCATGGGGACGCCATGCTGATGGAGCTGGAGAACATCGCTCGCGCGCACCACAGCGTCGTCGTCCGGTTCATACCCTGGCTCTGGCTCCGTCCCGGTAATCAGCCGCAGAGTCCCGGGCTCCTTCTGGACGCGTTCGGCCTGCAACGTGCGTCTCACCACGGAAACGTGCCAGCCCTCGCACCATCCCCCACGACGCCCCGCCCCTTGACCGCTCCCGAAAGGGCCACGGTGTCCGGCAGCCTGGAGGTGCACCTGGTCGCGAACGGTGGCAGACCGTTCTTCGACGACTTCGTCAGCAGGCTGAGTCCGCACAACGGCGGCCAGGCACGCGCATTGTCCAACTGGAACGAAGACCCGTCGATAGCCGCGAATGCCCTGGTGAGATGGGCCGACATACAGGGCAAGCGGGTCCGGACGAGGCTGCTGTCGCTGCTGATCGAGGAGGCACCCGGACGTGACGAGGCACCGCAGCTCCTGCTCCTCATTCAGGAATGCGGCCTTGCCACGGCGACGGAACTGGAACGCCTGACCGAGCTCGTCGAAGGGCTCGCCGGATGAACCTGCCGGTCTCCGAGGTCGACACCATCGCCCGGGTCATCGCGGAACAGGCGGAGAACGCTGGCGACCCGGGCGACTACGTGCGGGATCTGCTGCGCCGGGCGGACCTGCCGCCGGACGGGCGGCGGCGGGTCATCGGTCGGCGCACCGACGATCTCGAACTCGCCGCCCGCGCGCTGGTGCGGTGGGCCGAGTCCAAAGGGACCAACCCCATCGATCGTCGTTATACGACGCTGGGCAGCCTGCTGGTGCCTCTCCTGCGGGATGTCGGCCCCGATGTGGCAGCACCGGTTGTGGCGGTGATCGTGCTGCGCGGGCTGTATCCCGGCCCGGACGTGCATGCCGACCTGATCGTGCGCTTCCAGGTTCCCGTACCGGACACCGCCACCGCGCTCCCGACCGAGGTCTCCGCCGAGGAGGTGACGTTGCAACGGGCTGCTGCGACGACACCACGGATCCTCGACGTAGGGTCGTTGACCACCGGGATCCGGCGGGCGGGCAGCATCTGCCGCGTCGAGGTCGGTGACACACCACTGGGCACGGGCTTCCTGATCGCGCCGGGACTGGTGCTGACCGCCGGTCACGTCATCGCGGCCGGCGATGAGCTGCCCGTACGGCTGCGGTTCCGGTGCACCACGGCGGCGGCCGGCGTGGTCAGCGCCGTACGCGGGAAACCGGTCCGGCCGGTGCCGGGGCTTGACCTCGCCGTGCTTCGCCTCGCGGGGCCGGCGGCCGCCGAGGCCATACCGCTAGACCTGAGGGAGGCGCCGCTGCCGCGGCCGGGCGACTCGCTCGCGATCCTGCAGCATCCCGACGGCGGCCCGATGGGCCTGGCGATCACGGCCAACGGCGTGGCACAGGTGGACACCGCGAGGCACCGGATCCGATACGCGACCACCACGCGAGGCGGATCGAGCGGAGCGCCCTGCTTCGACGAGCAGTGGCGGGTGGTCGCCCTGCACCGGGCGGAACGGACCACGTTCTTCGGCGCCGTCCGCGAAGGCGTCCTGACCGGCGCCCTCGCCACACAGCTCAATCTCGGAGGATCATCGTGACCCGTCGCATCATCAGCGTTCAGCAGCAGGCGAACACCGGGCCTCAAATCGACAATTTCGTGTCCCGGATCGTCAAATACGTACCAGCGGACATCGTCGCCGCCTGGCTGGCGCTCGCCGCCATGCTGGCACCGGGCCATCGCGTCGTGCTGTGGATCGTCTTCGCGTTCCTGCTGGTGCTCACTCCGGTATGGACGCTGCGGGTGACGCGCGCCGAGGGTGAACGCCCCGCCTTCGTCCAAGCCGGGGTGTCAACGACGGCGTTCGCCATCTGGGTCTTCGCAACCGGCGAGCCGTTCTCCGCCCTCGGTTGGTATGAACCCGTGTTCGGCGGCGTGGTCATCATTCTCTTCACGGTGGTCTCCGGGCTGATCGTGCCCGCTGACAGCAGGGCGTAGCCGGGTAGCCGATTTGTGGCATGCCGAGCGATATAGCGCTGAAACTCACAACCACCCCGGAGAGCGTCGGGGCTAGTGACAGCTGTCAGTAGCCTCAGCGGACGCGCACCGGAAGAGGGTTCTGCTCTTGGAAGCTCGCACCGACACCGCCGCCGCGAAGGTATCGCTGGGCCGCATTCTTCGGTTGTTCCGCCCACACCGGCCGCGGCTTGCCGTGGTCATCGGGATCATCGTGGTGTCGTCAGTGTTGGGTATGGCCTCACCCTTTCTGCTGCGGGAGGTCATCGACCAGGCGCTGCCCGAGCGAAACGTGACGTTCCTGGTCTGGTTGGTCGTCGGCATGGTGGCGGTCGCCGCGGTGACGTCCGTGCTCGGCGTTGCGCAGACCTGGATCGCCACCACCGTCGGGCAGCAGGTCATGCACCGGCTGCGGGTCGACGTGTTCACCCACTTGCACCGGCAGTCGGTCTCGTTCTTCACCCGCACCCGCGCCGGCGAGGTGCAGTCGCGCATCACCAACGACATCGGGGGCATGCAGGCGGTGGTCACCACGACCGCGACCTCGATCGCCTCGAATCTCACCACCGCCGTCGCCACCGCGGTCGCCATGGCCGCGCTGTCCTGGCAGCTTTCCCTGGTCTCCCTGGTGATCGTGCCCCCGGCCCTCTACCTGAACCGCCGGGTCGCGCGGATGCGCAAGGAGATCACCACGCGCCGCCAGCAGGAGCTCGCCGATCTCAACGTCGTCATCGAGGAGGGCCTGTCGATCAGCGGCGTGCAGCTGAGCAAGACCATGGGCACCGGGCCCGCCCTGATCGAACGCTTCAGCGCCTCCTCGACCCGCCTCATCGACCTGCAGCTGCGATCCAACCTGGCCGGGCGCTGGCGGGTGGCCGCGATGAGCGTCGTCCTCGCCGCCATTCCGGCGGTCATCTATCTCAGCGCCGGGCTGCCGCCGACCGCCGGCACGCTGAGCATCGGCACCCTGGTCGCCTTCACCACGCTGCAGTCCAGGCTGTTCCAGCCGATGATGGGCCTGCTCGGCATCGGCGTCTCGCTGGCCAGTTCGGTGGCGCTGTTCGCGCGCATCTTCGAGTATCTGGACCTGCCGGTCGACATCGACGACCCGGTCCATCCGGTCGAGTTGCCCCGCCCGGTCCGCGGGCACCTGTGCTTCGAGGACGTGACGTTCTTGTATCCGGGCAGCAAGACCGCCGCGCTCTCCGGGCTCTCCGTGGAGGTGCCGGCCGGCTCGTCGCTGGCCGTGGTCGGTGAGACCGGCTCGGGCAAGAGCACGCTGGCCGCGCTGATCGTACGGCTGCACGACCCGTCCGCCGGCCGGATCACCATCGACGGCATCGACCTGCGCGACCTGCTCCTGGCCGACCTGGCCTCGGTGGTCGGCATGGTCGGCCAGGAGACCTATCTGTTGCACACCACCGTGCGGGAAAACCTGCGGTACGCCCGCCCGGACGCCACCGACGCCCAGGTTGAGCAGGCCGCCGGGGCCGCGCAGATCCACGACTTGATCGCCGGGCTGCCGGACGGCTACGACACTGTTGTCGGCTCCCGCGGGCACCGTTTCTCCGGCGGCGAGAAGCAACGCATCGCCATCGCCCGGACGCTGCTGCGCGACCCCCGCATCCTGGTCCTGGACGAGGCCACCAGCGCCCTGGACACCTCGACCGAGCGGGCCGTGCAGCGCGCCTTCGAGGAGCTGGCCCGCGGTCGGACGACGGTGACGATCGCGCACCGGCTGTCGACCGTGCGCGACGCCGACCAGATCGTTGTCATGCACGAGGGCCGGATCCACGAGGCGGGTGACCACTCCAGCCTGGTCGCCTTCGGCGGCCGCTACGCCGCACTCACCGGGACGAAGACCAGGCCCTACGTCGACTGGTTCAGGTACGGGCCCAGGCGCACATGACCTGGTAGTGCGGCAGGTGCTGCCGGTAGCAGGCGGCCAGGAACTCGTTGTTGTCGATCGTCTGGGCGTAGGTCCGGTGCGCGGAGGTGAAGCCGGAACTGCTGGCCGCGTTGCGATGCCATTGCCGGGTGCGGCTCCAGACCCGCTGGTCACCGGGTTGCCAGGACAGGGCCGAGGCCAGGTACGGAATGCCGAGGTGCCGGCAGTATCGCGCGACCGTGCCGGCCGCGTCGGCGAGTAGGGCCTCCGCCTCGATGACCAGCGGCGGCTCCCCGGACGCGGCCTGAGCCCGCCGGGCCAGGGCCACCTGGTGGCCGTAGCCGACCTCGGCGCAGGTCATGTCGTGGTTCATCGCGTAGTGCGAGGGGATCACCTGGCGCGGATCCCGAATGATGAAGGTGTGCACGCCCACCTCCGCGATCCGCTCGCCACCGCTGCCGAGGTAGTCGTATTCCGTCGTCTCCTTGACGAAGACCCGGCGCTCGCGGGCGCGTTCCTCCAACAGCTTCAGCAGCTCGTCATGACTGGTCGCGATCCGTTCGCCGACGGGAGTGTGGCCCTGGACGACGATGCTGGAGAACGGTTCGTGGTAGACCTCGTGGTCCCCGCGTTCGAGCATCATGCGGAGGAAGGCCGTCGACATCGAGCGTGGCGTTCCCCAGAGGAAGAGCAGATTTGGATCCTGCCGGCCGTTCACATCGCGGGCCGCTCGCTCAGGCTCGCCGGCCGGATGTCCGGCCAGGACTCTTCGATGTAGCTCAGGCAGGCCTCCCGGCTCTCCTCCCCGAAAACCTTTCGCCAGCCGGGGGGCACATCGATCACCTCCGGCCACAGGGAATGCTGGCCTTCGTGATTGACCAGGACGCGATAGCGGATGTCGTCGCGTTCGAACGGGTTACTCATCGCAGTCAGCCTTTCGAAGGAAGCGCGGGGCGAATCTGCTCGGCCACCCGGGCGCCGATCATTTCCAGCACCTCCGCACGGGCGAGCTGCCGATGCAGGTACTTCAGTGCCATGACGTCGATGCGACCGGTGACATACCGCTGCCACATCGGGGCGAAATACTGATCGGGCGTTCGAGCCGCCGCGGCCTCGACGAACAGCACGTCGCCGTCGAAGACGTTGAATTGGTGATTGTCGACCAGTTTGATCATGTGCTCGTAGAAGTCGACGATCGCCCGGCCCTTCTGCCGCATGAGGAAGGAGTAGGGCCCCTGACGCTGACGCAACTGGTCGTAGAGGTCGTCGCCGGTGAGCTTGGGTCGCTCGGCGACCGGGATGTCGAGGTCGAAGTGCCGGGCGACCGCGTTCAGCCGCGCCACCTGGGTGATCCGGCGGTGCGGGGTCGGGCGCGAGTCGAGCATCGCCAGCAACTCGACCCGCTCGCCGGCCGCCTGCAGCTGGACCGCCATCTCGTGCACGATCTCCCCGCCGGCGCACAGGCCCAGCAGGTGGTAGGGCCCGTCGGGCTGGACGGTCCGGATCTGCTCGACGTAGTCGGCCGCCATCGCGGTCAGGGTGTCCGGCATCGCGTCGCCGGGGCGCAGGCCGCGGGCCTGGATGCCGTAGACCCCGACGGATTCCGGGATGGCGTTCACCAACGGGTAGTAGAGCCAACTGAGCCCGCCCAGCGGGTGGACGCAGAACAGCGAGGCGGTCCCGGTGTGCGGCCGCAACGGCACCATCACGTCCAGCGTCGAGTCCCCCGGTTTGGCGGCGACCCAGCCGGCCAGGTTCTTCGCGGTCGGGACGGCGGCCACCACGAGCGGGTTGACCTCGACGCCGAACTCCTCGGAGATGGCGCGGGCGAGCCGCTCGACCGTGTCCCGGTTGCCGCCGAGGTCGAAGACGTTGTCCTCGGGTGCCACCCGGTCGACCCCCAGCGCGTGCGCGACCAGCCGGCGCATCCGCTCCTCGTCCTCCCCGCGCGGTTCGGCAGCGGGCAGCCGCGGCAGGTCGTCGATCCGGCGCGCCATGTCCGCCAGCGTCGAGCTCTCGAAGACCACGCGGAACGGAAGCTCCACCAGCAGCACCGAGCGCAGCTGATTGACCATCTGCATGGCCAGCAGGGAATGCCCACCGAGCGTGAAGAAGTTGTCGTCGCGCCCCACTCGCGGCACCGCGAGGATCTCCTCCCACAGGCCGGCCAGCGCCTGCTCGACCGTCCCCACAGGAGGGTCGAAGGGCCGTTCCCCGAGAGCGACGCTCGGGTCCGGCAGGGCCTGGCGGTCCACCTTGCCGTTCACGGTCACCGGCAGGGCGTCCAGGACCACGAAGACCGACGGGACCAGATGGTCCGGCGCCACCGCAGCCATCCGCCGGCGCAGCTCGACCGCGTCCTGTCCCTCGGCCACCACGTACGCCACCAGCAGCCGGTCGACACCGCTGCCATGGACCAGCGCCGCCGCCCGGTCCACTCCCGGCAGGCCGGCTAGCGCCGCCTCGACGTCGCCCAGTTCCACCCGTACGCCACGGATCTTGACCTGGTCGTCGTTCCGCCCGAGGAACTCGATCGCACCGTCGGCGCGGCGCCGGCCACGGTCGCCGGTGCGATACATCCGCTCCCCGGGGACAAACGGGTCGGCGACGAACTTCTCGGCGGTCAGTCCGGGCCGGTTGAGGTATCCCCGGGCCACCGGCCGGCCCGCGATGCAGATCTCGCCGGGCACGCCCGGCGGCAGGTGCTCGGCGTACGGGCCGAGGACGTAGACCCGGGCGTTCGCGATCGGGTGACCGATCGGCATGCTGCGCCCCTCGTCGCCCAGCCGGCACTCCCAGCTCGTCACGCCGATGGACGCCTCCGTCGGGCCGTACAGGTTATGGAGCCGGGTTTCCGGCAGCGCCCCGAGGAAGCGGTCCTGCAGGCTCCGCGTCAGGGTTTCGCCGCCCACGATGACGTGGCGCAGGCTGGTGCACCGCTCCGCGCCCGGCTCCCGCAGGAACGTCTCCAGCATCGAGGGGACGAAGTCGGCGAACGTGACCCGCTCCCGTTGGATGACGTCGACCAGATAGCGGCTGTCCCGGTGCCCGTCGGGCCTGGCCATGACCAGGGTCGCGCCGTTCATCAACGGCCAGAACAGCTCCCACACCGAGGTGTCGAAGGTGAACGGGGACTTCTGGAGCACGTGCTCGCCGGCGCTCAGCGCGAACTTCTCGTTCATCCACATCAGCCGGTTGCGGACCCCGGCCCGCACGTTCACCACGCCCTTCGGCGTGCCCGTCGATCCGGAGGTGTGGAGCACGTATGCGGCGTCCGCACCGGTCACCGGGACGCCGGGGTCGTGGGCCGGCTCCGCGGCCAGGCCGGTAGCGGGATCGTCGACGCACAGCAACCGATTGCCGTCCCCGGCCACTCGATCCCCGGCGGCCAGGTGGGTGAGCACCACCCGCACCCCGGTGTCCGCGATCATCGCCGCCCGGCGCACGGCCGGCAGATCAGGATCCAACGGTACGAACGCAGCGCCGCTCTTCCACACCGCCAGCACGGCGGCCACCAGGTCGAAGCCGCGTTCCATGCTGACACCGACCAGCGTGTCGCGGCCGGCGCCCAGCTCGATCAGGCGGTGCGCCACCTGATTTGCGCGCCGGTTCAGTTCCCCGTACGACAGGCTCTGTCCCTCGGATCGCACCGCGACCGCCGCCGGATTTCGCCGGGCGTGCTCCTCGATGAGCTGGTGCGGCCAGGGTCGGCCGCTCCAGTCACGCACCGGCCCGACGCTCGCCGCCTCGGCGATCCCGCTCTCGTCCGCGCTCATCAGGGGCAGCCGCCCGATCGGCCGGTCGGGATCGGCCATGGCCGCCGCCAGCAGCCGGCCGAGCATGGCCACCATCCGCTCGGCCGTTTCGTGGTCGAAGAGGTCGCGGGCGTACGTCAGTTCGCCGCCCATCCCGGCCGGCCGGCCGGTGGCATCGACGAATTCCACGAACTGGAAGCTCAGGTCGAACTTCGCCGAGCCGGATCCGACCGCCATCCGCTGCAGCCGGACACCGGCCAGGTCGAAGCGGGCCGTGCGGCCGACCTGCAGCGCCACCATGACCTGGAACAGCGGGTGCCGACCCGGCACCCGGGCCGGATTCAGCGCCTCGACCAGGCCCTCGAACGGCACGTCCTGGTTGCTGAAGGCGGACAGATCCTGCTCCCGCACCCGGCGGAGCAGCTCCTCGAACGAGGGATCGCCGGTCAGATCGGCCCGCAGGACCATGGTGTTGACGAAAAAGCCGACCAGCTCCTCCAGCGCCTCGTCCACCCGCCCGGACACCGGCCAGCCGAGGGGGATGTCGGCGCCCGCACCGAGCCGGGACAGCAACGCCGCCACCGCGGACTGCACCACCATGAACACCGTGGCGCCGTTGCGGCGCGCCAGGGCCGTCACGCCCTCGTGGACATCGACCGGCACCGCCAGCGGCACCGACCTGCCGCGATAGCTCGGCTCGACCGGGCGGGCGCGGTCGGCGGGCAGCGCCAGCTCATCCGGTGCGCCGGCCAGCAGACCGGACCAGTACGCCACCTGGCCGGTGGCGAGCCGCACCGATTCCCGCTGCCAAAGGGCAAAATCGGCGTACTGAACGGGCAGCTCGGTCCATTGTGGCGCCTGTCCGGTTCGCCGCTGGTCGTACGCCTCGCCGAGGTCGCGCATCAGCGGTTCCATGGACACGCCGTCCGCCGCGATGTGGTGCAGGACCAGCACGAGCGCGTGGTCGTCCGACCCCAGGAGAAGCAGGCGGGCCCGCATGGGGAGATCCGCCGTCAGGTCGAAACTCCGGCGGACCAGCCGATCCACGGCGCCCTCGAGGCCGGCCGGCTCGATCTGCTCCGTGACGAGCAGCGGACCGGTCTCGGTCATCGGGAGGATCCGCTGCCGCGGCTGGCCATCCATCAGCGGGAACACCGTACGCAGCGGTTCATGCCGGCGGACGACGTCGGCGACCGCGGCGTGCAGGGCCGCGATGTCGAGGCCACCGCTCAGGCGGACGACGACCGGAATGTGGTATGCCCCGTCGCCGCCCCGCAATTGCGCGGTCAGCCACATCCGCTGCTGCGGGTAGGACAGCGGCACCTGCGCCGGACGCACCTGGCGCCGGAGCACCGGCCGCGACCCTCCCTTGAGGACCGACACCCGCTCGGCCAGGTCGGCCAGGGTCGACGTTTCGAACAGATCCCGCACCGGCAGTTCGACCCGCAACACCGTACGGACGCGGTTTACCAGCTGCGTCGCGAGCAGCGAATGGCCGCCCAGGTGGTAGAAGTCGTCGTTGCGGCCCACCCGCGGCGCGCCGAGGATCTCCTCCCACAGCCGGGCCAGGGTCTGCTCGACCATTCCCACCGGGGGCTCGTATTCCCGCTCGCCGTGCGCCACGCCCGGATCCGGCAGCGCCTTGCGGTCCACCTTGCCGTTCGCGGTCAGCGGAAGGGCGTCCAGCACCACGAACACCGAGGGCACCAGGTGATCGGGCGCCACCACCGCCATCCGCCGGCGCAGGAGTCCGGCGTCGAGCCCGTCGGTCACCACGTACGCCACCAGCCGCCGGTCCGCGCCCTCGCCGTGGACCAGCACCGCCGCCTGTTCCACCCCCGGCAGACCCAGCAGCAACGCTTGAACCTCGCCCAGCTCCACCCGTACGCCGCGGATCTTCACCTGGTCGTCGGCACGGCCCTGAAACTCCAGCTGGCCGTCCGCCAACCGGCGCACCACGTCACCGGTCCGGTACATCCGGTCACCCGGCGCGCCGAACGGGTCGGCAACGAAGCGCTGCGCCGTCAGCGCGGCCCGGCCGGCGTAGCCGCGCGCCACCCCGGCGCCGGCGATATACAGCTCACCGGGCTTGCCGACCGGCTGCTCACGCAACATCTCGTCCAGGACGTACGTCCGGACGTTGGCGATGGGCCGGCCGATCGGTGGGGTCCCCTGCCCGGTCAACGGCTCGCTCACGGTGGCCGCGACCGTCGTCTCGGTGGGCCCGTACGCGTTGAACATCCGGCGGTTGACACACCACCGGGCAACCACCGCCGGCGGACAGGCCTCCCCCGCGACCACCAGGGTCACCAGCTCCGGCAGACCGCCGCCGGCCTCGACCGCGGGCAGCAGAGACGGGGGCAGCGTCACGTGCGTGACGCCCCGGTCCCGCACCGACTCCACCAGTGCCCGCCCCGGAACCAGCCGGGACCCGTCCGTCACAACCAGGGCCGCACCGGACAGCAGCGTGCTCCAGACCTCGGAAACCGAGGCGTCGAAGCTGACCGAGGCGAACTGCAGGCGCCGCTTGCCCGGCCCCAGGCCGAGCACCGCGGCCTGCGCCCGGACCAGGTTTGCCACGTTGCGGTGCGTCACCACGACGCCCTTGGGCCGGCCGGTGGATCCCGAAGTGAAGATCACATACGCGGCGTGGTCCGGCACCAGCGGCGCATGTCGCTGCGCGTCGAGCACGGCCTCCGCGGAGTATCCGGCGATCTCGTCCGCGGTCTTGGGATCGTCGAGGACCACCTCGGTGGCCCCGGACGACTGCCCGGACAGCCTCGCGGCGACCGTCGTGACCACGCACCGGACCCGCGCGTCCGCCATCATGAACTCGGCCCGCGAGGCGGGGTAACCCACGTCCACCGGCACATACACGCCGCCGGCCTTCACCACCGCGAGAGCGGCCACCACGAACTCGACCGACCGGTCGAGCCAGAGCGCCACCGCAACCTCGGGACCCACCCCCTGGGCGATCAGCAGACGAGCCAGCCGGTTGGACCGCTCATCCAGCTCCCGAAAGGACACCGAAGCGGCGTCGCCCACCACGGCGACCTCGCCCGCTCGGAGCTCCACCTGGAGGGCGAACAGCTGAGCCAGAGTGCTGGAACCGTTCACTTTTGCCTCCTGCGAGTGAGCCCCGGCGCCCACCGGTGCCGGATGATCGCTTGCAACACCGTCTCAAACCCATGCAATAGCGGTGTTCAGCACGACCGTCCTCATTGGGGCGAGGCAGCACTACCTTGGCCCTGTCCCAACATTCCTCGCAAGGTGCAATAAATCACGTAAATCGGAGTGCACAATAGAGCGTGCTGATCCGTCAGGCGCCCTCGAGAATCAGACGCATCGGCTGCGGCGGCCCGGCCCGGCGACGCCACTCGGACGGATAACCAAGCGACACCTCCTCGAAGCGGACGCCGTCGTGGTGGGAGGTTCGAGGGATGTGCAGATGTCCATACACGGCGACGACGGCGCGGTACCGCAGGTGCCAATCGGCGGTCAGTTCGGTGCCGCACCACTGCGCGAACGCCGGAAACCGCAGCGCGCGGGTCGGCCTGCGGACCAGCGGCCAGTGGCTGACCAGCACGGTGCCCATCCGCGGATCGATCGCATCGAGTCTCCGCCGGCTCAGCGCCAGGCGGTCCCAGCACCAGGACTCCCGATCGGGAAACGGATCCGGATGCAACAACTTCTCATCGGTACAGACGACGCCGACGGCGTACGCCCGGTTCAGCGACTCTTCCTTGGTGGCGGTCCCCGGCGCCCGGAACGAGTAGTCGTACAGCTGAAACAACGGCGCCACCGCGACCGGCCCATCCGGGCCCGGCCAGATCGGGAAGTCGTCCTCCGGGGTCAGCACGCCGATGTCCCGGCACATCCGCACCAGGGCCTCGTACCGCGCGACGCCGCGCAGCTTGACCGGATCACTGGGATGGGTCCACAGCTCGTGGTTGCCCGGCGCCCAGATCACCGCGCCGAAGCGACCACGCAGCTCAGCGAGCGTCCGTTCGACGTCGGCGAACAGTTCCCCGACGTCACCCGCCACGATCAGCCAGTCGCCGGCCGAGTCCGGTTGGAGGCGGTCGACCACGGCTCGGTTCTCCACATGCGACACGTGGAGATCACTGACTGCGAACAAGCTGCCCATATCAGAGCGATCATGCCCAAGCCGCGCAACGAATTCGAAAGCCGTCGAAATTCACCGGGGCCGGTCTCGGCATCTCCTCGCCGATCCGCTGACCACTGGCCGGTCCACTTCGCAAGATCATGCACCCACGTCGCGGTGCCCCGCCGGGCCTTGAGCGACCACTTCGAGGCGTTGCTCGACGCGAAATCGTCCAAGACCGCTGGATCGGTCATGCGCCACCTCATGCGGGGCTGCCGTGGCGCTGCGTCAATGGCGTGGGCGGTGGTCGCTGTGCCGCGATCGGTGGCTGTTCGCGGGTGCTGGGCACGGCTACGCAAACCCCTGGCAGGTCTTGGCGAAACGGCGTGCAGGGCCTAGAACCCGCTGACCTGCAAAGTCTCACCAGAGTCGCGCTCCGATCCGCAGTCGCTCCGACATCCGCGTCCGCCGATACTCGTCATCCCCGGGTCGCCGACAGGACCCGCCGGCGTCGACCTTGATGAGCTGCGGTCAGCTCCGCTCCCGACCGCCGCAAGATTGCCGCCAGGCACGCCGGAGCCCGACTATTTGGGTGGAACATGACGGTTTGCCGCAGCGATGAGTCCGCATCGCGGAACACCCGCCCATCCATCGAGACCGTTGTCCGACGTGCGGGACGGGTGCCCGCCATACGAGTACCGAGCCCAGCATCCGGGACGCGTGCCACGAGCGGCGTCGCCCGCTCGGGCCGGCACCAGGACGCAGGCCACCCGGGATGGACCAAGCCCACCGTCTTCCGGGGACCTCTCCGGCCTACTAGCCGATCGTCGGCTCGGTGGTTGGCGGCTCGGTGGTCGGCGACGGCGGCGTGGGCGTGGTCCGCGACGGCGACGGCGACGGCGGCGTGGACGTGGTCGGCGACGTGGACGTTGACGGCGAGGTGGTCGGCGACGTCGTCGGCGGCTTCGTCGGCGTGGGTGCGGTCGTAGGCGGCTGGGTCGTCGGAGGTGGCGTGCTCACAAGCGCACCCCGCACCCACAGCTGCAGGCTGCTGTTGGCGATCCGCACCTGTGAGTCGTTGCATGACACGACAGCGCCGGTGGCAACCTTGCGGAACGTAATCGCCATGCTGTGCGTGGTCGGCGCCGCGCCTGCCTCGTAGCGACCGGCGTACGCCTCATCCTCGTCGACCGTGAACGTGCCAATGCTGGTCAACGGGGTGAACGTGACCGTGAGAACACCGCTGCCCGACGAGCACGACACACCGGTGAGGCCGCTGCTCTGGAATTCCGGTGTAGACAGGATCGCCCACCGGTGCGCCCCTGCGTCGTATCGCACGATCCCGAAGCGCTCCTCGACGGCAATGGCGGCGGGCTCGTCCTGGATGGGCGGTTGGGGCGAGGCCACTGCGAGTGAGATCGGTGCGGCTGATGCCGCGCCAACTAGCGCGGCGATGGGCAAGGCAAGGCTTCGCCTCATGGGGACTGGCTCCTTCGAGTGATGACGGTTGAGTCATGGGTGGCGCCAACCCGGTAGATGGACCGGCAGGTTGGGAGCGAGCTGGTCGAAGCCAGGGCTGGGTAGCACTCCAGCCCACATGCGCGCACGGTAACGAGTCCAGTACAGCTACACAGTGGACCGAATGAGTGAGGCTGCAGGGTTGAGTCGTTCTCCTCCACAGAAACACAGGCCTGATACTCGGCTGTTCGCTGCCCCAGGCGGCACCGGCGTCGCCGCGCTAGGACCTCAGCCGCAACGCCATCGCCGCCGAGATCGGCCAGTCCGGACGGACGATCTCGCGGATCTGCGCCGAGCACCAGCCGCTGCTCACCTTCGAGCGCACGCGCACCGCGGCCGCCACCGCCGCAAAGAAGGCAGACGGCGCCACGCGCAGCGCTCCAGCTGGACGTGCTGGAGAATGCCGGCCGCCTGATGGGGCCGCAAGGATGGCACGCGAGCGGCCTTATCGTCACGATCAGGAGCGTCCGCACTTACAGCCCAGGAGTTGGCCCCGCAATCCAGCCGTCAGGCCACCAACAGAGGCACTCATGGATTCGAATTTCAGTACCGGACGAACATCCTCCGCAGGTGTCGCATGCGGCACCCCTCATCTTGACCACTCAGGGTAACATTTCGGCACTCCTGGAGTCGGGTCGCGACTTTGCGTTAGATAGACCAGTTTGATCATGAAGGCTGACCATCTGGGGCAGGTGTCGAACCGTCCGGGCAACCCGGTCCGATCGACGATATTCGATAGCCCGAACGGGGGCGACCGAAAGTCGATCCGAAGTGGCCGAACAATGCGTTGCTCTGAGCTGATGGGCGTGCCGCGCGGATCCTGAAGGACTAAAGTTACCTCCGTGGACCTCAATCTCGTCCAGCGCTGGTACCCGATTCATTCTGCCTTGATCGTCCACCTGACTGGCGGTCGTTCGGCCGAGGGGACCCTGGCCGCCGTAGATGGCGAAAGCCTGGTTCTGCAGACCCCCAATGGGCCGACGTTATTACTGGCCAGTGCCATCGACCAGGTGGAGCGCGGTAGCACCGGCACGTCGGCACCCACCTCGCCTCCCGCGTCGCCGCCGCCGGCCACCGCCGCGCTCACATTCACATTCTCTCCTGCCTGGCATGAGCTGGCCGAACAGTTCATTCCGGCGACGGCACCGCCGCACTTTTCCCCGCTCATTCTGCGCCGCGATCCAGAACTAATCGTGAGCGACTCCCAGGCGGCTGCGGTCGACCGGGAAATGACGCGGGCAGCCAATCAGCATGCTCACACACTGAAAATCCATGAACCGCAACGGATCAGCCAGACTATCCGGGTGCTTACCGAACTGGCGGACGAATGGAAATATCCGCCCGCACTGCATGCGGCCGCCCTGCTGCTGCTGGGCGACGGGACGGCGTCACCCGCCATGACCGCCCAGGCCGAGCAGTGGCTGGAGCAAGCGGCCTACCTCGGCGGCGCATACGCCTGGGACCTCGCAGTGCTCTACTTACGGACCGCACGGACGACTCCGGCACTCGACGTGCTCGCGCAGGCGCTGGCCGAGGAGCCGCCGAATGAAGTCGCCGACCCGATGCTGCGGCTGTTCCTCGACCTCGTGATCGAGCATGGCGATCCAGCTGTCGCCGTACACCCCCTGCGAGCTCTCGGCGACGCCGGACGGCAGACGGCCATCCATGCGGGCCTCTACTTGATCTTCAGGTTGCGGGCAGAGCAGGCGCCCGCCGTCGACGCGCTGGTGACCGGGCGTACGACGGCACCCAATGACCTCGAACGCGTGCTGGCCGTGCTCAGCCCATCGGTGTCCGACGCCGCGCCGGCGGGGCACACCACTCCCCGTCCGCCGTCGGTCTCAGCCGCCCCGGCGCCGCAGCCCAGCCAGCCGATGGCCACGGCCGGCCAAGCCCTCGACAACGCCCTGCTCACACAGGCAGTGCAGCGCCAGTTCCCGCACGACCATTCCGCCCAGGCTGCCGAGATCGCCCGCAAGCGGCCGCCCGTCGCGACCCCGGCGCCCAAGCCCCTGCCTCCCCCTCCGCCGCCGAAGACCACACCCCGGCCCGCCAACTCGCTGTACGCCCAGGCGCAGCACGCCGAGACTAAACTGAAGAACTACGCCCGGGCCGAAGACCTGTACCGGCGCGCGATCGAGGCAGGGGACAACACCGAGCGTTCTGTGCGGAGTCTGGCCTGGCTGCTGCACGGTCGCAAGCGCAGCGAGGAGGCCCTGTCGCTGCTGCATAGCGCGTCGGACGCCGAGCGCCGGAGCCTGCCGCATCAGAACATCTTGAGCACGATCTTCGGTGATCTCGGCCAATGGGCGGAGAGCGCCGAAGTGCTGCAGCGCGCCCTGGCCCGGCCGCATCCGCAGAACATCCAGATCGGGCTGCTCAAACGGCTGATTCGGGCACACCAGCAGTCCCGCGACTATGCGAAGGCCAAGAGCGCGGCGAGCCGACTGCTCACCATCAATCCGGGCCGGGCCGAGTTCCGGGACATCGTGGCCGAGCTGGACAAGGTCGAGCGGACCGGCATGTTCAACCGGCTCGACGTGTTGCTCACCGACAGCGACTGGAAGCCGGACCAGTCCCGGCTGGTCAGCCCACTGCTGGCGCTGAACCTGACGAACTGCGAGTTCAAGGGGATCAATCCGGCGAAGGTGCAGAGCAACCGGCTGGCGGAAAAGGACGTCGCGGAGCTGGAGACACTCATCAATCGGCTCGGCGTGCATCGCTCGGCGGACCGGGCGGCTTACAATCTCTCGGCAGCCCGCATCCTGCGAGAGCTCGGGCTCACAGAGGACGATCGGTTCCGCAAGTCACTGCGCTTTTTCGCCGCGGCGATGGGAGATCTCTGCGCGGCCGAGCGACGACCTGCCGACGTGACCCGGGCCTACTACGCCGAGGCGATCATCCTCTGCCACGGTTGGGACACCACGGCCGACGTGAAGCTCCGCCAGTTCGTCCTGTCGTACCACCCCAAGCAGCAGACCTCGAACGATCCGCCACACTTCGAGAAGTCCCTGACCTCGGTGCTGGAGGTCAAGGCCATCCGGCGGTCCGTGCTGATCGGGCTGCTCTCGGTCGCCAATTACTCCGAGGTGGCGAGCCGAGAGATATCCAACCGCACCTTCACCCACAAGGAGCTGCGCGGCATCCTGTTCGAGGAGATCTGCCTCTACCTCACCGAGCCGGTACGCGCCGGCGCCAATGACCAGGCGTACGCGGAGGCGTGGCAGGACGCACTGCGCGCGTATCGGCAGGACTTCGACGGGCAACGCCAGTCGCTGTTGCTGCTGCTGAACCGCCCCGACCCCCTCGTCACCCTGGACGAGGACCAGGAGGAGTTGGCCCGGATCCGGAGCCGGATCGTGACCACGCAAACCGACCGCGCCCGGCTGACGAGCGCGGCGACCATCCTGAGCAGCCTGCGCAACTACCTCGACCAGTCGTCCTACCTGGAGCAGGAGAGGCTGGAGCTGATGAACCGCACGGAGCTGCACAAGCTGTCCGACGAGATCAAGGCCAATCCGACCCCGGTCAGCCTCGAATATCTGGTGCCGCTGCTCAAGCACTGGGAAACGGCGCTCGGCAAGCACTTCACCGACGTACGCCGGGCGGCCGAGCCCACCGAGCTCGTGGTCGCCCTGATCCTGCCGAGCTACGTGCCCAACGCCTCCACGATCTCGGTGCAGTTGTCGGTGACCAACGCCGCACGCCGCAGCCCTGCGGGGAACGTCACCCTGCGGGTGCTGGACAACCCGGAGGACTACCAGCCGGTGAGCGAGCCGATCCCGGTCGCGCATACCCTGCGCGACGCGCAGAGCGAGAGTTGCAACCTCCCGCTGGTCGTCACTGAACGCGCGATCGCTGACAAAGTACTCACCCTTAAGTACGTGCTGGAGTTCGACGTGCGCTCGGGCGAGCGCGTGGTAACTGATCCCGAGGCGCTGACCTTGCGGCTCTTCGAGTCGGCCGAGTTCCACACGATCTTCAACCCGTTCTCCGAGGGCGCGCCGGTCGAAGACGAGGAGATGTTCTACGGCCGCGAGCCCTTACTCGATAGCTTGGTCGAGGCGTTGGAGCACAGCGAGGCTAAGAGCGTCGTCTTCTATGGCCAGAAGCGAGCAGGCAAGTCGACGGTGCTCATCCACCTGGAGAAACGACTGCGGCCGCCGATGCTCGCCGCCCGGCTCAGCCTGCTCGACCTGGCCACCCAGCTCAACCATTCCACGCTGCTCTACAAGATCGCCCGGGCTTTCTATTCGCGGCTGGAGGATCTCTGCGACGCGGGCTACCCGCAGCTCGACGTACCCGAGCCGCGGCTAGCCGAGTTCACCGTCAGCGGCGCCCCGCAGATCCACTTCGACGAGTACATGAGCCGTCTGCGCCAGCAGATGCGCCGCACGAAGCCGTACGAGCAGTGGCGCCTAATCCTGCTACTGGACGAGTTCACCATGCTCTACGCCGCGATCGAGCAGGGAGAACTGCCGCGAGGCTTCATGAAGTCCTGGAAGGCGATGCTGGAACGCAAGCTGTTCAGCAGCGTGGTCGTCGGCAACGACCTGATGCCGACGTTCCTGGCCGCCTATCCCAACGAGTTCCAGGTGGCCCGCCAGGAGCGGCTCTCGTACCTGGATCGCAAGGAGGCCGAACGGCTGATCATCGAGCCGGTGGTCTTACCCGACGGCGACAGCCGGTACAAGGGCGACTCGGTCGCCCGGATCCTCGACCTTACCGCCCGTAACCCCTACTACGTTCAGCTGTTCTGCAACCGCTTGATCGAGCGGATGAACGCGGAGCGGCAGCCACTGATCGGCCCGGCGGATGTGGACAACGTCGCCGAGGCGCTCGTGCACGGCGACAAGTCGCTGACCCGCGAGCAGTTCGACAACCTGCTGACTCCCGGCGACGCCGAGGTCAGCGCGCTTTCCGCGGAGTCGGCCATGGACGTGCTGAAGGGCTGCCTGAGCGGCCACCGGCGCGCCCTCTACCTCGACGGACGGCGCGCCGCCGACATTCAGCAGGGGCCGCAAGTGCTGGAGGACCTGGTGCGCCGCGACGTCATCGAACACGAATCCGAGGAGCGCTACAGGATCAAGGTGGGCTTGTTCGCGGAATGGCTCTGGGCACGGAGGGCGTGATGGAACCGAGCGAGAACCCCTACGCCGCGGTCGGCGGCATCGTCTTCGGCGCAGCGCACGTCGGCCGGGCCGACGAGGTGGCTGTCGTGCAGGACAGAGTGCTGCTGTCACCGGCCGGGCCGGGCGCAACTGCCATCGTCGGGCCGCCGCGGATCGGCAAGTCGAGCCTGGCCTACCACGCCTTTATGCGGCCGGAGACAAAGCAGAGACATCCGATGCTGCTCCCGGTATGGATCAACGTCCGGATCCATCCGGACGCCGGCCGGCTGTTCCGAAAGTTCGTCGAAGACCTATGGCTGCTGCTGGAGGACGAACCGACGGCCGAGCTCGACGGGCCGCTGCGACGCCGCTACGAACGGGTCGTCGACAACACCCGGGACTGGGTGGAGCTGCAGGGCGACGTCCAGCAGTTCCTCAAATCGGTCAAGGCACAGGGCTGGCGGCCAGTACTGATCCTCGACGAGTTCGACGCGGCGCGGGAGGTCTTTCAGCCCGGCGCGTTCCAGTGCCTGCGAGAGCTGGCTTACTACCCCGAGTGGAAGATCGGGCTGGTCACCACCTCCCGCCGGGAGTTGCGCGACATCGTCAACCGCGCGGATCCGGTGGAGTCCACCTTTCCCGGCATCTTCCGCACCGTCGAGCTGCTCTGCTTCGACGAGGCCGAGCTGCGCGAGCTTGTCGGCCTGCAGCCGGGCAGAGCGCAAGACCCGGAGACGCCAGCGGTGATCAGGCGCCTCGTCGAGCTGACCGGCGGCCATCCGTACCTTGCCAGCATCGTGCTCGACCGATTCTGCGGCGGGACGCAGTCAGACAGCGCGTTGGACCGGATCGAGGCCGCCGCTGCCGCAGCCCGCACCGACTTCCACCGCTACTACCGCGACCTGGAGGACCTGCTGCGCTCCGACGGGCGGATGCAGGCACTGCTCGAGATCCTGTATGGCCCCCAGGTCACCGCCACCCAGGACGACGCCGAGCGACTGCTGCGCGAAGGCCTGATCCGCGTCGCCGACAACTCGTACCTCTCCTTTTCTGATCATTTCGACGACTACCTGCGCTTGGTCGGGCGGCGCTCGGACTTTTGGCAGAGTTGGCTGGAGACCGAGAACGCCCTGCGCGAGGTAGTCGAGACGACGCTGGTCGGCATGCACGGAACGGACTGGGTCCCGGGCGTCCGGCGTACCCGGCCGAAGCTCGCCGACATGCTGGACAAATGCGCCGAGATGCAGCAGCGCGAGCAGCGCGCCTTCGGCGACTGGGCGTCCACTCGACTGCTCGACTTCACCTACCCCCAGAACCTCTACGAATTGATGGCCGCACACTGGGACGAATTCGGCAAGCTGCTCGGCCACGACAAACGCTACTGGAGCGACCGTTTCCAGCTGCTCTCGAAGGTCCGCAACCCGATGGCTCACAACCGGATGCTGGCTGTGGTGACCCCCGCGGAGCGTGACCTCTTCACGTCGTACTGCGCAGAGATCCTCGGAATACTGGCGGCGTCGGACGCACCCGGCCCGGCCTGACGCGCCGCCTATGGGTGGCTGGTGAGGTAGCCACCCATGGTTGTGAAGGTCGGCCCACGACTCACTCGGCGACCCAGCCCAGCCCGCCGACGTGGACCACCGCCGGGCGCTGACTCATCGCGCCCTCCGGGCACGTGATCGGGGTCGCGGGCCGGAACGCGGCCACGCTGCTCGGCCCGCCAGGCACGGCGGTGGGCGACGCCGAGCGAGTTCACCGAGGCGAGCCGAGCGCTGAGTAGCGTGCGGACCGAACGACCCAGTCGAGGGTCAGACGAACGGCCAGATAGGGCTTGATCAGGGAACGAATTTGGGCAGTGCCCCCAAAGTGCCCCCAGCACGCTCCGTAGCGCGAGGTTCATCGATGAAATAGAAGAAGCCCAGGTCGCCTGACCTGGGCTTTCTCATGGAGCCGCCTGACGGAATCGAACCGTCGACCTACGCATTACGAGTGCGTCGCTCTAGCCGACTGAGCTAAGGCGGCAACGATCGTTGAGTCTACTGCATCGGTCGCCATGCTCCTGAGCGGGTCCACGCGCGGCGCGCCGGATCTGGACGGCAGGTGTCATACCCCCGGGCTAGTCTGCTTTTCGTGAGCGATCAACAGCCGCCCCGGCGGCATCGCCGGCGGTCTGCCGAGGCTGAGCCCTCCGTGGCGCGGCGGCCGGTGAGCATGGATCCGCAGCAGCTCGGCTTCACGCCGCAACGGCCGGTCGGCTGGCTCGCGCCTCTCCTGCTGCTCAACACCGGCTTGCGCACCCTGATGGCGGTTCTCTTCGGGGCCTATCTCGACAAGCGTGAGCTGCAAAACGCGCTGGCCGGCGACTCCTTCCGGCAGCCGGGCACCGACGGGGAGCTGTGGTTCGACTACGTCGCCGACCTGGGCGACGGCTTCCACGCGACCTACTCGGTGGCATACCTGTTGGCGCAGCCGCAGCTCGAGGTCGACGGTCGGGTGCTGCCTCGCGGCCAGGTGCTGCTCATGGGCGGCGACCAGGTCTATCCGGTTGCCAACGGCGAAAGCTACGAGAACAGAATGAAAGGGCCGTACCGCGCGGCCATGCCGGAGGCGCCGGCCGACGGACCGCGACCCACGCTTTTCGCGCTGCCGGGCAACCATGACTGGTACGACGGCCTGACCGCCTTCCTTCGCCTGTTCGCACGCCGCAAGGACGGGCACATCGGCGGGTGGCGCACGCAGCAGCGCCGCTCGTATTTCGCTGTCGAGTTGCCCGCGAGGTGGCGGCTGTTCGCGATCGACGAGCAGTTCGGTGCCTACATCGACGACCCGCAGCTGCTCTACTTCGAGAAGGCCGCGCGCGATCTCGGCCCCGACGACCGGATCATTCTGATGACACCGTCGCCGACCTGGGTCAAGTCCGCAAAAAAGCCCGAGGCGTACGACGCGGTCGACTACTTCATCCGCACCATCCTCGCGCCGACCGGGGCGCAGGTCCGGCTGCTCGTCTCCGGCGACCTGCACCACTACGCGCGCTACACCGGCGAGGACCGCGAGTTGATCACTTGCGGTGGCGGCGGCGCCTACCTGCTGGGCACTCACCAGTTGCCGGAGCAGCTCACCGTGCCGCCGAAGGAGACGCTCACCCGCAACGCCAGCCGCAGCCGGGAGTATTCGCTGGCGTCGCGCTTCCCCAGCGCCGCGCAGTCCCGGCGGATGAGCTGGGGCGTGTTCGGCAGGGTCCCGATGCGAAATCCCGGCTTCGCGACGCTGCTCGGCATCGTCCACACGCTGACCATGCTGGCGATGGCCGGCGCGGCCAGCCAGGGTGGCAACATCCAGCGCCTGTTCAGCATCCCGCTGGTCATCATGCTGGTGCTGATCCTGACCGGGGCGGTGATGTTCGCCCAGCCGCCGGGTGCCAGCTCCGACAAGCATTCGCGCCACTGGATCCTGGGCCTGACCCACGGTTTCGCCCAGATCGCGCTCGCGGTCGGCGGCACCTGGGCGTGGCTGCAGGTGCCGTTCCGCGACTGGGCCTGGCCCGGGCCGCTGGTGGTGGCCGCGGTGCTCTACGGGCCGCTGATCGCGCTGCTGGCCACCCAGTTGCTGGCCCTCTATCTGCTGATCGCGAGCTTCTTCGACGTCAACGTCAACGAGTTGTTCGCCGGCCAGGGCATCGAGGACGCCAAAAGCTTCCTGCGCCTGCATATCGCCGCCGACGGCACGCTCACCGTGCACCCGATCGGCATCGACAAGATCTGCCGGCAGTGGGTCGCCGACCCGAACGGCGCCCCGGACAGCTCCTGGCTGCGCCCCGAGGAGCCCTTGCTGACCCACCTGATCGAGCAGCCCATCGTCGTGGACGGCCCGGCACATCCCGCCCCCACCGCAGACCCGACCGCACCCGGCTCCGCAGTCATGTAAGCGGCAGTCGGCAAGTCATAGCGCTCGGCTGGCCACCCACGCGCGGCAACCGCAGCGCGGCCACCCCAGCGCGGCCACCCCAGCGCGGCCACCCCAGCGCGGCCACCCCAGGAATGGACTCCCGGCGCGTTGATCAGGAGTACTGCTCGTCGTGGGCCTGGCGGGGCGCGCAGACCGACGCCCGGCTGCAGGAGCAGCGGGACCCGTCCGCGTCCATGCGCACCACCACCGCGTCCTTCGGGACGCTGTGGGCCACCACCCTACCGTCGCCCTCCGGGGTGGTCACGCGGGTGCCCACCGCCGGCGCCGACGCCTGAAACTTTTGGTACAACGGGTGCTCATATTTGAGGCAACACATGAGCCGGCCGCACGCGCCCGAGATGCGCAGGGGGTTCAGCGGCAGGTCCTGGTCCTTGGCCATCCGGATCGTCACCGGCTCGAAGTCCGTCAGGAACGTGGCGCAGCACAGGTCACGACCGCACGAGCCGATGCCGCCCTGGACGCGGGCCGAGTCTCGGGCCGAGAGCTGGCGCAGCTCCACCCGGCAGTGCAGGGTCGCGCCCAGGTCGCGGACCAGGGATCGGAAGTCCACCCGGTGCGGCGCCGTGAAGTAGATCGTGGTGCGGGCGCCGCCCGTGCCGGCCTGCTCCAGGACATGATCCACCGCCACGACCTTCATCGGCAGCTCGTGTGCCTTGATCAGCTTCTTGGCCGCGACCTTCGCCTCGGCCTTGCGCTTGCGCAGCACCTCGTCGCGGCGCAGGTCACGGTCGTCCGCGAGGCCCGCGACCTTGGGGAAACCGTCTGTGTCCTCGCTGACCCACTGCGCCGCCCAGACGCACTCCGCGACCTCAGGCCCGTCGTCTGTCGGAACCAGCACCCGGTCGCCCACCTGCGGCGAGAACTCGCCGGGATCGAGGTAGTAAAGACGGCCGTACCGGTTGAAGCTGACCGCGCACAGCATGCCCATCACCACACCCTACGGCGACGGACCGGCGGTGCGAAATAGTGCAGAACTACATAGATCAGCGCAACCCCTGGCATTGACTCTCGTTGGGCCATCCCGTAGACGCCGCTCGCTGCGGTGATCCTTGGGGGAGGAACCTTTCATGATGCCCGCCGTGCCAGCACGGGTTGATCTTGTAACAACCGCCGAGCCCGACCAGGGCGTTCCGGGCACCGCCCGGGCCCGGCTCCAGGCCGCCGCGCTCGGTGTGGTCGCGGCCCTGCTCGTGCCGCTGCCCGCGCACGCTGCCCCGGCGCCCTGCGAGCAGGCCCTGCGCTACGCCGCCCAGTCCGGGGCCGGGCTGATGCGGATCGGCAACCTGAGCCTCGGGCCGGCCGGCCGCGACAAAAAGTCGATCAAGGACGTCGGCGTAGGCGACGCGAAGTCGGCCCTGGTGGCGCAGTCGGCGATCAACGCCGCCGCGCTCGGCCGGGTGCTCGACGGCGGCCCGGCCGGCCGCAAGGGGCTCGCCGAGGTCTTCCAGCAGACGGCTCCGCCGACCCACCAGAAGCCCAAACAGCGCAGGCACGACGCCACCAAGGTCGGCCCGCTCAGCCTCGGCGCCAGCAAGCTGACCGTGCACGCCCAGTGGGAGCCCGGGATGGCCTGCGGGAACGCCGAGGGCGAGGCGACCCGGGCGGAGGCCGAACTGCGCCGCGCCGGGGTGCTCGACAACGGCGACGCCGCGCTGCTCCGCGTACCCGGAAAGATCTCCAGCCTGAGCACGACGGCGATGGAGCGGCGCGGCCCGGCCGCCCGGGCCGTCGCCGCGGCCTCCCTGGCCGGCGGCAAGATCGAACTGCTCGGCGGGGCGGTCAAGGTCAAGGTCATGAAGCCGCCTTCGCTGCTGGCCACGATGTCGGTCACGGACGGCGGCGAAGTCCGCTACCGGCCGGCGGTGCTCGAGGTGTCCGGGGAGGGCTTCGAAACCGCACGGCTGGACACGGCGGGCGACAACGTCGAATTCCGGCTGGACGAAGACGGCAACCCGGCACCGGACCCGGACCGCGCCGCCGCTGGCCGGACAGATGCAGCCCGGCCCGACGCAGGCGGCAACGGCGAAGACCGGGCAGGCGCAGATGCCGACGGCCGGGCAGGCACAAATGCTGACGGCCAGGCAGGCGCCAATGGCGCCGGAGGCGCAGGCAAAGCAGGCGCAGGCAAAGCAGACGCAGGCAAAGCAGACGCAGGCAAAGCAGACGCAGGCAAAGCAGACGCAAGCGGCGATAGTAAGGCAGGCGCAGGCAAAGCACGCAGAGGCGGTGAAAGCCTAGCAAGAGCGAGTAAAGCAGGCGCGGGCAAGCGCAGCGAACCGAGCGGTAGCAGCGCCGACAGCAATGGCGATAGGAAGCCGGAGGGCGGGCTCTTCGCGGGGCTGCCGGAGATCGGAACACTCGCGTCGACCGTGCCGCTCCCGCTGCCGAGCCTGCCCGGCGTCCCGCCGCTCGGCACTGAGCCCGGCACCGAGGACGCACCGGCCGCCGGTCCGGGCACGACCGTCAGGGTCTCGCTGGGCGACGTGCGCCAGGCCGTCTCCGGCCATGCCATCGCCGCGAAGGCGACCGCAATGAACATCGCGATCACCAAGGGACCCGACCGCCATACGTACGGCGACAGCGCCCCCAACCACAGCGGCACAATCCTGGACTTCGACATGGGACTGCTCGAGGTGGCCGCCGTGGCTCCCGAACCCGCCGGCGGGGTGTCCAGCGCGGTCGGCGGCGACGGCGGCGGCCTGCCGATCACCGGTCCGCGGCTGGACGTGCTGGCGTTGACCGGCGTCGCCCTGCTGATCGCCGGCGCGGCGGCCCTCATCTTCGGTCTGCGCGGCCGCTCCCGCCCCTGAGCTGCCTCCCCGGGATGTAGCCAGCGACGAGGGCCGGCCGCAGGCGTGACGGGAGCCAGCGGGGGATGCAGGCGACACGGCGCCGCGCTCGGAACCGGCTATCCGAGCGCGGCGCCCGTCGTCGCCATCCGACCAAACGAGAGAGTCGCCACCCGGCCAAACGAGAAAGTCGCCAACCGGCCAACCGGGAGATCAGTAGAGCGAGGCCAGCGGAGCCGATCGGTGCAGCAGGTCCGCGCCCGTCTCGTAGCTCTCCGCGACCGCCTGCAGCACCTGCGCCGCGACCTCCGCCGCCGCCTGCTGCTCGCCGGCCGCCGTGAGGTCCATCTTGGTCCCCGCCAGGGTCACCGCCTCGGTCGAGGCGAGCACGTCGGCCAGGGCGCCCGCCACCGAGTCGCGGGCCGACCGCATCCAGGTCACCAGCGTGTCTGCCAGCTCAGCCGACGCCTGCAACCGTTCGTCCAAGCCGTCCGGCCCGCCGCTGAGGTGCGCCGCCGCCCGGCGCCGGGCCGTCTCGTACGCGTCGGCCGCCGCCCCCGTCCACTCGCCCGGCGCCGGCAGCGATGCAGCGAGCACCCCATAGGCTCGCGCGTCCGCGCGCAGCTCCGGAGCCGCCTCCTCCAGCTCGGCGGGGCGTAGCGCCGCCACCGCCCGGGCCGCGTCGCCTGGCAGCAGCCGCACCCGGCGCAGTGCGTCCCAGACCCGGTGTTCCGGCGGCGCGCCGGCCGCGGCGAGGATGTCGTCGACCCGGCGCAGCAGCGGCCCGGCCGTGGCTATCAGGCGGTCCAGCCGGTCCATCACATTCCCCGGCGGATTCGGCGTGCGGCCTCGTCGTCCGTCTCGGCGTAGCCCTTGCCGGTCAGCCGGATGTCGGCCGCGATCGTGGTCAGGTGCGCCGCCGCGGCGGCCGCTTCGCGGGATCGGGCCGCGAGCACTTCGCGCCAGCGGTCGTGCAGCTGGCGGCCCAGCCGGCCCGGGGTGCCCTCATCGTCGGCGCCGAAGGCTCCCGGCGAGCAGGCGTGGGCGGACAGCGAGCGGTCCACCGTGGTCAGGGCGTCCGCGGCGGACTCCAGGCGCTCGGCCAGCTCTTCCATGTCAGCGGTCTCCCAGCGATCGGAACGCCCCGAACACCTCGTCGTGCAGCTTTTCCCGGGCCCAGCGGGCCGCCTCCGCCGCGGTCGTCACCACCGCCTGCACCTCGCGGGCCAGCTCGGCCGCCGTGCGATGGTGCAGGCTGCCGCGGATGTGCACGTCGGTGATGTCGCCAGCCGCGGTGACCAGCACCTCGATCGAGTCGTCCGGCGAGTGCACCGACACCAGGTGGCCGGCGACCGCCTTCTCGAACTCGGCCCGCAGCGCGTCGAGGCGGCGGTAGCGCTCGATTGCCTCGTCGATCCATGCCTCGTCGATCTCGCGGGGCATCAGCAGGCTCCTTACCGGGAGTGCCGCCTCGGTTGCTTTACGGCACCGGAACCGTACCCGTTTCCCGCACCCCCGCGCATCCCCGGACGCATCCCTTGTGGATTACCCGCGCCAGAGGTTCAGCATCATCGCCTCGACGGCGATCCTCGGCTTCACGTTTTGCTCGATGGCGTCACGGCACGCCACCACGGCCTCCAGCCGGCGCAGCGTGCTTTCCGGCGTCCACTTGCCCGCCGCGGCGGCCGACTGCTCCGCGGTGTCGGTGTGCACCACCTCGACGGGCGCCTTCAGGCCCGTCACCAGCACGTCGCGGTAGAAACCGGCCAGGTCCACCAGCGCCCGGTCCAGCGCGTCGCGCTGCGAGCGGGTGGTGCGGGACTTCTGCCGCTTTTCCAGCTCCTTGATCTGGCCGGCGGCGCCCCGCATCGCGCCCGCCGCGCCCCGGCCCGTGCCGCCGGCGCCCAGCGCCTGCTCCAACGCCGCGCGTTCCGTGGTGTCGTTCTCGGCGAATGCGGTCGCCGCCTCCGCCTCCGCGGCCTCGATCAGCGCGGAGGCCGCGTCGAAGCAGGCGCCGACGCTGGACAGCCGGCGCGGCACCGCCAGCACGGCCTCGCGCCGGCTGCGGGCCTCCGGGTCGTTCGCCAGCCGCTTGGCGCGGCCGACGTGCCCCTGCGCGGCCGCTGCGGCCCAGGCCGCCATGTCCGGCGCGATGCCGTCCCGGCGGACCAGGACCTCGGCCACGGCCTCGGCGGGTGGCTGCCGCAACGGTACGACCCGGCACCGCGAGCGGATGGTCACCGAGATGTCGTCCGGGTGCGTCGACGGGGTGCAAAGCAAAAACACGGTACGCGGCGGAGGCTCCTCGATGGCCTTGAGCAGCGCGTTGCCGGCCGCCTCGGTGAGCCGGTCGGCGTCCTCGATCACCACGGCCTGCCACCGGCCACCGGCCGGGGCGGTGCCGGCGCGCAGCACCAGCGCGCGCATCTCGTTGACGCCGATCGAGAGCCCTTCCGGCACCACGAAGCGCACGTCGGCGTGGGTGGCACCGAGCACGGTGTGGCAGCCGTGACACTCGCCACAGCCGACGCCGTCGCGCTGGCACTGCAGGGCGGCGGCGAGCGCACGGGCCGCGACCGAGCGACCCGATCCCGGCGGGCCGGTGAAGATCCAGGCGTGCGTCATGGCACCGTTCCCGGCGTCCGCGCCGACGCCACCGGCCACGATCCGGGCGGCGGCCGCGGCGGCCCGACGCAGCGTCTCAACGGCCTCGTCCTGCCCGACCAGGTCGGCGAACACACTCATGGCGTCGATTCTCGCTCGCTCACGGCCGCTTGCCTACCTGCGGCCCACCCGGCGACGTCTCATCGTCCGCGGCACGGGCCCGGTTGCCAGTCATATCCTCCAGGACCTCGACCGGCGTCTCCACGTCATCGTCCGGAGACGTCTCGGCGTCATCCTTCGGATCGGAATCAGCGGCCGGCCCATCCGCAGGCGCCTCGATGTCGCCGGCCGAAGCCGGACGCACCACCTGGGTCTCGTCCGAGCCACCGGCTGGGACCACCATGGTCGCGTTGGCATCATCGGCCACAGCAGGCGGCGGCACGACCATCGTGGCGTTCGGGTCGTCGGACGCCGCCCGGGGCAGGGCCATGGTCGCATCGGCCGGCGGCGGGATGGCCATCGTCGCGCTCGGGTCTCCCGAGGAAGGGATCGCCATCGTCGCGCTCGGATCGCCCGAGGGCGGAATCGCCATCGTCGCGTTGGGATCGGCTGAGGAAGGGATCGCCATCGTCGCGTCCGGGCCGGCAGGTGAGGTCGCCGGGCGGACCACCATCGTGTCGTCCGGCCCGGCACCGGGACGGATCACCATGGTGTCGTTCGAGGAGTCCGCCGAGGCAGGCCGCACCACGACGGTGTCGTCCGGCCCGTTGGCCGGCCGGATCACCATCGTCTCGTCAGGTCCGGCGTGCGGGGCGGCCAGGTCCGGCGCGTTCAGGTCCGGCCCCGGCGGCGCGGTCATCGACGCCTGCTCCTCCGGGTAGCTGTCGTCGCCCTCGGTGAGCATCGTGTTGAGCCGGGTCGCGACCGCGTTCGCGATCTCGTCGGCCGGGCGCGCCGCGTCCAGCACCAGGTAGCGCTTCGGGTCTGCCGAGGCCAGGTCCAGGAACGCGTACCGGACCCGTTCGTGGAAGGAGCGGGACTCGCTCTCCAGCCGGTCGGCGCCGAGGCCCCGGCTGCCCACCCGGCCGAGGCCCACGCTCGGGTCGACGTCGAGCAGGACCACCAGGTCGGGCTTGAGGCCGCCGGTCGCCCATGACGACAGCCAGGAGATCTCCTGGACCGGCAGCGTGCGGCCCGCGCCCTGGTACGCCAGCGACGAGTCCACGTACCGGTCGCTGATCACCACCGCGCCGCGGCCCAGCGCCGGGCGGACCACCGTGGCCACGTGGTGCGCCCGGTCCGCGGCGTAGAGCAGCGCCTCGGCGCGCGGCGACGGCGGGTCGGCGCCTTCGCCGTTCGACAGCACCAGGCTGCGGATCCGGGCGCCCATGTCCGTCGCGCCCGGCTCGCGGGTCACCACGACGTCGTGGCCGGCCTCGTTCAGCGCCTCCGACAGGCGGGTAACCTGCGTCGACTTGCCCGCGCCCTCGCCGCCCTCGAAGACCACGAAGATGCCCTGCCGGGTGAAGTCCTCGTCCGGCGACAGCGGGCGGCCGCGGATCGAGCTCCACAGGTCGGCCAGGACCGGCACGCCCCGCTTGTCGTCCATCTGGCGGAACGCGCTGATCCCGGTCCAGACGCCGATGGCGCCGGCGACCAGCAGCAGGATGCGCGTGGAGGAGATGTCGATGGAGAGGCTGCCGGCCGAGACCGTACGGGAACTGCCCAGGCCGACCAGGAGACCGGCCAGCGAGATCGCCAGCAGCAGCACGAGGCGGGCGCCGATCTGCACGACGGCGAACACCCGGCCGCGGACCTCGTCGTTGACCTGGCCGCCGAGCAGGGTGACGCCCGCCAGGAACGCCATGCCGGCGCCCGCGCCCACGAACAGCGCGCCGAACAGCGCCATGGACAGGTGGAACGCCACCGACAGGAAGCTGACCGCGCCGCTGGCGAGCACGATGCTCATGCCGAACCAGCGGCGCCGGGACAGTTCCTTGACGATCATCGGGCCGAGCCCGATGCCGATCGCCAGGCCCATGAAGAGGGTGGCGAAGAGCAGGTAGAACGCAGCGTCGCCGGCGCCGAGCGAGGCGGTGAAGAAGCGGGCCGTGCCGATGACGATGCCGGCGCCCGCGAACGCGCCGAAGATGCCGAGCACCAGGCCGCGGACGAACGGGGTGTTGCCGATGTACTTCCAGCCCTCGACGAACTGCCGGTACATGGAGGTTTCGGCGTTCTTCTCCTTGCGTTCCCGGTGGCCCTCGCTGATCTCCTTGATGCCGAAGAAGACGACGGCGGCGGTGGCGGCCCGGGAGAAGGCGTTGATCCAGAGCGCGATCTGCACCGGCTCGGCCCAGTCGGGCAGGCCGCCGATCGGGCCGCGGACCACGCCGTCGAGGGCGGCGAGGGCCAGCGCGGCCAGGATCGGGGTGATGCCGTACGTGGTGATCAGCGTGAGCTGGTTGGAGACCTCGAGCCGGCCCTTGGGGATCAGGTTGGGGACCGCGGCCTCCTTCGCCGGGATCCACAGCAGGGTGATGGTCTCGCCGATGAAGGTGGCGATGACCGCCCAGGTGACCGTGAGGCCGCCGGAGTCGCTGAACAGGGCGACCACCGGGATCGAGCCGTACACGAAGAAGCGCAGGATGTCGCAGATGACCATCGTGTAGCGCCGGTCGAACCGGTCGGCCATCACGCCCGCGACCGGCCCGAGCAGCAGCGCCGGGAGCAGCCGGATCGCGATCGTGCTGCTGAACGCGCTGCCCTGCGCCACGCTGCCGGTGACCTGCTGGGAGGCGAACAGCGCGGTGGCCAGGGTGCCGATCCAGTCGCCGAACGAGGCCACGCTGAGCACGAGCCAGAGCCGCCGGAACGGGCGGATCCGCAGAACGGCACGCAGGGCCGCGGCGCCGGATATGTCTACCGGACCGGATTCTTTGCGCGCCGAGCTCGTTTCGGTGTCGATGGCCCTACCTCCCCGTGGTCACTGCTCGAAGCACTCTAACGGGCGTACCCAGGTCACCGTGGGTGCGCCCGTTCGGGTAACGCATTCATGAAGGTGTTTCACATATGGCCGCGAGCAGATAAGTTGCACGCGTGATGGCCGAACGCACCGCGTTACAGAACCGACTCGACCGCGCGACCAGCGGGTTGGAGACACCGGTCGCCGTGGTCGACCTGGCCGCCTTCGACGCCAACGCCGCCGCGCTGTCGGCCCGCTCGGCCGGCAAACCCATCCGGGTCGCCAGCAAGTCGGTGCGCGTGCGGGCCCTGCTCGAACGCGTGCTCGCCCGCCCCGGCTGGTCCGGTGTGCTGGCGTACACCCTGCCGGAGGCGATCTGGCTGGTCCGCAATGGTGTCACGGATGACGTGCTGGTGGCGTACCCCTGTGTGGACCGCACCGCGATCGCCGAGCTCGCCGCGGATCCGCAGCTGGCCGCCGCGATCGCGATCATGGTCGACGATCCCGCCCACCTGGACCTGGTCGACGCCGTCGTGGCGCCGGACCGGCGGCCCGAGGTGCGGATCTGCATGGAGCTCGACGCCGCCTGGCGGCCCGCCGGGCCGCTGCACCTCGGCGTACGGCGCTCCCCCGTTCACTCCGCGGCCCAGGCCGGCGCCCTCGCCGCCCGGCTGGTCAAGCGACAGGGCTTCCAGCTCGTCGGGATGATGTCCTACGAGGCCCAGATCGCCGGTCTCGGCGACGCCCCACCCGGGCAGGCGCTGCTGGGCCGCGGGATCCGGATGATGCAGAGCCGGTCGATGCCGGAGCTGCTACGCCGCCGGATGGCCGCGGTCCGGGCCGTCCGCGAGCACGTCGACCTGGAGTTCGTGAACGGCGGCGGCACCGGCAGCGTGGCCGCGACCGCCGCCGACCCGGCGGTCACCGAGATCGCCGCCGGCTCCGGGCTGCTCGGCCCGACGCTGTTCGACGGCTACCGCAGCTGGCGGCCGACCCCGGCGGCGTTCTTCGCGCTGTCCGTCGTCCGCCGTCCGTCGCCGAAGATCGCCACCGTGCTCGGCGGCGGCTGGATCGCCTCCGGCCCGACCGGCCCGTCCCGCCAGCCCACCCCGTGGCTGCCCGCGGGCCTGAGCTTCCGGGGCGAGGAGGGCGCCGGCGAGGTGCAGACACCCCTGACCGGCGCCGCGGCCGGTAACCTGCGGCCGGGCGACCGGGTGTGGTTCCGTCACGCCAAGGCCGGCGAGCTGTGTGAGCATGTCAACGAGGTGCACCTCGTCGACGGCGACACGGCGGCGCCGACCCCGACGTACCGGGGAGAGGGGTATGCGTTCCTCGGCTAACTCACGCCGGCACGTGGCGGTGCAGATATTCCCTGATCAGCGCCTTGGCCTCGGTCAGCACCGCCTCGTCGCCGGTCACGTCGCGCCGGAACGCCAGCTTGATCAGCGCGTCCGCCGACTCCACCGCGATGAGCAGGGCGAAGCGCAGCCGCGCCCGGTCCATCAGCTGGAACTGCTCCACCAGCAGCTCGGCGAGCCGGTCGGCGATGACCGCGTTGTTGTCCCGCTCGGCGTCGAGCAGGTGCAGGTCCACCACGTCGCCGAAGTGCAGCGTCCGGAAGCCCGGCACGCTGCGGTGCATGTGAATGTAGGCGTCTATCGCCGCGTCCACGCCGTCCCACCAGTGGGCGAACGTCTCGTTGGCGAAGCGCGCCGACAGGGACTGCAGGTATGCATCCATGTTGCGCATGGCGAGCGCCTGGACGATCGCCCGCTTGTCGGGGAAGAACTGGTAGACCGAGCCGATGGCGACCTCGGCCCGCTCGGCAAGCAGGGTCGTGGTCAGGCCCTCGTACCCGACCTCGTCCACCAGCTCCGCGCAGGCGTCGAGCATGCGCTGGACCCGGGCAACGCTTCTGCCCTGCACCGGAACCCGCCGCAGCGGTCCGGTGGTGACGGTTGGTGTCGACACGCGTCGCCACTCCCTCTCAGCAGTGATAATCGGAACGTTACTCGGATCAACGAGCGAAGCGCATCGACGGGACGCCGGGGACACGCGGCATTCCCGGTTTTGTGCGACTGTCCGCTCGTCGGGAGGACAAAGCCGTAATGACCAGTGACAACTCATCCCCCGCGGCTTCACGTCAGTGGCGCAACTGGGGTGGCAACCAGCGCTCCGTCGCCAAGGATGTCTTGACCCCTGGCACTGTCGACGAGGTGGCCGCGCTCGTCAAGGACGCGTCCGCCACCGGACACAAAGTGAAGGCGGTCGGCAGCGGGCACTCGTTCACCGACATCGCGGTCGCCGACGACCGGCGGCTGCTGCTGCACCGGCTGGGCGGGCTGGTGGCGATCGACGGCGAGCTGGTCACGGTCCAGGCCGGCATGACGCTGCACCAGCTCAACCGGATCCTGGCCGAAAACGGCCTAGCGATGCCCAATCTGGGCGATATCGACCACCAGACGGTGGCCGGCGCGATCTCCACCGGTACGCATGGCAGCGGCCGGTCGCATTCCACACTCGCCTCCTTCGTCGAGGCGGTCACCCTGGTCACGGGCACCGGAACAGTGGAACGGATCGATGCGAGCTCGCCGTTGTTCCCCGCGGTCCGGCTCGGCATCGGCGCGCTGGGCGTCCTGGTCGACGTGACCCTGCGCTGCGTGCCGGCGTTCACCCTGCTGGCCGACGAGCGCCCGCTGTCGCTGACCGAGGTGCTCGCCTGCCTGGACGAGGAGCTCGCCGGCAACGACCACCTGGAGTTCTTCTGGTACCCGTACACCGACCGGGCCCAGCTCAAGCGCAACAACAAGGTGCCGGCGTCGGACCGGCCGCTGTCGGCGTTCCGCGGCTGGCTGGACGACGAGTTGCTGGCGAACACGGCCTGGAATGCCGTGTGCCGGCTGGGCCGGGCGATCCCGGCCGCAGTGCCGACCATCAACGCTTTTTCGGCGCGGGCGCTGACCGCCCGAACCTATACGGGCCGCTCGGACCAGGTCTTCTGCACGCAGCGGCGGGTCCGCTTCACCGAGATGGAGTACGCGATCCCCCGGGAGGCGCTGCCCGAGGTGCTCTCCGCGCTGCCCTCGATCATCGAGAACCTGCCGTTCAAGGTGCAGTTCCCGGTCGAGGTGCGGTTCACCGGCCCGGACGACGCCTGGCTCTCGCACGGCTACGGGCGGGAGTCCGCCTACATCGCCGTGCACCAGTTCGACGGCACCCCGTACGAGCCATACTTCCGGGCGGTCGAGGCGCTCTGCGAGCCGCTGGGCGGGCGCCCGCACTGGGGCAAGCTGCACTACCGCGAGGCAGAGTCGCTGCGCCAGGCGTATCCGAAATTCGACGACTTCCGGGCGGCCCGCGACCAGCTCGACCCGGGCCGAATCTTCACCAACGCCTACCTGGACCGAGTGCTGGGCGCCTGACAAAAGTTATCCACAGGCCTGTCCACAGGACTGTGGCGCAACTCAGGAGCTCTGCGAGGCAGTCGCCCTCGCTGGGGCTGCTTTCTTCGGGGCTGCCTTCTTCGCGGCAGGCGCCGCATTCGTCGCCTTCCGAGGCGCCGCCTTCTTAGCCGGCGCCTTCTTCGCCGCGGCCGCCTTCTTGGCCGGAGACGCAGCGTCGCCGGCGGCGGCCTTCTTGGCCGGCGCCTTCTTCGCGGCAGCCTTCTTCTTCGGCGCCGGTCCCTTGGCGCGCTTCTCGGCCAGCATCTCGGAGGCCTGTGCGATGGTCAGCTCCTCGGGCGTCTGCCCGCGGCGCAGCGACGCGTTGTATTCGCCGTCCGTCACGTACGGCCCGAAGCGACCTTCCTTGATCACCATCGGCTTCTCGGTGGCCGGGTCGTTGCCCATCTCGCGCAGCGGCGGCGCGGCGGCCCGGCGCTGGCGGGTCTTCGGGGCCGAGAGCAGGGCGAGCGCCTCGTCCAGGGTGACGGTGAAGAGCTTGTCCTCGCTGTCGAGCGACCGGAAGTCATCGCCACGCTTCACGTACGGCCCGTATCGCCCGTTGGCCGCGAGGATTTCCGCACCCTCCGGGTCCTTGCCGACCGTCCGGGGCAGCTCCAGCAGCCGCACCGCCTGCTCCAGGGTCAGGGTGTCCGGCGTCTGCGACTTGAACAGCGAGGACTTCTTCTCGCCGCTCTGCACGTACGGGCCGAAGCGTCCCGACTTGAGGGTCACCGACTCGCCGGTGGCCGGGTCGTCGCCCAGGCTGCGCTCGCCGCCGCCGCCCAGGTAGAGCTCGGTGACCTTCTCGACGGTCAGCTCGTCCGGCGCGACTCCCTCGGGGATGGAGACCCGGTCCTCGGCCGCCTCCTCGGTGACTCCCGGCAGCGCCCGCTGCAGGTACGGCCCGTAGCGGCCGACCCGGACCACCACGTTGCGGCCCTCGTCGTCGGTGAACAGCGAGATCGAGTTGACCGCGCGGGCGTCGATGTCGCTGAGGTTGTCGGTGACCATCTTCTTCAGGCCGCCGGCCTTGGCGATCGAGTCGTCCGCGCCGACGTTGCTGCCGAAGTAGAAGGAGGTGAGGAAGTCCAGCGACGCGTGGTCGCCACCGGCGATGTCGTCGAGCTGGGTCTCCATCGCGGCGGTGAAGTTGTAGTCGACCAGCCGGGGATAGTGCCCCTCCAGCAGGCCGATGACCGCGAACGCGATGAACGACGGGATCAGCGCCTGGCCGCGCTTCTCCACGTACCCCCGGTCCTGGATGGTCCGCATGATCGACTCGTAGGTCGACGGGCGGCCGATGCCCAGCTCTTCCAGGGCCTTGACCAGCGACGCCTCGGTGTAGCGGGCGGGCGGCGAGGTGTGGTGGCCGATCGCGTTGAGCTCCTCGGCCGTCAGCGGCTGGTCCTTGACCAGGTTCGGCAGGCGGCGCTCGGCGTCCTCGGCCTCGGCGTTCTCGTCGTCGGACGACTCGACGTAGGCGCGCAGGAAGCCCGGGTCGGTGATGGTCTTGCCGCTGGCGCCGAAGTCGACCTCTTCGCCGGCGGTGGAGATCGCGCGGATCCGCACCGAGATGGAGTTACCCACCGCGTCGGTCATCTGCGAGGCGACCGTGCGGCGCCAAATCAGCTCGTAGAGCTTGAACTCGTCGGTGGTGAGCTCCTTGGCGACCTCGCCGGGAGTGCGGAAGTTGTCTCCCGCGGGGCGGATCGCCTCGTGCGCCTCCTGCGCGTTCTTGACCTTGCCGGTGTAGCGGCGCGGCTGCGGCGGCACGTTGTTCGCGCCGTACAGCTCGGCGATCTGGCGGCGGGCCGCGCTGATCGCGGTCTCGGAGAGGTTCACCGAGTCCGTACGCATGTAGGTGATGTAACCGTTCTCGTACAGCCGCTGGGCCGTGCGCATGGTCTGCGACGAGGAGAACCGCATCTTGCGGGCGGCCTCCTGCTGCAGCGTCGAGGTGATGAACGGCGCGTACGGCTTGCGCCTGTACGGCTTCTCCTCGACCCGGGTGACCGTGAACGGGCGGTCCTCGAGGCGCGCCGCGAGCCCGCGGGCCCCGTCGCCGTCCAGGTGGACCACGCCGGCACCGGGCTTGACCTTGCCGGTGGTCGGCTCGAAGTCGCGGCCGGTGGCGATCCGGTCGCCGTCCAGCGCGATCAGGGTGGCGCTGAACGAGCGGGTGCCCTCGGCCTTGCCCTGCACCGCCAGCTGGGCGTTGATGTCCCAGTACTCCGCCGTTCGGAACGCCATCCGCTGCCGCTCGCGCTCGACCACGATGCGCGTCGCCACGGACTGGACACGCCCGGCGGACAGGCGGGGCATCACCTTCTTCCACAGGACCGGGCTGACCTCGTACCCGTAGAGCCGGTCGAGGATGCGCCGGGCCTCCTGCGCGTCGACCAGGTCCTGGTCGATCTCGCGCGGGTTGGCGACCGCGGCCTGGATGGCCGCCTTGGTGATCTCGTGGAAGACCATCCGCTTGATCGGGACCTTGGGCTTGATCGTCTCGACCAGGTGCCAGGCGATGGCCTCGCCCTCGCGGTCCTCATCGGTGGCGAGCAGGATCTCGTCGACCTCTTTCGCCAGCTTTGTCAGCTTGGCGATCTGCGCCTTGCGGTCCTGGGAGACCACGTAGAGGGCCTGGAAGCCGTTGTCGACGTCGACGCCGAGCCGCGCCCACGGCTCGCCCTTGTACTTGGCGGGCACGTCGGCGGCGTTCTTCGGCAGGTCACGGACATGACCGAAGGAGGCCTCGACGAAATAGTCGGGCCCCAAATAGCCGGCGATCGTCTTAGCCTTCGACGGGGACTCGACGATGACCAGACGGGTCGTCCTGGCTTTCTCCGGCACGGCACTCCCACACTTCTCGATCGATCGGCGGCCCGTCGCGGACGACGGATGCGGACCTTCAACGTAACGCGCCGGACGAAGCTGCATTCCCCGGGCAACGGAGAAGTCGGATGGTAACGGTCCGGCCACCGCATGCTTCCGACGGCGACACCGTACACCGGGAACATGGCGTCGTGTCGGGCACAACCGGGGAAGATCACGCAGCTGCGGCGCCCGGCCACAGCCTTTCGGGTGCCGCGGCGGGCCGTTCGCCGACCAGTTCGGCGAGCCGCGCGAGACGCCTGCGACCTGCGATGACGTACGCCGGACCGGGTTGGAAGGTGCCGGCCAGGCCGACCCGGCTAAGCGCAGCGTCGGCGGCTTTGTCAAGAATCCCGTCGGGATCCAGACCGAGAGCGTACCCCTCGGGCCGCGGCGCTCCCGCCGCGGCGACCCAGAGCCGCAGCTGCGGCCCGGTGATCCAGAGCCGGTCGGCCGGCGGCGGCCAGGACCGCGCGAGGGCGTTCAACCTGCTGCTGTAGGCGGTCCGGACCTCGAAAGAAACGGTACGGGGCTCCGCGTTCACCTTCTTATCTACGGCCCCGGCTGCGACGTCTCCGGCCTGGTCGGTGGTCGCGCCCTCGATCTCGGCTGCGGCCGGTTCGTCGGCACGCTCCACGGGCTCCTCGGATGCCTCCTCGGCCTGCTCCTCGGCGGCGGCCAGGGTCTGTTCCAGCGGCTCGGCCGTGAGTTCCGCCACGTATTCCTCGACGCCGTCGTGCGTCACCGGCGCCCAGGTGACCACCAGGCCCCGGGAGACCAGCTCCTCGACCAGCACATGCACCCGCCAGGCGGCATCCACCCGGACCGCGACTCTGGCCGTACCCCCCATCCGGCCGAGCCGGCCGGGGCCGGTGAGCAGACCGGCGAGATCGGCCAACGACCGCTCGGCCGCCTCCACCCCGAAGATCGACAGTTGCCGGCCGGCCGGCACGCTCAGGGCCGCCCGGCGCCGGCCCTTCGGGGCGGGCAGCACCGGCGCGGGCAGGACCTCGCGCGGAATCAGCGGCCACCCGGGCTCGGTCATGGTCAGCAGCGCACTTTCATCGACACTCGGGCGCCTCGTCGAACGCCTGCTTCAGCTCTTTCGAGTCGAGCTGGCTGGTGTCCAACTCGCTGCGCTGGTAGTCGACGTTGAGGGTGTCGACCACCGAGCCGACCTTGGCGTAGAAGTCCTTCGACGGGCTGGTGGCCAGCGCCTCGATGCCGCCGCGGGCCCGCCCGTACGCGTCGCGCATCGCACCCAGCGAGGCGGCGAAGCTGTCCGCGACCTTCTTGCCCTGCTCAACGTCCGGAACCCCGGCCTTCTGCACGCCCGCACGGGCCTTTTCGCTGGCCGATTCCGCGCCGCCGAAGAGCCGGGTCAGGTTCTCCTTGGCCTGCGCCGGGGTGGTCTCGGCGGTCATCTGCTGCTGGGTGCGGGTCGCCAGGGTGCCGATCTCGCTGCGCCAGGGTGCGAGCACCGTGCAGACCGTGGCAGCCCAGGCTCGGGGCGCGGGACCACCCGCGCAACCACCCAGTGTCACGACGAGCGAAAGAACAAGGAGTAAGGGCGTGGTGCGGGCCGTGCGCATGGATTGCAGCGTACGGCCAAGACCTGGCGGAGGGCACCCGGCGACTGCCGGGTGCCCTCCGCCGAAGGTGATCAGATCAGGCACTGATCCGCTCGGACTTGTTCTCCACGGTCGGGCTGGGCTCGCCCATGGAGATCGGCTTGCGCTTGCTCCAGACCACGGCACCCGCGATGATCAGCGCCGCGACCACCGCGAGGGTGAACCGCACCGGGTCGTTCGCGTCCGTGCCGACGCTCAATGTCACCACGGCCGGCGCGATCAGCAGCGACACCAGGTTCATGACCTTGAGCAGCGGGTTGATGGCCGGGCCGGCGGTGTCCTTGAACGGGTCACCCACCGTGTCGCCGATGATCGTGGCCTCGTGCGCCTCGGAGCCCTTGCCCCCGTACGCACCGTCCTCGACCAGCTTCTTGGCGTTATCCCACGCGCCACCCGAGTTGGCCAGGAAGACGGCCATCAGGGTGCCCGCGCCGATCGCACCGGCCAGGTAGGAGGCCAGCGCGCCGGCGCCCAGGCCGAAGCCCACCGCGATCGGCGCCAGGATGGCGAGCAGGCCGGGAGTGAGCAGCTCACGCTGGGCGTCCCGGGTGCAGATGTCGACGACCTTGCCGTACTCGGGGCGCTGGGTGCGCTCCATGATGCCCGGGAACTCGCGGAACTGGCGGCGTACCTCCATCACGACCGCGCCCGCCGAGCGGGAGACGGCGTTGATCGCCAGGCCGGAGAAGAGGAACACCACCGCGGCGCCGATCAGCAGGCCGACCAGGTTGCGCGGGTTGGAGATGTTCAGCAGGCCGAGGATCTCGGCGCCGATCCGGTCGGCCGGGATGCCCGCGTCCGCCAGCGACGACTGCAGGGTGTTGGTGTACGAACCGAACAGCGCGGTCGCGGCCAGCACGGCGGTGGCGATCGCGATGCCCTTGGTGATCGCCTTGGTGGTGTTGCCCACCGCGTCGAGCTCGGTCAGGATCCGCGCGCCCTTCTCGTCGATGTCACCGGACATCTCCGCGATGCCCTGCGCGTTGTCCGAGATCGGGCCGAAGGTGTCCATCGCGACGATGACGCCGACCGTGGTCAGCAGACCGGTGCCGGCCAGCGCCACCGCGAACAGCGACAGCGTGATCGAGGTGCCGCCCAGCAGGTACGCGCCGAAGACGCCGGCGCCGATCAGCAGCGCCGAGTAGACGGCCGACTCCAGGCCGACGCTGATACCGGCGAGCACGACGGTGGCCGCGCCGGTCTGCGACGACTTGCCGATGTCCTGCACCGGCTTCTTCTCGGTCTCGGTGAAGTAGCCGGTCAGCGCCTGGATGGCGGCGGCCAGCACGATGCCGATGACCACGGCGCCGATCGCGACGAACTGCGGGTTGCGGCCGCTGTCGATCACGTCCTGGTCGATGCCGGCGCCGGAGCCGAAGCCCGCGAACGTGTCCGGCAGGTAGACGAAGCTGACGATCGCCACGATGACCGCGGAGAGCACGGCCGAGATGTAGAAGGCCCGGTTGATCGCGGTCAGGCCGTTCTTGTCCGAGGCCCGCAACCGGGTGATGAACACACCGACGATCGCGATGACCACGCCGACCGTGGAGACGATCAGCGGGAAGATCAGGCCGTCCTGACCGAACGCGGCCTGGCCCAGGATCAGTGCCGCGACCAGCGTGACCGCGTACGACTCGAAGAGGTCCGCGGCCATACCGGCGCAGTCACCGACGTTGTCGCCGACGTTGTCCGCGATGGTCGCTGGGTTACGCGCGTCGTCCTCCGGGATGCCCTGCTCGACCTTGCCGACCAGGTCCGCGCCGACGTCGGCGGCCTTGGTGAAGATGCCGCCGCCGACCCGCATGAACATGGCGAGCAGCGCGGCGCCGAAGCCGAAGCCCTCGAGCACGGTCGGGGCGTCGCCGCGGTAGATCAGCACGACCAGCGCGCCACCGAACAGGCCCAGGCCGACGGTGAGGAAGCCGACCACGCCACCGGTCTTGAAGGCGATGCCCATCGCCTTCTCGCGGCCACCGTCCTCGCCGGCCGCCGCGGCGACCCGCAGGTTCGCCCGGGTCGCCAGCGCCATGCCCGCGCCACCGATGAACGCGCTGAACACCGCGCCGACGATGAAGAACAGCGACCGGCCGACCTTCACCGCGGTCTCGCTGTCGGTGTTGTGCACCGGTAGGAGGAACAGCAGCACGACCGCGATCACCACGAAGATGGCGAGGGTCTTGAACTGCCGGAACAGGTAGGCGGACGCGCCTTCCTGCACGGCCCCCGCGATCTCTTGCATGTTTGTCGTGCCGCGACCGTGGGCCAGCACCGTTTTGACGAAGACAGCCGCGAATGCGAGCGCCACCAACGCGAAAACGATCGCGACGATGACGAACGTGACATTCGAACTGCTGAGCGACCCCGCGCTGCTTTCCGCAGCGAGGGTTATGGAGGTCCCGGACATCAATGTCCTCCTGTACACCGACCGCACCCGGACAGCGGACGAAACCGCCGGGCGCACTCCCTGCTCGAGGAGACGACAACCTGGTCCCGCGGACGCGAGACCAGGGAGCAGTAGCTGATTACCGGCGTACTGTAGCGGCCGAACGTGGTGATGGTCACACCTGAATCCGGCCGTGTCGGGGTGATGTTTACCGCTGTGTGAGCGGTTGGCAACTGAATGGGTGAGCGCCTAGGCTTCGCGCCCTTTCGCGGCCCCGGTGCAGCAGTGCCCGTTTCTCAGCGGCGGTGCACGGGCCAGACCATGCGGACCTCGGTGCCGGCGCCTTCTTCCACCGGGCGCACCTGCAGGTCGTCCACGAAACCGGCGAGCAGCGCGAAGCCAACACCCGTGGTCAGCGCCTCGTCGGTGAGCGACTCGTCCGCCAGCTCGTCGGGCGGCAGCTTCGCCAGGCCGACGCTGGCCTCGATCGGCGCACGGTCGATGACGCGGACCGTATACGCGTCGGTGTCGGACATCTCCACCATGACGAGGTCGGGCAGGCCGTACTGGTGGTGCAGGGCGACCGCGCGAGTGCAGGCCTCACCGATCGCCAGCCGGACCTCGTCCAGCAGCTCCTCGGCGACGCCGGCCCGCCGGGCCACCGCCACGCCGACCAGCCGGGCCGTACGCACGTGAACCGGCGCCGGGGAGAACGACAGCCGAACCGTTGCCATCACGCCGTCGGAGGGGTGTCGTCGCGATCGCCGGACGAGATCGAGGTGGCCGCCTCGACAGAGGGATAAATCGGGAACACCTGGTCGAGCGCGGTGATCCGGAAGATCTTGAGCAGCGGCTCCTTGGCGCAGACCAGGCCGAACGTCCCGTTCGCGGCGCGCAGCCGCTTCAGGGCGCCGACCAGCACACCGAGGCCGGTCGAGTCGAGAAAGTCGACGCGGGCAAGATCCACCACGACGTTGCGCGACCCACCGTCAACCAGCTCCACGAGCCGCTCACGCAGGCGCGGCGCCGTGTAGACATCGACCTCACCACCGACGTCGAGCACCGTGTGCTCGCCGACAGTCCGGGTCGTCAGCGACAGCTCCATCGGTCCTCCTCCCTCGGGGGCAAGCCTTCAGGCAGCCGATCTCCACTGCGAATCTAACCACCGACGCTCGGGGGACGACGCGTCGCACCCTACCGTCGTACCCGTTTGAGGTTCGGGCCATACCGATGTCACAGTGCAGTCGTGACCACCACCGTCCCGGACATTCCGTCCCCGCGCGGTGCGCTGACCCGGCTCGGACCGGCGGAGTTGCTGCACCGCCTGCGCGCCCGCAGCGCCGGCTCGGCCCAGAACTCCCCGGTCACCCACGTGCAACATGTCCCGGCCCGCCCCGGCCGGGTGGCGCCCTGGCCGGGCTGGGCGGCGCCGGCCGTGGTCGCCGCGCTCGCCGGCCGGGGGATCACCGCCCCCTGGGAACATCAGGTCTCGGCGGCCGAGTTGGCCCACGAGGGCAGCCACGTCGTCCTGGCGACCGGCACGGCCTCGGGCAAATCGATGGCGTACCAATTGCCCGCGCTGACCGCGCTGGCGGACGATCCGCGCGCAACGGTGCTCTACCTGTCGCCGACCAAGGCGCTGGCGGCGGATCAGTTGCGCTCGCTGATCCGGCTCGGGCTGGACGGGGTACGGCCGGCCACATACGACGGTGACACCCCGCGCGAGGAGCGCGAGTGGATCAGGCAGCACTCCCGGTTCATGCTGACCAACCCGGACATGCTGCACCACGCGCTGCTGCCGGGCCACGCCCGCTGGGGTGCGTTCCTGCGCCGCCTGGAGTACGTGGTGGTCGACGAATGCCACACCTACCGCGGGGTCTTCGGCTCGCACGTGGCGCACGTGCTGCGCCGGCTCCGGCGGGTCGCGGCCCGCTACGGCAGCAACCCGACGTTCATCCTGGCGTCGGCGACCTCGGGCGACCCGGCGGCCGCGGCCGGCCGCCTCATCGGCCTGCCGGTCCGGGCGGTGACCGAGGACGCGTCACCACGCGGGGCGACGACCTTCGCGCTGTGGGAACCGCCACTGCTGCCGCGCGAGCTCGGCGACCTGGCGGTCGAGCTGCCACCGGTACGCCGCTCGGCGCTGAGCGAAACGGCCGACCTGCTGACGGACGCCGTGGTGGCGGGCACCCGGACGCTGGCATTCGTCCGGTCCCGCCGCGGCGCCGAGGTGGTCGCCACGATGACCCGGCGCGCCCTGGACGAGGCGGTGCCGGGCCTGGGCGACCGGGTGGCGGCCTACCGGGCGGGCTACCTGAAGGAGGACCGCCGGGCCATCGAACAAGCGCTGCTCACCGGCGACCTGCTGGCGCTGGCCTCGACCAACGCGCTCGAACTCGGCGTCGACCTGGTCGGCCTGGACGCGGTGCTGATCTGCGGCTACCCGGGCACCCGGGCATCACTGTGGCAGCAGGCGGGCCGCGCGGGCCGGGCCGGCGGCGAGGCGCTGGCCGTGCTGGTGGCCCGGGACGACCCGCTGGACACCTACCTGGTGCACCACCCGGAAGCGCTGTTCGGCCGCCCGGTCGAGGCGACGGTGCTGGACCCGACCAACCCGTACGTCCTGGGCCCGCAGCTGTGCTGCGCGGCCGCCGAGGCCCCACTGACGAAGGCGGACCTGGAACTGTTCGGAGGCGCGCCGGCGCTGACCGCGGTGGAAGCGCTGACCGAGTCGGGAGCACTGCGCCGCCGCCCCTCGGGCTGGTACTGGACCCACCGCGGCCGCCCGGACGTCGACCTGCGCGGCACGGGAGGAGCCCCGATCTCGGTGGTCGAAGCGGCAACCGGCCGCCTGCTCGGCACGGTCGACCAGGGCTCGTCCCACGTCATGCTGCACACCGGAGCGATATACCTGCACCAGGGCGTCTCCTACCTGGTGGACCAGCTGGACCTGGAAGACGCGGTGGCGCTGGTCCACGCCGCGGAGCCGGACTTCCCGTCCGACCACCCCGCCGCCACCCTTGACCAGACTGAAGGCTTCTCGACCCACGCCCGCGACGTGACGGACCTGTCGGTGGTCTCGATCCGCGAGTACGTGGACGCGGGCCCGGTCGGGCTGTTCCTGGGCGAGGTCGACGTGACCAACCAGGTGGTCTCCTACCAGCGCCGGCGGATCGGCTCGGGCGAGGTGATCGACACCCGCCCGCTGGACCTGCCACCCCGGGAACTGCGCACGGTGGCAGTCTGGTTCACCCTGTCGCCGAACCTGCTGGCCGCCTCGGGCGTGGAAGCGGCGGACGCGCCGGGAGCGCTGCATGCGGCGGAGCACGCGGCGATCGGCCTGCTGCCGCTGGTGGCAACCTGCGACCGCTGGGACATCGGCGGCCTGTCGACGGCGAACCACCAGGACACCGAGGCCCCGACGGTGTTCGTATACGACGGCCACCCGGGCGGGGCAGGCTTCGCAGAACGGGCATATGGCATGGCGGCGGCCTGGCTGCGGGCGACCAGGGAAGCCATCGCGAGCTGCGGCTGCGAGACGGGCTGCCCGTCCTGCGTGCAGTCCCCGAAATGCGGAAACGGCAACAACCCGCTGGACAAGAAGGGCGCGGTAGCCGTCTTGGACGCGGTCCTCGCCGCACTGCCCGACCCGCCGCCGGTCTGACTCCTGCGGGGCTTCAATCGGCGGGGATCGAGACTGGGCCCGCGCGGGCGGCGGCTGAGGCATGGCGGGTGAGGCCCGGCAGGGGCGTCACGGTGACCTGAACCTCGACCACGAGTTCCAGGCCGTCGAGCCGGCAGGAGACCATGCGCGCACCGTTGGCGAAGGCGAGCCGCCCGGCCCTTGCACAAGCCACCTCCGCACCCTCCACGGCTCGCACCGCGCCGGCCAGCGCGCCGAGGTCAGCCGCCGTCCGGGCTTGGTGACGACCCACCCGAGCGGCGCCGACGGCCGCCCCGGCAAGCCCGGCCGCCACCAGAACCAGCCCGAGGGCCAGCACGAAAAGCGACGCCGCACCCCTATCCCGGCCGCGGTCCTCGCTGATCATGGGATTGCGGGCGTGGCGTCGGGTTCTCGGGCCGCGACCGCTTCAGCTCGTACCGTGATGGCCGGGAGGTGGCCGCCCAGGAACGGCACCCGCGCGCGGACCGTGACCGTCACCGTGTCCTCGCCTTCCACCAGGTTGATCCGAGCGTCCGCGGGAGCGATCCGCGCGGCGTTCTCCAGGCCCGCCCCGCCGCGGGCCGCCTCCAGGGCGCCTTCCCGGGCCGCGTCCACGCATCTGCCCTGGGCCGTGACCGCGCCGACCGCCGTCAGCCCGCACAGCAGAAGCAACATGAGCGCCGGCAGCCCGGCCGCCAGTTCGGCGGTGAACGCCCCTCGGTCCCAGCCGAGCCCCCGCAGCCGGCCGGGCCACCGGCGCCCGCTCACTTCAGGGCCTCGTTGATCACATCGGTCAGCGCCGTCAGAACGCTGGGGCTGTTGAGGACCTTGAGCAGGACGCCGGCGAATCCGACGGCCGCCAGGCAGCCGACGGCATATTCAGCCGTACTCATACCTTCGTCGCCCCGCAGGTCGGCCAGGCGGACGATGAGTCTGCGCACGTAGATCTCCTTCTTGTGGTGGGTTCTCACAGGACGTCGCCAATGACGGCGACCACCACCGGCACGAGGCCGGCGAGCACAAAGGCGGGCAGGAAGCAGAGCCCGAGTGGCAAGACGATGAGGACACCGGCGCGGTGGGCGGCGGCCTCGACGGCCACCGACCGGTCCCCGCGCAGGTCGTCGGCGAGCCGGGTCAACGCCCCGGCCAGCGCACCCCCGCTGGCGCTGGACCGAACGGCCGCCGCGACGAGCCGGTCGGCGCCGGGCACGTCGGCCAGGTGCGCCCACGCCTCCGGCGGCTCGGCACCCAGCCGCAGCGACCGGCCCACCCGATCGAGCCGCTCCCCCAGCGGCCCGCCGAGTGCGTCGGCGACGGCGAGGGCTGCCCGGTCGACGGGAGCACCGGCCCGCAGCACGGCGGCGAGCAGATCCGCACCCAGCGGCAGGTCCGCGACCGCCCGCAGCCGGGCCGCCCGCACCGCGGCCGGCTCCCGGCGCCGCAGGAACTGGTCCGCACCGATGCTGACAGCGACTCCGACGGGCACCGCCCACCAGCGGCCGATCACTGCGACCACCGCGAGCCCGGCCGCGGCGGCGGCGAAGAGCCGCGTGCGACGGTCGGCCGAACCGGCGGCGGGACCGCGCAGCCGGGACAACCGTCGCCTGACCACACGCCGACGAACAAGCGACAGACCGAGCAATCCGGCAAGAACGACCGAGCCCCAGAGAACGATCAAGGGAGCACCTCACTACCGCGCTCGACGCCCGGGGGACAGGTCTCCATCACCGGCGGGAACCGTGAGTCGGCGCAGCCGTTTCCTGCGCCGACCGCCAGCGCGACCAGCACGTCGCCGGGAACGGCTGTCCCCAGTAGACCCTCACGTCGCGGACAAGGCGGCGGAGGCGCCTCCGCCGCCCGGCCGGCGTGCAGAAGCACGACGGCACAGCACGGGCGGAACGGCACCTGAACCGGCCCACCGGATCGCAGGAACACAGCGGCCCCGCACGTCGGCCCGTTCATCGCGTCGGTCCGTTCGCGAGTCGGTCGGCCCACAGCAGCCCGCCGCACTGCAGCAGGACCGCGCCGATCGCACACGCTGCGCCCGGGGGTGTGTGCAGCAGGACCTGCAGCGGATCGACGCCGATCCCGTATCCGAGGGCGAGGCCGCCGATCGGCAGGGCCGCCAGGAGCAGCGCGGTGGCCTGGGCGCCGGCCGCTTGGGCCGTCGCCGTGGCTAGGGAACGGTCGCCGGCTCTGGCGTCGGCCTCGATCCGTTCGACCAGATCGGCGGCGGGTGCGCCGGTCCGCTCGGCCAGCCGCCACACGGCCGCGGTGAGCTCGGCCAGCCGAGGGTCGGAGAGCTCGTGCGACTGGACGGCACCGGCGGCGACGCCGGAAGAGAACCGCTGGGCAGCGCCGGTGCCCGTCGCGGAACCGGCTGTTGTGGACGTTGCCCCGAACGGGCCGATCGCGAGCCCCGCGCGCAGATCGGCGGCGAGCGCGTTCAGGTTGTCGAGGCTGCGGGAGCGTGCCGCCACGGCTCGGCGACGGCCGGCACGACGGACTGCGGCTCGCGCCCCGAGCGCGCCGTAGGCCGCGAAGACCAGACCGGCGACCGGCCCAGCCACGATCCAGCCCGCCGCCGCGCCGGTCAGCGCAGCGGCACCCACAGCCCGGCGCGGCGGCCCATCGGCCAGTGCCTGAATCCGGGACCCCAGCCGACGAAGATCCACGGCGGTGACGGCCCGCAGCGGGTCCCGCCGCCGCCCACCATCAAGCCGCCCACCATCGAGCCGGCCGCTATCAAGTCGCCCACCATGAAGCCGCCCAACGTCGAGCCGCCGGAGCGCCGCACCCGCCGGCCAGGACGCAACGGCCGCCGCCCCCGCCAGCAGCGACGCGGCGATCACCCATGCCAACCCGCTCACGATCGTGCTCCCCCGGCCGCCCGCAGGATCGGTGGGACCGCCACGCCACGGTCGGCCAGGTACCGGGCCAGCGTTTCCGCGCCGGGTCCCGGTCCTCGGCCGAGCTGCCAGGCGGGCACGACGGTCACCAGCCGCTGCTCCCCCGCCGGCCGGAGCACGCCGACGGACTCCAGGACCCGGCCCTTGTCCGTACGCCGTACCTGCAGCACCACCTGCAATGCCGCCAGCACCTGCGCATGCAGCGCCGCCCGCGGCAGCCCGCCGAGCATGCCCAGCGCCTCCAGCCGGGCCGGTACGTCCGCCGGCGCATTGGCGTGCAACGTGCCCGCCCCACCGTCGTGCCCGGTGTTCAGCGCGCCGAGCAGGTCGACGATCTCCGCACCCCGGCACTCGCCGACCACCAGCCGGTCCGGCCGCATCCGCAGCGCCTGCCGCACCAGATCGGTGAGCCCGACCGCGCCCGCGCCCTCGACGTTCGCGGTGCGTGCCTGCAATGCGACCACGTGTGGGTGCACCGGCCGCAGTTCGGCCGCGTCCTCCACCAGCACGATTCGCTCCGTCGGCGGCACGAGCCCGAGCAGCGTGCCCAGCAGGGTGGTCTTGCCCGAGCCGGTGCCGCCGGTGACGAGATAGGCGAGCCGCGCGGCCACGACAGCGGCGAGCAGCGGAGCCAGCGCCGCCGGAACCGTGCCGTGCTCGACCAGGTCACCGAGGCTGAACGGCCGCTGCCGGAACGTCCGCAGCGACAGGTACGGCCCGCTCGTCGCCACCGGCGGCAGCACGGCGTGCAGGCGGGTGCCGTCGGCGAGCCGCGCGTCGGCGTACGGCTGGCCGTCGTCGAGCCGTCGCCCACACGCGGCCGCCAGCCGCTGGGCGAGCCGGCGTACGTCATCGGGACCGCCCAGGGTGACCGGCGCACGCCGCAGACCCGCACCGCGGTCCACCCACACCTGCACGCCGTTGACCAGCACATCGGTGACCTCGGGATCGGCCAGCAGCGGCGCCAAGGGGCCGGCGCCGACGAGTTGGTCGTGCACGCGGTCGGCCAGGCGCAGCACGGTGGTGTCCCCGAGCACGGCGGCACCCGGCTCGGCCCGCACCGCCGACACCACGGCCGCCGGGGTGGCCTCCACCCCGTCGGCGGCGAACCGTCGGCGCACCCGCTCGGCGACCTCCACCGACTCCGAGCCGCCGGGACGTCCGGGGTAGGCCGCGCCGGACCGGACGAGCCGAGCCGAGGCCGTTGCGCCAGACCAGGGCACGCTGGAAACGAACGACTGGGTGCTCACGCGGCCACCCCCGCGCGGTCGTCCTCGGTCAGCTGCCGGATCAACCGTTTGCACAGCTCCGCCAGGGGCCCACGCCCATCGGCAGCCGGGGCGTCCCCCTTCTCCAGCGCCTGGCAGACCGCCGCCTCCGGCCGCAGCGAGCCGGCCAGCGGCAGCCCGATCGACCGGGCGACCTCCCGCGCCCGCAGCTTTCCGGGCGCCGGCCCGCGCACCACCACCGCCAGGTTTTCGCAGTGCATCCTGACCATCGCCGCGATCCGGGACGCCGCCGCGGTGGCGCGCAGCTCGGCGGGCACGATCATGATCGCCTGGTCGGCCGCTTCCAGCGCCAGCGTCGCCGCGTCGTCGAGCCGACGGGGCAGGTCCGCGATGATCACGTCGCGGCCGCGGCGGGCGGCGTCCAGGGTCGCCGCCATCGCTTCGCCGGGCACGGGGAGCACCTCGTCGCGGGCGAACGACAGCAGCACCAGATCGCCGCGGTGCGGCAGCGCCTTGAGCAGCGCCGGCGGGTTGACCCGGCCGCCCGCGCCCGCGAGGGCCGGCCAGCGCAGGCCGTCCACACCCTCCCAGCCGAGCACCAGGTCGAGGCCGCCACCCACCGGGTCGGCGTCGACGAGCAGGGTGCGGTGACCACTGCCGACGGCGGTCACCGCCAGGGCGCCGGCGAGGATGCTCGCGCCCGCCCCGCCCCGGCCGCCGATCACGGCGAGGACCCGTCCCGGCGCGGTCGGCTCGGTGCGTTCCGCGAAGCTGTCGACCACCCACGGCTCGGCCGTGGGCAGCGCGGCCACGTGCTCGGCGCCGAGGCTCGCGGCGACGTCCCAGGCCGCCTCGATCACCGGGGTGTGTCCCACGATGACCACGCGGGGGCGGCGTGGGAGGCGGGCGCGCAGGCAGGCCGTCGCCTGGTCCGCGCCGATCATCACCAGCGGGGCGGCCGCGAAGCGAGAACGGGCCGCCACCGGGTCGGGGGCCACGTCGACCTCGGTGCCGCCGGCCGCGGCCAGGCGCAGCAGGTCGTCGAGCAGGTCCGGATCGGCCGTTACGACCAGCGGCAGGCGGGGGCCGGAACGGACGGAGGTGCGGGCTGGCATCGCGGCTCCACGGGTACGGCGAGCGGGTTGGGCACCCACCGTCGCGCCTCGGACCGGCGCCGCTCAACCGCACGGGACCTGGCCTGTGGACAAGTCCCGTCCTGTGGATAACGCACTCTCCGGGGGCCGATCTGCTATGGCCGTATCTCGCCATTGCGGGACAGCGCCCGGGCCCGACAATCGGCATGATGGCCCGATGGGGGCGACAAGATTACGTGCCGACGTCCGGGTGTTTCTGGGGATCGTGTTCGGGCTGCCATGGGTGCTCTGGGTGTTCGAGCAGGTCACCGGTGTGCGGGTGCTTTTCTTCGCGGCAATGCTGTCGGTCGCGGTCGCGACCTGGGTAGCGGCCCGCTATGTGTGGCGGCCGGTGAACATCGCCGAGGCGACCGCGCTGGTTCCGGTCCGCCCGATCCGGCGGACGGCCGGATACTGCCTGCTCGCCTTCGTGTTGTTCATCGCGATGTCGGCGCTGGCCGTCGCACTCAATGCGGTGACCGGGCTCTATCCGGTCGACCTGGACGGATTCTCCGCGCTGCGCGACGTCTACGGCCCGGAGACCGCCGGCCAGGCCGGTGTCCCGTGGGCGCTGATCGGGCAGGCTTTCGCCGCCAACCTGGCGCAGTTCGCGTTGATCCTGCCGCTGGCGTTCTGCGAGGAGTGGGGCTGGCGCGGCTATCTGCTAAACCGGCTGCGCGAGCGAATGGGCACGTGGCCGGCGCTGGTCCTGATCGGCGTGATCTGCGGGGTGTGGCATCTGCCGTTCTATGTAGGGCCGTGGTTCTCGATGAGCGGGGATGCGCTGCGGTCCCTGCTGCCATTCACGATCTTCTGTGTGTTCTTCGGAATGGTGCTCGGGTGGCTGCGGCTGGCCGCCGGATCGATCTGGCCGGCGGTGGTGGGACATGCGGTCAACAACACCGTCGTTTTCGGGTTCGTGCAGGTGGTGGTCGCGGACAAGGCGGCCGAACCGAGGATCGACGGCTGGCTGACCGGGCTCAGCGGCTGGCAGGGCTGGCTGATCATGCTGATTCCGGTCGCGGTGCTCGCCGTCCGTGCGCGAAGCCACGGTCCAGAGATGGGAACGACCCCCGACGGGGGAGTCGGGGGTCGTTCTGGGATTCGGCTCCGGGGGGGTCGAGCCGAATCGGACCCGGTGATCGCGGGGGGCGCAACCACCGAGAATCTGGACGGGGATGAGTGTGGGCCGACCGGATTCACCCAGACAACATGAATCTCAGTCGCACCACAAGCATGCCTCAGGAGCGCGCCACCGTCGAGTACCCAGGGTGACCGACTGCCCGCCCGGCGGCATTTCGTCGCTGTCCGCGTGCCGAGACGACCGGCCCGGTGCGTCATGCGGCTACACTTTCGGCCCGTGGGGCAGAGTGCCGCCTTCTTCGACCTAGACAAGACCGTCATCGCCAAGTCCAGCGCGCTGGCCTTCGGACGGCCTTTCTATCGCGATGGGCTGATCACCCGCCGGGACGTGGTGAAGTCCGCCTACGCACAGTTGATGTTCCGGCTCGGCGGCACGGACGAGCAGACCATGGCCCGCACCCGCGACTATCTCGCCGCGCTGTGCAAGGGCTGGAAGGTCGAGCAGGTTCAGCAGATCGTGGCGGAGACCCTGGAAGAGCTGATCAACCCGTACGTCTACGCCGAGGCCGCCATCCTGATCGGCGAGCACCAGGCAGCCGGCCGGGACGTCGTGCTGGTGTCGGCGTCCGGCGACGAGATGGTCCGGCCGATCGGGGCCCTGCTCGGTGTCACCGACGTGATCGCCACCCGGATGAGCATCGTCGACGGCCGATTCAGCGGCGAGGTCGAGTTCTATGCTGCCGGCCCGAGCAAGGCCGAGGGCGTCCGCGAGCTGGCCGAGGAACGCGGATACAACCTGGCGGAGTGTTACGCGTATTCGGATTCGAGCAGTGATCTGCCGTTGTTGGAGACGGTCGGGCATCCCAGCGTGGTCAACCCGGACCGGACGTTGCGGCGGGTCGCCCTGGAGCGCTCCTGGCCGGTGCTGGAGTTCCGGCACCCCGTACCGCTGGGGCGCAGGCTGCGCGAACGCCCGGCCGTGCCGGTCGCGGCGGCCGCGATCGGGGTCGGGGTCGGGGTGGCGATCGGGATCGCGCTCTACGGCCGGCACCGCCGCCTTCGGGCCGCGCTCGCCTGAGGCCCCGGGCGTGGTTGACAGCGGAATGTGAAGACCGAACTCCAAAGCGTCTGACCAATCACGGTACGTAGCTTTACCTCGGCGAACACTGGTGATCAAGGGAGTCCCGGCGTAGAAAGAAGGGGCGGAACCTGGCAGCAGGAACCGTGCACGGCCACCGGGAACCCACGCGCGATCAGCCACGGCAGGCACGTTGCGGCGGCACCTCATCAGGACTGCCGACAACGACCCAGGTGCACGCCTGATAACCCGGTAGGACGTGCGAAGCGACGGCGCCTCACTTGTGAGGCGCCGTCCTCACGTCCGGAGGAACATCAGCCAGGAGCAGGGCCGCCCGCGGGGGCAAGCGCGGCGTCGCCGATCTCCGCGATCTCGTCGGCGCCCGCGGAGACCGCCGCCGCGTAGTGGCGCAGCCAGGACCGCATGCCGTCGGGCGTGCCGGTGGCGTAGGCCCCCGCGGCGCCGACGTACTCGGGCTCGCGGGCCAGGTGGCCGGCCTCGACGCCGACCAGGCCGCGGGCGTCCAGGCCGCGGCCGATCAGGGTGAGCCGGGCCGCCGCGCGGGCGACGACGCCGGCCGGACCGGCGAACGGCTTCAGCGTCAGCAGCTCGGCGTGCACGATGGCCGCGAGCAGCAGCGGCGGGGTGCGATCGTTGCCGGCCACGAGCCCGGCCAGCGCGTCGATCCGGTCGGCGCCGCTGTCCAGCCGGCCCAGCGCCGCATCCGGGACGACGCCGCGGGCGGCCAGCACGTGCAACCGGGCGAGCACCTGACGCGGCGCGCGGGGCCACAGGTCGACGAGTCCACCCACCGCTTCGGCGACCCGCAGGGCACCCTGGACCACCGGGTCGGTCACCGTGCCGGCGCGCACTTCCTCCAGGTCGTACCGGTGCTCCTCAAGGGCCGCGCTGGCCACCGCGGCCCGCAGGCTGACCTCGGCGGCCACCTGGCCGCCGTTGCGGCGCAGGGCGCGATGCCGCAGCGCGGCGTCGACCTGCTCGCGGGCGGCGGTGAGGGCGGGCTCGACGTCGGCGAGCGCGAGCAGCGGGGCGAGTGGATCGGCAGTCACGGGCCTACCGTAGCCGGAAAGAGTTCGGAAACATGGGATGCGCGAAGTGGCTCGTAAGTGGCAAGATTCGCGCAGTACTGAACATGGCGTGCGCGCGAATTGCCATTCGGCGCGGCTACAGGGCGGTACGGCTTGCAACTCTCGCCGGGCACCCCCGGCAGAACTAGTGTTCAGACGAAGCTACCGGTCATGGCAGAGGAGTCGCCCTCGTGAGCGAGACACTGGAGAACCTGTACTCGGAGACGCGGACATTTCCGCCGCCGGCCGAGCTTGCCGCGAACGCCAACGTCAACGCGGAGGCGTACCAGGAGGCCGACGAGAACCGGGAGGGCTTCTGGGAGCAGCAGGCGAAGCGGCTGCACTGGGCCAAACCGTGGGACCAGGTGCTCGACTGGTCGAACGCGCCGTTCGCCAAGTGGTTCGTCGGCGGCGAGTTGAACATCGCCTACAACTGCGTGGACCGCCACGTCGAGGCCGGCATCGGCGACAAGGTCGCCATCCACTGGGAGGGCGAGCAGGGCGACACCCGCGCGATCACGTACGCGGACCTGCTCAAGAGCGTCAGCCAGGCGGCGAACACGCTGACCGAACTGGGCGTGACGGCCGGCGACCGGGTCGCGATCTACCTGCCGATGATCCCCGAGGCCGCGGTCGCGATGCTGGCCTGCGCCCGGATCGGCGCGCTGCACAGCGTGGTCTTCGGCGGCTTCTCCGTCGACGCGCTCGCCACCCGGATCCAGGACGCCGACGCCAAGCTGGTCATCACGGCCGACGGCGGCTACCGGCGCGGCAAGCCCTCGGCGCTCAAGCCGACCGTCGACGAGGCCGTCGCGCAGTGCCCGAGCATCGAGCACGTGCTGGTCGTCCGCCGCACCGGCGAGGACGTCGCCTGGGGCGAGAAGGACCTGTGGTGGCACGAGACCGTCGAGCAGGCGAACGACAAGCACGAGGCGCAGGCGTTCGACTCCGAGCACCCGCTCTTCATCCTCTATACCTCGGGCACGACCGGTAAGCCCAAGGGCATCCTGCACACCACCGGCGGCTACCTGACTCAGGTCTCCTACACCCACCACGCGGTCTTCGACATCAAGCCGGAGACCGACGTCTACTGGTGCACGGCCGACATCGGCTGGGTAACCGGCCACTCGTACATCGTCTACGGTCCGCTGTCGAACGGCGCCACCCAGGTCATGTACGAGGGCACCCCGGACACCCCGCACCGCGGCCGGTTCTGGGAGATCATCGACAAGTACAAGGTCAGCATCCTGTACACCGCGCCCACCCTCATCCGGACCATGATGAAATGGGGCGACGACATCCCGGCCAAGTACGACCTGTCGTCGCTGCGCATCCTCGGCAGCGTCGGCGAGCCGATCAACCCCGAGGCCTGGATGTGGTACCGCGAGCATGTCGGCCACGACAATGCCCCCATTGTGGACACGTGGTGGCAGACCGAGACCGGCGCGATGATGATCTCGCCGCTGCCGGGCGTGACCGCCTCGAAGCCCGGCTCGGCGATGACCCCGCTGCCCGGCATCTCCGCCGACGTGGTCAACGACGAGGCCGAGTCGGTGCCGAACGGCGGCGGCGGCTTCCTGGTGCTGCGCGAGCCGTGGCCGTCGATGCTGCGCGGGATCTGGGGTGACGACCAGCGCTTCAGGGACACCTACTGGTCGCGCTTCGGCAAGGGCGCGGGCGTCGGCGACGAGTGGATCTACTTCGCCGGTGACGGCGCCAAGAAGGATGACGACGGCTCGCTCTGGCTGCTCGGCCGGGTCGACGACGTCATGCTGATCTCCGGGCACAACATCTCGACCACCGAGGTGGAGTCGGCGCTGGTGTCCCACCCGTCGGTGGCCGAGGCCGCCGTGGTCGGCGCGACCGACCCGACCACCGGCCAGGCGATCGTGGCGTTCACCATTCCTCGCGGCAATGTGGACACTTCGGGCGACGCGGGCGAGCAGCTCATTCAGGATCTGCGCAGCCACGTGGCCAAGAAGCTCGGCCCGATCGCCAAGCCGCGGCAGATCATGCTGGTGACCGAGTTGCCGAAGACCCGTTCCGGCAAGATCATGCGGCGCCTGCTCAAAGACGTCGCGGAGAACCGCTCGCTGGGCGACGTCACGACGCTGCAGGACTCCGCCGTGATGGACCTGATCTCGTCGGGCATGCAGGCCGGCAAGTCCGAAGATTGAGATAGTCATCGATTAACGGCGGCGGACCCAGGATTGTGGGGTCTGCCGCCGTTTCATGTGCACAGTCCACTTTCGGGCATATGCCGGTACTTGCGTTATGCAAAAGCCATAATGCGTAACCATCGTCCATCAATGTCTCGCACCCCTTCCAACACATCAGTCTGTTTGCATACGTTCACGTGAGCCTCGAATCCGAGGCCGGTTTGCCGCCGTCCGCTGCACCTCAGCGCGCGGTCACGTCAACGGAGGTACACGTAGTGCGCAAGGTGGTCGTAGGACTACTCGGCGCCGCGATGGTCACCAGCGTCGGGGTCATGCTCCCCGGTGGTGCCAACGCCGCCCCGCCAGTGGATCCAGCGCCGGTCGCAAAGGCCGATGCCAACTCAGCACCTGTCGACGATCTGCCCAACCCGCTCGAGGACAAGCGTCGCGCCCTGCGTGAGCAGGCCGTCGCCGACGTGGTGAGCGGCAAGGCCAAGGCGGTGACGAAGGACGGCAGTTCGGTCGTCAAGGTCGGACGGACCCAGGGCTCCGGCGTGAGCAACCGCGCCGTCGCCAAGTCCGGCCAGGACCAGTACGTCGAGGTCGGCCGCGAGCGAACCGACCGGATCTTCGTGATCCTGACGGAGTTCGGCAACGAGCGCAGCCCGAGCTACCCGGACAAGGACATGGCCCCCACCGTTCCGGGGCCGGCCCGCTTCGACGGACCGCTGCACAACGAGATCCCCAAGCCGAACCGCGCCGTGGACAACTCCACGGTCTGGCAGGCGGACTATTCGGCGGACTTCTACCGCAACCTGTACTTCGGTGAGGGCACGGGCGTCGAGTCGGTCAAGACCTACTTCGAGAGCCAGTCCTCCGGCCGCTACAGCGTCGACGGCGAGGTCACCGACTGGGTGAAGGTGCCGTTCAACGAGGCCCGGTACGGCCGCTCCAACGACAACCCGACCGACGCCAACGGCGACGACCCGGCCGTCTGCGCGAGCAACGTCTGCAACAACACCTGGGCGCTGGTCCGCGACGCCGCCAACCGCTGGGTCGAGCTCCAGAAGGCCGCCGGCCGTACGGACGCGGAGATCACCGCCGACATGCTGTCGTTCGACCAGTACGACCGCTACGACTTCGACGGTGACGGCGACTTCAACGAGTCGGACGGCTACATCGACCACTTCCAGATCGTCCACTCCGGCGGCGACCAGGCCGACGGCGACCCGAGTCAGGGCGAGGACGCCATCTGGAGCCACCGCTGGTACGCGTACGGCACCGACCAGGGCCGCACCGGCCCGGCCGGCAACCTGCTCGGCGGCACCCAGATCGGCACCACCGGCGTCTGGATCGGCGACTACACCATCCAGCCGGAGAACGGCGGCCTGTCCGTCTTCGTGCACGAGTACACGCACGACCTGGGCCTGCCGGACGACTACGACACCTCCGGTGGCGGCGACAACAACAACGAGCACTGGACTCTGATGGCGCAGAGCCGGCTCGGCGCCAAGGGGGACGAGGGCATCGGCGAGCGCCCCGGCGACCTCGGTGCCTGGAACAAGCTGCAGCTCGGCTGGCTCGACTACGAGACCGTCGTGCCCAGCCAGAAGAAGACGCTGGAGCTCGGCCCGGAGGAGTTCAACACCGCGAAGGCCCAGGCCGCCGTGGTGGTGCTCCCCGACAAGCAGGTCTCCACCCCGCTCGGCGCCCCGTTCGCGGGGGTGGGTCAGTTCTTCTCCGGCAACGCCGACGACCTCAACACCTCGCTGAGCAAATCGCTCGACTTCACCGGCAAGACCACGGCGGCGGTCACGCTCAAGGGCCGCTACGACATCGAGGTCGACTACGACTACCTCTACTTCGAGGCCTCGACGGACAACGGCGCGACCTGGACCCGGCTCAACGGCACGGTGAACGGCGCCGCCTTCCCGACGGACGCCAGCAACACCCCGTCGCTGACCGGCAGCACGGCCGGTGCCTGGGTCGACATCGCGGTGCCGCTCAACGCGTACGCCGGCCAGAAGGTCGACTTCCGCCTGCACTACCTGACCGACGGTGGCGTCTCCGAGGGCGGCTTCTTCGGTGACAACGTCACGGTGACGGCGGACGGCGCGACCGTGTCGACCGACGGCGCCGAGGGTACCTCCACGTGGGCCCTCAACGGCTTCACGATCGTCGGCGCGACCTCGACCAAGGCGTACGACAACTTCTACATCGCCGGTCACCGCAGCTACGTCTCGTACGACCGGTACCTGAAGACCGGTCCGTACTTCTTCGGTTACCTCCCGGCACTGCCGGACAAGGTGGACCACTACGCGTACCAGGAGGGTCTGCTGATCTCCTACTGGGACACGTCGCAGGTCGACAACAACACCAACGTCCACCCGGGCAGCGGCCGCAACCTGTACGTCGACAGCCGCCCGGCGCCGTTCTACAACCTCGAAGGGCTGCCCTGGCGGGCCCGCATCCAGGTGTACGACGCGCCGTTCAGCCTGAAGAAGGCGGACTCGTTCACGCTGCACATCAACGGCAAGCCCAGCTACATCCGGGGCCAGGCCGCGCAGCCGCTGTTCGATGACACCAAGAAGTACTTCTACGACGAGCTGCCGAACCAGGGCGTCAAGCTCCCCGCCGCCGGCGTCAAGATCAAGGTCGTCGACGTCAGCGGTACGTCCATGAAGGTCAAGTTCGGCTGAACCCAGCACGTTCGGCGCCCGGGAAGCGAGCTTCCCGGGCGCCGTCCCGTTTCCCGGGGAACCGCGGCATATCGACGCGCGTCCAAGTCATCGTGACCAAGATCCGGATCCTCGCGCTGACTGCCACTTTGACCATGATCTCCGGGTGCGCCGCCACCGACAGCGAACCGGGCGCCGCGCCCCCGGCCGGCATGGAGACCGCGCTGCCGACCCTCAGCCAGCCCGCCGCCCCGCCGAGCGACCCGACCGACGACATCAAGCCGACCGAGATCGTCGTCGGCACGGTCAATCGCGGCGGCAAGGGCCCGTGCTACGGCCTCGTCACCGACGACGGCGTCCAATATGCCCTCTATGAAGCCAAGGGTCGCGCATTGACGACCGGCACTCGGGTAACGGTCGACGCCAGCCCGTCGCGGCTGCGGATCGATTGCGGCGCAGGGACTCTGGTCGAGGTCAAGACCCTGACGCCGCTTCGTTGAGCGCCGCCACATAAAGATCTTCTTTCAATTGTGGCAGGCACTTCCAAACATCGGTTCTTTTACATACGTTCACGTGAGCCCCGAATCACGGGGCCGTTTACCGCCGATCCGCTGCACCCAGCGACTCGGTCACGTCAACGGAGGTAGTAAGTGCGCAAAGTAGTCGTGGGACTACTGGGTGCCGCAATGGTCAGCAGCGTCGGGATTATGCTCCCGGCCTCTGCCATGGCGGCCCCTCCGGTGGACCCGGCCCCGGCGACGGCCAGCAAGAAGGCCCCCGTCGACGAGCTGCCGAACCCGTTCGAGGACAAGCGGCGCGAGCTGCGCCAGGAGGCCATCAACGGCATCCTCAAGGGCACCGTCAAATCGCAGGAACGTGGCGGCAGCACCGTGGCGAAGGTCGGCAAGACCCGCGGCGGCGGCGAGACCAACCGCCGCGTGGCCCGGGGCGGCCAGGACCAGTATGTCGAGCTCAGCAACGAGCGCACCGACAAGATCTTCGTGATCCTGGCGGAGTTCGGCAACGACCGGCACCCGAGCTACCCGGACGTCGACAGCGACCCGACGACGCCGGGCCCGACGACCTTCGAGGGCCCGCTGCACAACGCGATCCCCGCGCCGAACCGCAAGCAGGACAACACCACGGTGTGGCAGGCGAACTACAACCAGGCCCACTACCAGAAGCTGTACTTCGGCAAGGGCAAGAACACCGAGTCGCTCAAGACCTACTACGAGGCCCAGTCGTCCGGGCGTTACAGCGTCGACGGCAAGGTCTCCGACTGGGTGAAGGTCAAGTACAACGAGGCCCGCTACGGTCGCGACTGCGACATCACCGGCCTCTGCACCGACACCAACATGTGGGCGCTCGTCACCGACGCCGCCAACCAGTGGGTCGCCGACCAGAAGGCCGCCGGGCGCACCGACGCCCAGGTCAAGGCCGACATGGCGAGCTACGACCAGTGGGACCGGTACGACTTCGACGGCGACGGCGACTTCAACGAGTCGGACGGCTACATCGACCACTTCCAGATCGTCCACGCCGGCGGCGACCAGTCCGACGGTGACCCGCAGCAGGGTGAGGACGCCATCTGGGCGCACCGCTGGTACGCGTACAACACCTCGGCCGGCATCACCGGCCCCGCCACCAACAAGGCGGGTGGCACGCAGATCGGCAACACCGGCGTCTGGATCGGTGACTACACCGTTCAGCCCGAGAACGGCGGCCTGAGCGTCTTCGCTCACGAGTACGGCCACGACCTCGGCCTGCCGGACGACTACGACGTCTCCGGTGGCACGAACAACAACAGCGAGTTCTGGACCCTGATGGCGCAGAGCCGTCTCTCCGGCGCCGGCGAGCCCCTCGGCACGCGCCCGGGCGACCTCGGTGCCTGGCAGAAGCTGCAGCTCGGCTGGCTGGACTACGAGACCGTGCTCGCGGGTCAGAAGAAGACCCTCGAGCTGGGCCCGCAGGAATACAACAGCAAGAAGGCGCAGGCCGCCGTCGTGGTCCTGCCGGACAAGAAGGTCACCACCGACCTCGGTGCGCCCTTCGCCGGTGCGAGCCAGTACTTCTCCGGCAACGACGACAACCTGAACACCACGCTGACCAAGTCGGTCGACCTCACCGGGGCCACCTCGGCGTCGCTCGACCTCAAGGGCCGCTACACCATCGAAGAGGGTTACGACTACCTCTACTTCGAGGCCTCCACCGACGGTGCCACCTGGACCGCGCTCGACGGCACGGTCGACGGTGCCCCGCTGGGCGTCGACGGCGCTACCACGCCGCGTCCGGCACTGGGTGGCGACAGCGGTGGCGCGTGGAAGGACATCAGCATCCCGCTGACCGCGTACGCCGGCAAGAAGGTGCAGGTCCGCCTGCACTACATCACCGACGGCGGTCTCTCGGCAGGCGGCTTCTTCGGCGACGACCTCACCGTCAAGGTGAACGGTGCCGCGGTCTCCACCGACGGCGCCGAGGGCACTCCGACCTGGACCGCGGCCGGCTTCAGCGTCAGGGGTGAGTCGATCACCGCCGAGTACGACAACTTCTACATCGCGGGCAACCGCACCTACACGTCGTACGACAAGTACCTGAAGACGGGCCCGTACAACATCGGCTGGGCGAGCACCAAGCCGGACTGGGCCGAGCACTTCTCGTACCAGCAGGGCCTGTTGATCTCGTACAACGACACCTCGGTGCCGGACAACAACGTCAACCAGCACCCCGGCCAGGGTCGTAACCTGATCATCGACAGCCACCCGGCGCCGTTCTACAACCTCGACGGTGACCCGTGGCGTGCGCGGATCCAGCTCTACGACGCGCCGTTCGGCACCAAGAAGGCCGACTCGTTCAAGCTGCACCTCGACGGCAAGGCCAGCTACATCCGCGGCCAGGCCGGGCAGCCGACCTTCGACGACACCAAGCAATACTTCTACGACGAGATCCCGTGGGCCGGCGTCAAGCTGCCGGCCGTCGGCGTCAAGATCAAGATCGTGGAGCAGAAGGGCACCTCGCTGAAGGTCAAGTTCTCCTGATCCACCCGCACCACCGCGGCGCCCGGGGGTTGAATGCCCCCGGGCGCCGCGTCTTTCTCACGAAGGTGGGCCATGATCTCATTTTCCCGTACGGCCACAGCAACGTTCCTGGTCCTGGGCCTGACGGCATGTTCAGCCAGCCCTCAAGTGGCACCGGGCACCTCCGTGCCTGTCACCCCCAGCAGCCCGGCCCACACCGTCACGCGGGAACCGCGCGCCGTCTCGCCCAGCGGCCCCGACAACTCCGTGCCCGCCGGCCCCGCGCCCTCGAAGCCGGCCGGCATCCCCAAGACCCCGACGGACACCATCCGCTCGCCGGGCTGGACCGAGGGCACGATCACCCGCGGCGGCACCGGACCCTGCTACGGCCTGGTCACCTTCGACGGCGTCGCCTACGCGATGTACTCCAACGCGGGCACCAAGCTGGCCAAAGGCGACCACATCCGGGCCGAGCTGACCCCGGCGCGGCTACGCATCGACTGCGGTGCGGGCATCCCGGTGCAGATGGGCGCCATCCAGCACTTTCCCTGAGCCCGTAGGCTGGATCGCATGAGTGCCCAGGTGGACGAGGCGTGCGTACTGACGGAGGGTCCGTGGACCCACCGTTTCGTCGGCGCCAACGGCAGCCGCTTCCACGTGGTCGAGGCGGGCACCGGACCGCTCGTCCTGCTCCTGCACGGCTTCCCCGAGTTCTGGTGGGCCTGGCACGACGTGCTGACCCGGCTCGCCGACGCGGGCTTCCGGGCGGTCGCGATCGACCTGCGCGGCTACGGCGCCAGCGACAAGCCCCCGCGCGGCTACGACGGCTACACGATGGCCGCCGACGTGACCGGCCTGATCCGGGCGCTCGGCGAGCGCTCGGCAATGATCGTCGGGGCGGGCGCCGGCGGCATGATCGGCTGGGCGGCCGCGGCCTTCCACCCCAAGATGGTCAGCCGCCTCGTGGTGCTGGGCGCGGCGCACCCGCTGCGGCTGCGCGCGGCGCTGTTCGCCGACCCCCGGGGCCAGGCCGCGGCGAGCGCGTCGATGCTGCGCTTCCAGGTGCCCCGCTACGAGCACGTGCTGACGAGGAACGACGCGGCCGTGATCGGCGAGCTGATCGAGCACTGGAGCAGTCCGAGATGGACCGCGACGGCCGCGTACGAGGAATATGCGGCCCGGTGCCGGGAAGCCATGCAGATCCCGCAGGCGGCGTTCTGCGCGCTGGAGGCCTACCGGTGGGTGTTCCGGTCCGCGCTGCGGCTGCAGGGCTACCGCTTCGTCAAGCTGATGCAGCAGCCGCTGGTCACCCCGACGCTGCAGATGCACGGCGAGCTGGACACGGCGGTGCTGCCCCGCACGGCGCAGGGCTCGGGCCGCTACGTGATCGCCCCGTACGAGTGGCGGCTGATCCCGGACGCCGGCCACTTCCTGCACCAGGAGGCGCCAGACCTGGTGACCGGCGAGATCCTGCGCTGGCTCAAGGCCTGACGGCGCTAAACCCGGTGCTCGTAGAGCTCGGTGACCTCGTTGGCCGGGGCCCAACCCTGGTAGACGCCGAAGTCGAACTCCTCCAGCCCCAGCTCACGCGCGACCGGCGAGCGGCCACCCGTGTATTCCAGCCGCAGCCAGTTGTCGGCCTCGGCAAGCACGATGAACGGCTCGCCCCGCCACGAACAGGTCGTCCGGATATACACGAGCTCGCCGAACTCGCCCGGGCTGAGCACGCGAACAAACCGGCCGGGCCGCACCTCGGCGAAGCCGTCGGCGGGCTCGGGCGCGTAGACCCGCACACTCTCCCCGTCCGGCGCGGCGTCGTACTCCCGGCCCTGCCAGTTGACCACGTAGCCGTCGCGCATCACTGCTCACCGACCCGGCGCCACACGGGCGCGTCACAGTCGAAAGCCGCGATCATCTGCTCGGCGCCGTCGGCGTCCATCCGCCACAGCTGAGCACCGTGCGGCAGCCGCACACTGTCCACCTTGAACTCCGCGATGACATCCTTGCCCTCGCCGGGCGCGAACCCGTTGCCCCGGAACGGCGGCCGCTCGATGACCCAGCCGTCCATGGCCCGCAGCGCCTGCTCGCTCTGCCCGCCGTACGGGATGCGGTAGAGGCTGGGCCGGTGCGCCGGCCAGCGAAGCACGAAGGCCTCCTTGGCGTCCGCCTGATAGGGCGAGCCGTCGTAGAGCAGGCCCAGGGCCGCGAAGAGCTCGCCGGGTGAACGCAGATGCTCAACCTCCCCGGCCCGGTGCACAAAGCCGGCGACCCGGTCGTAGCCCCGCTCGAGGTAGTAGTCGACCTGCTCGGCGGGCACGGCCTTCTGCATGGTGGTGAGCTGCGCGGTCGGCGCGGCGGGCCGCTGCGGCTGCTCGACGGGCGCATCGATCGGGTCGCCGCCGAGCCCGGCCTCAACCGCCCAACTGGCGAGGGCGATGACCTGCGGACCCGGATAACGGGCACCGATCGTCGACGTCGGATTGACGGCGAAGGACCAGGCCGGATCGGGCCAGTTACGGATCAGATCAACAAACCGGACCCCAACGGTACGGGTCGGCTCGGCGAAATGCTCGGCAAGCCGGTCCCGGCTGGTGAAGACGACGAGGAACCGATCACCGTCGATCTCCTCGGTCCGGAACGCGAACCCGGACTCACCCGGGGCGCTGCCGGGCCGCGAATTGTTCGCGACGGGCACCAGGACGGTGGCGAGCAGCAAGGTAGAGAGGAAGGAATCGGTGCTGCGCTCGTCGACGGCGTGGTAGAGATCCCGCTCGACCTCGTTCGCCGGGACGAAGTCCTCGTCGAAGTTGTCCCCGATGGTGGTGCTGTAACCGGTCGTCCCCGAGCCGACAGCCTGCGGGGCGGGCCGAGCCGCCGCGCCGGGCGGCTGAGCGGCTGAATCGGGCGTTTCCGAGGAATAGTGCTCAGACCGGGCCAAAGCGGCCAACTGACTCGCGGAAGTCGAAGCCTGGTCCGAACCGGCGGAATCGGTCGCCGACGGCGTAGCGCCGGCCGGGTCGGTCGCAGGCCGCATGTACTGGGCCGCGGCGGCCGGGTCGGTCGCAGGCCGCGTGAACTGGGCCGCACCGGCCGACGAGCTGGCCTGCGGCTGATTGGAGGCCGGCGGGATGGCCGGGCGTGTTGCCGGGGCCGGAACGGCGGTCGAAGCGCCCGAGCCGGAGGCGCCCAAGGCCGAAATGTCCGAGCCGGGTCCACCTGAGGTCGGAGCGCTTGAAGCCGGAGCGCCTGAGGTCGGAGCGCCCGAGCCGCGAACACCCGGCGCCGAAGCACCCGAACCAGGGCCGCCCGAGGTCGGAGCGCCTGAAGCCGGAGCGCCCGAGGTCGGAGCGCCCGAGCCGCGAACACCCGGCGCCGAAGCACCCGAACCAGGGCCGCCCGAGGTCGGAGCGCCCGAGGTCGGGGCCGAAACGGCCGGGCTGCTGGCCGCGGACCGACCCACACCGCCCGCACCGGGGATGACCGGCGGGGCAAGCCCTGGCCGTGCCTGCTGGGTGCCACCCGGCTGCTTCGCCGAGGACGGTTCCTGAGTCGAAGGCTGCTGTGTTGGCGACGACGGCGTGGACCCGCTACCGGCGAGCGCCTGGGCGGCCGCAGCCATGGAGGAAGGCCGCTCCTCGGGCGCTGCGACCTGCCTGCGAGGTAGCCCACCCAGGGCCGAGCTCCGGTCGTCGGCACTCTGATCGGACCCGGCGCGGCCAGGAGCGGTCTGCGCCGCGCCGCTCTGCGCACCTTGGCCCGAAGCGGTCTGGCCCGAAGCAGGCTGGCCCGAACCGGGCTGACCCGAACCGGGCCGACCGACGAGGGCCGTGGAGGCCGCGTCGGTCCGGCCCGCCAGGTTGACCGAAGTCGCAGCCGGGTCGCCCGAACCCGCCTCACCCGACGGCATGCCCGCGCGCTGGCCGGAAGCGGAGCCGCCGCCCTGACCAGAGGTGGTCCGGCCGGAGCCGACCGGGGCATCGTCGACATCCACCGGAGGCGGAATATGGGCCGGCAGCGGCGGTGTCTGAGCCATCGGCGTCCGCGTAGGCAGCGGAGAGTCGGGTCGCTGCAACGGGGGCGGCGAACCGGGCGCGGTGCCACGCTCGGCCGGCGCGCCAGGCCCCGACCGATTCCCAAGAGCATCAAGGGCGCTGGCGCCGGAGGCCAGCCGTGCAGGCGCGTTGGAGCCGCCCGCACCAGCCGACTCACCAGCAGGAATACTCGGCGAGCGGTAAGCAGCAGGCACGCCACCGGCAGCACCGGGCCGAGTCGGCGCACCGGGCGTTGGCCGCCCGCCGCCGGGCTGACCCGAAGACCCGCCAGGCCCGCCCGCAAAACCACGAGCCTCCTGGGCGGGCCGACCGCCGCTGCCAGGCCGTCCAGGATCCCCCGGCTGACCAGCAAGCCCGCGGGTCTGACCACCAGAACCACCAGGACCACCAGGCTGACCGGCAAGCCCACTGGGTTGACCAGCAGGACCATTGGGCTTGCCGCCAGGCTGACCGGCAAGGCCGCTGGGCTGGCCAGCGAGGCCGCTGGGCTGACCTGCGGACCCGCCGGGCTGCCCAGCGAAGCCACCCGGCTCCACCGAGCGATCACCAGGCTGTGCCGGGCGATCACCGGACCGCGTACCAAAGCCGTTGAACTGACCGCCGGGAATGCCGCCGTCGCGCCCACCGCCGGAGCCCGGAGGGGTCCCGGGCACGCGCGAGGGCAACCCGCTCGGCATGACGGCACCCGGCGTGCGAAGCGGCAGCCCACCCGGACCGACGTGCCCCGGAGATCCAGCCTCGCCAGCGGAAGAAGCGCCGCCGTCAGCACCCGGCTGACGACCGCCCGGCTGCCCACCCGCATAGGCGGACCCCGCCGGGCCGGCCGGCAATGCCCCACCCGACGCAGCGCCGCCATAGGCCGGACCCTGAGCAGGGCCGCCATAGGCCGGACCCTGAGCAGGGCCGCCGTAGGCCGGACCATCGGAAGACGGGCCGCTGAAAGCAGGAGCGCCAGCGGCCGGGCTGCCCTCGATCGGGCCGCCCTCGATCGGGCCGCCGGAGGCCGCAGCCGCGTAGTTCTGGGCCGAAGCGTTGTACCCCTGGGCAGCAGCGGTCGCCGCCAAGGTCGCCGCGGCGTGCAGGTCCTGGATGCGGTTCGGCGCGTTGCTGCCCTCGCGGCCCGGGCCGCGGGTCGGCAGCCGCAGGTCACCGCGGGAGAGCTGGGCCACGAACCAGGCCGGCAGATAGCCCTCGATCGGCAGGCCGGGGTTGACCGCCAGCCACCATTCGAGGTTCGGCCAGGTGTCCGCCAGCTCCGCATATGCCACCCGACGGGCCGAGCCGGTGTAATCAGCCAGGCAGGCCTGCAGCGCGGACGGCGAAGTAAAAGCGAGGACATGCGTTCGGCCGCCGGTGCTCCACGTGCCCCAGCCGAGCGGGGCGAGGCCGGCGAGGGCATCTGCCGAGACCGGTAGCAGCAGGTCGACTCCGGCGAGAATGCGGAAATAGGACTCCTGGTCGTCGGTACGCAGCGCACTGCGCATCGCGACTTCGGCGTCCGTAGCCGGTTCCCACTCGGTCACGTCCACCTCTCCCTTCGCGGCGAACGGGGCCACCTCAACGCGTACAACCTACAAGGTCAGGGCCCGATCACAATGGGCGGCTGTGTGCATACAGCCGAGAAGTGGGCCCTGCGGCACGATCGGCTGCCCTCAAAGCATGATTGTGTCGCGTAGCGACACCGCATGACTACTTGGGGTAACCATCGCGCACGGTTGCACGGAAACGGCCGGAACGAGGCGTTCCGGCCGTGCCGCGAAGATGGTGCGCGAAAACTTCAGGAGAAGCGCTTCTCCGCGTTGCCCTCGGTCGTCGCGTAGTCCTGCGCGGACTGGTCGACCGCGATCTTGATGTCGCGGAGGATGTTCTTGAGGTCGGTGGCGGCCGTGGTCCACTTCTGCTGGCGCTGGTGGTATGCCGCCTGCGCCTTGCCCTCCCACGTCTCCACCAGCGGGCGCGCGTCGGCGTCGAGCTGGCTGAGCTTTGTGTCGAGCTCGTTGACCGCGCTCTGGATGTCGATGCCGGCCTCAGCCAGGGCACTGAAGTTGACGCGAAGCAATCCGTCGCTCATGTCGTGCTCCTTTCCCGGTCGGAGTTAGAGCGGCAGGCTGACGCCGCCGCCACCGGACTTGGCCACCAGGCTTGCCGCCGAGGAGTCGGTGCTGTCGTAGCTGACACCGGAACTCCTGATCGCCTCAGCGGTGTCCGCGAGCGCCTTGTTGAGCTGCGCGAGGTCCTGCTGGTACTGGTTCTTCACGGACTCGAACGCGCGACCGCCGCTGCCGACCCAGGCGGTCTGCAGCACGGAGAGCCGGTCCATGAGCTTGCTGAGCATCGACGTCAAATCGCTGTTGACCTGCTCAAATTTCCCGGCGACCTGCGCCATATCCCCGGAACTTGCCTGCGTCTGGGACACCCCTGACGTCACCCCGCTTTCTTGATCGTCTGCCGTGCACCGGGTCCGCGATGGATGAGCCGTGCTGGACGAACCCGGGAGCATTGACGTAACCCTCAGGTTAACCGCTCCCGCGTAATGCTGGGGGGCGCCCCTGAGCTGCCATTTATCCACTGCCGTCGCTGACCGTAGCGGGCCGGACGCGGCCGCGGTAGCGCCGGTGGACAGCCTGTGGATATCCACAGGGCCCCCTGCATGTCCCACCCGAGCCATACGATGAGGCCGCGCAGGCAGCGATTCAGGGAAAGGCGGGCGCGACGGTGACGGCAGACCTGGCAGGCGGCCGCGACTTCCCGGAGCTCACCGGTGCGGGTCAGCGACGGCCGAGGGTGCGCACCCAGCGTGTCCGACATGGACGATTGTTCGGTATTCGCACCGGTCAGTGGGTCAGCACCCAGGTGGCCGCTGTCGCCTTACTCGTCGGCGCCGTCAACGGCCCGATCGCCCTCGCCGCCGCGGCCTTCGTGGCGATCGCGCTGCTCGCCGTCACGTGGCTGCGGCTGCGCGGCCGCTGGGCGTTCGAATGGCTCGGCACCGGGATGCGCTTCGCCGGCCGCCGGCATGCCGTTTCCGTCGCCGGCGCACCGACGGCGCTGCTCCAGTTCGTCGCGCCCGGCGCCCGGATCGAGCAGACCGAGCTCGCCGGCGACCCGGCCGCGGTCATCGTCGACGGCCACGGCCTCACCGCCGTGCTGGAGCTGGGCGACCCCAACGGCCTGCTCGCCGAGGAGACGGTGATCCTGCCCTCCCCGGCCGGCCTGCTGCCGCCCGCCGGCACCGAGCACCCGCCGTGCCGCCTGCAACTCATCCTCGTCGGCGCACCCTCGCCCGCCCTGCGGGCCGGCGGCGGCACCCCGGCCAATTCATACCGCCAGCTCACCGAGGGCCGCCTGCTCGGGCACAGCAGGGCGCTGCTGGCCGTCCGTGTGCTGCGCGCCGAGGGCTGGTCGGAGGAGGATCTCCGCCGAGCCCTCTCCGGCCTGGTGCGCAAGCTGCTGCGCCGGCTCGGCCCCACCCCGGCCCGGCCGCTCGGCGAGTCGGCCGCCCTGCGGGTGGTCTCGGAGCTGGCCCACGACGACGGCGTCGGCGCGGCAAGTGAGTCCTGGCCCGGCCTGCGCGTCGGCAGCCTGACCCAGGCCACGTTCCGGCTGCGCCGCTGGCCCGACCTGCGCATCGAGACCTCACGCCGGCTGGTGGCCCGGATGCTGACCCTGCCGGCGGCCGCGACCACGGTCGCGCTGGGCGTGGGCCCGCGCTCCGCCACCGGCGCGGGCACGGCGATCGACCTGACCGTCCGGCTCGCGGCCCCGGACGCCGCGGCCTTGTCCGTGGCCACCCAGGCGCTGCGCAAGCTGCTGGCCGCCGAGCGCGCCACCGCCCGGCGGCTGGACGGCGAGCACCTCGACGGGCTCACCGCGACCCTGCCGTTCGGCATCCCGACCAGTCCGGGCGTGCCGGGCCGGCCCCGCCTGGAGGCGATCCGCGCCGACCTGCTCGACGACCTGCAGCTGCCGATCGGCAACGCCGGCCTCATGATCGGCAGCAACCGCAAAGGCGAGCCGGTGATCGCCCGGCTGTTCCGCCCGGAGCAGACACGGGCGCTGCTGGTGGGCGGCGTGCGCTGCGCCCAGTTGGTGGCGCTGCGGGCGATGGCTCTGGGCGCCCGGGTGGTCGTGCAGACCGCGCGGCCGCAGGCCTGGGAGCCGTTCGTCCGGGGTGCGGCGGTGCCCGGCGAGGCGATCGCGGTCATCCCGCCGGGCCGGGCCGTGGAGATTCCCCCGGGCTCCGCGCTGCACCCGCTGCTCGTGGTGGTCGACATCGGGCCGGTGGGCGCGGACAATCGCCCGGGCGCCGGCTGGCAGGCCACGCTGGTGGTCCGAGACGAGTTCAGCGCGGCCGACGCCGACGCGGCCTCCCGGGCCGACCTGCTGCTGGTGCAGCCGCTGCGGGCGGAGGAAGCGGCCCTGGTGGGCGCCGCCCTGGGTCTCGGTGACGCGGCGAAGTGGCTGACTCAGATCCGCGCGGACATGGTCGGCGTGATCAACCGGCGCGCGGTCCGCTGGGCGGTGCTGTCCCAGACCCCGATCGAGGCCCAGCTGATCGGCCCACCCGTCCGCGCCTAACCCCGACCGGCGACCAACGGCCGGCAACCCGACCGGCCCAGCGACCAACGGCCCGGCAACCCGGCAACCCCGACCGGCCCAGCGACCGGCGGCCAGCGAGCGATACCGGTCGATTCGCTGCTTTTGCGGTGGATTGCAGGCAACGAGCTCGACAAGATCGTGGAGTGTCGCCCACCTGGCTGGCCCTGGCGTGGCACCATCCGGTGCCATGGGCATCCTCATCCGGCTGGTCATCACCGCCGTCTCGCTGTGGATCGCGACACTGGTGATCGACGGCATCCGTCTCACCACCGACTCCCTCGGGGGTCAGATCGGCGCGCTGCTCGCCGTCGCGGTGATCTTCGGCATCGTGAACGCCGTGCTGCGCCCGATCATCAAGACGATCGGCTGCGGGCTCTACGTGCTGACCCTGGGCCTGATCTCCCTGGTCGTCAACGGCCTGCTCTTCCTGCTGGTCAGCTGGATCGCCGGCCGGCTCGACCTGCCGTTCCACGTGGACGACTTCTGGCCGAGCGCGATCCTGGGCGCCCTGCTGGTCGGCGTCGTGAGCTGGGTCCTCAACATGCTGGTCCCGGACGGCGGCGACGACTGAGCCCACCCGCGGCGGAAACCCGGGCGAGCTACTGAGCCGAGGAGCCGCCGCCGCGCGATTGGCCTGGTGAGCTACGACATATGCAACGACCGGGCCCTCGCCGTGAACTTACGGTGAGGGCATGGGCGAGGAGCGGCGAGGCTATCTGTACGGCCTCACGGCGTACGTGCTGTGGGGCTTCTTCCCGATCTACTTCAAGCTGCTCGCGCCCTCCCCGCCGCTGGAGATCCTCGCCCACCGGGTGATCTGGTCCGTCATCTTCATCAGCCTGGTCCTGCTCGTGGCGCGCAACCGGCGCTTCCTCGGCCGCATCCTGCGCGACCGCCGGCTGCTCGGCGGCATCACGCTCGCCGCGGTGCTGATCGGCGTGAACTGGGCGACCTACATCTACGGCGTCAACTCCTCGCGCGTGGTCGAGACGGCGCTGGGCTACTTCATCACGCCGCTGCTGGTCGTGCTGCTCGGCGTGACCGTGCAGCGGGAGCGGCTGCGGTTGTGGCAGTGGATCGCCGTCGGGGTCGGCGGGCTGGCCGTCGCCGTGCTGACCGCGGACTACGGGCACCTGCCGTACATCGCGCTGACGCTGGCCGCCAGCTTCGGGTCGTACAGCCTGATCAAGAAGCGGCTGTCGCTGCCGCCCGCCGAGGGCCTGTTCGTCGAGTCCGCCGTGCTCGCGGTGCCCGCACTGGGCTACCTGGCCTGGCTGAACGCGACGGGCGGCGCCGAGTTCGGGCATGTGTCGGCCGGGCACACGGTGCTGATGCTGCTCTCCGGCGTGGCTACGGCCGTACCGTTGCTGCTCTTCGCCGGGGCGGCCAACCGGGTGCCGCTGGTCGGCATCGGCATCCTGCAGTATGTCGCGCCGATCCTGCAGCTCGCCTGCGGCGTGCTGCTGTTCCACGAGCCGATGCCGCCGGCCCGGCTGGCCGGTTTCGGGCTGGTCTGGATCGCGCTGATCATCTTCACCGTGGACGGCCTGCGCGGCGCCCGGGCCGCCAAAGGGAGGACGGCGGCCGCCTCAGCGGCCGCCACCGCCGAACCAGCCGCCGCCCTTCCGCCGCGCTGACGAGAAAGACCCGTCAGGGGACGTCATAGGTGAGCAAGGTCCGGTCGTCCGTCCGCACCAGCGCCAGCCGGGACAGCGTCCCGTCGGTGAAGTGCGTCAGACCGGACATCTTGACCTCTTTGCCGGGCGACGCCGTCCACGAGCCGAGCTGCTCGCTCTCGTCGTCCGGGCCGTACGCCATCAGCCGGATCGTGTATGGCTTGGACTCCGCGTCGCCCTGGTTGTAGAAGCAGATCAGGTTGATCCGGGTGCCGCCGGCCGCACCGGCCAGGTTGATCCGGGCGGTGACCTGCACCCGTTCGTTGGCCGGGGTCATCGCGACCGTCGGACCGGTTGTCGTCGGGTCCGGCGTCGCGCCGCGGCCCATCCAGAACACCGCGCCGATGCCGACGACCAGCGCCAGGCAGGCCGCGGTCAGCGCCGAGCCCAGCACCCGCCAGCGGACCCGGCGGCGCTCCTCGCGCCGCGTCGACTGCGCGGCCATGACCAGGTCCGGCATGCTGTTGCGCCGGGTACGCGGCGGCGGCAGATCGGGGGCGAGCAGCTTCTCGAAGTCGGCGGGGTCGAGCCGGCCGAGCAGCCCGGGCAGCACGGCGATGTCCGCGACGGCCTCGCGGCAGAACGAACACGTCGCCAGGTGCCGTTCGTAGACGGCGCGCTCGGTGGGAGAAAGGGCACCCAGGACGTACGCACCGTCGTCGTGCTCGTGTCCGCACTTCATCCCGTCACCCCCATCTCGTCCAGAACCATGCGCAGTGAACGCAACGCGTAGTGCGTGCGCGACTTGACCGTGCCGGGCGGAACCCCCAGCCGGGCGGCTGCCTCGGCCACCGAGCGTCCTTGGTAGAAGCACTCCACCAGGACTTCACGGTGACTCGCGGACAACCGGCCCAGGGCTTCCGCGACCGTCCAGGCCTCTACGGCCCGGTCAGCCTCGTCCGCGCTGGGCGGCGGCTCGGGAATCATGTCTGTGACCACCTCGCCGACCCGGACCGACCGGCGTCGCCAGGCATCGATTGCCAGGTTGCGCGCGGTGGTGAACAACCATGACCGCACCGCGCCGCGTTCCGGGTCGAGCGCCTCCGGGTAGCGCCAGGCCCGGAGCAACGTTTCCTGCACCAGGTCCTCCGCCCGCTGCCGGTCGCCTCCGGAGAGCCGCACGGCGTGCGCGAACAGAGCTTCTCCATGTTCGTCTTGCAGAGCGCGCAGCAACTCGGCATCCTGATCTTCCAAGCTTGCCGACCTCCTCCGCGCGTCCAACCGGTACTACGTGCACCGGGGTCGGGCGGTTCAAAGGCGTCTTAAGTCGGCAGTTCAGCAGGTCAGGCGGTGGCCGCATCGCCCGCGGAGAGGGCCTCGGCGACGCTGCGGGCGGCAGCCGTCAGCTTGGCGCGGACAACCCGGGCGGAGGTGAGCATCTCCGCGGCCGGCAGGGAGCAGGCGAGCACCAGCCGGCGCTCCATGTCCCGGTCGGAGACGACGTTGACCGCGGCGCAGGCGAGCCCCTGCCGGAACTGGCCCATCTCGAGCTGCATCCCCCGCCGCTCACCCGCGGCCAGGTCGGCCTCGAGCGCCTCGGGCGAGGTCAGCGTCGCCGGGGTGAAGGCCCGCATGCCCCAGTCCCGCAGATAGCGGGCCCGTTGGTCGGCCGTCAGCGTGGCGAGCAGGGCCTTGCCGAGCGCCGTGGCGTGGCCACCCTCGTCGAAGCCGGGCACCATGTCGTCCATGAACGGCGACCGGGCGCCCTCGGCGCACGCGGTCACGGCGATCCTGCCGCCCACGAAGCGGCCTAGGTAGTGGCTGTAACCGGTCTCTATCGCCGCCCGGCGCAGCGCCTCGCCGACGGACGGCGGCCCGCGGAAGGCGGAGACCAGTTCGCGGTATCGATCCGCGATCTCCAGACCGACGATGTAGGTGCCGTCTTCCCGACGAATCACATAGCCCTCGTACGCCAAGGTACGGACAAGGTGATACGTCGTGGCAACGGTCAACTCGCATCGCCGAGCGATCTGTTTCACGGTGAGTCCGCGCGGGGCCCGACCCACCGATTCGAGCACGCGCAGGGCGCGTGACACGCTCCGGATGAGATCTGACGGCTCCGCCAGGGGGTCGCGCACAGCCACCTCCGACGCCGGGGACTTACACCATATGAATAATCTTCCCCCGACGGAATGCCTCAAGCGTGTCGACCATGACCGATCTCTACGCGACGTGTGGTCATTAACACTCACCGTCCCGGTCAGATCGGGCCCGGGTTTACCCTCCGATTGATGGCCGAGCCGCAGATCGTTCCCGCCGAAACCGCTGCTACCAGCGAGAACGCGGTGCGCCCGCTGCGCGCTGCCACCGGCGCCCTCAGCACCACCATCGCCTGTTCGGTTCCCGTATTCCTCGTCGGCGGTCTCGCGGTGCAAATCAGCCACGAACTCGGTTTCAGCCCGGCGGGCCTCGGACTGGCGGTCTCGGCGTACTTCGGAGCCAGCGCGCTCGCCTCGGTGCCCGCCGGCGCGCTCGTCGAGCGGTACGGCTCGACCACGATCGCCCGCGCCGGCATCGGCCTGGCGGCGGTGTCGCTGCTGACGATCGCGATCGCGGCCCGCTCACTGTGGAGCCTGATCGCGATCCTGGCCCTGGGCGCGGCCGCGAACGCCATGGGCCAGTTGGCGAGCAACACCAGCTTGTCCCGGCACGTGCCGGTGCGCCGGCAGGGCTTGTCGTTCGGCGTCAAGCAGGCGGCGATCCCGGTCAGCACGCTGCTCGCGGGTGCGGCCGTACCGGTGGTGGCACTGACCGTGGGATGGCGCTGGGCGTTCGTCTTCGCAGCGGCCGGCGCCACGGCGGCGCTGTGGCTGGTGCCGGCCGAGCGCGACGAGGCCCGCGGGTCGGTGACCGGCGGCGGCGAGCGGGCCACCGCGGCCCTGGTGGTCATCGGCATCGGCGCGGCCCTGGCCGCCAGCTCCGCGAACGCGCTCGGCACATTCCTGGTCGACTCGGCGGTAGCCCGCGGCCTGGCGCCCGGGCCCGCCGGGCTGGCGCTCACGCTGGGCAGCGCGGTCTGCATCGCGGCCCGGATCGGCGGCGGCTGGCTGGCCGACCGGCTGCCGGACCGCCAGATCGGCGTCATCGCGGGCATGCTGACCGTGGGCGCGGCCGGGCTGGCACTGCTGTCGCAGTTCAGCACGGCGACGCTGGTCGTGGGCGTGGTGCTGGGCTTCGGCCTGGGCTGGGCCTGGCCGGGGCTGATGAACTTCGCGGTGGTCCGGCTGCACCCGCAGGCGCCGGCGGCGGCAACCTCGATCACCCAGACCGGCGTGTACGCGGGCGGCTGCATCGGGCCGCTGAGCCTCGGAACGCTGGCCGCGACGGCCGGCTACCCGACGATGTGGACGACGGCGGGCATCGCGATGCTGTGGGCGGCCGGGGCCATGGTGCTCGGCAGCCGGATGCTGCGGCGCCACGCAAACCGGGCAATGGCGGCCTAAAAACAGCCAAGACCGGCGCGGGCCGGACTCAGCTCGTGCGGTCGGCGATGAAGTCGCAGAGCGACTCCATGGCGCTGCGCGGCGAACCCTCCGGAAGCGGCGCGAGCCGGGCCCGCGCTTCCTCCGCGTAGGTCCGGACGGTCTCACGGGCCCGCTTCATCGCAGCGGACTCCCGGAGCAGCCCGAGCGCCTCGGCGTGCAGCACGTCGTCAACCAGCGGCCCGGAGGCGAGCAGCTCACGCAGCCGAATAGAGGAAGCGTCGGTGTCATCGCCGGCAAGGGCATAAAGCACCGGCAGCGTGGGCACACCCTCGCGCAGGTCGGTGCCCGGCGTCTTGCCCGACTGCACCGACTCCGACGCGATGTCGAGCAGGTCGTCGGAGAGCTGGAACGCGATGCCGATCGTCTCGCCGTACCCGGTAAGGGCCTCGACCTGCTCGGGCGTGACGCCGGAGAACAAGCCGCCGAAGCGCGCCGACGTCGCGATGAGCGACGCGGTCTTCTCCGCGATGACGCTCAGATAATGCTCGATGGGATCGGAACCGCGAGCCCCGGCGGTCTCGGCGATCTGGCCGTGCACAAGCCGGGCGAACGTCCGCGCCTGCAACCGCACGGCCTCCGGCCCAAGCGAAGCGGCGATGTCGGCCGCCCGCGCGAAAAGATAGTCACCCACGAGGATCGCGACCGAATTGCCCCAGCGGGCATTGGCGCTGGGCGCGCCGCGCCGCACAGTGGCCTCGTCCATGACGTCGTCGTGATAAAGCGTCGCCAGGTGGGTCAACTCGACAACCAGGGCGGCAGGCACGATCTCCGGCCGCGCCGGGTCGCCCATCTGCGCGCCAAGGGCGAGGATCAGCGGCCGAAACCGCTTACCGCCGGCATCCATAAGATGCCGGGCAGCCTCGGCCACCAGCGGATCGGCGCTGGCAACATTGCTGCGCAGCGCATCCTCCACAACGGCAAGCGTCGCCGACACTGCCGCATCGACCGCAGGGTCAATGTCGAGGCCGAACGACGTCAGCGCGCTGTCACCGGTGCTCACCACACTTTCACGATGCCATACGAGCCTGACGCGGGCGGGCCCAGGGGTCACACCAGCAAGATCAAAAACCAATCGAAGGTACGGATCCGGAAAAGTCCCCTCCGCTCCCGCACCCACGCACCTGCCCACTCACCCTGATCAGGCCGCAACCGGCCGGGTCGACGGCCAAGCCGAAAGCACCAAACGAACCGCCGACAATTTGGCACATCCGGTCCACAGCAACCACCCACCAGCCGCCCGATCCCGCGGCCGCGGGGCCGGCGGTCAGGGCCGGCGATCAGGGCCGGCGATCAGGGCCGGCGATCAGGGCCGGGATCGCAATGCGCGACAACCGCCGTGATGGAACCCGCAAGGCCACCGGAATCGAGAAAATCAGCGGCCCATGATGTTTTAGCCCGTGCTACCGCAAATAACTCTAGTCACAACAGATCTGACTAATCGGAAATCGTATTCATCGGGATGGGTGTGCGCTACGGATCGATCACCCTGATGCCGGGCCATCGCTGAGACGGCTGCTGTGGCGCGAGGCGAGCCCCGGACAGGGGGACCGGTGATCCGGCGCGGGTTGTGCCGCCAGACGCCATCCAGCAGGTCGTCCAGGCCCCATGGCGCACAGATCTCCAGGCGCTGGACAGCGACGACCGTGGCTGCCGCGGCGGTCACGGTGTCCGCGCCTCTCGCAACAGCGACGGGCAGTCGTGTCCGCACCTCCTGCAAGTGCTCGAGTCGTGGGCGCCAGACCGGGGTATTTCGGGCAGGGATGCTCCAGCCGAGTCTCGGCGTTGACCCATAATGTGTCGTGGCGGTGTCCCCAGCCGCCACGGTCACAAGAACCTCGCCGGGTTGCCCACCCTGGATCAACGTAGATGCGCACAGGCGCGGAGCGGACCGCTCCGCCACAAGGTCCACGCCGGCCCACCGACCCTGGATCAACATTGATGCGCGCGGGCATGGAGCGGACCGCTCCGCCACAAGGTCCACGCCGACCCACCGACCCTGGATCAACGTTGATGCGCGCGGGCATGGAGCGGACCGCTCCGCCACAAGGTCCACGCCGACCCACCGACCCTGGATCAACGTTGATGCGTGTGGGTGTGGAGCGGACCGCTCCGTGACAAGGTTCGGCTCGGGGCTCGGGTAGGACTGTGGGCGTGATTGCCTGGTCGGGTGTTGCGATCGACTGGTGACCCGGTTACGCAGGAGTCGCCCCTGGGGTCACCGACTACCGAGATTTCGGGAGGGGCTCCACGGTCTGGGCGACGGAATCGCCCAGCGGGAGGACGTGACCACGCACGAAGCTGGCAGGGTGAGGGTGGCCGTTCATGAGCCGCCAGGCGATTGGCCGCCCTCGCCCGGTGTCGGCGGGAGCGACGGTCAGCACCATGCAACCACGCACGACATCCAGAATTTGATCTTGAGTTGTCGGGAGACGAGAAATGGTCTTGGACGGAGATCGGCCCCGGTCTGAACGAATCAGACCGGGGCCGCCGCGGAGCCGAGCTACCGCACGAATTGGGCCGCGTCGTTGGTGAGGTCCAGCAGCGGGGCCGGGATCACGCCGAGCGCCAGCGTCACGATCACGCCGATCACCAGCGCCGCCGACGTCAGGAAGCCCGGGATGGACACCGTTGGGGTGCTTTCGCCCGGCTCGGACAGCCACATCATCACGATCACCCGCAGGTACGGGAACGCCAGCAGCATGCTGGTGATCACGCCGACGATGACCAGCCAGGTCTGGCCGCCGTCGATCGCCGCGCCGAAGACCGCGAACTTGCTGGTGAAGCCGCTGGTCAGCGGGATGCCTGCGAAGGCCAGCATGATGAAGGAGAAGGCGCCCGCGTACAGCGGGCTCTTGCGGCCCAAGCCCGCCCAGCGGGACAGGTGGGTCGCCTCGCCGTCCGCGTCGCGGACCAGCGAGATGATGCCGAATGCCGCCAGCACCGAGAAGCCGTAGGCCACCAGGTAGAACATCGTGCCGGACAGGCCGTCCTTGTTGAGCGCCAGGACGCCCACCAGCAGGTAGCCCGCGTTGGCGATCGACGAGTAGGCCAGCAGCCGCTTCATGTCGGTCTGGGTGACCGCCAGGATCGCGCCGGTCAGCATTGTCAGGACGGCGATCGCGCCGAGCACCGGCTGGAAGTCCCAGACGACTCCGTCGAAGGCTACGTAGAGGATGCGGAGCAGCGCGCCGAACGCCGCGACCTTGGTGCAGGCCGCCATCAGCGCCGTGATCGGGGTTGGCGCGCCCTGGTACACGTCCGGTGTCCACACGTGGAACGGGGCCGCCGCGCTCTTGAACAGCAGGCCGATGGCCACCAGGGCCAGGCCGCCGTAGAGCAGCACCTCGCTGCGGGCCGGGTCGGCGACCGCCGCGTGGATCGACGCCATGTCGACCGCGCCGGCGAAGCCGTAGATCAGGGCCACGCCGAACAGGAAGAACGCCGACGCGTACGAGCCCAGCAGGAAGTATTTGAGTGCCGCCTCCTGGCTGAGCAGGCGGCGGCGCCGGGCCAGCGCGCACAGCAGGTAGAGCGGCAGCGACAGGACCTCTAGCGCGACGAACATCGTCAGCAGGTCGTTCGCTGCCACGAAGAGCAGCATGCCGCCGAGCGAGAAGATCGTCAGCGGGTAGACCTCCGTCGCGCCGGGCTGGCCGCCCGCCTGCTTCTGGTCCTTCTCCGAGCCGACCGTGATCGCGGCCTGCGCGACGAACGCGCCGCCGGCCTCGACCGTGCGCTCGCCGATCAGCAGCATCGACACCACGCCGAGCAGCAGGATGCTGCCCTGCAGGAACAGCGTCGGGCCGTCGATCGCGACCGCACCGCCGATGGTGACGACCCGGGTGTTGCGGGTCAGGATGACCGCGGCCAGCGCCGCGACCAGCGAGGCCAGCGCGAGGGTGAGTTGCACCCCGTTGCGCCGGCCGCGCGGCAGGACCGCCTCGAGCAGGATGCCGAGGCAGGCCGCTCCGAAAAGGATCAACATCGGCGACAGCGCGCCGTAATTGATCTCCGGCAGTTTGAGGTCTCCCATGGCTACCGCGCCACCCTTCCGTTCGCGACCGCGGCCGGCGCCGGATCGGTCGTGCCGACGTCCTGCATGGTCGCCTCGACCGCCGGGTTGATCACATCGGTCACCGGTTTCGGATAGAAGCCGAGGAGCAGCAGCAGGAGCACCAGCGGCGCGACCACGATCTTCTCGCGGAGGCTGATGTCCTTGTGCATCGCCGGGACCTCGGTCAGCGCCGGGTTGAGCGTGCCCTGCGTGGTGCGCTGCACCATCCAGAGCACGTACGCGGCGGCGAGGATGATGCCCACGGTGGCGATGACCGCGTAGACCTTGTGCACCGTGAACGTCCCGACCAGTACCAGGAACTCGCTGACGAACGGCGCGGTGCCGGGCAGCGCCAGCGACGCCAGGCCGGCGAAGAACAGGATGCCGGCCAGCACCGGGACCAGCTTGCCGGCGCCGCCGAAGTCGCTGACCAGGGCCGAGCCGCGGCGGGCCACGAACATGCCGACCACCAGGAACAGCAGGCCGGTCGCCAGGCCGTGGTTGACCATGTAGAGCACCGCGCCGGTGCCCGCCTGGGTGGTGAAGGCGAAGATGCCGATGCCGATGAACCCGAAGTGGGCGATCGACGTGTACGACACCAGCCGCTTCAGATCATGCTGGCCCACCGCTAGGAGCGCGGCGTAGATGATGCCGATGACGCCGAGGATCAGCGCCGCCGGGGCGAACCAGCGCGACGCCTCCGGGAAGAGCGGGAGGCAGTAGCGCAGGATGCCGAACGTGCCGACCTTGTCCAGCACCCCGACGAGCAGCGCGGCGGCGGGCGCCGGGGCGGCGACACCGGCGTCGGGCAGCCAGGTGTGGAACGGGAAGAACGGCGCCTTGACCGCGAACGCGATGAAGAAGCCGAGGAACAGCCAGCGGGCGGTGTCGGTCTCGAACGCCGCCGAGACGTCGCTGAGCTTCTGCCAGTCGAACGTGTGCCCGCCGACGACCCAGAGGCCGATGACGGCGGCCAGCATGAACAGGCCGCCGACCAGCGAGTAGAGGAAGAACTTGACCGCCGCGTACTGCCTGCGGGCGCCGCCGTACGAGCCGATGATGAAGTACATCGGCACGAGCATGACCTCGAAGAACACGTAGAACAGGAACACGTCGGCGGCCGCGAAGACGCCGATCATCGTGCACTCGAGGGCGAGCAGCAGGGCGAAGTACGTCGGCACCGACCGCTGGGTCTCGTCGACGTCGTTCCAGGAGGCCAGGATCACCGCCGGCACCAGGATCGCGATCAGCATCAGCATCACCAGGGCGATGCCGTCCGCCGCGAACGTGAAGCGCGCGTCCCAGGTGGGGATCCACTGGTAGGACTCGCGGAACTGGAAGCGGTCGCCGCCCGCCTCGAAGACGATCCACATGACGACGCTGAGCGCAAGCACCGCCAGCGACCAGCCCAGGGCGATCGTCTTGGCCAGTTGGGCCTTGGTCTTCGGGATGAAGGCCACCACCGCCGCGCCCAGCAACGGGAACAGCGTCAGGATGGACAGGAACGGAAAGTCGGTCACGCCAACCATCCCAACTGGATCGCGAGGAAGGCACCGACGACCAGGACTACGCCGGTGAGCATGGACAACGCGTACGAGCGGACGAAACCGGTCTGCAGCCGGCGCAGGCGACCCGAGCTGCCGCCGACCGCGGCCGCGAGGCCGTTCACCGCGCCGTCGATGCCCTTGTTGTCGAGGAAGACCAGCGCGCGGGTCAGGTAGATGCCGGGCCGCTCGAAGACCGCCTCGTTGAAGGCGTCGGTGTAGAGGTTGCGACGGGCGGCGGTGACCAGCACACCGGCCGGCTCCGCCTCCTTGGCGGTGCCGTTGCGGAACAGCGCCCAGGCCAGCCCCGCGCCCAGCACCGTGACGACCAGCGACAGCACCGTGATCAGGCTGTGCGGGATGACCGCCTCGTGCTCCACGCCCTCGGAGCCGAAGGTCGGCTCCAGCCAGTCCGGGACGCTGGTGGACATCAGCCACCCGGCCCCGATCGAGCCCAGCGCCAGCAGCATCAGCGGGATGGTCATGATGAACGGCGACTCGTGCGGCTCGTGGATGTCCTCGGTCCACCGCTTCGGGCCGTGGAACGTGAGGATGAACAGCCGGGTCATGTAGAAGGCGGTGAGGCCGGCGCCGAGCAGGGCCGCCGTGCCGTACAGCCAGGAGGTCCAGTCGCCGCGCTCGAAGGCCGCCGCGATGATCGGCTCCTTGGAGAAGTAGCCGGACAGCGGCGGGATGCCGATGATGGCGAGCCAGCCCATCATGAACGTGATCCAGGTGTACGGCATGTACTTGCGCAGCCCGCCGAACCGCCGGATGTCGACCTGGTCGTGCATCCCGTGCATGACCGAGCCGGCGCCGAGGAACATGTTGGCCTTGAAGAAGCCGTGCGCGAGCAGGTGGATGATGGCCAGCGCGTAGGCGCCGCCGCCCAGCCCGACGCCGAGGAACATGTAGCCGATCTGGCTGACCGTCGACCAGGCCAGGACGCGCTTGATGTCGTCCTTGGCGGCGCCGATGATGCAGCCGATCAGCAGGGTGAGCGCGCCGACGCTGACCACGACCGTCTGCAGCGTGGCGTTGGCCGAGAAGATCGGGTTGGACCGGGCGATCAGGTAGACGCCGGCGGTGACCATCGTCGCCGCGTGGATCAGGGCCGAGACCGGGGTCGGGCCCTCCATCGCGTCGGGGAGCCAGGCCTGCAGCGGGAACTGACCGGACTTACCGGCCGCACCGAGCAGCAGCAGGATGCCCAGCACCAGGATGGTGCCGCCGGAGAGCGCGCTGACGCCGTTGAACACCTCGTTGTACTGGGTCGTGCCGAGCTGCTCGAACATCAGGAAGATGCCGACGGCCAGGCCGGCGTCGCCGACCCGGTTCATCAGGAACGCCTTCTTGCCGGCGGTGGCCGCGGACGGGCGGGTGTACCAGAACGAGATCAGCAGGTACGACGCCAGGCCGACGCCCTCCCAGCCGAAGTAGAGCATCACGTAGTTGTTGCCGAGGACCAGCAGCAGCATCGCGGCGACGAAGAGGTTGAAGTAGGCGAAGAACCGCCGCCGCCCCTCGTCGTGCTCCATGTAGCCCACCGCGTACAGGTGGATCAACGAGCCGACGCCGGTGATCAGCAGGACGAAAAGGCCGGACAGCGGGTCGAAGAGCAACCCGAAGTCCACGTGCAGCCCGCCGACGGCGATGAAGTCCCACAGGCTCAGCTCCGCCGACCTGGCCTCCGCGTCCAGCCCGCGCAGGCTGAGGAACATCGACAGGCCGAGGACGAACGTGGCGGCGACCGCCGCGACGCCGAGCCAGTGGCCCCACTTGTCGGCCTTCTTGCCCAGCAAAAGCAGGACCGTGGCGCTGGCGAGCGGAATGGCCACCAACAGCCAGATCCCGCTCAGCAGCCCCGTCGCGTGGGCATACTCCACTGTCTGTTCCACGTGAAGGCCCCTTTAGTACTTGAGGAGGTTGGCGTCGTCGACGCTGGCCGAGCGCCGCGTCCGGAAGATCGACATGATGATGGCCAGCCCGATGACGACCTCGGCCGCCGCGACCACCATCACGAAGAACGAGATGATCTGGCCGTCGAGCGAGCCGTTGATCCGGCTGAAGGTCACCAGTGCGAGGTTCGCGGCGTTCAGCATCAGCTCGATGCACATGAACAGCACGATCGCGTTGCGGCGTACCAGCACGCCGGTGGCGCCGATGGTGAACAGGATCGCCGCCAGCACCAGGTAGTAGTCAGGAGTCACTTCTCTGTCCTCTTCAGTGCGGCCTCGCTCGCGCTCAGCTCACGCACGGGCAGGATCGGCGAGATGCTGCGCTCGGAGCCGTTGCCGTCCGGCAGCCGGGCCGGCGCCGCGACCGACATGGTGTTCGCGTAGACGCCCGGGCCGGCCTTCGCGCCCGGGTACGAGCCCGGCCGGAAGCGCGCCTTCATGCGCGTGACCTGGTCGGCGATGTCCGCCTTGGCGCGCTCGACGTGCGCGAGCACCATGGCACCGACGGCCGCCGTGATCAGCAGCGCGGAGGTGACCTCGAAGGCGAAGACGTACTTGGTGAACAGCAGCCGGGCGATGCCCTGGACGTTGCCGCCCGCGGCGCTGTTGGCCTCGGCCAGCCCGACGACCTCGGTGCCGCCGAGCGAGCGGGCCAGCCCGGTCGCGACGAGCACGCCGAAGGCGAGGCCGAGCAGGATCGCGGCGACCCGCTGCCCCCGCAGGGTTTCGATCAGCGAGTCGGACGCGTCCCGGCCGACCAGCATCAGCACGAACAGGAACAGCATCATGATCGCGCCGGTGTAGACGATGATCTGCACCGCGCCGAGGAACGGCGCTTCGTTGATCACGTAGATGAAGCCCAGGCACAGCATCGTGACGACCAGCCAGAGGGCCGAGTGCACCGCGTTGCGCGCGATGACCATGCCCAGGCCCCCGATGACGGCGAGCGTGCCCAGGATCCAGAAGCCCCACTCCTCGCCGGTGGAGACCTGGCCGGCCGCCGCGGCCGCGTACGCGATCATCGAGCCACCTCGCCCAGCGCGTCCTCGGTGCTCGCCGCGGTCAGCGGCGCCCGCTCGGCGCCGGCCGACGTGCCCGGGTTGGTCAACGCGCCGAGGTAGTAGTCCTTGTCGGTGTCGCCCAGCCGCATCGGGTGCGGCGGCTGCTCCATGCCGGGCATCAGCGGCGCCAGGAGCTCCTTCTTGGTGAAGATGAGGTCCTGGCGGTTGTCCCGGGCCAGCTCGTACTCGTTGCTCATGGTCAGCGAACGGGTCGGGCAGGCCTCGATGCACAGCCCGCAGAAGATGCAGCGGGCATAGTTGATCTGGTAGATGCTGGCGTATCGCTCACCCGGCGAGAAGCGCTGCTCGTCGGTGTTGTCGCCGCCCTCGACGTAGATCGCGTCCGCCGGGCAGGCCCAGGCGCACAGCTCGCAGCCGATGCACTTCTCCAGGCCGTCCGGGTGCCGGTTGAGGATGTGCCGGCCGTGGTAGCGCGGCGCCGGCGTCGGCGGTGTGAACGGGTAGTCGGTGGTGATGACCTTGCGGAACATGTGCGCGAAGGTCACCCCGAAGCCCTTGAACGAGCCCGTGAACGTTCCCATGTCACACCTCCTTGTCTGACGTGTCGTCCGGGCTGGGCGTCGTGCCGCCGACCGTGGCCGGCTGCCGTTCGGCGACCGCCCGGCGAGCCCGCGGACTGGGTGGCACCTGCAGGTCCATCGGCGGTACGGGGAAGCTGCCCGGCGGCCGGGCGGCCAGTTGCTCTTCGATGGAGTACACCCGTTCCTTCTTGCTGGCCGGCCAGAGCAGCGCGATGCCGAGCACCACTACCGCCGCGGCGAGGTAGACGAGCCAGCGGGCGCCGCCCTCGATCCGGTCGTTGGTCACCCGGACGCCGGCCAGGAACAGGATCCACACCAGGTTGACCGGGATGAGGACCTTCCAGCCGAACCGCATGAACTGGTCGTAGCGCATCCGGGGCAGCGTGGCCCGCAGCCAGATGAAGCCGAAGAGCAGCAGCAGCACCTTGCCGAGCCACCAGATCAGCGGGAACCAGCCGGAGTTGGCGCCCTCCCACCAGCTGATCGGCCACGGTGCGCGCCAGCCGCCGAGGAACAGCGTGGTGGCGAACGCCGAGACGGTGATCATGTTGATGTACTCGGCCAGGAAGAACAGCGCGAACTTGAACGACGAATACTCGGTGTGGAAGCCGCCGACCAGCTCGGACTCCGCCTCGGGCAGGTCGAACGGCGCCCGGTTGGTCTCGCCGACCGCCGCGATGCAGTAGATGACGAAGCTGGGCAGCAGCAGGACCGCGTACCAGCTCGGCGGGGTCGGGCTCCAGCCCATGATGTCGAACGCCTCGGTCGGGTTGTTGCCCGCCTGGGCGGCGACGATCTGGGACGTGGACATGGTGCCCGCGGTCATGAAGACCGCCACGATGCTCAAGCCCATCGCGACCTCGTACGAGATCATCTGCGCGGCGGAGCGCAGGCCGCCGAGCAGCGGGTATGTCGAACCCGACGCCCAGCCGGCCAGCACCACGCCGTAGACGGCCATGGACGAGCAGGCCAGCAGGACAAGCACCGAGATCGACACGTCGGTCAGCTGCAGCGCGGTCTTGTGGCCGAACATCGAGACGACCGGCCCGAAGGGGATCACCGAGAACGCGGTGAACGCCACCGTCGCCGAGATCACCGGGGCGATGAAGTACACCACCTTGTCGGCGGTCTTCGGGATGATCTCCTCCTTGAACGGCAGCTTGACGCCGTCCGTGAGGCTCTGCAGCCAGCCCTTGGGCCCGACCTGGTTGGGGCCCGGCCGGACCGCCATCCGGGCCACGACCTTGCGCTCATAGTTGATCGTGAAGAGTGTCAGCAGCAGCAGGATGACGAAGACACCCAGCAGCTTGATCAGGACGATCCACCAGACGTCGTTCTCGAACGTCTGCAGCGTCGGGTCCTGCGCCGTCGCAAGGATCATGGAATTCATGCGGTAGCCCCCTGAGCGAGGATCGGGCCTGGCTGGCCGGCGCTAAGCCGGACTACCGCACCCGAGGTGACGCCGAGGCTGCGACGCAGCGTCGAACCCGGCGAGTTCGTGGGCAGCCACACCACCTGCGGGGGCAGATCGGTGATCGCCGCGGGAAGGGTGATCGCGCCGCGGTCGGTGCCGACCGTGACGGCGTCGCCGTCGGCCACCCCGAGCGACTCCGCGAGGCCCTTGCCGATCCGGACCACCGGGGTGCGGGCCGTGCCGGCCAGCACCTCGTCGCCGTCGAGCAGCGAGCCGAGGTCGATCAGGTGGTGCCAGGACGCGAGCACCGCCTCCTGAGCACCGAGCTCGGGCAGCGCGGCAGCGGCCACGGCCGGCGCGGCCGGCCGGTCGGCCCGGCTCGCGGGCATGCTGCCCAGCTCACGGCGGATCGCACCGACATCACCGGTGCCGAGGGAGACGTCCATGAGTGCCGCAATGGCCTCCAGCACGCGGCCGTCGGTCATCGCGGTGGTCTTCAGCACGGCCTCGAAGGTCCGCAGCCGGCCCTCCCAGTCCATGAAGGTGCCGGGCTTCTCGGCGGCCGGGGCGATCGGCAGCACGACGTCGGCGCGGCGGGTGACCGCGCTCTGCCGCAGCTCCAGGCTGACCAGGAACGGGACCGCGTCGAGCGCCTGCTCGGCGAGCCGCGGGTCGGCCAGGTCGGCCGGGTCCACGCCGGCGATCAGCAGGGCGCCGAGGGTGCCGTCCGCGGCCGCCGCGATGATCGCGTCGGTGTCGCGGCCGACCGTGCCGGGCAGGGCGCCGGCCTCGACGTCCCAGGCCTTGGCGAGCTCGGCCCGCGCACCCGCGTCGGCGACCGGGCGGCCGCCGGGGAGCAGGTTGGGCAGGCAGCCCGCGTCGACCGCGCCACGGTCGCCCGCGCGCCGGGGCACCCAGGCGAGCCGGGCGCCGGTGCGCGCCGCCAGCGCGGTGGCGGCCGAGAGACCGCCGGGCACGCTCGCGAGCCGCTCGCCGACGATCAGCAGGGCGCCGGGCACGGCGAGCGCGGCGGCCACCGTCGCGTCGGTGCCGAGCAGCCGGGCCTCGTCGCCGGGCACGGCCGCTACCAGCGTCGCGTCGAGCTTCTCAAAACCCCGGCTGAGGTACGGCGCCACGGCCGTGACCTTGAGCTTCTTGTTCCCGTGGCCCTTGCGCAGCCGCAGGAAGAGGATCGGGCACTCCTCCTCGGGCTCGAGCCCGACGATGACCGCGGCAGGCGCGTTCTCGACGTCCTCGTAGGTCACGTCGGTGGCGCCGGCGACGGAGGCGGCCAGGAAGTCCGCTTCCTCCCCGGACAGCGGGCGGGCCCGGAAGTCGATGTCGTTGGTGCCGAGCGCGACCCGGGCGAACTTCGCGTACGCGTACGCGTCCTCGACCGTGAGCCGGCCGCCGGTCAGCACGCCGACGCCGCGGCCCTTTGCGGCCTGCAGTCCCTCGGCGGCCGCCAGCAGCGCCTCGCTCCAGGACGCCTCGCGCAGCTCGCCGGTCTTCGCGTCGCGGAGCATCGGGGTGGTGATGCGGTCGTAGGCGGTGGTGTAGCGGAAGCCCCACCGGCCCTTGTCGCAGTTCCACTCCTCGTTGACCGCCGGGTCGTCGCCGGCCAGGCGCCGCAGCACCTTGCCGCGCCGGTGGTCGGCACGCTGAGCGCAGCCGGCCGCGCAGTGCTCGCAGGCGGTCGGCGAGGAGACCAGGTCGAACGGGCGGGCCCGGAACCTGTACTGCTCGCCGGTCAGCGCGCCGACCGGGCAGATCTGGATGGTGTTGCCGGAGAAGTAGGAGTTGAAGGCGACGTCGCCCGCCCCGTCACCGACCTGGCCGTCACCGGTGCCCTCGCCGCCGAAGAAGTCGTCGCGGTAGACGTTGATCTGCTCGCCGGACGAACGGTCCATCAGGTCGATGAACTTGTCGCCGGCGATCTCCTCGGAGAAGCGGGTGCAGCGCTGGCAGAGGATGCAGCGCTCGCGGTCCAGCAGCACCTGGCTGGAGATGTGGATCGGCTTCTCGTACTCGCGCTTGTGCTCGTGGAACCGCGAGTCGCTGCGGCCGTTCGACATCGCCTGGTTCTGCAGGGGGCACTCGCCGCCCTTGTCGCAGGTCGGGCAGTCGAGCGGGTGGTTGGCGAGCAGCAACTCCATCACGCCGGCTTGTGCCTTGGCGGCGACCGGCGAGCTGACCTGCGTCTTGACCACCATGCCCTCGGCCACCGTCTGGGTGCAGGAGGCGACCGGCTTGCGCTGGCCCTCCACCTCGACCAGACACTGGCGACAGGCGCCGGCCGGGGCCAGCAGCGGGTGGTCGCAGAACCGCGGGATCGCGGTGCCCATCCGCTCGGCGACCCGGATGACCAGCTCACCCTTGGCAGCGGTCACCTCTACCCCGTCGATGGTGAGCGTGACGGTGTCGGTCTTCTTGGCGACATCGGTCATCAGTGCGCTCCTACCAGGGCCTTCTCGGACAGCCGCGGAGCGGTCCGGCCCTCGATGTAGTCCAGGTAGTCCTGGCGGAAGAACTTCAGCGTCGACATGACCGGCGTCGCGGCGCCGTCCCCGAGGCCGCAGAAGGAGCGGCCGAAGATGTTGTCGGCGGTGTCCTGGAGGGTGTCCAGGTCCTGGAGGGTGCCCTGGCCGGACAAGATCCTCCGGTACGTGCGGACCATCCAGTAATTGCCCTCGCGGCACGGGGTGCACTTGCCGCAGGACTCGTGGTGGTAGAACTCCAGCCAGCGCCAGGTGGCGTAGACCGGGCAGTCCTGGTCGGAGAAGATCTGCATCGCCGTGGTGCCCAGGATCGAGCCCGCCGCGGCCACGCCCTCGAAGTCCATCGCGGTGTCGATGTGCTCGGCGGTCAGCAGCGGCGTCGACGAGCCGCCGGGCGTCCAGAACTTCAGGTTGTGGCCCGGCTTCATGCCGCCGGCCAGCTCGATCAGCTCGCGCAGGGTGATGCCGAGGCCGCACTCGTACTGGCCCGGGTTGACGACCCGGCCGGAGAGCGAGTAGATCATCGGGCCGGACGACTTCTCCGTGCCCATGCTCTTCCACCACGCCGCGCCGCCCAGCACGATGTACGGCACGCTCGCGATGGTGCCGACGTTGTTGACCACCGTCGGGCTCGCGTACAGGCCGGCGATCGCCGGGAAGGGCGGGCGCAGCCGGGGCTGGCCGCGGAAGCCCTCCAGCGAGTCGAGCAGCGCCGTCTCCTCGCCGCAGATGTACGCGCCCGCGCCGCTGTGCACGACGAGGTCCAGGTCGAACCCGGAGCCGAGGATGTTCTCGCCCAGGTAGCCCTTGGCGTAGGCCTCCTTGACCGCGTTGCGCAGCCGGCGGGCGGCGTGCACGGCCTCGCCGCGGATGTAGATGAACGCCCGGCTGGCCCGGATCGCGTAGGACGCGATGATCGCGCCCTCCACGAGCGAGTGCGGGTCGTACGTCATCAGCGGCAGGTCCTTGCAGGTGCCCGGCTCGCCCTCGTCGGCGTTGATGACGAGGTAGTGCGGCTTGCCGTCGCCCTGCGGGATGAAGCCCCACTTGAGGCCGGTCGGGAAGCCGGCGCCGCCGCGGCCGCGCAGGCCCGAGTCCTTGATGAGCTGGATCAGGTCGTCGGGGTGGACCTCCAGCGCCTTGCGGACCGCGGCATACCCGTCGAGCTGCTCGTAGGTGTCGATCTGCCAGGCGTCCGGCGACAGCCAGCGCTTGGTGAGGACGGGGGTGAGCTTCTGGAGTACCTCACGCCGGGGCTGAGTCACTTCTTCTCCTCGTTACCAACGCTGGCCGCCGGCTTCGCGGAGACCGGGCCCGGGTCCTTGACAGCCTTGGCGGACTCGTCGCGGGCCGGCTTGGTCGTGGTGATCGGGGTGTCGATGTTGAAGTTCGCCACCGCGACGCCGTGCTCCTGGGCGAGGGTCACGCCGCGCAGCGTGGGCGCCCCGGCCGGGCCGCCGGCGACCGCGCCGTCCCGCTCGTCGGCGAAGCCCGCGAGCTGCACCTGCATCTCCTTGAGCGAGCAGATCCGCGCGCCGCGAACCGGCACCGGCTGCTCGCCCTTGCGCAGCTGCTCGACCAGCTCGATCGCCGACTCCGGCGTGGTGTTGTCCACCGCGAAGTCGTAGTTGACCGTCACGACCGGCGCGTAGTCGCAGGCCGCAAGGCACTCGGCGTGCTCCAGCGTGATCTTGCCGTCGGCCGTGGTCTCGTCGTGGCCGACGCCGAGGTGCTCGACGAGGCCGTCGTAGACCTCCTGGCCGCCGAGCACGTTGCACAGGGTGTTGGTGCAGACGCTGACCAGGTATTCGCCGGTCGGCCGCCGCTTGTACATCGTGTAGAAGGTCGCCACCGCGCCGACCTGGGCCTTGTTGATGCCCAGGATTTCGGCGCAGAAGGCGACGCCGCGAGGGCTGACGAAGCCCTCCTCGGTCTGCACCAGGTGCAGCAGCGGGAGCAGCGCGGAGCGCTCGCGCCCGATCGGGTAGCGCGCGAGGATCTCGCGGGCCGGCTCCAGGAGCTTCTCGGCCAGCGGCGCGGCTGCGGGAGAGAAGTCCACCGTGGTATCGGACATTTAGCGGTCACACCCACCCATCACGGGGTCCAGGGAGGCGCCGCCGGCGATGACGTCGGCCAGCAGCGCACCCTCGGCCATCGCGGGGATGGCCTGGAGATTCACGAAGCTCGGGTCGCGGTAATGCACCCGGTACGGGTGGGTGCCGCCGTCGGAGACGGCATGCACACCGAGCTCACCGCGCGGGTGCTCGATGCCGACGTAGACCTGGCCCGCGGGGACCCGGAAGCCCTCGGTCACCAGCTTGAAGTGGTGGATCAGCGACTCCATCGACTGACCCATGATCTTGGCGACGTGCTCCAGCGAGTTGCCCGAGCCGTCGAGGCCCACGGCCAGCTGCGCCGGCCACGCGATCTTCTTGTCCGCGATCATGACCGGGCCCGGCTTGAGCTTGTCCAGCGCCTGCTCGACGATCTTCAGCGACTCCCGGATCTCCGCCATCCGGACCAGGTAGCGGCCCCAGACGTCGGCGGTGGTCGCGGTCGGCACGTCGAACTCGTAGTCCTCGTAGCCGCAGTACGGCATGGTCTTGCGCAGGTCCCAGGCCAGGCCGGCCGAGCGCAGCACCGGCCCGGTGACACCCAGCGACAGGCAGCCGGTCACGTCGAGGACGGCGACGCCCTGCGTGCGCTCCTGCCAGATGACCTGGCCGGAGAGCATGGCCTCGTATTCCTTGAGCTTCTTCGGCAGGTAGACCAGCAGGTCACGGATCTTGCGGATCGCCGAATCCGGCACGTCCTGCGCGACCCCGCCCGGGCGGAAGTACGCGTGGTTCATCCGCAGGCCCGAGGTCTCCTCGAAGATGTCGAGGATGTACTCCCGCTCGCGGAAGCCGTACAGCATCATCGAGATCGCGCCGAGCTCCATGCCCGTGGTGGCGAGCCAGACCAGGTGCGACGAGATCCGGTTGAGCTCCATGAAGAGCACCCGGATGGTCGTAGCACGCTCGGTGATGTCGTCGGTGATGCCGAGCAGCTTCTCCACCGCGAGGCAGTAGCCGGCCTCGTTGAACAGCGGCGCCAGGTAGTCCATCCGGGTCACGAAGGTGGTGCCCTGGGTCCAGTTGCGGTATTCGAGGTTCTTCTCGATGCCCGTGTGCAGGTAGCCGATGACCGGCCGCACCTGGGTGACGGTCTCGCCCTCGAGCTCCAGCACCAGCCGCAGCACGCCGTGCGTCGACGGGTGCTGCGGACCCATGTTGACGACGATCTTCTCGTTGCTCAGCGGGTCGATGCTGCCGGTGATGGTGTCCCAGTCGCCGCCGGTGACGGTGAAGACCCGGCCCTCGGTGGTCTCGCGCTCGGCGGCATACCCGGCTTCGCTGGTCGTCTGGCTTGTCATTGGTAGACCCTCCGCTGATCCGGCGGCGGAATTTCGGCGCCCTTGTACTCGACGGGCACGCCGCCGAGCGGATAGTCCTTGCGCTGCGGGTGGCCCTCCCAGTCATCCGGCATCAGGATCCGGGTGAGGTTGGGGTGGCCGGTGAAGACGACGCCGAACATGTCGTAGATCTCGCGTTCCTGCCAGTCGGCAGTCGGATACAGGCTGGTCACGCTCGGCAGGCTGACGCCCTCCGCCACCGCCGCCTCCAGGCGGACCCGGCGGCGGTATGTCATCGAGGTGAGCTGGTAGCACAGGTGGAAACGGCGGTTGTCGCTGCCTAGATAGTCGACAGCGTCCACCGAGGAGCACAACTCGAAGCGCAACGACTCGTCGTTGCGCATGATCTGGCAGACCTCGGCGATCCGCTCCGCCTTGATGTGCAGGGTCAGCTCGCCGCGGTCGACGACGACCTTCTCGATCGCGTCGGCGAAGCCGGGATAGGCCTCCTCCAGCGCGTCGTAGACCTCGTCGAAGTAGCCGCCGAACGGGCGCGGGGTGTCGGCGACGGTCGTCCGGGGGCGGACCAGGCCGCCGAAGCCGGACACGTCGCCGGTGCCGTGGATGCCGAACATGCCCTTCTCCGGGCTGGCCGGGGTCTCCGCCGGAGAGCCGAGCTGCGCCCCATCCGGAGTCGATTCGAGGCTCACAGGCCACCCTCCCGAAGGTGCGGTTGCAGCTTCATCCAGTTTTCGATGCGGAGCTGCTCCTCGCGGCCCTCCTTGACGGCCTGCGTCCACTCCGCCCGGCGCACCTTGTCGACGCGGTACGACGACGGCATGGCGCCCGGAGCGACGATCGGCATCTTGCCCGCGGCCTTGCGGGCCTCCAGCATCTTGCGGCCGTTCGGGCCGAGCGGGGCGGCCATGACCTTCTCGCGCATCTTGAGGATCGCGTCGATCAGCATCTCCGGCCGCGGCGGGCAGCCGGGCAGGTAGATGTCGACCGGCACGATGTGGTCGACGCCCTGCACGATCGCGTAGTTGTTGAACATGCCGCCCGACGAGGCGCAGACGCCCATCGAGATGACCGAGCGCGGCTCGGGCATCTGGTCGTAGATCGTGCGCACGACCGGGGCCATCTTCTGGCTCACCCGGCCGGCGACGATCATCAGGTCGGCCTGCCGCGGCGAGGCCCGGAAGACCTCCATGCCCCAGCGGCCGAGGTCGTAGTGCGGTCCGCCGGCGGCCATCATCTCGATGGCGCAGCAGGCGAGGCCGAAGGTGGCGCCCCAGAACGACGACTTGCGGGCCCAGTTGGAAAGCTTCTCCACCGAGGTCAGCAGGATGCCGCTCGGCAGCTTCTCTTCGATTCCCATATCAGTCAGTCCCAGTTCAATCCGCCGCGTCGCCACACGTAGGTGTAGGCGATGAAAACAGTGACGATGAAGAGGACCATCTCGACGAAGCCGAACAGGCCGAGCGCCTCGAAGGACACCGCCCACGGGTACAGGAAGATGGTCTCGATGTCGAAGACGATGAAGAGCATCGCGGTCAGGTAGAACTTGACCGGGAACCGGCCGCCACCGATCGGCTGCGGCGCCGGCTCGATGCCGCACTCGTACGCCTCGAGCTTGGTCCGGTTGTAGCGTTTCGGACCGACGATCGGCGCGACCGACACCGAGAACAGGGCGAAGAGCGCGCCGAGGATCAGCAGCCCGATGATCGGTACGTAGGGATTGAGCGTCATACCGTCTCCTGCTCGACTGTTAGCCGCTTCACACTATTAATCCGCTTTCGCGCCTGGTCGACCGGGGTCTTGATGCTCGTCATACCGCCGGTGCGACCTTCGTGAGGCCGTTGATGATCCGGTCCATCGTGTCGCCGTCGCGGGGGTCCGTCAGGTTGGCCAGCAGCTTGAGCACGAAGCGCATCAGGGTCGGGTGCGGCATGCCGTGCTTGGTGGCGAGCCGCATGATCTGCGGGTTGCCGATCAGCTTCACGAACACGCCGCCGAGGCGGTAGTAACCCCCGAAGCGGACCTTCAGCTCTGCCGGGTATGCATGCAGGGCGCGCTCTCGGTCGGCGCCGGCGGGGCGCGCGAGGGCCTGGACGGCGACCTCGGCGGCCAGCTCGCCCGACTCCATCGCGTACGCGATGCCCTCACCGTTCATGGGGTTGACCATGCCACCGGAGTCGCCGACCAGCATGACGCCGCGCGTGTAGTGCGGCACCCGGTTGAAGCCCATCGGCAGCGCCGCGCCCAGGATCGGGCCGTCGGCGTTCTCCTCACCGCGCATGCCCCACTCCTCGGGCGTGGTGTTCAGCCAGTCGGTGAGCATGGCGCGGTAGTTGGTCTTGCCGAAGGCGCTGGACGAGTTGAGGATGCCCAGGCCGACGTTTACCCGGCCGTCGCCGAGGCCGAAGATCCAGCCGTAGCCGGGCAGCAGCCGGTCGCGGTCCTGCGCGCTGCGCAGCTCCAGCCAGGACTCCAGGTAGTCATCGTCCGCGCGGACCGGCGACTGGTAATAGCGCCGGACGGCGACGCCGATCGGGCGGTCGTCGCGCTTGGCGAGGCCCATCGCGAGCGGGAGTTTGCCGGACACGCCGTCCGCCGCGATCACCAGCGGCGCTCGATACTGGACTGGTTCCTTACCGGGGCCGGCCTTGGCCTCGACCCCGATGGCGCGGCCGTCGGCGTCGAGCACCGGCCCGGTCACGGTGACCCCGGTGCGCAGCAGGGCGCCGGCTTCCACCGCGCGCTTGGCCAGCAGGTCGTCGAAGTCGAGGCGGGTGCGCACGAGACCGTAGTTGGGGAAGCTCGCGAGCTCCGGCCAGTCCAGCTCGAGGCGGACGCCGCCGCCGATGACCCGCAGGCCACGGTTGTGCAGCCAGCCCGCCTTTTCGGAGGTGTCCACACCCATCCGGATCAGCTGCCGGGTCGCGCGTGGAGTGAGGCCGTCGCCGCAGACCTTCTCGCGCGGGAACTCGGTCTTCTCCAGGAGCAGGACGCGCAGGCCGTGCCGCGCCATGTGGTATGCCGCGGCGGAGCCGCCCGGCCCAGCCCCGACCACGATCACGTCGGCCTCGTCGGCGACGGTTCCTCCTGCGTTAGCGAGGTCGTTCACGGCTCACCTCCGTCAAGCGCGGGCTCGTGAAACAGTTCACAAGCCAGCCCAGTCGGAGTCTAAGACGGCCATCGAAGCGGCTGGGGGTTAGGGAACCCTAACTGTTTCCGGCCGGTGAAATGCCCGCTCCGTGGCTATTCCTGCTCTTCGCTAGCGCCCGTTCCAGGACCTCACGGGCAACTCCGTCCAGGTGCTCCGAAAACGTACCGCCCAGTGCGACGTCCAGCGCAACGATCAGCTCATCCACCAGCCGCTGGGCCTGTTCCGGATCCTGGACAGCCACCAACCGGATACGATGCGCCAGCTCCAGGGCCCGCCGCTCGCCCTCGTCACGGTCGTCGATCGGAACATCGATGTCCGAGTCGTCGACCAGGCAGTCGATTGTCGTCATACACCCGAGCTAAACACCCCGGACCTCCCACAAACGGGCAAACGCCCATTTTCTAAATCTTCGTGGCCCGATGCAGGGCAACAACCCCACCGGTGAGATTGCGCCACCCGACCCGCGCCCACGGCCCCGAGCCCGCGACGCGGGCGGCGAGCCCTTCCTGGTCCGGCCAGGCGCGGATCGACTCGGCAAGATAGACGTACGCCTCAGGGTTGCTCGACACGCCGCGGGCCACCGTCGGCAGGCTCCGCATCAGGTACGACAGGTAGACAGTGCGGAACGCCGCATTGGTCGGGTGGCTGAACTCGCACACCACCAGGCGCCCGCCCGGCCGGGTGACCCGGCCCAGCTCCCGCAGCGCCGCGCCGGTGTCGACCACGTTGCGCAGGGCGAACGAGATCGTCACCGCGTCGAAGGTCGCGTCGGGAAACGGCAGCTTGAGCGCGTCACCGGCGACCAGCGGCACGGTCCGGCCGGCGCCCCGGCCGGCCCGCAGCATTCCGGTGGAGAGGTCGGCACCCACCGCGTACGCGCCCGACCGGCCCAGCTCCTCGGTCGACACCCCGGTGCCCGCGCCGACGTCGAGGACCCGCTCCCCCGGGCGCAGCCCCAGCGCGGCCCGGGTGGCCCGGCGCCAGCCCCGGTCCTGCCCGAAGGAGAGCACCGTGTTGGTCAGGTCGTACCGCTCGGCCACGCCGTCGAACATCTCGGCGACCTCGTGCGGCTGCTTGTCCAGATCTGCGCGCGTCACGAGTGAATCCTGCCAGCTGCGCACACAAAACGAGCGGGATGGTGACCCATCCCGCCCGTTCCTCTTGCGTTATATATACGACCGCCATCGGTCGGGTCCGACCCCGCCGCCGACGGTCATGAGTCGTGGCGACGCTTCAGTGTTGCGGTGTTACGAAGGCAACGTAACCAGCGCGAACGCGTCGTACCAGAGACACACGCAGCTCGTTACCGAGGAGCAACCAGCCCCTCACCGCTTCGCCGAGGCGGACCTGGCCGATCGGCCGGTGACAACAGTCATCCGGCCCATCGACACCCCTCAGTCCGGGTAGTCCAGTCGGGGGTGTCGAGCTGTCAAGAGACGTCGACGAGCGGGAGCTCGGTGCGGCCCGCGCCGCCGCCGGGCAACGCGATCGACGAGAAGTGCGAGACCACGCGCTCGTCCGTCGGGTCGTCCGCCGCCGTCGCGTGCACCGCGAGGTGCCGGTAGAGGGTGTCGCGCTGCGCCGGGATGCGGCCCGCCGTGCGGATCATCCAGATCAGCTCATGCAGGTTCGACCGGTGCCGGGCGCCCGCCGAGGAGATCACGTTCTCCTCGAGCATGATCGAGCCGAGGTCGTCGACGCCCAGGTGCAGCGCGAGCTGGCCGACGTCCTTGCCCGTGGTCAGCCAGGACGCCTGCAGGTGCGCGATGTTGTCGAAGAAGATCCGGGAGACCGCGATGAAGCGCAGGTATTCCAAGGTGGTGGCCTGGGTGCGGCCCTTGAGGTGGTTGTTCTCGGCCTGGTATGTCCACGGGATGAACGCGCGGAAGCCACCCACGCTGCCCTCGGCCTCGACGGCCGAGTCCACGTAGCCGTTCGCCACGGCGACGTCCTGCACGTCGCGGATCATCCGGATGTGCTCGATACGCTCGGCGTTCGTCTCGCCGGTGCCCATCATCATCGTGGCCGTGGAGCTGAGGCCGTTGCGGTGCGCGACGGTCATGACCTCGAGCCAGCGCGCGCCGGACTCCTTGAGCGGCGCGATCGCCTTGCGCGGCCGGTCGGGCAGCATCTCGGCGCCCGCGCCGGCGATGGAGTCGAGGCCGGCGGCCTTGATCCGCAGCACCGCCGCCTCGATCGAGACGCCGGAGACCTTGGCCATGTGCAGGATCTCGCTGGGGCCGATCGAGTGGATGACCAGCTGCGGATAGGCCTGCTTGACCGAGGAGAAGAGATTCTCGTAATACTCCACGCCGTAGTCGGGGTGGTGGCCGCCCTGCAGCATCACCTGCGTCGCGCCGAGCTCGACCGCCTCGCCGCAGCGGTGCAGGATCTCCTCCATCGGGTGCGACCAGCCCTCGGCGTGCTTCGGCGCCCGGTAGAAGGCGCAGAACTTGCAGGCCGTGACGCAGACGTTGGTGTAGTTGATGTTGCGGTCGATCAGGTAGGTGACGATCCCGTCCGGATAGCGCCGGCGCCGGATCGCGTCGGCCGCCTCGCCGAGGGCGTGGAAGGGCGCTTCGGTGTAGAGCAGCAGCGCTTCCTCGGGCGTGATCCGCCCACCGTCGGCCCCACGCTGCAGGATGCTGTCGATCTCCGGATTCGCCATCACGTCCCGAAGCCTACGTCCCGCGTCCGGCGATCGTCAGCGGCGCCGGTCACTGGTCGCCGCTCGATCGTCAGCCTCGCCGGTCATCGGGCCCGTCGCTCGATCAGTCAGCCTCGCCGGTCGCTGGTCCGGCGCTCGATCAGCACGCCGAGGCCGTCGAGCACCCGCTCCAGGCCGAACGCGTACGCGTGCCCGGGCTCGAAGGCGCCGCCCAGCTCGGCGCCCGCCGCGGCACCGACCCGCACGGCCGTCGGGTAGGTATGCGGGTCGAAGACCTTGGCCAGCAGCGGGCCGTTCTCGGCCCACCACTCGTGGTCGCTGCGGGCGCTGCGCTCGGCCTCGGCCCGGGCATCGGCGGCGGCGTGGGCCGAGGCCTGCACGAAACCGAGCAGGTAGGTGAGCGCGGAGTCGGTTTCCACGTCGTCGAGGCCGGCGCCGTCGAAGGCCCGCAGCTCGTGCTCGTACTTGGCCATCAGGCCGGGCCCCAGCGGCGGCCGGCTCCGCGACAGGCCCGCCGCCCAGGGGTGCCGGTCGTAGAGCAGGCGATTCTCCTCGGCCACGGCCGCAAGCCGGTCGCGCCACGAAGCCTGCGCGGTGTCCTCCCGGGGCATCCGCAGATAGACGGCGTCGAGCATGAGGTCGAGCAGCGCGGCCTTGTCCGGCACGTAGGTGTACAGCGTCATCGGGACGACGCCCAGCTCCTGCGCGACCCGGCGCATGCTCACCGCGTCGATCCCTTCGTCGTCGGCGAGCGTGATGGCGGCATCGACAACCTGGGTGACGGTCAGGCCCTTCTTGCGCCCACGCCGGCTCGCCGGCTCGTCGAGCCAGAGCAGGTCGATGGTGCGTCGCGCCTCGGCCACAGGGTGGCACTCCTTTCTTGTACGGTGTATCTTATACGGCGTCCAACTAAGCGACCTGGGGGTAACCGTGCGAGTCTCGTCCTCTGCCGTCTCACTCACCGTCGACGACGTTCCCGCTTCGAGCAAGTTTCTCGCCACCCACTTCGGCTTCGTCGAGCGGATGGCAGCCGACGGATTCGCCTCCCTCGGGCGCGAGGACGGCGCGGTGGACGTGATCTTCCTCCGCCGGGGCATCGAGGTGCTGCCCGAGCCGCTGCGCGACCAGCGCGCCGCCGGCGTGATCGTGGCCTTCGTGGTGGAGGATCTCGAGGCCGAGCAGGAAAGGTTGCGCGCGGAGGGCGTGCCGATCACCCTCCCGCTGCGCGAGGAGCCCTGGGGCGAGCGCCTGTTCATGGTCGAGGATCCCAACGGCATCTCGTACGAGTTGGTCGAGTGGGCCGCCTCCTGAGCCCCGGGCGTGCTCACTCGTTAATCTCGACAGGTCGATCGGAAGCGGAGTCGCAGTGCTCGTCGTGCATGGGGTATGGATCGCCGGTGAGTCGGCGCCCGGGAGGCTCGCGCTCTGGGCCGAGGATCCCGCGCTCCCGCTGACCACCTCTTCCCGGGCTCGCTGCCGGCCGCATCCGTTCGCGGTGCCGGCCGGCGCGCTGGGCGCGGCGCTGACCGGCTCGTCCGATGACATCCGCGACGCGCTGGCCAAGGCCGCCGAGGCGGAGCTGACCCTGCACCTGCCGGGAACGGCCAAGGGTCCGCTGCCGTCACCCGAGGCCGGCAGCGAGGCACCGGGCCGCGGGCTCCGGCTCGCGACCTGGGAGACGCCGGCGCTGCTGCTGCCCGGCGAGCAGGCCCTGGTGGCGCTCGGCACGCTCGCCGACCCGGATCCCGACGGGCCGTGGCAGGCGGCGGCCTCGCTGCGCTATCTGTGCGTGCTGGCCGGGCACGCCTGCGACCTGGCCCGGCGCGGCCGGATGCTGCCGCAGCTGGTGGTGGAGTCGGGGATGTCGGCCGGGCGGTGGCGGCCGGTGCTCACCGGCGCCGACGCGGCGAGCTACCGCGACTTCGCGGCGGCGATGCCTCCGGTCTCCCGCTCGGCCACCGCCGGCGGATCGGCGGACCCGCCGGTCGACCAGGAAAGCGGCTCCGCCCCCGCCGGGAGCGTCGGGCGCACGCTGCGGGATGCGCTTGAGGTTCTCGTCGATGCCGCCGCCCGGTCGCTGATGCCCGAGCGGATGCTGCTGGGTGCCCGGCCGGGACCGAAGTCGGCGCTGGCGGAGCGGTGGCTCTTCTCGCTCACCGGCGCGGATCCCACGCTGCCTGGCGCCAAGGCCGCCGACGTCGCCGAGCTTTCCAGGCCGCTGGTCGGCTGGCTGCGGTCGGCCCACGACGCCAACGGTCCGATCCGGGTGAGTTTCCGGCTGGCCGAGCCCGCCCCGGGCACCGACGACTGGGCGCTGGATTTCGCCCTGCAGTCGGCCGACGATCCGAGCCTCTATCTGCCCGCCGGCGACCTCTGGTCCGGCGCCCGCATGCCCGGGCTGCCGGCCAATCCCGATGAGACACTGCTCGCCGGGCTGGGCCGCGCGGTCCGGCTGTTCCCCGCATTGCACGAGGCGCTGATGGAGGCCCAGCCCGCGGCCATGGCGCTGAACACCGGGGAGGCCCACGACTTCCTCCGGCAGGCCGCCCCGCTGCTGCAGGCCGCCGGCTTCGGCGTGCAGCTGCCGTCCTGGGCGGGGCGCAAGGCGGTGGGGCTGAAGCTGACCACCCGCACGCGCAGCAAGACGCCGTCGGGCAAGGCCGCCGCCGACTCCGGGTTCGGCCTCGAACAGCTGGTCGACTTCCGGATCGACCTGGTCATCGGCGACGGCACGGTCAGCGCCGAGGAGCTGGCCGAGCTGGCCCGGCTCAAGGTGCCGCTGGTCCGGGTCCGGGGGCAGTGGGTCGAGCTGGACGACCGTCAGCTCAAGGCGGCGCTGAAGGCCGTCGGTAAGCGCCGCGAGGGCGAGCTGACCGCGGGCGAGGTGCTGCAGCAGGTGGTCGACGGCGGCGAGGAGGATCTGCCGCTGGTCCAGGTGGATGCCGACGGGGCGCTCGGCGACCTGATCTCCGGGCAGGCGGCCGAGCGGCTCGCGCCGGTGCCGACACCGGCGAGCTTCCAGGGGACGCTGCGGCCATACCAGGAGCGGGGCCTGTCCTGGCTGCACTTCCTGGCCCGGCTCGGGCTGGGCGGCATCCTCGCCGACGACATGGGGCTCGGCAAGACGGCGCAGACGCTGTCGCTGTTGCTCGCCGAGCGGTCCAGCCCTGACGCTCCGGTGGCGGCGACGCTGCTCGTCTGTCCGATGTCCCTGGTCAGCAACTGGCAGAAGGAAGCCGCCCGGTTCGCGCCCTCGCTCCGGGTGCACGTTCATCACGGCGGAGCCCGCAAGCGCGACGAGGACTTCCGGGAGGTGGTGGCCGCGTCCGACCTGGTCATCACGACGTACGGCACCGCGCTGCGCGATCTGGGCGTGCTTCGCGAGGTCCACTGGGGACGCATCGCGTGTGACGAGGCGCAGGCCATCAAGAACAGCGGCACCCGGCAGGCCCAGGCCGTGCGGGCCATTCCGGCGCGCACCCGCCTGGCCCTGACCGGCACGCCGGTGGAAAACCACCTGGCCGAGCTCTGGTCCATCATGGAGTTCTGCAATCCGGGGCTGCTGGGTCCCGCGAAACGCTTCCGCCGGCGGTTCCAGGAGCCGATCGAGGTGCGCGGCGACGCCGATGCGACGGCGGCGCTCAAGCGTGCCACCGGCCCGTTCATGCTGCGACGCCTCAAGACCGACAAGTCGGTCATCTCCGACCTGCCGGAGAAGAACGAGATGAAGGTCTGGTGCACGCTCACCGCCGAGCAGGCGACGCTCTACCAGGCAGTGGTCGAGGACATGATGGCCGTCATCGACAGCACCGAGGGCATCCAGCGGCGGGGCAATGTGATCGCGGCGATGACCAAGCTCAAGCAGGTCTGCAACCATCCCGCCCACCTACTCAAGGACGGTTCCCGGCTGCCCGGCCGCTCGGGCAAGCTGGCCCGGTTGGAGGAGCTGACCGAGGAGATCATCGCCGAGGGCGACAAGGCGCTGATCTTCACGCAGTATTCGGAGTTCGGGACGATGCTGCAGCCATACCTGGCGGCGCACCTGGACAGACCGGTGCTCTGGCTCCACGGCGGGCTGTCGAAGGCCCGTCGCGACGAGTTGGTCGACCGCTTCCAGAACGACACCGAGCCGATGCTGTTCCTGCTGTCGCTCAAGGCAGCCGGCACGGGCCTGAATCTCACGGCCGCCAACCACGTCATTCACGTGGACCGCTGGTGGAATCCGGCGGTCGAGGACCAGGCCACCGACCGGGCATTCCGGATCGGGCAGTCCCGCAACGTGCAGGTGCGCAAGTTCATCTGCACCGGCACGCTCGAGGAGAAGATCGACGCGATGATCGAGCGCAAGAAGACGCTGGCGTCCTCGGTGGTCGGCACCGGCGAGGAATGGGTGACCGACCTCGACACCCACCAGCTGCGCGAGCTGTTCTCGCTCGACCCGGTGGCGGTGAGCTGACATGCCCGTGGACCCGAAGGGACGCTGGTTCGACAGCACCGGGCCGATCCGCGTGGACGGCGGGATCGCCGTGCGCGCCAAACGCGGCAAGATCGGTGAGCAGTGGTGGTCCCGACGCTTCGTCGACATCCTGGAACGCACCTGCGACCCGGGCCGGCTGGCGCGCGGCCGGGCATACGCGCGCAAGGGCCAGGTGGTCAACTTCGAGCTGACGCCCGGCCGGGTCGCGGGCCTGGTGCAGGGCTCCCGCCCGAAGCCCTACCGGGTGACCATCGACATCCCGGCATACGACGAATCGCAGTGGACGAGGATCCTCGCGGCCCTGAGCTCGCAGGCGCTGTATCGCGCGGCGTTGCTGGCGGGCGAGATTCCGCACGAGCTGGTGGACCTCTTCGACGAGCTGGGCCTGCCCCTCTTCCCGTCCGCGCTGACGATGAGTTGCTCGTGCCCGGATTGGGGCGAGCCGTGCAAGCACGTGTCCGCGGTGCTCTACGTGCTGGCGGAGGCCTTCGACGACGACCCGTTCCTGGTGCTGGCCTGGCGCGGGCGCGGCCGTAACGAGTTGCTGTCCGCCCTGCGCGGCCTCCCCGAGCCGGTCGAGACGATCGATCCGCTGGCCGTGCCGGAGGTCGACCTGGCGGAGCGCCTGACCGACTTCTACACCCCGGCCATCTCGCTGAGCCGCCTGCGGGAACGGCCCGGGCGCATGGCAGCGCCGCCGGAGCTGCTGCTGCGGGTGCTGGACGCACCGCAGCTCCGCGTCCGCCACATCCCCCTGGTCGACATCCTCCGCCCGGCCTACCGCGACCTGGCCGAACCACCATCCGCTTAGGTCGCCCGCGACGAAGACGGCCCACGAACATCCGGACGCACGGTGAACCTCGGCCTCCCGCGAACCGTACTGTTCGGTAACCGCCGATGCGTTGCACGGGAGGTGTCGGGATGGACAAGGTCGTCCCTGTTCATGTGGCCGGTGGCCGGTTCCTGGCGGGCCGCCGCGCCAGGCTGCTGGTGTTGAGCCTGGCGGTGCTGCTAGCGGTGCTGCTGGCGGTGCTGTTGCTGCCGCTGCCCTTCCTGGAGGGTTACCTCGCCGGCCTGGTCGCCGAGCGGGTGTCCAGCCAGGTCGCCTGTCCCGGCAGCCTGGCGCAGCCGCCCAAGGTCACGGTCGGGGGTGGCCGGCTCGTGCCGCAGCTGCTGCGCCGCCGGATGTCCGAGCTGCGGCTGGCACTGCCGGACGTGACCATCGGCGACACCCGCCACGCCGGGTTCGAAGCGACTCTCCGCGACGTCAGCCAGCCCGAGGAGGGCACTACCCGGGCCGGCAGCATGGAGGCGTCCATCACCGTCGGGTTCGCCAACATGCCGACCGCGGAGGGGGAGCCGCCCACCACCTACGGCCAGGCCCCGGACGGTTCGCTCAGCGTGAAGACGGTGTCACCGGCCGCGAACGCCAAGCGGGTCACGGCCAAGCTGTTCCTGAAGATGGAGCTGCGCGGTGAGTCCGTCGCGGCGGTGCCGCAACGGCTTCAGATGTTCGGACGGACGCTGCCGGCCAAACAGGTCCCCGAACTGGTCGGCAGCGACCGGGTCCAGAAGCTGCCCGAGCTGCCGGAGGGCGTGACCTACAAGTCCATCACGCCCCGCAAGGACGGCGTGCACGTGGCGCTCGACGGGGTCGCTGTCGAACCGCTCAGCAAGCTTCCCCAGGAGGTGGACGGCCGGCCGGTCACCTACCAGGCCAGGAACGGGCTGCTGGGCATCTCCACGGCCTTCGCCGTCAAGCCGATCATCAACGTCCCGCTGACCATCCACACCGCACCGCGTCTCGACGGGGGGACGCTGACCCTGGTGCCGCAGTCGGTCGAGATACTCGGTGCCGACCGGCCGGTCGACAGCTTCCTCTCCAAGATCGTGCTCGGACAGGTCAAGCAGGAGTCGCTCAGCCGCAAGCTGCCGGCCCTGCCATCGGGAGTCCGATACCGTTCGGTGAGCGTCGACAGCGCCGGCATCAAAGTGGCCGTGGGCGGGGCGACAGTCAGACCGTTCTCGACACTGTCCGCGGGCGACGGACGGCCCACGACCTTCGGCGCCGAGAACGGGCTGCTGACCGCCGTCACCAAGGGTGGCAACCCGGACGGCTCGCCGACACCCCTCGTCCTGTACGCCAAGCCCACGATCACCGGCACGACGCTGGACATCGCGCCCCAGCAGATCGAGCTGTTCGGCTCGGTCTTCCCCGCCGATAAGGTGCTGGCCCAGGTCCGGGGTCGCGAGACCGCCTTCCCGCTGCCGGCCCTGCCGACAAACCTCGAATACCGCGGCGTCGAGGTTCTCCCCGAAGGGCTACGGATCGCGTTGAGCGGCAAGAACGTGCTCCTGCGCAAGGGACAGCTGACCGGCGGCAGTGCCTGCTGACCGGCGGACCCGCGCTGATCACGCGGGCCCGCCGGATCCGCCGGTGGTCAGCCTTTGTGCCACTTCTGGTTGGCCGTGCCCGCACAGTCCCAGAGCTGGAGGCGCCCGCCGTCCGCGCCGTTCCACTCCCTGATGTCGACGCAGCGGTTGGCCTGCGGGTTCACCAGGTCTCCCGCGCCCGACAGCACGAACTGTTGCGCGCCCGTCCCGTTGCAGGTGTAGAGCTGGATCGGCGTGCCGTTCGCCGTCGCGCCGCCGGCCACGTCCATGCACTTGTTGTTCTGTGACTGCAGGGCACCGCCCGCCGAGGTCCACTTCTGGGCGTTCGTGCCGTTGCAGGTCCACATCTGCAGCGGCGCGCCGTCGACGAAGTTGCTGCTCGGCACGTCGATGCACTTGCCGTTCCAGTCGCTGATCAGGGCTTGTCCCCCGCCCGTCGGTGGCGTGGTCGGGCCGCCCGCGCCGAACGGGGTCAGGATCAGCCCGGCCGCGCGTGGGTCGCCGTCGTGCACCAGCGATTCGAAGTTGCCCACGTCGTCGAAGGCGAACGCGTACGCCTTACCGTCCGCCATGTTCTGGTGGATGATCCTCGCGTACTGGTTCGTCGGGGTGTTCTGGTAGAACTGCGCCGCGTTGGTGCTCGGCTGGGTGTCGATGGTCCCCAGCGTGCCCCGGTTCAGCGCCGCGCAGAGGGTCCGGGAAATCGGCCCGACCACCAGGTCGTTCGGGGCCGGCAGGTCGCCGTCGCAGCCCCAGACGCTCGCCGATGACGGCTTGTTGAACGACGCCACCTGCTGGCCCGCGCTGTTCGTGAACCTCATGACATTGCCGGACGTCCGGCCGAAGTATTTGGTGTTCGGCTGGTCGCCGAACGGCACCACCGTCAGCGTCTTGCTCGTGTACGCGTTCCACGCCGAGGTGATGTACGAGTCCAGGTAGCTCGCGCTGAACAGCCCGGCACCCGCCGCCTTGCCCGGCGCCAGCGCCCGCAGCACGGTGCCGTCGGAGCGGGTGTAGACCGTGTTGGCCCAGCCCGCCTGCGCCTTGATCCCGTTGATGACGTTGTTGCGGCCGTTGTTCAGCAGTTCGCCGGTCTTCGTCGTCACGCCCGACGCACCCGTCACCGTCACCGCGTGTGGCACCGCGAACATGTCGACCTGCGAGCTGTTCAGCCACAGGCCCGCATCGTTGTAGGTGAACTCGCTCCAGTCGAACAGGATGTTGTAGTTGGCGTCGCCGCTGGCCCACGGCGCCGGCTGGACCAGGCCGTCCGGGGTCAGGAAGAACTTGAGCTTCTCGCCGAGCGAGAAGTAGACCCGCCCGGAGAAGCCACGGGGGAAGTGGACCGTGGTGGTGGCGCCGTTGCCGGGGCCGCCGATCGCCACGTCGGGGGCGGGCGAGGGCGGGATCGCGCCGGCCGGCCACGGGGTGAAGGCGCCGCCCTGGTTGACGTAGCCGAGGCGGTTGGTGGTCAGGTTGATGCCGATCACGTACAGGTAGACGGCCTCGCCGCGACCGGAGTTGTTGGTGACGGTGACCGGCAGCAGGGCCGGGCCGACCGCCTGGGCCGGCGTGGCGGCCACGGCCGCGAGCGGCACGCTGACGGCCAGCGCGGCCAGCGCATGCAGGAGTTTTGGTCGGATACGCACGATGGCTCCTCGGGAGACGGACGGCGCAGGGTACTGGGGGGAAGCGCCAGAGAGCGCTCTCACAGCATCAAATGGTTAACACGGTGTGTCAATAGACATCGACTGATGTGTTGCCGGATTATTTCGGCAACCCCGGCGGCATAGGGTCGGATCATGAGTGAGATGAGCTATCGCCGCCTCGGCACCTCGGGCCTGGTGGTCTCGGTTGTCGGCATCGGCTGCAACAACTTCGGCCGCAAGCTCGACGCCGACGGCACCCGGGTGGTCGTCGACGCGGCGTTCGACGCGGGAATCACCCTGTTCGACACCGCCGACATCTACGGCACCCCGCACGGCAGCTCCGAGGAGTGCCTCGGCGCGGCCCTGCAGGGCCGCCGCGACGAGGTCGTGCTGGCGACCAAGTTCGGCATGGACATGGAGGGCCTCAACGGCGCCGACCGTGGCGCCCGGGGCTCGCGGTCCTACATCGTGCGGGCGGTCGAGGCCTCCCTGCGCCGGCTCGGCACCGACTACATCGACCTGTATCAGATCCATACCCCCGACGAGGCCACCCCGATCGAGGAGACGCTGTCGGCGCTGGACGATCTGGTCCGCAGCGGCAAGGTGCGCTACCTGGGCAACTCGAACTTCGCGGGCTGGCAGATCGCCGACGCGGACTGGACGGCCCGGACGGCCGGCCACAGCCCGTTCATCAGCGCGCAAAATCAGTACAGCCTGTTGCACCGCGCGGCCGAGGACGAGGTTGTGCCGGCCTGCGAGCAGTTCGGGCTGGGCCTGCTGCCGTTCTTCCCGCTGGACAGCGGCCTGCTCAGCGGCAAGTACCAGCGCGGCACCACGCCGCCCGCGGGCACCCGGCTGGCGCAGGAGCGCTACCAGCGCTGGCTCGACGGCGCGGACTGGGACACCATCGAGGCGCTGACCGCGTACGGCAAGGAGCGTGGGCACAGCCTGCTCGATGTCGCGATCGCCGGGCTCGCCGCGCAGCCCGCGGTGTCCAGCGTGATCGCCGGCGCCACCACACCGGAGCAGGTCCGGGCGAACGCCGCCGCCGGTGAGTGGCGGCTCACCGCCGAGGATGTGGCCGCCCTCGACCAGGTGCTGGCGGGCTGAGCGTGACGACGCTGGAGGAGGACGCCCGGGCCGTGCTGCCCGCGGCCGTCTTCGACTACTACCAGGACGGCTTCGGCGCGCAGGTCACCCGGAACGAGGCGACGGCCGCGTGGCGCGAATGGCGGTTCGTGCCGCGGCTGTTCCGCGATGTCTCCCGGGTGAGCACCGAGATCGAGCTGTTCGGCGCCCGGCTCGCCGGCCCGGTGCTGGCCGGGCCGACCGCCCTGCACACGCTCGCGCATCCCGAGGGCGAGGCGGCGACGGTCCGGGGCGTCGAGGCGGCCGGCTCGCTGCTGGTGCTCAGCGCCCGGGCCGGCCGCCCGCTCGCGGAGATCCCGCTGCGCCGGCCCTGGTGGTACCAGTCCTACGTGCTGCGCGACCGGGAGATCACCGAGCGGCAGGTACGCGCGGCGGTCGCGGCCGGGGCGAGCGCGATCGTGCTCACCGCCGACGCCCCGTACGTTCATCCGCGGCCGGTGCCGCAGGCCGGCGCGCTGTCGCCGGCCACCCGCCCGGTGGGCAGCGAGCAGGATCCGGCGCTGGGCTCGGCCGCGATCGCCTGGCTCGCCGGGATCTCCGGCAAGCCGGTGCTGGTCAAGGGCGTGCTGGGGGCCCGGGACGCGGCGGCGTGTGTCGACGCGGGGGCGGCCGGAGTGATCGTCTCGAACCATGGCGGCCGCCAACTGGACCGGGTGATCGCCACCCCGCGGGCGCTCGGCCCGGTCGCCGCGGCGGTTGCGGGCCGGGTCCCGGTGCTCGTCGACGGCGGGATCCAGGACGGCGGCGACGTGCTGACCGCGCTGGCGCTGGGCGCGACGGCTGTGCTCATCGGCCGGCCGGTGCTGTGGTCGCTGGCCGCCGGCGGTGCTGACGGCGTACGGGATTGCCTGGATCTTCTTCGGGCCGACCTGGCCCGGGCGATGGCTCAGACCGGCCTGCCGACGATCGACGACATCAACGCCGACATCGTGACCCGCGGTTAGCCGGCCGCGGCGACGCCGGGGCACGGTCGGACGGCCCCGGCGGGCGCGGTCAGGCGGTTTGGCGGCGGCGGGTGAGCAGCAGGGCCAGGGCTCCGGTGAGCACGAGCAGCAGGCCCGCGCCGGCGATCTGCCCGGCCGGCGCGCCGGTGATGGGCAGGCCGCCGCCGGTGCCGCCGGAGCCGCTGCCGGAGCTGGCCGCGGTCACCTTGACGTTGACCTTCGCGATGTCGTTGGCCTCGTTCAGGTCCTGCACGCCGCCCAGGACCTTGATCGTGCCCTCGTCTTCGTTTTCGCCGTCCTCGATCTTGCCGGAGAAGGAGAAGAGATCCTGCTTGCCGGCGGCCAGCCACTCGGAGGCCACGCACACATACTCGTGGCCGCTGATCTGGCCGGGCTTGTCCCAGCTCGGGTCGCCGTCGCCGTTCGGGAAGCAGCGCTTGTCCACCTTGGTCAGCGCCAGGCCCGACGGCGTCCGCACCTCCGCCGAGTATTTCCAGTCCTCGGACGGGCCGAGCACGGTCGCCGGGCCTTTGTTGCGGACGCCGATCTTGACCGTGGCGATGTCGCCGATCTTGCCCTCGAAGGTGTCGCCGATCGCCGCGCTGTCCGCCGGGTTTAGCGGCACCTTGACGAAGAACGAGGTCGAGTTGTCCCAGACATTCAGCTCGCCCTGGTCGGCGGCGAGGCTCTGCGCGGCCGGCACCAGCTGCAGCTTGGTGCCCGTCTGCTTCGCCGCCTTCATCGCGGCGGCCAGGTCGGCGTCGCTCGTCTCGTCGCCGGGGCCGAAGGCAAACATGCTGCTGCGGTAGTCCGCAGGGCCCGGCGCGGCGGGGTCGGCGGTGACGGTGAGCGGGGTCGCCGGCGACATGGTGAACACCGCGCCGGGCGCCAAGGTCAGGTCGAAGACGCAGACGATGCCCGGCAGGATGTCGACGTCGACGCAGTTGCTGTAGTTGTTGGGGAAGGTGACGAACGGCTGCGCGGCCAGCGCGATCGCGACACCATCGGTGGCCTTGTTGCCGTTGTTGCGGACCGAGATCGGCAGCACGGCGGACTTGCCCGCGGCCAGCTTGATATCCGGGATCTTGGCGGTCTCGAGATCGATGCCCGAACCGGCGCGCACCACCGTGACGGTGGCCGACCCCTGCCACTCGGCGCCGGCGTCGTGCACCGTCAGGGCGAAGCTCGCGCCGAGCTCGGGCAGCTCGGCCGTGGGCCGCACCGTGAACGTGTAAGACTTGCTTGCGCCGGGGGCGAGATCACGGACGGTGCAGCCGGTGGGCGTGCAGCCCGTCGGCGGCTGGAAGCCGATCCGCGGGTCGATCGGGGACGCGGCGCTGCCGAAATCGACGACCAGGCCGGTCGCGGCGGTCTTGCCGACGTTGATGACCTCGAACGGCACGGTCTTGCTGCCGCCGTCGGTGGTGACCACCGGGCCGGGCACGAAGATCTGGACCTGGGGCAGCTCGACCTGGGAGAGCTCAGCCTCGGCGTGCGCCGGGGAGGCCGCACCGATGGCGCTCATCCCGATCATGGCAATGGGCACGGCGAGCCGGATCGCAAGACTCTTCAGTCGAGTGGCCACCGATCCATGCTCCAGTAAGGACGGAATCGGCGCTACCCCCTCCAGCGCAAAACGGGCTATACCTCCGCGAAGATCGGGCCGTCCGCCGGCAGGGCCGGGGCCTCACCACGGGCCGCGGCCCGGCGGGCGAACTCGCGCACCCCGGCGATCTGCCGCTCACCCAGCGAGAAGTCCAGCGCCCGGAAGTACGTGGCCAGCGTCGCGGCGTCGAACGGCTCCCAGCGCGCCGCCGCCTCGGCGACCTCGTCCAGCTCGCCCAGGCACAGATCCCGCGAGCGCTGGAACGCCTCGTGCACTTCCTTGACCATGCCCGGGTTCGCGGTGGCGAACTCCCTGCGGACCGCCCAGACGGCGAAGACCATCGGCAGGCCGGTCCACTCCTTCCAGGCCTGCGCCAGGTCGATGACCTGCAGACCGAGCTCCGGCGCCTCGTACATGGCGCGCAGGGCCGGGTCGCCGATCAGCACCGCGGCATCGGCCTCCAGCAGCATCTGGTTCAGCTCCGGCGGGCAGCGGAAGTATTCGGGCTCGGCGCCGTACCGCTCGGCCAGCAGCATCTGCGCGAGCAGCACGCCGGTCCGCGAGGTCGAGCCGAGGGCGACCGGCCGGCCGTCGAGCTCGGCCGGCGGCCGGGTCGAGACCAGGTTGACCGAGAGGACCGGGCCGTCGCTGCCGACCGCGAGGTTCGGCAGCAGCAGCAGGTCGTCGGCGTTGCGCAGATACTCGACCAGGGAGATCGGGCCGATGTCCAGGTCGCCGGCGACCAGGGCGGCGTTGAGCCGGTCCGGGGTGTCCTTGTACAGATCGACGTCGAGCAGGGCACCCGAGCGCATCAGGCCCCAGTAGATGGGCAGGCAGTTGAGGAACTGGATGTGCCCTACCCGGGGCCGTCGCGCTGTGTCGCTCATGCACCGACGCTATCCCCGGCGGGTAGCGGACGCCGGGGCCCCACCTGCGGCAAGGGACCTATCTCACGTCCGGCCCGGCGCACGACCGGCAGGCAGGCGACGACTGCGACCAGTCCGGCGACGCCGGCGGCGGCGACCAGCGGGCGCGGCGCGAAGTGGTCGACAAGCGGACCACCGATGACATATCCCACCATTCCGGCGCCCTGGATCGCGGCGCCCATCGTGGCAAAGGCGCGTCCCCGGGCGGCGGCCGGCACCCGCTCGGCCATGACGACGGTGGTGAAGACGTTGATGCCGCCGTTGCAGATGCCGCCGAGAAACCAGAGCGGCACGAGCAGCAGGGCGTGCCGGACACCCGCGCCGGCCAGCACGAAGGCGCAGGTGAGCCCCGCCAGCGCCAGGCAGAGCTGCACCAGCCGTCCGGGATGCGTCCAGCGTCCGCCGAGCCGGCCGAACACCAGGGCCCCGAGCAGCATCCCGCCGGTCCAGGTGGCGCTGACCAGGCCGAACACGGTGGTGGACGCGCCGAGGGTCTCGCGGATGAAGAACACCTCGATGACGTTGATGGCGCCGACCCCGGCGACGACGGCCGCGATGGCCCCGACCAGCACGGCGACCAACCGGTCGTCACGCAGCCGCCACGAGACGGTCGCGGTCGCGGTGGGCTGGGCTGCCGGAGATCTCCGGGTACGGATGAGCAGGCCGGCCACCACCAGCGACAGATACGTGGCGGCGTCCACCAGCAGCGGCACCCGCACGCCGAACTGCCCCACCAGCACCCCGGCCAGCGCCGGAGCGATCAGCACGCCGATCAGGCCGGCCGTCTGGTTGATGCCGCTCGCCTTGGCCAGGTCTTCCCGCCGGACCATCGCGGGCAGCAGCGCGGCCAGGGTCGGCTGGGTCACCGCAAGCCCCGTGGCGAGGACCGCGACCAGGGCGATGATCAGCGCCGGGTGCTCGGCGAAGGCCAGGGCGGCGCAGACCGCGGCCTGCCCCAGCCCGGCCACGACCAGCAGCTTGCGGCTGTCCACCCGGTCGGCGATCCGGCCGGTGACCGGGGCGAGCACCGCCAGCGGCAGGGCGGCGGCGAGCAGCAGTCCCGACACGGCCACACCACCGGCCCCGGCCTGCTGCAACGCGAGCGCGAGCGCGGTGGCCGCGAGGAAGTCGCCGCAGGCGGAGACGCCGCGGGCACCGGCCGCCAGGTAGACGTCACCCCAGCGCGAACCGTCAGATGTGAAGGACATACTTCGAAAATAATCCTTCACATCTGCTCAGCGCAAGGGCTACTCCACGGGGAAAGCGGCGTAGTGCACGGCGACGGGCCGCGCGTCGGCGGGCGCATCCGCCATCCGGTCCCGCCGCCGGTACGGGGCGAGCACCTCCTGCACGCGCCGGTTGACCTCGCCGAGTTCCTCCGCGGTGAGCAGCAGCATCGGGCCCATCAAGGCGCTCGCTTCCTGCCAGACCTTCGGCTCCTCGTGCTGCCGGGCCATCCACTCCCGCAGCCGGGCGAAGTCACGGTTCAGGTAGACGTCGACCAGGGCCTGCATGCTCGCCCTGGTCTCCGGCTCGGCGAGGTCGCCGTCGACGTTGAAGCCGGAGGTGGTGCTGCGCCACACCCGCTCGCGGGCGTCACCGCGGCTCGGCGCCTGCTCGACCAGCCCGTACTTCGCCAGCTCGCGCAGGTGGTAGCTGGTCGCGCTCGGCGACAGCCCGACCAGCTCGGCACACTCGGTCGCGGTGACCACCGCACCGGTGCTGCCGAGATGCTCGACGATCGCGATCCGTGCCGGATGCGCGAGAGCCCGCATCACCTTCGGGTCGGTGATCCGTGCGGTGGGATGCCGATCAGCCATGACACCCATGATCCCGCGCAGGCCGACTTGTGCAGCTCCGGGCTCACCCCATCGGTGGCGCCGTCGAAGCGGGGCACAGGAAAAAGCGAAAGGCGATGGCCCGGCGCGGCGGAGCCGCGTATCGTACGGGACCGCTTGACGGCCGCGGTTGAGACGACACCGCAGCGGACGTCCCCGCGCCGGACGACGGCCACCCGTCGCCGGATACGCGAGCGAGCAGCGAGCTACCGCGATAGGAAATCAGCGTGCCCGCATCCGAACTCGACATCGAACTCCTTGCCGAACGCACCCACCTGACCGAGTCCCGGGCCGCGCTGGCCCGGATGCGCGGGCGGGCCGAATCCCTCTTCGCGGTCGGCGCCGACGTCGCCGGCGACGCCTACGGCGCCGAGGCCCTTGGCCGTACGCTGTCGCGCCGCGTCGCCGAGTTGGCCGATGATCCGAGCACCCCGTTGTTCTTCGGCAAGCTCGACATCGACGAGACGGCCTACCACATCGGGCGGCGGCACGTCACCGACGACGCCGGTGAGCCGATGGTCCTGGACTGGCGGGCGCCGCTCTCCCAGTCGTTCTACCGGGCCAGCGTGCGGGATCCGCAGGGCGTCTCGACCCGCCGCCGGTTCGGCTTCGTCAAGGGGTCGCTGACCAGCTTCGAGGACGAGCACCTGGACCGCGGCGAGGAACTGGGCACCAAGAGCCGGATCCTGACCGCCGAGATCGAGCGTCCCCGGGTCGGCCCGATGCGGGACATCGTCGCCACCATCCAGCCCGAACAGGACGAGTTGGTTCGCGCCGACCTCGAGGACTCGATCTGCGTGCAGGGCGCCCCGGGCACCGGCAAGACCGCCGTGGGGCTGCACCGGGCCGCGTACCTGCTCTATTTGCACCGCGAGCGGCTGCGCCGCTCCGGCGTGCTGATCGTCGGTCCGAACACCGCGTTCCTCTCCTACATCTCGGCGGTGCTGCCGGCGCTCGGCGAGGTCGAGGTGCAGCAGGCCACGGTCGACGACCTGATCGCCCGGGTGCCGGTGCGCGGGCGCGACGACGATGCCGCCGCCCTGCTCAAACACGATCCGCGGATGGCCGCGGTGCTGCGCAAGGCGCTGTGGAGCCGGCTCGCCAAGCCGGTCGAGCCGATCATGGTGTCGGACGGCTCGTACCGCTGGCGGATCGATCCGGAGCCGCTGCGCCGGATCGTGGACGAGGCCCGGCGCGAGAACCTGCCGTACGCGGTCGGCCGGGAGCGGGTCCGGGCGCGGGTCGTCGCGCTGTTGCAACGCCAGTCGGAATACCGCACGGGCAACTCGCCCGGCGAGGGCTGGCTGCGCCGGATGAGCAAGATCGCCCAGGTCCGGGACTTCCTGGATGCGGCCTGGCCCGAGCTGACCCCCACCGGGCTGGTCGTCGCGCTGCTCACCGACGCCGACCTGCTGGCCGCCGCCGCCGACGGCATCCTGACCGAGGCGGAGCAGGCCGTGCTGCACTGGGACAAGGCGCCGCGCTCCGTCAAGGCGGCGAAGTTCAGCGCCGCCGACCTGGTGCTGATCGACGAGGCCGCGGGCCTGCTGGAACGCGAGCAGAGCTTCGGGCACGTCGTGGTGGACGAGGCCCAGGATCTCTCCCCGATGCAGGCGCGGGCCATCGCCCGGCGCAGCGAGCACGGCTCGATCACGCTGCTCGGCGACCTGGCCCAGGGCACCGCGCCGTGGGCCGCCGCCGACTGGCGGGACACCCTCGGGCATCTCGGCAAGCCCGACGCCGTGGTGGTGCCGCTGACGATCGGCTTCCGCGTACCCGCGGTCGTGGTGGCCCTGGCCAACCGCCTGCTTCCGGCGCTGGGTGTGGACGTACCGGAAGCGGTCTCGTTGCGCCGCGACGGCGACCTGTCCATCGTCGGCGTGCCGACGCGGTCCGATGTGGATGCCGCGATGCTGGTCGAGGTGACCGCGGCGCTGGAGCATGAGGGGTCCGTCGCGGTCATCGCGGCGGACGCCGCGGTGGATCGGGTGCGCGCGCACCTCGCGGCGGCCGGCCTGGAGGCCGCGACCCCGGACGACATCGAGACCGAGGCGCGGGTCACGGTCGTGCCGGCCTCCATCGTCAAGGGCCTGGAGTACGACCATGTCATCGTCATCGAACCGGCGGACATCGTCGCCGCCGAGCCCCGCGGCCTGCACCGGCTCTATGTGGTCCTCACCCGCGCGGTGTCCCGGCTCTCGGTCGTGCACGCCGAGCCGCTGCCCGGGCCGCTCGGGACTGCATAGCGGCTGACCGTCACAGGGGCTTGACCCAGCGGGACCAGTCCTGCTGGCGGTGGTATCCGCGGGCCGCCCAGATGGCGTGGGCCCGCGGGTTGTCGTCCAGGACCATCGCGTCGATCCGGGTGCCGCCCAGCGACCGGATGCGGTCCTCCGCGGCCGCGATCAGCGCCCGGCCGATGCCGGCCCGGCGGCGTTCCGGATCGACCGCGAGGCGGTACAGGTGGCAGCGCCAGCCGTCCCAGCCCGCGATGATCGTGCCGACGATCCGGTCCCGCTCGACGGCCACGATCAGGGCCTCCGGGTCTCGCAGGTGCAACGCCGCGAGGGCTGCCGGGGTGTCCGGGGGACGGCTGTTGTTCTCCGCCGCCGTCTTCCAGAACGTCAGCACGGCGTGCAGTTCGCGGGAGTCGGCGACGCGTAGTACGAGGTTGGTCACCGCGCGATGCTAGGCCGGGCGTCGCCGGGCCGGCCAGCGAGTTCGGCCGTCAGGTTTATGGCACAAACTTCTTTGACTTTGCGCGGTAAAGTTCTTTGCATGGAAGCCAACCAAGACGAACTCCCCCCGGGCGACCCGGCCGAGTCGCTCCGCATGATCGCCCACGAGCGGGCCACCACAGGTCGCCGGCTCACGCCCGACCCTCGCCTGCTGCTGTGGCCCTGGGGCCTGGCCTGGCTGATCGGCTTCGGCGTCTACTTCCTGCGCTTCGGCCCGGACGAGCACGTCTACGTCGACATGCCGCAGTTCCTCCCGCTGACCCTGCTGCTCTGTCTGATCGCGATCGCGGGCATCATCACCGGCGTCGTCGGCGCCCGCGCCGGCCGGCAGATCACCGGCCCCACCTCGCGCCAGGGCGCCATGTACGGCTTCACCTGGTCGGTCGCCTTCAGCGGCATGGGCGTGCTGCTCGGCCGGGTCAGCGAAGTGCTGCCCGTCCCGAGCGCCAACCTGCTCTGGGCCGGCTCGATGGTCGCCCTTACCGGCGCCCTGCACATGGCCGGCGGCGCCATGTGGAACGACCGGGTCGTGTACGTGCTCGGCGTCTCGATCAGCGTCGTCAACGTCGTCGGCATCATCATCGGGCCCGGCTGGCACGCGCTGATCGTCGCCGTGTTCGGCGGCGGCGGGATGCTCGTCGCCGGGCTGGTGTCCTGGTTGCGGATGGCCCGGTGACCGGCGCCCTCCCGGAGCTGGATCCGGTGATCCACGCCCAGGCCCGGCTCCGTGTCGTCGCCGCGCTCTCCGCCCTGCGCACGGAGGATCGGATCGCCTTCCCCCGGCTGCAGGACATCCTGCGGATGACCGCGGGCAACCTCTCCGTGCACCTGCGCAAGCTCGAAGACGCGGGGTACGTCGAGGTCGTCAAGACGCACCACGGCCGCACCCCGGCCACGCTCGTCCGGCTCACCGGGCGCGGCCGGGTCGCCTTCGACGACTACACCGCCGCGCTGCACGCCCTGCTCAACGGCGGCGCCGAACAGAAGGAGCAATCATGATCCTGGCCCGCGCCCTCGACGCCACCCGCCGGTACGGCGACGTGCTCGCCCTCGACCGCCTCAACCTGGACGTCCACGCCGGTGAGCTCGTCGGCCTGCTCGGCCCCAACGGCGCCGGCAAGAGCACCCTGGTCAACCTCCTCACCGGGGTGCGCCGCCCCACCTCGGGCCGGGTGGAGCTGTGCGGCGGCGACCCGCGTGACCCGGCGAGCCGACGGTCGCTCGGCGTGACGCCGCAGGAGACCGGGCTGCCGGGTGCGTTGCGGGTCGGCGAGGTCGTCGACTTCGTCCGCGCACACTTTCCCGACCCGCTGACCAAGGACGAGCTGCTCGCCCGGTTCGGCCTGTCCGACCTGGTCAAGCGGCAGACCGGCGGTCTCTCCGGCGGCCAGAAGCGGCGGGTCGCGGTCGCCCTGGCGTTCGTCGGCCGGCCGCGCATCGTCTTCCTCGACGAGCCGACCACCGGGCTGGACGTGGAGGCCCGGCACGGGCTGTGGAACGGCATCCGCGAGTTCCACGCCGGCGGCGGCACGGTGGTGCTGACCAGTCACTACCTGGAGGAGATCGAGGCGCTCGCCCGGCGGGTGGTGGTGATCGGGGGCGGCCGGGTGCTGGCCGACGACACCGTGGCGGCCGTACGCGGGCTGGTCGACATCCGCCGGGTCAGCCTGACTCTGCCCGTACCGGTGCCTGATCTTCCCGGCGTGGTTGGCACCGAGCGTGACGGTGACCGCACCCACCTGCTCACCGTCGATGCGGACCGGCTGGTCCGCGATCTGGTCACCCGCGACGTGCCCTTCACCGAGCTGGAGGTCCGGCCGACCTCGCTGGAAGAAGCCTTCCTCACGCTGACCGCGGCCTGAACGGAAGATAAAAAATGACATCACTCGCCCTGACCCACGCCCGTTTCCAGCTCATCGAGACGTTCCGGATCCCGATGGCGCTCATCGGCAGCGCGTTCTTCCCGGCCGCCTCGATGATCTTCTTCGTGGTGCCGTTCGTCGGCAAGGACCCCGTCTACGCCACCTATGCGACCGCGTCGATGATCACCTTCGTGGTGATGACCAGCAATCTCTTCCAGTACGGCATCGGCGTCGCGGAGGACCGCGCGCAGCCCTGGGACCCGTACGCCCGGACCCTGCCCGTTGGCGCCGCGCCGCGCTTCGCCGGACGCATCCTGGCCGGCCTGGTCCTGATGGGCGCCTCGCTGATACCGGTCGTGGTGATCGCGGCCGTCGCGACCGAGGCGACGATCACGCCTTTCGGCTTCCTGGCGGCGGTCGCCGTGGTGGCGCTGATCGCGGTCCCGTTCACGCTGATGGGGCTGGCGATCGGCTACTCGCTGCCGGCGAAGGCCGCGATCGTGCTGGCGCAGGTGCTGTTCTTCCCGCTGGCCTTCGGCGGGGGCCTGATGACCGCGCCGGGCAGCGCGCCCGGCTTCGTCGAGACCATCGCGCCGTATCTGCCCACCGGCGCGGCGGTGCGGCTGATGTGGGCCGCGGTCGGCGACTTCCCGCTGGAGCCGGCATCGATCGCCGCTTTGCTGGGGTGGACATTCGCGCTAGCTGGGGTGGCCATATGGGCCTATCGACGCGACGAAGGTCGGCGGTTCAGTTGAACTTCCGACTGAGCAGCCCCGTACCTCGCATCGCGGTGTAACGATCCATCTGTCGTCCGCCGTAACCCCGAGGAGCTGGCATGAACCCACCGACCCCCGGTGTGCCGAACTGGGTGGACCTGGGTACCGCCGACCTCGGGGACGCGATCCGCTTCTATACGTCACTGTTCGGCTGGGAGGCCGAGGTGTCGGGCGAGGAGTACGGCGGCTACACCACGTTCCGGCTCGACGGGCGGGCCACCGCCGGCGCGGGCCCGCTGTACGGCGAGGGCCAGCCGACCGCCTGGAGCACCTACATCGCCACCGACGACGCCGACGAGATCGCGGCCCGGGTCGAGGCGGCCGGCGGCAAGGTGCTGGTGGCGCCCTTCGACGTGATGTACCAGGGCCGGATGGCCGCCTTCCTGGACCAGGCCGGCGCGCCGTTCAGCGTGTGGCAGGCGGGCACGATGCGCGGGGCCGACATCTTCGACGTGCCGGGCGCGCTGACCTGGAACGAGCTGACCACCCGCGACGTGGAGGGCTCGGCGGCGTTCTACGGCTCGGTCTTCGGCTGGGTGGCCCGGGAAAGCTCGATGAACGGCATGGACTACATCGTCTGGGAGCACGAGGGCCGCCCCATCGCCGGCATGCAGGCCATGGACGGCGACGAGTGGCCGGACGACCTGCCGCCACGGTGGATGCTCTACTTCGCGGTGGCAGATTGCGACGACTCGACGGCATATGCGCAGTCGCTGGGCGGCCGGATCGTGCAGCCGCCGACGACCCTGCCGATCGGCCGGTTCGCCGTCCTGGACGACCCGCAGGGCGGCACGTTCTCCATCCTGCAGCCTAATTCCTGACCGGCACCACCAGGGGGCCTTGGCGGACGAGCTACCTGTCATGGCTTCGAAGCCATGACAGGTAGTCGGGACCTGCGGACGGATCAGCAGTACGTGGACTGCTTACCGATCACCTTGTACGGGCAGTCGGCCGCCTCCGCCAGCAGCAGCGCGGCCTCCTTGTTCCGGCTGGTCTCCCGGGTGATCACGCTGGCGGGCGGGTAGAAGCCGCCGGCCGACGAGCTCGTGGGATACAGCTCGAAGGTGTACGCGAAGATCGCATGCGTGCCCCACAGCCAGTCGAGCGAGTCACCGTCGGTGATGTAGAGGTCGCTCGACTGCTCCGGGGTGTACCCGTTCGTCGCCGCCATCTGCCGGCCCAGCGTCGCGAACGTGCTGTTCTGGTCCGCGTTCATCCCGGTGGTGGTGTTCGCGGTGGTGTGGCCGAAGGGCCAGAGCACCAGTTCCGAGTACGTGTGGAAGTCGATCGCGGCCTTGATCTGCTGCACGCCGCCGACGACCCGGCTGTTGACGAAGTCGCGGATCACCCTGGTCTCGGGCGCCGAGAACGCCGCCGTTCCCCGGTACGTGTCCGAGGAGGTGCTGCCGGACGAGCCGCCGCAGCAGCCCCAGCGGTAGCCGTAGTTGCGGTTCAGGTCGGTGCCGACGTACGACGAGCCGGAGTTGGGCTGGCGGTTCTTGCGCCACGAGCGGTAGCTGCCGGTCGCGACGTCGTACTCGGCGCCGTCCGGGTTGACCGACGGGACGATCCAGATCTCCCGGCTGTTCACCACGTTGCGGATCCGGGTGTCGCTCGCGTAGTTGTCCGCGTACAGGTGCAGGAGATAGACCGCCATCTCCACCGTGAGGTGCTCACGGGCGTGGTGGTTGGCGTCGTAGAGCACCTCGGGCTCGGCCTCGTCGGTGCCGACGTTGTCGGAGATCTTGACGGCCACGATGTCGCGGCCCTCGTAGGACTTGCCGAGCACCCGCTTGCTGGCGATCGCCGGGTACGCCGCCACGATGGCGTTCACCTCGGAGACCATCTCGGCGTAGTTGTGGTACGCCGCGTCGCGGGAGGGAAAGTCGAACGTGGACACGTTGCCGCTGGGCACCGGGACGGCGGCGGGGCTGACCGTGAAGCCGAGCGCGCGCAGGGCCCTGACCTCGCGGCCGGTCGCGGTGATCTCCGCGACCCCGTGCTCCAGCCCGTCGATCGCGGCGCCGGTGCTCACGATGACGTTGCGCTGGGCCAGCGTGCGCACGTCGGGGATCTCGTACTGGGCCGCGGTGTCCACGGCCCGCGGCACCGCGGTGGCGGCCGGGGCGGTGGCGGCGGAAGCGGCGATCATGGCCAGGCCGGCTGTGGCAGCCGCGACCAGACCGGTGACGCGTCGTCTCATGAACGACCTCCGGGGGGTGTCAGAGGGGGTTCTGGCCCCGTCACTGCACCACCCGACATCGACGCTTGGCAATGGCACACACCGCGGGCGGCCATGCCAATGTGCCCCCTACGTCGACGTGATGACCGTCGAAGCGCAGGTCAGGGGGTCTTGCTGTCACCCTTGTCGGCGGCGGGGGCAGCGCGGTCGCCGGCGGCAGCGGCCGCCTCGTCGCCGGCCAGCGCCGCGCGGAGCCGCGCCTTCTCCGCCTGGCGGCGCTCCGCCACCGTGCCGAGCTGCTCGGCCATCTCGTTGCGCCATTTGGCGAGCAGGAAGTAGGAGAACACCGCCGACGCGAGCAGCGCGATCATGGCCTTGACCAGGAACGCCAGCGGCACCGGCAGGAGCAGCACGAAGACGACGACGAACAGGCCCAGGCGGCCGAGCGTGTATTTGACGGCGGGACTCATGACGACTCCTGTCAGCCCACTCGGTGGCTGAGCCACCGCAGGCCGTAGAACCAGACCAGGCAGTAGACGACCGTCAGGCCGAGGGCGCCGGCAGCGCCGCTGACCAGCGGCGGGAAGGTCGCGGCGGCCAGGCCGGCGAGGGTCATGCCGACCGCGACGCCGAAGCCCGCGGCGAGCGCTGCCACCACGATCCGGTAGGCGCCGTAGCCGGCCGCGCGGAACTCCTCGGTGAACAGCCACACCGGCAGGATCAGCGCGAGCCAGCCGCTGGAGGATCCGAAGTCGAATGCCTGGGCCAGCGCCATGATGCCCTCGAAGATGAGCAGCACGACGATCCCGGTGACCAGACCGGCGAACGCGACGCCCAGCAGGTCACCGACGGTCACCAGGCGTCCGTCGGCGTCGCGACGCGGGCGGCGCTCACTCTTGGTTTCGGCCATGACAACAACGAGGGTACGCCGGGAGCGTCCTGCCGTTACGCCCAGACCTGCTGGGGCTCGCTGCGGCGCTCGGCCAGCGAGGTCGGCTTGTCGTATTCCCGGACGATCTCGTAACGGGTGTTGCGCTCGACCGGCTGGAAGCCCGCGTCCCAGATGATGTTGAGCAGGTCGTCACGGTGCATCGTGGTCGGCGTGCCGTACGAGTCGGCATCGTGGGTGATCTTGTATTCGACCACCGAGCCGTCCAGGTCGTCGGCGCCGAAGTTCAGCGAGAGCTGCGCCACCGACAGGCCGTGCATGACCCAGAAGTTTTTCAGGTGCGGCACGTTGTCGAACATCAGCCGGGACACCGCGAAGGTGCGCAGCGACTCGGCCGGGGCCGCCATCGTGGTCTGCGCCTGGATCCGGTTACGGATCTTGCCGTCCGCCGAGTCGACGAAGTCGTGCTGGTAGCGCAGCGGGATGAAGACCGCGAAGCCACCCGTCTCGTCCTGCAGCTCACGCAGGCGCATGACGTGGTCGACCCGGTGCCGCGGCTCCTCGATGTGGCCGTACAGCATCGTGGCCGGGGTCTTCATGCCCTTGGAGTGGGCCAGCCGGTGGATCCGGGACCAGTCTTCCCAGTGGCAGTTGTGGTCGACGATGTGCTGGCGGACCTCCCAGTCGAAGATCTCCGCGCCGCCGCCGGTGAGCGACTCGAGGCCGGCGTCCATCAGCTCGTCGAGGATCTCGCTGGCCGGCAAACCGCTGATCTTCTCGAACCACTGCACCTCGGTGGCCGTGAAGCACTTGAGCTTGACGTTGGGCAGCGCCGCCTTCAGCTCGCGCAGCACCTTGGGGTAATACCGCCAGGGCAGCGTCGGGTGCAGGCCGTTGACGATGTGCAGCTCGGTGAGCTGCTCGTTTTCCATCTCCTTGGCCTTGCGCACGGCCTCGTCGATGCGCATCGTGTACGCATCCTTTTCGCCGGGCTTGCGCTGGAAGGAGCAATATGCACAGCTGGCGGAGCAGACGTTGGTGAGATTGAGGTGCCGGTTGACGTTGAACATCACCCGGTCGCCGTTGAGCTCGGTGCGCTTGTGGTGCGCCAGCCGGCCCAGCCAGGCGAGATCGTCGGACTCGTAGAGCGCGACGCCGTCCTCGCGCGTCAACCGCTCGCCGGCGTAGACCTTGGCCTCCAGCTCGCGCTTCAGCCCGACGTCCATCTGCGGCATGTGTGTGCGCCCCCTTCACCTTCGCTCGCCGTCGAGCCTACGTCCTAACCCTGACAGTCCGGAGATCCGGCGGCTTCCGGGCGGCACGGATCACGTCGGCGGGACTACGATTCACAGGGTCTTCTCATCCCCAATCAATCGACATCCGTGCCTTGGTTGGGGTAAGACCTTAGAAGGACGACAAGCGGTGGCGGGGCAACGACCGCAGACGGGGAGCGCATGTCGATGAAGTGGCAGGACGAAAGCGGACGTACGCCGCGGTTACGACCGTGGTGGCGGCCGCTGGCCTGCTCTGCCGCGACTCTCGCCGCCATCGCTGCGCTGTTCAGTCCCCTGCCCGCGTCCGCCGCGCCTCCGGTCGTGCCCCCGGCGCCCGCGGTTCCCGACACCGGTTCGCGCCCACTGCCGCAGGGCACGTTCGTGCTGCCCGGCCAGCCGACCGCGCCGGCCACGACCACCCCGGTCTCGACCCCCGGCGTCGTCCTGACACCGATCATGGCGAAGATCGAGAAGGGCCGCACCGAGCTGACCGCCCTGGGTGAGCAGCTCACCCAGGCGCAGGCCGAGGTCGACCTCGTCACCCAGCAGGTCACCGACGCGGGCCAGAAGGTAGCGCAGTCCTCGGTCGCGGTCACGCAGGCCCAGGCCGAGGTGGCGAACGCGGCCGCCCTGGCCGTGCGGGAGGCGGCCGCCATGCCGCCCGGCTCGATCGGCTCCGGCCTGTCGGATCTCGACTCGCTCGCCCGGATCAACCGCGGCGACTCCGCCACCCACCAGGCCGCCAGCCGCCAGCTCGGCATCGCGCAGAACGCCTACACCAGCGCCCTCGCCGAGCAGCAGGCCGCCTCGGCGTCACTCGCGACGTTGACCGCCGCGCGCGACAAGCTGCAGCAAGAGGTCACCAAGAAGTCGACCGCCCAGCAGAAGCTCGAGCAGGAGAACGCCGCCGAGATCGCCGCGTCGGACGCCGCCCAGGCGGCCCAGGACGCGAAGGCCGGCGCGGGCTACCTAGCCGGGGAGAACGCCGGCCGCGGCGCCGACCCCCGGGCCATCGCGGCGCTGCGGTATGCGCTGGCCCAGCGCGGCGACCCCTACGTCTGGTCCGAGGAGGGTCCGGACAAGTTCGACTGCTCCGGACTGATGTGGGCGGCCTACCGCGCCCCCGGCGCCGGCGACTTCAAGCTGACCCGGGTGTCACGCGACCAGTATTACCAGACCCGCGAGCGGGTCGTGGACCGCTACTCGCTGCTCCCGGGCGACCTGCTCTTCTTCAGCTCGTCGAGCAGCTGGCAGCAGATCCACCACGTGGCGATGTATGCGGGCAACGGCATGATGGTCGAGGCGCCGCGCACGGGCCTCAACGTGCGCCTGGTCCCGGTCCGCTGGACCCGGCTGTTCGGCGCGACCCGCATCTACGGCTCGATCGAGGGCACGGTGGAGGGCCCCGACCTGGGCACGCCGGATCCGGAGACGCCGAGCGACCACAGCACGACGAAGCCCCCCACCACCACGAAGCCGACCACCAAGCCCACGACCAAGCCACCCACGACCCCGACGACGACGCCGACCACCACGCCGACCAGCAAGCCGCCGGCCAGTGGAAGCACGTCACCGTCGACCCCGGCCACCACCACACCGACTACGACGCCGCCGACCACGACGCCGCCGACCACGACCGCGCCGGTCACCACGACGCCGACGACCGACGCGGCGTCACCGGCGGACACGTCGGGAAACTCGCCGACGAAGGAAGAGACGAGCAGCTCGACATCGAATTCGGTGTCCGCGTCCGCCGCGGCAGCCGCTGTCTCGAAGTCGTCCGGGTCCTAGCGCACACCACCCCCGCCAGTCATGATCTTCATGCGGGGGCCGGTTGACGCCGGGTGCGCTCATGAGCGCTGATGTGGCACGGTAGTTACCAGGCGCCCGGCAATCGGTCTGCCCGACGTCCGGCATGGCGTCGGCACGCGGGTGACGGCGATCGGGAGGACCCATGGACGAGCAGCAGGCGAAACCGGACAGCGGCGGCAGGACGCCGCCCGCTGCGCGGACGCCCGCGGGCAGCGCCGGGCCGAAAGACGATCAGGGGTACGAGCTGCCCCCGCCGCCCGCACCGGGCGCGCTGTGGGCCCCCGCTTCCGGCTCCGACGCGGCCCAGCCGACCTCCCCCGGCCCCGCATCGGCCGGCCCCGCATCGGCCGGCCCCGCATCGGCCGGCCCCGCATCGGCCGGCCCTGGATCGGCCGGCTCTGGATCGGCGGCCCCGCCGGTCAGCGCGGCTCCCGCCAGCGGCTCACCCAGCGGAGCCACGCCGGGATCGGCGGCGACGGGCGATCGCGCCTCGGCGCCAGTCAGCGCTGCTCCGGTCAGCGGTGCAAGCAGCGCACGCGCAGCGGCCCCGGTCAGCGGTGCAAGCAGCGGACGCGCGGTCGTCTCCGGCTCGGCCATCCCACCGGCCGGATCGGCCAACGCCCCCGCCCGCCCGACGACCTTCGGCAGCCCGGCCGGATCCGCCGCCGCGCCCACAAGCTCAAGCGGCCCACCCGCCACACCGACCAGTCCCGCCGGGACGCCCGGCTCGCCGTTTGCGCAGGGTGGGTCCGCCAGCGGCCTCGGTGGTGCCGCGCGGCCGGTTTCGGTCGCGCCGAGCGCCAATGCGGCCCGCGCCACCGTGCCCGGCTCGATCGACCCGGCCGGTGTCCGGGCCACGAGCTGGCCGAGCGGCCAGGCGAAGGTCTACGGCGGCCGCAAGCCGAGCGCAGACAACCCCACCACTACTCCTGGCAGCTCGGGCACCGGTACTTCCGGCGGCTCGGGCACCGCTGCCGAGGCTGCCGCGGAGCAGCCCGCCGCCGTCAGCTGGATGAGCGTCGGCGAGCGGCCACGCGCCGCCGGCTCGGCCGACAGTGGGGGCGGGTCGACCGCGAAGCCGCGGGGCGCCGGCTCGGACCAGCCCGTCCCGGATCCCGGCCTGCCGGAACCGTCGACCCCGGAGCCGACCAAGCCCGCCCCGGCCAAGCCCGAGCCCACCCGGCCCGAGCCCGCGCCGCTGCCGACCCCGCACCCGACTCCCCCGGCGCCCGCACCCGGCCCGGCGCCCCGGCCGACGCCGCCCGGCCCGGTCCCGCCGGGTCCCAGCCCGAGCCCGATTCCGCCCGGCCCCGGCCCGAGCCCCATCCCGCCCGGCCCCGGCCCCAGCCCGATTCCACCCGGCCCCGGCCCCAGCCCCGTACCCCCGGGTCCCGGACCGTCGCCCGTGCCCGGCCCGCCGCCGGCGCCCTTCCCGGGGCCGCCGATGATCGCCGGCCCTGGTGGCGCCACCGCGCCCGGCTCCTTCCCGACCTACACGATGCCGTCCGCCGCATCTCCCGGTCAGTACGGCACCCCCGCACCGAGCGGCGGCAGCAGCAGCACGAAGCCCGCCGCCGGACCGTCCAGCCAATACGGCAGCCCCGCACCGAACGGCAGCAGCACAATGCCATCCACTGCATCCTCCGGCCAGTACGGCAGCCCCGCGCCAAGCGGCAACAGCTCGACCCCGTACGGGGTAGGCGCATCGGGCGGGACCCGGCAGCCGTTCGGCGGGCCTGCGGCTCAGGTGAGCACCCCGCCCGCCCGGCCGGTGACCTACGGCTCGGGTTCGGCAGCGTCGGGATCCGGACAGCCCGCCGCCGTGCCGCAGCAGCGCGGGCAGGGCACCGTCTACGGCGGTCTCGCGGACTACGCACCGGCCGACATGACGATGCCGGTGAACATCAACCAGGTGGAGAACTCCGGTTCACTGACCGGGCATATCCTGGCCCAGGGCTGGCGCGACGGGCCCGACACCCACCAGCGGCGCAGCAACGTCAAGGTGGTCGTGGCGATGCTGATCGTGCTGCTCGTCCTGGTGGGTGTGAGCGTGCTCTTCCTCTTCACCGTCGGCGACGCCTTCAGCAACATGATCGGTGGCGTTTTCAAGCAATGAGTTGTCGCTCGGCGCAAATCCACCTAAGCTGGCGAGGTTGCGCCGAAGGGTGAGCCTGCCCACTAACGGCGCGGAATGCGGGCAAGGTCCAGGACGTTGACCCGTACACTGATGGAAGTAATTAACCTGGCGTGCCCTCAAGGCGCACGCCACGGGCGTTCTTGCGGTCATTTCAGCGGCCGGCTGTTGGTAGCCGCGGCGGGCCATACGCGAGCATGCGCCCCCGTAGAGAGGTTCTCTTGACCACTTTCGCTGATCCCAGCACGTTCCCGTCCGTCTTCGAAGTTCCCGCCGAGTCCGGCGGTACCCCCAGCACCGAAGCTCCCGAGGCCGCCCAGGTCACCCCTGAGGCCGAGGTGGAGCAGGTCGAGACCCACGAGGTCGAGGCCGTCGAAATCCCCGCCGCTCCCGCCGGGCCGACCTTCGCCGAGCTGGGCATTCCCGCCGAGCTCGTCCGGGTGCTGAGCCGCGAGGGCATCACCACCCCGTTCGAGATCCAGGCCGCCACCATGCCCGACGCCCTCGCGGGCCGGGACGTGCTCGGCCGTGGCCAGACCGGCTCCGGCAAGACGCTGGCGTTCGGCCTGCCGCTGCTGGCGCGCGTCGCCAAGAGCGGCCGGGCGCTGCCGCACCAGCCCAAGGCCCTGATCCTGGTGCCGACCCGCGAGCTGGCCATGCAGGTGGCCGACGCGCTGACGCCGCTGGGCCGTTCGGTCGGCGTCTTCCTGAAGACCGCCGTCGGCGGCGTGCCCTACGACCGGCAGATGGACGCGCTGCGGCGCGGCGTCGAGGTCATCGTGGCGACCCCGGGCCGCCTCGGCGACCTGATCGAGCGCGGCGCGTGCCGGCTCGACGCCATCGAGGTCACCGTCCTGGACGAGGCCGACCAGATGGCCGACATGGGCTTCCTGCCCGAGGTCACCGAGCTGCTGTCCAAGACCCCGGCCGGCACGCAGCGGCTGCTCTTCTCGGCCACGCTCGACGGCGACGTCGACGCGCTGGTCCGGCGGTTCATGAACGACCCGGTCACGCACTCGACCAACCCGGCCGAGGCCAGCGTGTCCACCATGGAGCACCACATGCTCCTGATCCCGCCGCACGACAAGTTCCCGATCACCGCCTCGATCGCCAACCGGGAGGGCAAGACCATCGTCTTCGCCCGCACCCAGATGGGCGTCGACCGGCTGGTCGACCAGCTCGCGGCGGTCGGCGTGCGCGCCGGCGCGCTGCACGGCGGCAAGACCCAGCGGGTACGCACCCGCACGCTGGCCGAGTTCAAGGAAGGCCGGACGAACGTGCTGGTCGCCACGGACGTCGCGGCCCGCGGCATCCACGTCGACGGCATCTCGCTGGTCATGCACGTGGACCCGCCGAAGGACCCGAAGGACTACCTGCACCGCGCGGGCCGCACCGCGCGGGCCGGCGAGTCCGGCGCGGTTGTGACGCTGGTGCTGCCCAAGCAACGCCGCACCACGGCGTCGATGATGCTCAAGGCGGGCGTCACGCCGGCCGAGCTGCGCGTGCGCCTGGGTGACGAGGGCCTGGCCCAGGTCACCGGGGCTCGCGAGCCCAGTGGTGTGCCGGTGAAGATCGAGCCCGAGCCGCGTGAGCGTGGCGACCGTCCGCGTCGCTTCGGTGACCGGCCGCAGCGCAGTGGTGGTGGTGGCTACGGCGACCGTTCCCGCGGCGCCAGCAGCTACGGCGACCGGCCGCGCACCGGCGAGCAGCGCTCGTTCGGCGACCGCCCCCGTGGCAGTTTCGCCGCCGGCAGCGGCGACCGCCCGCGCACGGGCGAGCAGCGCTCGTTCGGCGACCGGGACCGTTCGTTCGGTGACCGCCCCCGTGGCGAGCAGCGCACGTACAGCGACCGTCCGGCCGGCGACCGCTCCTACGGTGACCGCCCGGCCGCCGGCAGTGACCGCCCGGCGGGTGACCGCTCGTTCGCCGAGCGCCAGCAGGGCTTCGGCGACCGTACGGCGCGTAACCTGAGCGACCGCCCCGCTGCTTTCCGGCGTGAGCCCAGCCGCAACGACCGGCGCGAGACCGGCACTGGCCGGTACTCGACCGGCCGCCCGGCGCACACTCACTGATCCATCGCACTTCCGAAGGCCCCGGCGCTCCACGCGCTGGGGCCTTCGCCTTTTACGGTGGTTCAACGGGGCACGGGAGCGGGTAGTCGTCGGGCATGGCCGTACTGCCGGGTTCATTGTTCTGGGATCGCCGCGACACCGCCGGAGCCGAGCACGCGCTGGTCGATGCGCGTGCCGGGCTGCACGCCCGCGGCTCCGCCCTCGCCGTCGATCCGATCCCCTACGGCGCCCGTTATGAGCTGCGGACCGACCCGGACTGGGTCACCACCGCGCTCGACGTGAGCACCGAGGGGGCGGGCTGGAGCCGTACGCTGCGCCTGGAGTCGGAGGATGGGCGCTGGCGGATCGTCACCGGCGAGCGGGGTGATCTTGATGCGGCGCTGACCGCCGCCGGTCACGCCGGGGCCGGCCTGCCCGGCACCGCGGATCCGGACCTGCTGTTCGGGGCCTTCGACGTCGATCTGACCGGCTCGCCGCTGACCAACACGTTGCCGATCCGGCGGCTCGGCCTGCTCAAGGCCGAGCCGATGGTCGCGCACCGGGTGAGTGTCGCGTGGGTGTTACTGCCCAGCCTGGAGGTCGTGCAGGCGGATCAGATCTACACCGCGCTGGGCGACGGGCGGGTGCGCTTCGCCACCGAGACCTTCAGCGCCGACCTGGTGGTGGACGACGACGGCTTCGTCGTTGACTATCCCGGGCTGGCCCGGCGGGCACCCTAAACCTTGTCGCGGATCCAGGCCATGCAGGTCTTGTCGACCGTCGCGAACGGCGTGCCGAACGCCTCCCGGGACGCCGGGTCGAGGTCGCGGTTTTCCCGCAGGTAGAGCCGGACAAAGGTGAAGAGCGCGCCCTGGCCGTACTTGCGGGCCAGGCAATCGGCGGTGAAGTGGCCGAGGCCGTAGAAGGCGTCGCTCGCGTCCGGGCTGGCGTTGCCGGCCGGGGCACGCGCGGCGATCGACTTCGGGCGCTTGCCGCTGTCGAGCAGGGTGCGAACCGCCGAGCGCCGCCAGCTGTCCGTGGCCGACTTCGGATACCAGCCGATGTATTCGGCGATGCCCTCCTCCAGCCACATGTCGCCGCTGCCACCGCTGGTCCGGTAGGCGCCACCCAGGGTCACGACGTGGCCCAGCTCGTGCTGCATCGTGGTGGCGAGCACGTCACTGTCGGTGCGCACCGCGGAGATGTTGAGCACCACGTCGCTGCCCGAGTCGCTGAGCGGCATCGCGTAACCGATCACCCACTTGTCGGTGATGCCGCCGTACCAGGACTTCCACTGCTTCGCGCCGGCCACGTACACGCGGTACTTACGCTGCGGGTTGCCGACCAGGCCGGCGAAGCGGTCGTTGACGATCGCGGCCTTCTCGGCGGCGACGAGCACCTGCTTGAAGTATTTCCGCTCGCCGCGGTCGCCGACCACCGTGACCCGCTCGCCCGACAGGAAGACCAGGTCGCCGGCCTCCCACGGGGTGGGCTGCTGGCGCTGCCGGCTCTTCGGCGCGGTGAGCTTGGAGATCACGTACCGGCTGCCGACCTTCTTGAGGGTCAGGGTCTGGCTGATGGTCGGCGGGCCGTTCGACTGGTTGTACTTCTCCTCCGGGCACTTGTCGGTGCTGAAGCAGTAAGCGATCTCGGCGGTCACGTCGATCGTGCCGCGCTTGACGTTCAGGGGGTCGACGGAGGTGTCGTAGACGAAGTGGCTGACGCCGAGGCCGCGCAGCGACCGGAACATCGAGCGGTATCGCGCGCGAAGCTTGGCCTGGCCCGGGTCGACCGCGGCCAGCCAGCCCTTCTCGTTGTTGTCCAGCAGGGCCGTCGCCTGGGCCTTCAGCGCCGCGTTGGCGGCCTCGGCCGGGGTCAGCGGGGTCGGCGCGGCGGTGGGCTCCGGCCCGGCCGCGGCAGCCCGCTCGTTGAACGACAGCGGCGAGCGGTTGACGTAGGCGAACCCGGCACCGACGGCGAGGGCCGCGACCAGGGTCAGCACGGCACCGATCAGCAGGCCGCGGCCGCGCCGGCGCGGCATCGGCGGGAGCGGCAGCGGGGCCGTGCCGGGCACCAGGCTGAGCGGCGGCAGGTCGCCGACCTCGACGGGCGCCGGGGCCAGCGGATGGGTCGACGGAAAGAGCTCGCTGGGCAGCGGCGCCCGCTGGCCGGGAACGAACGAGCCGGGCGGCGTGACCCAAGGACCGGGCGGCGTGCCCCAGGCGCCGGGCGGAGCACCCCAGGCCGGTGTGCCGGGCGGCATGGCCCGCTGGGACGGGATCGGTGGGGCGGTCGCCGCGGCCGGAAGATCCGGTGCAGCGGGGACTTCCTCAGCGTCTTGCACTACGCTCCTCGAACCCGACACCCGTGATAGGACCCAGATCTTCCCAGCTCCACCGCCGTGGCGCTGCCCCCATATCAGGCAGGCTGCCAGACGCCGGTGGCCAGGAACGTGTCAATCGCCGCCAGGTGTGGCTCGAGAATGAGGCCCTGGCCCGCGATCCACGTGTCTGAATAGTACGTGTCCGCGTACCGCTCGCCGCCGTCGCAGATCAGGGTGACCACCGAGCCCTGGCGCCCGGCCGCCAGCATCTCCGCGATCAGGGCGAACGCGCCGCACAGGTTCGTACCGGTGGAGCCGCCGACGTGGCGCCCGAGGACCGCCGTGCCGGCCCGCATCGCCGCCAGCGACGCCGCGTCCGGCACCCGCATCATCCGGTCGACCACGGCGGGCTGGAAGGAGGCCTCGACGCGGGACCGGCCGATGCCCTCGATCCGCGAGCCGCGACCGGTGGTGACCGTCCAGTCGCCGGCGAGGTAGGCGGGCCAGAACGCCGACCCTTCCGGGTCGACCACGCACAGCTTGGTGTCCAGCCGCCGGTAGCGGGCATACCGGCCGATGGTCGCGCTGGTGCCGCCGGTCCCGGCGCCGACCACGATCCACGCCGGTACGGGATGCCGCTCCAGGCTGAGCTGCAGGTAGATGGACTCGGCGATGTTGTTGTTGCCCCGCCAGTCGGTGGCCCGCTCGGCGTGGGTGAACTGGTCCATGAAGTGACCGCCGAGATCGGCGGCGAGGGTGCGGGCCGCCGCCACCACGGCCGTCGGGTCGGCGACGAGGTGGCACTTGCCGCCCTGGAACTCGATCAGCGAGATCTTCTCGGGCGATGTGCTCGCCGGCATCACCGCGATGAACTCGAGGCCGAGCATCCGGGCGAAGTACGCCTCGCTGACCGCCGTCGAGCCGGAGGACGCCTCGACAACCGGGGTGTGCGGGCCGATCCAGCCGTTGCAGAGGGCGTACAGGAAAAGAGAGCGGGCCAGCCGGTGCTTGAGCGAACCGGTGGGGTGCGACGACTCGTCCTTGAGGTAAAGGTCGACGCCCCAGGACCGGGGCAGCGGGAACGGCAGCAGGTGGGTGTCGGCCGAGCGGTTCGCGTCGGCCTCCACGAGCGCGATCGCGTCGCGGGCCCACTCGCGCGCGGCGTCGTCACAGCGGTTGTGCTGTTCCATGGCTCAACCTACCGCCGGGTCGAGGCCGGGTTGGGGCCGGTTCTCCCATTTCGTGGAGAGCGCGATCGCCGTCCGGGTCGACGCCACCCCCCGGGTCCGGTTGATCCGGACGATCAGCTGCTCCAGCTCGGCGATCGTGCCGACCCGGACGGTGAGCTGGTACGACTCCACGCCCGCCATGAAGTAGCAGGATTCGATCTCGGGCATCACCCGCAGCGCGGACAGCACGTCGTCGGTGTCCGCGCCGGAGTCCTCGACGATGCCGATCAGGGCGGTGACGCCCAGCCCGATCGCCTCGTGCTCGACCTCGGCCCGGTATGCCCGGATCGTGCCGGCGGCTTCCAGCTTGCCCACCCGCTCGTGCACTGCGGGCGCCGAGAGTCCCACCTGCCGGGCGAGTTCCGCGTAGGAGGAGCGGGCGTTCTCCCGCAAGAGGTCGATCAGGCGCAGGTCGATGGCGTCCATGGCTTCAGAGGTTAGTGCGACACTTCCTGGTACCTCACGCCCGGTAGCGGGCGTCGAGCGCCGGACCGAGCAAGGATAATGGTCAACGTCGCAATCGGGGCTTTTTCCGCATTTCAGCGACTTGCTGTTTTTGGCGATGCTCTAATGGCACTACGTCCCGATCGAGCACGCCGACACTCACTGTGACCAACGGCGCTCCAACACGACGCGAGGAGAGGGCCGTGGACACAGGAGATCGACTGCTGACGCCCGGGGAGGTGGCCGCGCTGTTCCGGGTGGATCCGAAGACGGTCACGCGCTGGGCAGCCGCCGGACGTATCGGCAGCATCCGCACTCCGGGTGGCCACCGCCGGTTCCGCGAGTCGGAGGTGCGCGCGCTGCTCGAAGGCGACGGTGTGGTGGAGGAGATGCGCGAAGACGACGCCGCCAACCGCCCGCGAAACGGCGGGCCGACCAATCCGGGGCAGAGCTACGGTCCGCCCAACGGATTGCGCTGACGCGAGCCCAATTCGCCCGCCCAGCGGGTGAAGAGCTCATGCGGCACGCCGAGGGCGTCCAGCACCTTGCCCGCCACGAAGTCCACCAGCTGCCCCGCGGTCGCCTGCGCCCCGGAACCGTAGAAGCCGGGGCTCGCGGGCAGGACCACCGCCCCGGCGTCGTGCAGAGCGATCAGGTGCTCCAGGTGGCTGCGGGTCACCGGGGTCTCCCGGGGCACGATCACCGTCCGGCGGCGCTCCTTGAGGTTTACCTCGGCGGCCCGCTGGAGCAGGTCCTTGGACAGCCCGATCGCGATGCCCGCGCAGGCCGCCGTGCTGGCGGGCACGACCGCCATGCCCCGGGCCGGGTACGAACCGCTGCTCGGCCCCGCCGCCAGGTCGCTGGCGGGCCAGTAGGCCAGGTCGCCGAGGTCGCGGCCGAGCCAGGCCGCCACGTCGTCCTTCCAGTGCGCGTCCCGGACGGTGGCACCGGTCTCGTCCAGCAGCGTGAGCCGGGCGGCCTTGGAGACCACCAGGTCCACGGACTCGCCGGCGTCCAGCAGCGCTGACAGCACGGCCCTGGCGTAGGGCGTGCCAGACGCTCCCGAAACGCCGACGATCCAGGGGATTCGCATCCGTCAAGGATGCGCCCTAGCCGACCGCCCCGGTCAGCGGGTCGGGTCCTGCGCGGTTACAGCAGGATCAGGTCGAGGAGCGCGAAGACGAACAGGGCTATGCCCACGAAGCCGTTCGCGGTGAAGAACGCCCGGTTGACCTTCGACAGGTCGTTCTCGGTGACCACGATGTGCTGGTAGGCGAACGCGACCGCGGTCAGCGCCAGGCCGATCCACCAGAGCCAACCCAGGCCGACGACCTGACCGAACCAGACGAACAGCGCGAAGGTCAGCACGTGCGTGGCGGTGGAGATGTGCAGCGCCGCGCGCACCCCGAAGCGGGCCGGCGTCGAGTGCACCCCGATCCGCCGGTCGACCTCCACGTCCTGGCAGGCGTAGATGATGTCGAAGCCGCCGATCCAGAGCCCGACCGCGACCCCCAGCAACCAGGCCGGCCCCGAGCCGTCGAACGTGCCGGTGATCGCCAGCCAGGCGCCGACCGGCGCGACGGCCTGGGCCAGCGCCAGCACGTAGTGCGGGAAGTTCGTGAAGCGCTTCGCGTACGGGTAGATCACCAGCGGGACCACCGCGAGCGGCGAGAGCACCAGGCAGAGCGGATTGAGCAGGCCGGCGGCGAGGAAGAGCACGGCCAGGGACACGGCCGCGCCGGTCCAGGCCGTGCGGACGCTCACGGCACCGGTGACCAGCTCCCGGTTCTGGGTACGGGGATTCTGCGCGTCGATCTTGCGGTCCAGGATGCGGTTGGCCGCCATGGCGAACGTCCGCCCGGCCACCATCGCCACCGTGACCAGCAGCAGGTCGACCCAGTGCACGCCGGTGCCGGCGCGGTCCATGGCGACCAGCGCGGACAGGTAGGCGAACGGCAGGGCGAAGATCGAGTGCTCGATCGCCACCAGCTTCAGGAACGACTTGACCTTGCCGGGCTGCTCCGGCGCTGCGGCAACCGCCGTCATAGTCCGTATTCTCCCCACCGCTTGTCGACCAGCGAGACCACCTCGTCCGCCATGGTCATCTCTTCCGGCCAGCCGCGGGTGTAGCCCTCCGTCGGCAGCTTACGGGTCGCGTCGAGGCCCGCCTTGCCGCCCCAGAACTGCTGGTAGGAGGCGTGGTCGAGGTGGTCGACCGGGCCCTGGGTGAGCACCAGGTCGTGGTCGTAGTCGACGTTGCCGAACGCCCGGAACGCCACCTCGTGGTAGTCGTGCACGTCGCAGTCCTCGTCGACGATCACGATGAGCTTGGAGAGCGACATCAGGTGCGCGCCCCAGATGGCACTCATGATCTTCTGCGCGTGCTTCGGGTAGCGCTTGCGGATCGAGACGATCACGCAGTTGTGGAAGACCCCGGCGGCCGGCATGTCGTAGTCGACGATGTCCGGGATCAGCATCTTGAGCAGCGGCAGGAAGATCCGCTCGGTGGCCTTGCCCAGGCCGTGGTCCTCCTGCGGCGGCTTCGACGTGACGATCGAGTGGTAGACCGGCTGCTTGCGCATGGTCATGCACTCGATGTGCAGCACCGGGAAGGGCTCGACCGGGGTGTAGAAGCCGGTGTGGTCGCCGAACGGCCCCTCGGGCGCCCGCTCCCCCGGCTCCAGATAGCCCTCCAGCACGATCTGCGCCTGCGCGGGCACCTGCAGCGGCACCGTCAGGCAGTCGACCATCTCCACCCGCTCGCCGCGCAGGAAGCCGGCGAACAGGTATTCGTCGATGTCGCTGGGCAGCGGGGCGCTCGCCGCGTAGCTGACCACCGGGTCGCAGCCGATCGCGACGGCGACGGGCAGCCGCTCGTTTCTTCTTTCCGCCACGGCGTGATGCGCGGTGCTGTCCTTGTGGATCTGCCAGTGCATGCCGAGGGTGTTCTTGGAGTGCTGCTGCAGCCGGTAGAGGCCGAGGTTGCGCTTGCCGGACTCCGGGTGCTTGGTGTGGGTCAGCCCGTAGTTGTGGAAGACGCCGCCGTCGCCGGGCCAGACCTGCAGGCCGGGCAGCCTGTCCAGGTCGACCTCGTCGCCACGGAGGACGACCTCCTGGCAGGGTGCGCTCTTGACCTTCTTCGGCGGGACCGACTTGAGCTGCAGCACCTTGCCGATGCCGTCACGGATGCCGGACCAGCCGACCGGCAGCTCCGGCTGGATCAGCGAGCCGATCCGGTTGCCGACGTCGTCGAGGGAATCCACCCCGAGCGCCATCGCCATCCGCTTCTCCGTGCCGAAGAGGTTGACGACGATCGGCATCTCGCCGCGGGTCGGACGCTCGAAGAGCAGGGCCGGGCCGCCGGCCCGGACGGTCCGGGTGACGATCTCGCTGATCTCCAGCGTCGGATCGACCGGTACGCGGACCCGGCGCAGCTCGCCGGCCGCTTCCAGGGCCGAGATGAAGCTCTGCAGATCGTGGTACGGGAAGCCCTTCGCAGCCATGTTCCCAGTCTCGCACCACGGTGTGACACGTGATCAGGGGGCGGGAACCGTCACCGGGGATCTCGAACCGCGTTGAGCTACGGATGTGTTTCCGCGCTGGTCAGGGGCGAGGTGGGCGGCTTGAAGTTCTGGTCCGTGGCGCGATGGTGCGCCCTGGGTGGCCTGGTCACGGCCCTGGCCGCGGCCGCTCCGGCGGCCTCACACCACCGGGTACGGCTACCCGCGTGCCCGGCCGGTGAGGCGTCTGTCACACCGCCCACCGAGCCGGCCGGCCGGTACGCCCGCAACGCCTGCCGCACGGCGGGGCCGGTCCTGGAGTCGGGCGTGCGGCTGGACCGGATGCGCGAGCTCGCCACCCCGAGCGGCTACCACCACCTGGGCGCGGGCACCGGCGGCGAGTGGGGCGGCGTCTCGGGCCGCATCGCGGTCGTGGACGGCGCGGTCCGGCGCAACACGTACGACTTCGTGGCGGGCCGCTTCATGGTCAAGCGCGACATGGGTGGCGGCTCGATCGCCTGGCTGGAGGCGGGCTGGGCGGAGACCGGCTGGGCCGGCGCCGGCCGCCAGCACATCTACACGTTCAACACGAACACCAAGACCTGGCAGTTCTACGACCAGTACGAGCTCAGGCCGGGCGACAAGCTCTGGCTGGACCTGCACACGGACGCGGACAACGTCTGGCAGGCCTGGCTCTGGTGGGGCAACCGGTGGAACCTGCTGACGGCGCAGCAGCTGCCGGTCGGCTCCCGCGCGTACGTCGAGCAGTACGTCGAGGTCCACGTCGATTCGAGCCGCCCGGCCCGGGTGGTGGTGCCCCCGGTGACCGTGGACAACGTCCAGCTCCGCCCCCCGGACGGCGGCACCGCCCGCTACTGGCGTGACGACGTCGACACGCAGATCGGCGACCTGGCCAAGCAGCAGGCGGGCGGCTTCTGCCTGAACTGGGTGATCCGCTACGACACCTGGACGGCCGGCGACTGCTCGGGCGGCGAACAGCCAGCCGGCGGCTGAACGGTCACATTCCGCCGGCGTTGGCGTACGAGTGCAGCCCCTCGAAGAACAGGTTCACGCCGAACAGGTTCATCAGCATGGTCACGAACCCGATCAGGGCGATCCAGGTCGCCGTGCTGCGCTTGACGCTCGGGGTGGCCCGGGCGTGCAGGTACGCCGCGTAGACGACCCAGGAGATGAACGCCCAGACCTCCTTGGGGTCCCAGCCCCAGTAGCGCCCCCACGACGCCTCGGCCCACAGCGGACCCGCGATCAGCGCGCCGAAGGTGAAGAGCGGGAACGCGAACGCGTGCAGCCGGAAGGTCAGCCGTTCCAGCGCCTCCGCGGGCGGCACCTTCGCGCCCAGGGTGTACGGGAAGCTTCGCTTGCCCCGGTCGTAGCCGGCGCGGACCAGGAACATCGCCGCCGGCACCGCTCCGATCAGGAGGATGCCGGAGGCCAGGATGATCGTCGAGACGTGGATGATGTACCAGTAGGAGTTCAGCGCCGGGACCAGCGGGCTGACCGGCGTGTAGGCGATCAGCCCGGCCGCGCCGAGCAGCACGACCAGCGCCAGCGTGGTGAAGAGGCCCAGGTGGCGCACGGCCGGCTTGCGGGTCAGCACGCCCAGCCAGACCGCCGAGCCGACCAGCGTCACCGCGAGGATGAACTCGTACATGTTGCCCCACGGCATGCGCCCGGCGGCGAGGCCGCGGGTGACCACGGTGCCCAGGTGCAGCGCGAAGGCGAGCCAGGTGAGCCCGACACCGATCAGGCCGAGCAGGACGCCCCGGTCACGGGGCGGCGCGGTCTCATCATCGGGCGGCACGACCTCCGCCGGCGCGCCGGCGCCGACGAGCTGACGGGCCGGGCGGGTCGCCGCTCGGCCGATGTGGCTGCGGTTGCCGAATGCGTACTCGGCGGCGTAGCAGACCATCGCCGCCAGGTATGCCAGCACGGTGAAGGCCATCAACTGGTCTGACAACTCCGCCATCACGGCGTCCTCTCATCCTGCGCTCCGGCGCCCCGCGCCGCGGCCACGACCTGCTCGAACTCCTCTTGGAAGCCCGGGTAGTCGGTGCGCGGCAGGCCACCGGCCTCCATCAAACTACCGCCGGCGCCCGGCTCGGACCCGGCAGGGGGCGTGACCCGGAACCACACCCGGCGGCGATGACCGGACAGCGACAGCATCAGCCCGAGCAGGCCCAGCACCGCCCCGCCCAGCACCAGGGGTTGGGTGGGGTCGTAGCGCACCGCGAGGGTGGCGAACTGCCGGGTGCCGAGGAACTCCAGCTTGGTGCCGTCGTCCAGGGTCCACGACTGGCCGACCGTCAGCCGCTGCGGCCGTTCGCCGCTGACCTGCTTGAGCTGGCCGTTGGCCAGCTGGCCGCGGTCCAGCGCGTAGACCGAGCCGGGCAGGCCGGCGTCGACGCCGAGGTTTCCCCGGTACGCGGTCAGGAACAGCGCCGGATCGCGTTCGGCCGGGTAGACCGAGGTCGCGCCGCCCTTCGGGTCCACCGTGGGCAGGAAGACACCCTCGAAGGCGACCTGCAGGTCCTCGTCGCGCTGGTTCGTCTTCGGGTCGATGTTGACGTCCGGGAACTGCGCGACGCCCTCGCTGGTGAGCATCTGGTCGCGGGGCAGGAACGGCACGATCTTGGTCTGCTGCTGGCCGAAGCGGTCGGTGTAGCGCAGGATCGGCGCGTAGCCGTGGCCGAGCAGGTGCACGTTGGCCTGCGGCAGGCGCAGCGGGTGGTTGACCGTGAACTCGACCGGCCGCCAGGGACCGTCGTGCGCGGTCTGCACGTCGGCGTCCGCGCCGAACGACTTCGGCTGGCCGCTGCTCTGGTAGCTCGCCTGGAAGTCGGTCAGCCGCAGGCAGAAGAACGGCAGGTCGGCCGCGCCGAGGCGGGGGCCGAGCGAGGACTCGTCGTACTGGGTGAGTGAGTTGCAGAAGCCCACGTCCGTGCCCTGCACCAGCAGGCGGTTGCCGTGCCAGCCGTACCAGTGCCCGAAGCCCACCCCGATCAGCACCGCGAGCAGCGCGAAGTGGAACAGCAGGTTGCCGGTCTCCTTGAGCAGGCCCTTCTCGGCCGAGACCGTCCAGGTGCCGTCGGGGCTCTCGCGCACGACGGTGCGGAAGCGGCGGCGGCGCAGGCTCGCCGCGACGGTCGCGGCCGCGGCGGCCGGATCGTCGGGTCGCGGCTCTGCCGCCGCATGCTGCGGCAGCCGCTCCAGGCGGCGAGGAGCATCCGGGGGTACGGTGCGCAGCGCGCGGAAGTGATCCAGCAGGCGCGGCACCACGCAGCCCACCAGCGAGGTGAACAGCAGCAGGTAGATCGACGCGAACCAGGGCGAGGCGTAGACGTCGAAGCCGCCCAGCCGGTCCAGGAACGGCGCCAGGTCCGGGTGGTCGCGGAAGTAGCCGGCGACGTTCTCCACGTTGACCGCGCGCTGCGGCAGCACCGAGCCCGGGATCGCGGCCACCGCGAGCAGGAAGAGCAGGACCAGGGCCGTACGCATGCTGGTGAGCTGCCGCCAGGAGTTGCGCAGCAGCGCCCAGACCCGGTTGGGCCGGCGCGGCGGCGGCTCGGCCGCGGGCACCGGGTGCTCCTCGACGACGGTCACAGCAGCGTCCCGGCGTCGAAGTTGAAGGTGGTCACCAGCCAGATCAGGAAGGTGTTCCAGCCGCCGGTGACCAGCGCGAGCCCGACTGCGATGAGCAGCACGCCGCCGATCCGGGTCACCCACCGGCTGTTGCGGCGGACGGCCTTGAAGACACCGAGCAGCCGCCGGAAGAAGAGCCCGAACAGCACGAACGGCACGCCCAGCCCGAGGCTGTATGCCAGTGCCAGCACCACCGCCCGGTCGGTCTGCCCGCTGGTGGTGGCCAGGCCGAGCACCGCGCCCAGGGTGGGGCCGGTGCACGGCAGCCAGGACAGGCCGAACAGCGCCCCGAAGATCGGTGCGCCGGCCAGCCCCGCGTTGGGCAGCCAGGTGATCCGGGCCTGGCCCTGCAGGCCCGGGACCACGCCGAGGAACAGCAGGCCGAGCACGATGATCAGCACGCCGAGCACGATGTTGAGGGTGCGCTCGTGGGTCTTCAGCGCCAGCCCGATGTTGGCGACCAGGGTGGCCAGCAGCATGAAGACGACGGAGAAGCCGATGACGAACAGCACCGTGCCGGCGAGCACCCGGCCCCGCCCGGCGGTCTTCGCCTCCGGCGGTCTGGTCTGCACCGCCACGGACCCGCCCGCGGGCTCCGCTTTCGGCGGGACGCCCAGCGCGGCGTCGAGGTCCGCGCCGGCCAGCCCGGTCACGTACGACAGGTAGCCGGGCATGAGCGGCAGCACGCAGGGCGACAGGAAGCTGACCAGCCCGGCGATCGCGGCCGCCCCGATGGCCAGCAGCAACGGGCCACTGCTGGCGGCGTCGGCGAACGTTTCACCCATCAGCCCGGGACCTCCGTGGCTATCCGCTCGACGAGCGGCTGCAGCACACCGATCGTGACCGGTTCGCGGATGCCGACCGCGATCCGGCCCTGCCGGTCCAGGATCAGCGTCGCCGGCGTGGCGACCTGGGTCACGTCGAATTCGAGCGCGACGCTGCCGTTCTGGTCGTAGACGCTCGGGTAGGTCACCCCGAAGCCGCGCTCGAACGCCTTGGCCGAGTCCCGGTCGTCGCGCGAGTTGACCCCGATGAAGGTCACGTCCTTGGCCTTGGTCGCCTGGTACGTCTGCTCCAGGTCGTCGGCCTCGGCCCGGCACGGGTTGCACCACGAGCCCCAGAAGTTGACCACGACCACCTTGCCGCGATCCTTCGCGACGTCGTAGCTGCCGCCGTCGAGCAGCTCACCGGTGACCGCACGGGCCTCCGGGCGCTGGTCGGGGGCGCACTCGATGACGCCGTCGGCGTTCGTCGAGCACTTCTTTTCCCAGCTCTCGCTGCCGCAGCCGGCCAGCGCACCGGCGGTGAACGCGGCGGCGAGGACAACTGCGGTGAGCCGGCGCACGGTCAGGCCCCCTTGGCCGTCCGGGCGCTGGGCGACATGGCCACCAGCGCGGCGGCCGGCTCGGAGTACTCGACTCCGACGATCTTGGCGTCCTCGAACACGAACGAGGTCAGGCTGGCCAGGCCGCACTGCCGGCGACGCGGGTCGTGCCAGAGGCGCTTCTTCTCCACGTACCGGCGCAGGGTCCAGATCGGGAGCTGATGGGAGACGCAGACCGCCTCGTGACCCTCGGCGGCGACCCGGGCGGCCTGGACCGCGGCGAACATCCGCTGGGCGATCACCAGGTATGCCTCGCCCCAGGACGGGGTGATCGGGTCCCGCAACACCCACCAGTTTCGCGGGTTGGTGAACGCGCCGTCGCCGACGGACACCTTCTTGCCCTCGAAGAAGTTGGCGCTCTCGATGAGCCGGGTGTCGGTGGCCGTCTCCAGCTTGAAGTGGGCCGCGAACGGCTCGGCCGTCTCCTGGGCGCGCTCCAGCGGGCTCGCCACCACGTGCGTGACGTCACGGTCGGCGAGCGCCTCGGTGGCCGCCTTCGCCATCTGCCGGCCCAGCTCCGAGAGGTGGAAGTCGGGCAGGCGACCGTACAGGATCTTGCCCGGGTTGTAGACCTCGCCGTGCCGCAGCACGTGCACCGTGGTCCTGGTCGGCTCGCTCAAGATGTTGCTCCCCCTGTTGCCGCGGCCGCGCGCGCTGCCGCCGGCAGCGCCGCGCCGATCTGCTCCAACGCGGCGTCGTCCAGCGCCGTCGACACGAACCACGACTCGAACGCGCTCGGCGGCAGGTAGACACCGCGGGAGAGCATCGCGTGGAAGAACGCCTTGAACGCGTCCGTGTCCTGCGTCTTCGCCGAGTCGTAGTCGACGACCTCGGCGTCCGTGAAGAAGATGGAGAACATGTTGCCGGCGAAGGAAAGCCGGTGCGGGACGCCCGCGGTGTTCAGCGCGTCCGAGGTGAGCGCGCCCACGGTGGCGGACAGCTCGTCCAGCCGCTTGTAGACGGCGTCGTCGGCCAGCCGCAGGCTGGTCAGCCCCGCCGCGCAGGCCAGCGGGTTGCCGGAGAGCGTGCCGGCCTGGTAGACCGGGCCGGCCGGGGCCAGCCGGGACATGATCTCGGTACGGCCGCCGAAGGCCGCGGCGGGCAGGCCACCACCCATGACCTTGCCGTACGTGAAGAGGTCGGCGTCGACGGGCTCGAGGCCGGCCCAGCCGCCCGGGGCGACCCGGAAGCCGGTCATCACCTCGTCGACGACCAGCAGCGCACCGTTGGCATGAGCAAGCTCGGCCAGCCGCCGGTTGAAGCCCTCGCGCGGCGGGATCACGCCCATGTTGCCGGCCGCGGCCTCGGTGATGATCGCGGCGATGTCGTCGTTGGCGGCGAACGCCGCCTCGACCGCGGCGATGTCGTTGTAGGGCAGCACGATGGTCTCGCTGGCCGCCGCGCCGGTCACGCCGGGTGAGTCCGGCAGCCCCAGCGTGGCGACGCCGGAGCCGGCCGCGGCCAGCAGAGCATCGACGTGGCCGTGGTAGCAGCCGGCGAACTTCACGATCTTGCTGCGCCCGGTGAAGCCGCGGGCCAGCCGGATCGCGCTCATCGTCGCCTCGGTGCCCGAGCTGACCAGCCGGACCTGCTCGACGGGGGTCCGCCGGACGATCTCCTCGGCCAGCTCCACCTCGCCCTCGGTCGGCGTGCCGAAGCTGGTGCCGAGCGCGGCGGCGGACTGCACGGCGGCCACGATCGCCGGGTGGGCGTGCCCGTGGATCAACGGGCCCCACGAGCAGACCAGGTCCACGTAGCGGCGCCCGTCGGCGTCGACCAGCCACGGACCCTCACCCCGCACCATGAACCGGGGCGTACCGCCCACGGCCTGGAACGCACGCACGGGTGAATTGACCCCGCCGGGCACGATGCCCTTGGCGCGGTCGAACAGGGCCTGGGAGACCGGGGCCTCGTCCGGGTACGGACTGCCCGCGGCGCGGTATGAGGTGGTCACAGCGAATCCCATTCTGTCAGCGCCCGGCGGCAGCCGCCTTAGCAGCCCCGCAGGCGGGTTGTACAGGTCACGATCAGCAGGTCCGGCACAGGCGGATGAACCGTGCCCAACAGGTTGGATTCCCTCGTCCGCGATAGGCTGACCAGGTGGAGCGACCGGAGCTGTCCATCGCGCTTGAGCGAGCCCCCGACGAGGTTGTCTTCCACCTCGCCGGTGAGATCGACGTGCTCACGGTCACCAAATTGTCGGCCATGGTGAACGAGACTCTGCTGGAACCACCCTCCCGAATCGTGCTCGACATGTCCGGCGTGACCTTCTGCGACTCGCAGGGTCTGGGCACCCTGGTGGTGCTCAGCCGCAAGGCCCAGCATGCCCGCACGGTGCTGGCGCTCGCCAACGTCGGCGACTTCCTGCTCCGCGTCCTGGACATCACCGGCCTCCGCAGCGCCCTGATGATTTCCAGCTCAACCTGATAAGTTCCTGTCGAGCCCCGGATGGGCCGACACGGAGGGAAGCTGTTCGGCCATCCTCCGTGGGCTCGTCCGCCGTGGGTGGCTGCTCTCCGTGATCAGGATCGAGCAGTAGGGAAGACCTTGAGCGCAACGTTCAATCACACCATCATCGCTTCGAAGGACCGCGCCGCCTCGGCCGCCTTCTACCGCGACCTCCTCGAGGCGGCGGACGCCCCGTCCTGGGGCTTCTTCACCAACCTGCGGCTGGACGGCGGCGTGCTGCTGCAGTTCGCCGAGCCGCCGGTCGAGATCCAGATGCAGCACTACGCCTTCCTGGTCGACGACGACCTGTTCGACCGGGCGTACGCGCTGCTGTGCGAGCGGGGCATCGAGCACTGGGCGGACCCGCAGATGAAGCGCCCGGGCGAGACGAACACCGAGCACGGCGGCCGGGGCGTGTACTTCAAGGACCCGGCCGGCCACGCCCTGGAACTGATCACCAGGCCATACCTGTGACCGCTGTACGCCTCTCGGCGTAGCCACAGTGTCGCTCCCGGGATGATGACGCCGTCCCGGGGCGGCGCCAGGCTGGCGGGTAGCTATTCACCGGGAACGAGAGTGTGACTCGCGGTTGGCTTCCCGTGCTGGTGGTAGCGCATGGTGATGACCCAGCCGGTGTTCACGGGCTGGTGATGAGGTGACTTGGTGGGGAGCGGCCTGCTCAGCCGGGGCCGGGTCGGGTGGTAGCCACGGTCCGGTGGTGAACAGTTCGACCAGGACGTCGAGGTGATCGAGGCCGTGTTTCGCGGCGGTCGACAGATACGACCAGATGATCGCGAAGTCGGCCAGGCCGTCCAATGTGCGCCAGCAGCCGCCGGAGCGTTGTTTGACCTTGACCGGTCTGACCTCGCGCTCGGCCGCGTTGTTGGTGAGCGGGATCGACAGGTCGTGCAGGAACGCGAGGATCATGTCGCGGTGGGTGTCGAACCGGTTGGCCAGGCTCCATCCGCGTTCCTGCAACGGCGTCTTCGCCGGACGGCTGTCGTCGCGCATCACCGCGATCGCCCCGGCGTAGGGGGAGCGCAGCAGCGCCAGCCGGTCGGCGGGCAGCGGCGTTCGTCCACGTAGTACTGGATCACCCGCGGCGGCGGTGGAGGCGACGCCTCGAACACCTGCCGCCGGAAGATTCGCAACAACTCCGCGTCGGTCAGACAGGCGCCACACCCGCTGCACGCACCCGGCTCGACCGAAATCTTCTCGTCTGGGTTGTCGACCTGACGGCGGCTGTCGCCCGGTGTGCCGCGCTGTTTACCCGCGGCCGGGCCGGACCCTCACCGCCGGACATGCCGGACGCCTTCGGCGGCGGCCGCTTGAACGGACTGTCCGACGACGGCGGACGCGACGAGCTCGACGAATCCGCCCAAAGGACACCGCCGTCACGCCACGGCTTGGAAGTTCACCCGCCCCCGGTGAATAGCTACGCCCAGCGGTAGCGAGTTCTGCAGGGTGTCATTACCCCGCCGACAAGGATCGGTGACATAGCAAAAACCGCCCTCGTACTCCTTCGCTTCGAGCACGGATACAAATCTTGTTGAGATAACCTCATTGTTGCGGGTCGGCCAGGTCCATCACCGAGTCGATGGAAATGATGCCACCCAGCTATGGCGCCGCCCTCCCGCGCTGCAATCTAGGCGTCACTGAAATAACTTAGACGTCACTGACGTGTTTCGGTAGGCCACCAAGGCCGCAACATCTCATTGAATTCCGCGTCCGCAACATTTCCTGGACCAACTGCGTTCCATGCTTGAGCATCGAGCAGAACCTTGAGAGGAATGTCCGGCAGTGCCTGCTTGAGATAGAAGATCACGGTGTCCTGCCTCAAGCCCTCAGGGAGTAGCGAGCCGTTGCAGACCAGGGCGAACGGGCCGCACTCGATGAAGCCCTTGTCGCCGGCCCAGGTGGTGGGTTTGGTGCCGCGGTCCTCACCGAACGGTACGGTTCGCCGTACGCAGGAGTTCCTTCGGAGGGGGCGAAGTGCAGGGTTACCGCTGCGGAGCGGCCCCCGCGGCGTGCCCCCTGGTGCGCAGGGATCACAGTTCCGGCATCGCCGACGACAGTTCCATCATCGCCGCGGCCGTGCCGGCATCCACCTGTTCATTTATGCCATTTTCCATCCTACCGAGCAATACCAACGAGGTAAGGATGAAGCCTCGCAGATCATGGTCCTGAAATCGTCGGTGACTGCGTCTGAATGCTCGTCTCCGAACCGGACATGCGGCTCTTCCCACGAGAAACTGCTCATGATCGTTAAGGATGTGCGCGACTTGCGCGAGCCAAGCGTAGACGTCGAGTGCAGCGCAGGAACACAGGCTGAAAGATCCTCAGGACCGGCTACGGCGGCGCGCAGCAGCATCCAGCGATCGATGATCATACCAGCATATGATCATAAACCCGACTCCGCGCCCGCGACTTCGCCGGCCGTCGGCGCGTTCCCGCACGACATCGGATTGTTTACGCCGCACCCAGATGCCAGCAACCAACGCCTTCAGGAGAGCTTGGAGGCCTGGATCTCGTCGCGCAAGCGTGCGAGGTGCTCTTCACCGCTGAGCAGCACGACCTTGAAGGGCACGACATCTGGACGCAGACTCAACATTGGGGTTGCCCATTCGCGTGCCGCCCGCTGGAGGATCGAGAAGAACACCTTCCGACCCTCTTCGTCGTCGGCGAGAATCTTTTCGGCATGATCTATCAGGACGAGATATCGGCTTGCCGGACACCATGAAAGATCCCGTAGGCAATCAGACAGTGCGTCCCAGTTCCAGCCGAAATACTCTGGAAAGGAAAACGCTCCGTAGAATGCCAGGTAAACATTATCGTCATTTTCGAGATCAATCCCGCTCAGACGGGCGACGACAATGCTCCCAGTCTGAGGAAAAGCAGCCAAGAGTGGCACTTGGAAGCCGTTGCCCGTCACGACCACAAACGGATCTTCAACATCCCAGAAATCAACGTCATTCATGATCCTGGTTTCACCACAATCCAGGTTTGGTAGTGCGTTGGCGTATAGTACATGGAACCGTCCGTGCCCGTCACGATGCGCTCTCCGCCCGGCGCGGGGTTGTTTCCCGACTGCACCGTGCCGTACTCATTGTAGCGAACCTTGCTACCCGAACGGTCGACTGTAGGCAAAATATGGCCACCACTTCTGCCATCGTTCGCGAATTCCTTCGGCATACTCGGGCCCGAGTAGTTCTCCCCCGCATGCTGCAATTGGAGGCCGTTGTCCTCCATTTCCTTGATAACTACCTTCGACTCGTCAGGAACCGATCTGGGAATCCAGCCATTGACGCCGGAAGTGTTTCCCAGCGTTGCGCCTGGGGTCGACTGGGGAGACGTCGCACCCGCTCCCGTAGCCTGATTGTTCCAATGTAAATCGTCGATGTGGTTGCTGAGGTTCTTTGCGCCGTTCCCGAAGGCCACTCCTCCGCCAGCGGCGGCTGTGACGCCAAGGGCGGCGGCCGGTACGGCCACGACGGTTGCGGTTCCAACGGATCCGATCTCGACCACGCCACCGGTCATGGCGAGTGCAGCGCCGCCCTCCATGGCGAAGAGCCCCAGCTCCATCTCGGCGAGGTCGATGGCGATCTGGCCGAGGGTGTCCTGGTTTTCGTGGACCCATTCCATGCGGCGTTGGAAGCCGTTGCAGACCGGGGCGAACCAGCCGCATTTTTCCTTCTGCTCGACGACGGGTACAGCTTGGGCGACGTTGCCGCTGGAGGAGCCGGCACCGTTGTTTCCGCCGCTGCTACCTCCGCTATTGCCCCCGCTGTTGCCGGTGTTCCCGTCGCCGCTCCCGCTGTCCCCGCCGCCGGTCGAGGATCCGCCATTGCCGTTGCCGCCGGGGTCGGTGCCGTCGTAGTGGCAACCGCCGCCCCCGCCGATGCACGGGTCAAGTCCACTGGGGTCGCTCTGGCTGACCGGGGAGTCACCGGAGTAGTTGTAGGCACTCCATTGTTGCGGGTCGGCCAGGTCCATCAGGGGGTCGATGGAGATGAATCGGCCTAGTGTCGGGTCGTATTCGCGGGCGCCGAGATGCGTCAGGCCGGTGTTGTCGCGGGTGCCGCCGATGAAGCCCCTGTCCCCGGCCCAGGTGGTGGGTTTGGTGCCGCGGTCCTCACCGAACGGTACGGTTCGCCGGCGGTTGACCGTGAGGCTCGCGTCGCTGGAGACCGTGGCGGTCGCCGTTCCTTGATGGTCGTTGACCATCCAGGTCAAGGTGGTCGGTGTGCGCACGGCGATGGTGGAGCCGGCGTGGCTGTAGTAGCGGGTTCCTACTGCGGCGCCGGTCTTCGGTTTGCGGATTTCGAGGCCGCCGGGCAGGTAGAGGGTGGCACCGGTGGGGTCGCGACGGACGAGCCGGCCGCCGTCGGCATCGTAGGTGTAGCTGGTGGTGCCGGTGGTGTCGGTGCTCGTGCTGATTTTGCCCTGGTCGTTCCAGGTCAGTGCCTGGCTTCCGGTGCCGGCTTTGCCGTCCGCCGCGCAGACGTTGGCCGCGGTGCCGGCCGGCCGGCACTGCGTGTTGCCGGTCGCGTCGTAGGCGTACTGCTGTGTGGCCGTGCTGCCGCCGGTTGCAGCGATCGAGGTGACCCCGTGCGGTTTGCTGCCCGCACTACCGCCGGAGGGCGGGTAGGTGTAGGTGCGGGTGGTGTTGGTCGTCTGGTGGATGACCTCGGATTTGCGGTTTCCGGAGTTGTCGTAGGTGTAGGACCGCCAGTAGGAGGCCGGTCCTCCCACCGCGGTGGGGGTGACGGTTGCCGGGCATGTGGCGGTGGCCTGCGACCAGGCTTCGGTGAGCCGCCTGAGGGGGTCGTACTGGAAGCATTGGGTCTCGGCCGGTTGGCTGCCGTCGGGGGTGTCGGTGATCGCGGTGATCGTGCCGGCGTCGTCGTAGCGGTAGCCGAGGTTGTAGACGTCGTTCTTGAGTTCGGGTACGGCGTTGAACCTGGTCTGGCGGCCGGTCGCGTCGTCGTAGCCGTAGGTCAGGCCGACGCGGGAGCCGTGCTCGCCGAGGTTCTGGGCGATCAGCTTGTCGAACTGGTTGTAGACGATCCCTTGGGCGTAGATCTGCTTACCGATCAGGCCGTTCGGCAGACCGATCGGGTTGAACAGCGTCGTGACCGTCTCCGCGGGCAGACCCGCGACGGCGGGGGTGGTGACTTTCTCGACGGTGCCGTTGGGCCGGTAGCCGACGGTCTGGGTGAAGGTGCACGGGTTGGCCTCACCGGACACGCACAGGCCGCTGTCCGTGGCCGGGATGGTCACCGAGGTGCCCTTCGGCCGTCCTGCGGTGTCGTAGCCGGTGGTGGCGCTGACGTATGCGGAGGCGTTGCCGGCCTGGTCGTATTCGTAGCGGGTCGCGCTGGTGGGCTTGCCGTCACCGTTGGGAAGGGTGTCGTATTTCCATTCGGCGAGTGGGCGGCCGTCCTGCGTGCCCTGCCGTTCGGCGGTCTTGCGGCTGAGGTCGTCGTACGTGAAGTACAGCGCCTTACCGCGCGCGTCCTTGGTCCAGCTCAGTTGACCGGCCGCGTCGTAGCCGCTGGTGGATGTGCCGGCGTCCGGGTCTTCCGTGGAGATCTTGTGGCCGCGCAGGTCGTACCGGAAGTTCCAGGTGTTCTTGCCAGGGCCGGTGACCGAGCTGAGTTCGTCGCGGTTGGTGTAGCGGTAGGTGGTGCTGTCGAAGGTCGCCGCATCATCGCCGCCGACCTTCGCCCGATCCTTGTACTGGCGCAGCTCGGCGAGATTGCCGCGGGCGTCGGTGATCGACGTCGTCGCGATGCCACCCTTGGGCGGGGTGACACTGACCCTCTCTCCCGCGTAGGCGGTGTGGGTGCGCCACGCCTCGTCACCGTTGACCGTGAAGATGGCGTCGGTGAGGCGACCGGCACCGTCGTAGACGTTCACGGTCAGTGCCGGGATCTCGGGACGGCGGACCGGGGTCACCAGGGTGGTGCTCGGCGCACTGTTGTCGATGTCGTAGTACGGGCTGCTGGACCAGTCGACCAGGCCGCGGGTGTTGTAGACGGTGTCGACGACGGCCCGGCCGCCGGCGAGCGTCTGCGTCTGCGTCTGGCGCAGGCGCAGTATGCCGTCGTAGAGGGCGATGCTGGTGCGGTAGTTCTTCGAGCCGTACGGCATCAGGTTCTTGGTGACGACCGAGCTGGGCGCGGTCTTGCTCAGCTGGTAGGTGTAGCTGACCGAGGGATCGTCCTTGAACGTCGCACGGTCCCGGCCCGGCGCCCACACGTTCAGCAGCCGACCGTCGCCGTCGAAGCTGGACTCGGTCACCAGGCCGTTGGTGTCGGTCACCTTGACCGATACGGCCAGCGCGGGGTTGAACGTCTGCGTGGCCGTCTGGCCGAGGGCGTTGGTGGTCTTCGTCTGGGTGACCGGGCCCCCGACGGCGGGGGTGAAATCGGTGGTGGTGACGTTCTTGAGCGCGTCCTCCTGCCGGGTCACGCGGCCGGTGGCGTCATATCCGGTACGGCTGGCGGTGACGAAGACCGGGGTGGTGCCGTCGAAGCGGTCGACCTGGTCGACGCGGACGGGTAGGCCGCGGGTCGGGGCCGCGCCGTAGGTGTCGGCGTCGTCGTAGTACGTGCGGATGTCGCTGAGCACATTTGCTGGTTTGCTGGCCGTGCCGCAGCCGGCTCCGTCGATAACTTTGCGTTTGACCCGGTCGAGCATGAAGGCCGGCTCGTTTCGGGTGTATTCGGTGCGGGTACAGCGGTCGTCGCCGTTGTCGGCCTCGTCACCGAGGTCGTTGATCTCGCTGACCAGGTTGTCGTCGTTGACCTTGGTGACAGTCTTCGTCCACCGTGTCGTGCCGTTGGACAACTTGGTGCGTTTCCGGACGGTTTCGAGGTGCGTCTTCCAGGCGTTCAACGGTCCGGACGTTGCCGTGGGGCCTTGCCCTACCGGTGTGTTCAGGGTGCCGGTGACCCAGTCGGTGTTGTTGTAGTCGATCTGCTCGCGGAGCATGCCGGTGAATGCCTCGTGGTCGGTGACCTTGCCGCCGAGCGAGTCCTCGATCTCTACGTTGCGGGGTGTGCCCTTGGGCGGGAGGGCGCCGTCGATCGGCTGGGGGTCGCCGTCCAGCCCCCGGAAGTAGCGGTACTCCGTCTTGGACTGCACCTCTTGATCGACCCCGGTGCGGACCTGAACCCGGCCGTAGCCGCGGAACTGTCCCCAGGTGCGCCGTTTCGGCTTGACCAGTTCCGAGTTGTCGTAGGCCCAGGCCGGGCTGTCGAGGTAGTCGTAGTTGGTCTGCTGGTGATCGAAGCCGCCGGTGTTGTCGTAGACGTCGACGCGGTTGACGACGTACTTGTTGAACCAGTCGATCTTGGAGTCTTCGCCCTCGGCCGCGTAGTACTGCGGGAAGCAGCGCTTGGTGTTCGCCCACGGCTTGGGCAAGGTGATGTCGTCGCACTCGGGCTGGGAGTAGGTGATACCGATCTGCGCGCCGGACTCGGTGGTGATCGTCTCGATGCGGCTGCGGAACAGGCTTGAGTGGCCGTTGGGCGTGTCGACCCGGTTCGGCATGACGTCGGCATTGGGGTTGAAGACAACCGCCGGGTCGGTGACCGCTGGGCCGCCGGCGCTGGTCACGTGGCCGGTGTGGGTGATGCTCTTCAGCCACATCGGGGTGCTCTCGTTGCCGCCGGCCTGCAGGTAGGCATGGGCAAGCTTGTACGTCCCGACGGGGGTGTAGGTCGCCCCGCTGCCGGCGTAGACCTCAGTCCTGATCGCGGCGAGTCGCTTGTTGGTCCAATAGGTCGGCGAGTACTGCGACTCACAGGGTGCCTTGTCGCAGTACTGGTCCCACGGCGTGTCCGGGAACCGCTTGGCGATGGGCTTGCCGCCGCTGGTGCGGCAGGTGCCGATACACCGGTCGACCGTGTCGAACAGCACCCGGTTGACCGGGCGCACGGTGGAGGCGTCGTCGCTGCGGCTGCCGTATTCCACCTTGGTGAGGTAGCCGGACCTGTCGTAGGTGGTGCGTTTGTCCTTGTCGCCCTCGCGGGCGTATGCGCCGGTCTCCTTGCCGTAGAAGTATGTGATCGTGTTCTTGTTCGGGTCGATGGCGTAGTCGAGGTTCCACCGCCAGGCGCGGGTCACTCGCGACTTGGCGAAGTCCTTGTCGTAGCCGGGCTCGTCGGGGTGGTTGCTGTAGACCGGCAATGTCCACGCGGAGCCGGTGTCGTCGCCTGATGAGGTGCCACCGTCGGTCTTGCCGCGACCGAAGTAGTACTGGGTGCCGTCGGCGGTGGTGACACGCCAGTAGGTCTTGTCGTCATCGCCGTTGTCGATGCCCTTGACCTGCTCGATCCGCGAGCCGTCGTCGGCGACACCGTGATAGCGCACGTTCGTGTCGCCCGGTCCGCTGTCGGTGTCCACGTCCTTGACCAGTTCGGTCGACGCGCCGTTGAACGACATCGTCGCGTTGTCGTTGAACCAGCACTGGTCGTCGCCGGCGACGTCCTTGTTGTTCGCGTCCTTGCCGCCCTGCTCGCCCTTGTCGTCTGCGCAGGAACGGTAGCTGCGTTCGATGTAGCCGGGCTCGAGCGACCATCCGTCGCCGATCCACGAGCCCTGGGTGTTGTTGCCGGAAGTACGGCCGTCGATCGATGCCGAGGAGTAGCTCAACGCGAGGTCGGGTGCCATGCCGCCGGGTGGCGGCGGGGTTTTGATGGGGTACGACCAGGCGAATGCTCCGTTCTGCTGCGACACCTGCCAGGTGGAGGCAGGCGTGAGCGTGGTCGCCTTGTAGTCGCCGTTCTCGCCCTCCGGGGCGGCGGCCAGCGCGAACGAGGACACCGCTCCCGCCGCGGCCAGGGGAACGGTCGCGGTGACCGTCGCGCTGCGAGCGTCGTTGGTCGACGGCACCGGGCGGCCGTCGGAGAGCTGGACCAGCCGCAGGCGGCTCAGCGCATCACCGCTGAACATCCCGGCCACCGAGCGGTAGTCCACCGCGAGCCGGACCTGCCCGGGCTGCTTCACACCGTCCGCGCGGGCTACTCGGACCACGAGACCGCGCACACCGAGGCCTTCGGTTGCGGTCCGGCCGAGGGCGCTGACCCGAACCTTTCGTACCGTGTTGTCGACGCCTCGTGCTGCCGCGTTCTGCGAGGCGGGCAGCTTGGCCACCGGCGCGACGGAGATGGGAAACTGCCCGGCACGAACCCGGGCAGTGGACTGCTGGGTGAGGTCCACCACCTGTTCCTCTGTCGGATCCTCGGGATCGGGTGGCAGGTCGGCCTCGGTGAGTTCGCGAGCCTCCGCGGTGTATTCCGGCAGAGGCTTCGCGACCACCGCCGCTACCTTGATGCCTTTGACATCGGTCGGCGTCGCAGCCGCGAGGGCCGCAGCCGCCGGTGCCTCCGGGAGTTGCCCGACGACGCCTGCCACCAGCGGCAGCACGAGCAGCGCCCGCAGCAGCCGTGGGCCTGTGCGCCGGCTACGCCGAGAGGTACGCGAAATTGCGGCGTTCGCCGTCACACCAGTCTCCTGTCAGCCGCTGACGCGGCGGTCCCCCGTGCACCGGCCAGAACCGGCTGAGCAATCTCGGATACGAGTAGGTGCTGCGTCACTGGTCCGCCACCCAGGCGCAACCGGTGATGGCGGTGTCCCGGGCGAGATCGCAGGCGGCGGTCCGCCCGGGACGGAGAGCGAGCAGGTCAGGCTTCCGGGATCTCGTCGGCCTGCGACTTCTCAAAGATCTCCTGCTCTTCCCAGACACGCGGAGTCACATGGACCTCGTCGATCTCACCGATCCACCGGTCGCTGGGCGCGCTGGTCCAGCCACGCCCGATCGCGAACTTGCCGGTGGCCTCCCAGGTCGCCGCGCCGGGGGCCGCGGCCAACACCCCATCGGTCGCCGGTGTGCCGTTGACGTACAGCTGAATCTGCTTGCTGACCGGGTTCACGATGCCGACCAGATGCACCCAGGCTCCCGCCTCGACGTAGCTGGTGGTGCAGGCGTCCGTCGTGGCGGCACCGACCGCATCGGTGGCCGCAATCGTGAAGCACCAGGCCGGATCGTTTGCGCTGTCGGTGTCGATGTTCAGGTCCGTGCGATAGCCGAGCTTGAACATCGAGGTGTTCGTGCCGTCCTGCGAGACCGCGACGCGGTTACCGGCCGGCAGCGGCGATGGCTCTTCGGTCTGCTCGTCGTCGGGCGGGGTCTGTTCCTCGTCGGGGTCGTCACCGGTTCCGGGATCGGGTTCCGGCTGCGGATCGGTATCGGGATCGGAGCCGTCGTCGGTCGTGGGCGGCCCGGGCAGACGCACCCAGGCGGCGACGGTGAAACCTATCGGAGAACGGGTGTCGAACACCGGCGCGGAGGTGGTGAGCTCGCCGGTACCAGACAAGGTCATGGCCGACTCGCCTCTCTTGCCGGCAACCGACCATGCGGTGCCCGTACCCGAGGCCGTGACGGGACGGTTGTTGTCGGGCGCCGAGGCGGCGGTCATACCTGTTCCCTCATCGAGCGACCAGTACCAGGCCTCGCCCACCGGGCGAACCTTGAACAGATAGTCGGTGACTCCGGACAGGTTCCCAGCGGTGTCGATCGCCTTGACCGTCAGGGTGTTGACAAGGTCTCTGGTCGGCGTGATTGTCCGCTGCAGCACACCGGTACTTGGTGGCGTGACTTGGGTCTCCTTGCCGCCATTGAGCGCGTAGGTGTAAGTCTTCACGCCGTCGGTGGAGGCACCGGGGCTGAACGTGAACACGCCAGCTACACCTGGCCCGCCGTGCCAGCCGTCCACCGGGTACTTATCGCTGGTGACGTTCGGCTTCTTCGGATTCGCTGTGTCGACCTTGAATCCGAACCAGTCGGAATAGGTACCGCAGAGGTAAGCGTCACAGGCCTTGCCCCGTCAGTAATACTGCCCGTCCTTCAGATCGGACTTGAGCTGCCATGAGCGCTGGCTGTTGCTGGCGATGCCAGTCATCGTCTTCGCAGACGTGGCGACCTGGGTGGTCTTGTTGCCGGAATAGACCTCGTACACGTACGTCAGCTTGCCGGCGTTGGGGTCGGCCGCCTTCATACTCAGCGTCGGCCGCTTCGTCGATGTGACCGCGGTGCCGCTGCCACACGCCGCGTAGCACGGACTGAACGCCAGACCGCTCGGCTTGCCGGGGGTGTGGTTGTAAAAAATGTCGAGGTATGCCGAGTCCGGCACCAGCTTCTTCCACTGGAACTCATCGGACTCACTCTTGGCCCGGAACGCCAGGGTGATCGTGCCGTTCGCCGTCGCATCCTGGAAGGCCTCCCTGACCGCCGTCTGGGCGAACCTGACCTCGTCATTGCCCTTCGGACAAGCGCTCTTGTTCGCGGTCGCGTTGACCTGCCCCAGCGACTTCCACCACTTGCCCTTCGTGCTGTTCCACGTCACCGACGCTGACTTCTCGACCCGGTTGGTACGCCACAGCTGGAACGGCGACGGCGAACAATTGGCGCTGTGCCGCACATTGACCAGCACGGCCGCCCTCTTGATCGTGGAGCCCTTGAGCCCCGAGACGTCGAACTGCACGATCGTGCGCCAGTCATCTTCCGAGGAACCGTGCCACAGCTGACCCACCCGCATGTCACCACGCGTCGACTTGTCACTCCAGTACGACTTGGTGGGATTCTTACGGCTGACGTGAGTCCAGATCTCCTTACCGCCGTTGAATCCCGGATCGATCGAAACCGGATACACAGTGGCCGGGTCGGTCAACATCGCCTGCGACGGCACAACCGTCAGCGAGGTTCCGTCCAAATGCACAGGCAGGTCCTCCACCCGGCGAGGCTCCGGATCCTGCGGAAGGATCACCGAATCCGGATCAGTGCCGAGCGACCGCATCCGCTTCGATGGCGCCAAGCCCAGCGTCTGCGGTTTGTCCCACATTCGGGCGCCGTCAGAGACGAAAACCGCCTCTCCCGACGGGGTCGCCGCCCTGATGAAGCCGTCTGGGTCACGCTGGACGGTCACCCCCTGGGTGGCGAGCCCGAACTCCAGCCGTTGCAGCGCAGAGCTAGTCGCGGCGGCCGCCGTCTTGACCAGCAGGACCTCGCTGAAGGAGTCCACGTGAGCGGTGAGCAGCAGGTCGACACCAGGCAAGACCTCGCGATAGGTCGCCGTGTCATCCAACAGCATCGGTACGGGCAATGGGCCGGGCCAGGACATGGCCAACGAGCGCCCGTCCCGCACGACCGTCAGCAGCGGGCCATCGCCGCCGTTGGAGAACCGCACGTCCAAGGTCGTCGCCTCGGGAACCACCACACCATCGGCAATCTTGAGATCCGAGTTCACCGCAACCCACCCCGAACCGCGACGCACGCGAACCGGAGACGCATAAGTCTTGGCGCGCAGCGTGCCGTCCGGCAGCGCGAACGTTTCGGACGACTCGGTCCGCTCGCTGAGAATCTCCACCGGTTTGCGGTTCTTCCACGCGAGATGCATCGCAGTGGCCTCGTCGACGGCTTCTGTCGACTCCGCCACAGCAACGACGACTGGTAGCGGCGCAGCTGAGGCCGGCCGAGCAACGAAGGCCCCCGCGGCCGCAGTGAGCAGCCCTACCGCTGCAACCGCCAGCGGACGAGCGAAAGAGCCCCTGGACGGGCCAAGATGGCGGCCTGTCGGCCACCGGCCGTGCGTCATCGATATTCCCCCGTGTAGTTGCCGCTGCTTCCGAGGGCTCGATACTCCCCAGCAAGATCACCGACGCGCCACACGATATCGAGGACGGGCTATCGCGCGCAAGACCGATCGTCACTACGTGATGACTTCACGTGACAATGTCACGCGAGTGCCCAGATCAACCCAGTGGTCGGTCTTGTCGAATGGACGGTGTCAGCACCGCAGCAGATGCGGACGCCATCGCGGTGCGCCGACCCAGTCCCCCGCTGCGCGACGGGGGAGCTGCATGTTTTGGCCCGTCGACCCACGACCAAATATTGTCTCGCAGCGGATGGTGGTGCCCGCCGTGCGGACAAAGCGCCTGTCGCCGGGGTTGCGGTCACGTTGGTGTCGCCGTCGAGACGAGTACGGGGCATGAACGTCGATGGAATACCGGTACGCTCGCCCGCGTCGATCGCAGTATCACCAACACCCATGACTTGAGAGTTCAATCGTGACTGCACGTCTGTCGAGCGTTTTGCTCGCCGCGCTGTTGACCGCCGGGGCCGGATCGGGCGGTGCCGTGATCGCATCGGCGCCGGTCGACCAACCACGCGGGCCCGACGCGACGCTGGTGGCCCGTGTCGGGACGACCACACCGGTGGAGGCGGCTTCGCTGGTCATCGGTCTGGCACCGGGCACGGACGCCGCCGCTGTGCTGACGCGGCTGGGCCCTTCGGTGTTCGATGAGCAGCCGATCGCGGGCCTGGCTGTCGTCGTGGTTCGGGTGCCCGAACCGCAGCGCGCTGCCGCGCTGGACGCGTTGCGGGCGGATCCGGCGGTGCGCTACGCGGAATCCGACAGCACGGCATATGGCATGGCTGTTCCCGACCCCGCAGATCCGCTGCGCACTGACGGCACCGATGGTTTCGCCGTGAACCGGATTCCGGCAGCGTGGTCGTGGAGCACCGGCTCGGCCGACGTCACGGTGGCCGTTCTGGACAGCGGCGTCAGCCCGAACGCTGACCTCGACGACGGCCGGGTGCTGCCTGGCCACGACTTCGTCAACGACGATGACGACGCCGCGGACGACCACGGGCACGGGACGATGGTCGCCGCCACGATCGCCGGGAAGCCGGGCAACGGTGTCGGCGGTGCGGGCGTCTGTTGGCAGTGCAAGATTCTCCCGGTCAAGGTGCTGCGTCCGACCGATACCGGCGGGACGTCCGGCAGCTACGCCGACATCGCCGCCGGCTTGGTGTGGGCCGCCGACCACGGTGCCGACATCATCAATGTCTCGCTCGGCGGGTCCAGCGACAGCCAGGTGATCAGGGATGCGGTGACCCACGCCACCGACGCAGGTGCGCTCGTCGTGGCGGCGGCCGGCGACAACAAGGTCACGACCCGCATGTACCCGGCCGCCATCGAGCCGGTCATCGCCGTCGGCGGCACCGACGACAAAGGCAAGCCGCTGCCGAAGTCGAACACCAACCCGGCCCAGGACCCATGGATCGATCTGGTGGCACACGGGACCCGACGCGGGCTCGACCACACCGGCAAGGAGACCGCCTGGACGGGCAGCTCGACCGCAACCCCACTGGTCAGCGGCACCGCGGCGCTCGCACTGGCGCTTCGCCCGCAAGACACCGCCACCCAGCTACGCGCTGCGCTGCTCGACGGCTCCGAACCCGCCGACCCGACCTGGCGAGGCGCCCGCAGGCTCGACGCCGGCAAGGTGACCCGTCTGGTGGGGCCGGCGGACACCGAGCCACCGGTGGTCGACCAGACCGGCATGCCCCTCGACGGCACCGTCTTGTGCCACTGCCCCAAAAAGTTTCAGCCCCGAGTCACCGACAACCACGATGTCGTCCGCGCCGAAATCGTCGTCGACGGCACGGTCGTCGCATCATCCACCAAAGCCGATCTGGCCATGGCATGGTCACCGACCACGCTCAACGGAGCCGTCCCCGTGACCGTGCGCGCCTACGACAGCTCCGGCAACGTGGGAACCCGGACGGACACCGTCGACTTCGACACCAGCCTGTCCGCAGCCTTCGTGACGCCGATCCCATACCAGGTGGTCGATGGCCACACGCCAGTCATCATCAGCGGTGACCCCGACATCGCCAAGATCTTCGTGCACGGCCACACCGTCGACACCACCGGCGAAGGCCCGTGGACCACGGACATCGACTTCAGCACCTCCCAGACCGGCAAGTGGGAATACCTCGTCGCCTATATCACCGACCGGGCGGGCAACCAGTACACGCTGACCGAATACATCGGCATCGACCACGACACCCCTGTCATCACTCTCGACCCGCGGCAATTCCCCAAGATTCTGCACGGCCCGCTACGGTTCACCCCGAGCGTGACCGACTCCAGCCTCGTCCAGTTGACCCTGCTCGTCGACGGCAAAGAGGTCGCTCGCACCGACGGGCACCACAACATCCTCGACTGGCCCGCCGCGGCGAAACTCACCGGGAACCACACCCTCACCTTCCGCGGCACCGACGAGGCCGGACACACCAGCGAGGTCACCCGCACCGCCACCCTCGACAACACCGGCCCGAAGGCCCGATCGGTCGCCCCCGGCGACAACGCACTGCGCCGCGGCACATTCACCGCCACCGCCACCGGAATCAGCGACCCCGTCGGCATCCGACAGGTCGACCTGTACGCCAACGGCGACTACGTCGGCTCCGACAACCTCGCGCCGTACGCCATCTCCGTGCCCACCGGCCGCCGCAACGGCCGCATCACCCTGCTCTGGGCGATCTACGACACGGTCGGCAACAAGACAAGCACCACCCGCAGGATCACCATCGACAACAAGGCGCCCACCGTAACCATCACCAAGGCACCAAAGAACAAGGCGAAGGTCAAGGGCACAGTCAAGATCGCCGTATCCGCGAAAGACACCGTCGGAATGGCCCGCGTCGAACTCCTTGTCAACAACAAGATCGTCGCCACCGACAAAACCGCCCCATACACCCTCCGCGTCGCCACCAACCAACAGAAGAAGACCATGACCGTACGGGTACGCGCCCACGACAAAGCCGGCAACGCCACGACCACCGCACCCCGCACCTGGCGCCGGAAATGACGCACCACCCGGACTACCAGCGGGCCTGCCACCCGGACAGCGAGGGCTGAGCCCAGTTGCCCAGCGGGCTTTTCGAGCAGGTCCAGCGCTTCGCTTGCCGCCGCCCGCCCGCAGAGCCCGAGCCGCCCTCGTCGACCAGTTCGACCGGGGCGGCTACCTCAAGGACCCGGCCGGGCACGCCCTGGAACTGATCACCAGGCCGTACCTGTGACCGCCGTACGCGTCTCGGCGTAGCCACAGTGTCGCTCCCGGGATGATGACGCCGTCCCGGGGCGGCGCCAGGCTGGGGCCATGACATTTCGATTCGGCGTGGTGGCAGCAACGGCGCGGACCGGCGCCGAATGGGTGTCGACCGCGCAGCAGGCGGAGGCACTCGGCTACGACTCACTGCTGGTGCCGGACACCGTGCACACGCTGTCACCGTTCGCGGCGCTGGCCGCCGCGGCGGCCGGCACCAGCAGGCTGCGGCTGGGCACCTACGTGCTCAGCGCGCCCAACCGCGCGCCCGGACTGGTCGCATGGGAGGCACGGAGCCTGCAACTGCTCAGCGGCGGCCGCCTCGAGTTGGGCATCGGGGGCGGGCGGCCGGGCGCGGAGCGGGACGCGGCGATGCTCGGCGCGGAGTTCGGAACGCCGGGCGAGCGGTTGCGGCGGGTGGCGGAGACGATCCGGGCCGTCCGGGAGGGTCCGGATTGCCCGCCGATCCTGGTGGCGGCGAGCAAGCCGGGGATGCTGCGGCTGGCGGCCGAGCGGGCCGACATCGTGGCCCTCGGCCTGCCGCCGCAGTCGTCCGAGGAGGAGCTGGCGGGGATGGTCGCGCGGCTGCGCGGCTTCGGCGGTTCGCCGGAAGTGCACGTCAACGTGGCGGCGGTGGCGGAGACGGCCGGCGCGATCCCGGAGTGGGTCGGCCGGATGGTCGGCGGCGACCCCCGGCAGATGGCCGCGGCCGGGGGCATCGGGTTCCTGCTGGGCGAGCCGGGCGAGATCGCGGAAAAGCTCCGCCGCCGCCGCGCCGACCTGGGCATCTCCTACATCGGAGTGAACGGCATGTTCATGGAGCAGTTCGCCCCGGTGATCACCGCCCTCCGCGACCATGACTCTTCGTGAGCGTAGCGATACGGTTCTACCCTGAACCGAACACTCGGCTCGGACGGGAGAAACAGCGTGGTGCCGGAGACGCTCCTTGCGGTTCTCGCTTCCGGTGGTGCGGCGCTGGTCGGCGCCGTGGCCACCGACGCCTGGCAGTCGGCCCGGGGCGGGCTGGTCCAGTTGTTCGCCCACGCCGGGCCGCGGCGAGCGGAGACGGCGGCCCGCTGGGTCGACGAGATGGCGTCCGAGTTGGACCAGCCCGAGTCGGTCGACCGGCCGGCGGCCGAACGCCAGTGGGCGCAGACCTGGCAACAGCGGCTGCACGACCTGGCCGAGGAATATCCGGAGATCGGTGCCGACATCCAGGTGTGGGCGCAGTCGGTCCGCGCGCAACTGCCCGCGGAAAAGCAGGCCCGAGCCGACATGTTCATCTCGCGGGATCACAGCCAGCAATACAACGCGCCGGGTGGCTCCATCACCGTGCACCAGCATTCCCGCGACGGCATATCGCCGGGATGACAGCGGCCGAGGCTGCCGATCGCGGCGGGATATACCAGGCGGCACAGCGCGCGGCGCAATACAACGCGCCCGGCGGCAGCATCACCGTCAACCAGTGGGCGCCGCCGCCCGCCGAGCCGCGCCGCAGGCGGATGGCGCCCCCGCTCACCGCGGGCATCGTCGCGCGCCCCGACGTCACCGACCGGCTGCTGGAGCTGGTGTGCTCGGAGGACAGCGACCCGGTCGGCATCACCGGTGTGCACGGCACGGGCGGCTTCGGCAAGACCACGGTGGCCAAGTGGATCTGTCACCAGCCGCGGACGGAGCAGCGCTTTCCGGGCGGCCTGCTCTGGGTGACCCTGGGCGAGCAGGTGGCCGGCGCCGAGCTCGCCGCCAGGGTGAACGACCTGGTCGAGCAGCTGACCGGCGCGCGGCCGGCCCTGACCGACCCGCTGCAGGCAGGGTTCCGGCTCGGCGAGGTGCTGGACTCGCGGGATGACCCCGTTCTGCTCGTCGTCGACGATGCCTGGACAGATCAACAGGTCGAGCCGTTCCTCTGCGGTGGCCGCCGCTGCCGGCGGCTGCTGACCACGCGGCATCGGCGCCTGGTCGATCCCCGCGGCTGCGTCCAGCTTGATCAGATGACGGCCGCCCAGGCTGCGGCCCTGCTGACCCGCGATGTCCCGCACGCCGCCACCGAGCCGGTCGACCGCGTGGTAGCGGCGACCGGTCGCTGGCCGGTCCTGCTGGCCCTGGCCAATCGCGCGCTGGTCCGCGCCGTGGACTACGGCACCCCGGTGGAGCAGGCGCTGCAGGACGTCGCCGACCGGCTCGACGAGGACGGGCCCGTCACCTTCGACCTGGACAACGTGCACCACCGCGGCCGCGCCGTACGGGCGACGATCCGGGCCAGCCTGGATCTGCTCGCGCCCGAGACGGTCGAGCGGTTCTTCGAGATGGCCGTCTTTCCCGAGGATGCCGACGTGCCGGTCGCCGTCCTGGAGATGCTCTGGGCGGCGCCCCCGCGGCGGGTGCGCGCGACCTGCGAAACGCTCGCCGACCTGGCCCTCGTCCTGGAATACAGGCACGACACGGGAACGGTTCGCCTGCACGACGTGATCCGGGCCTACCTGATCCACGAGGTGGGCGAGCCCGGCCTGGCCCTCCTGCACGGCCGGCTGCTCGACGCCGCCGCGCGGGTCGTGCCCTCGACCGAGGGACGACCGGCCTGGTGGGAGCTGTCGGAGCGGCACGACTACCTGATCCGGCACTTCGCCGATCATGTGCTCGGTGCCGGCCGGGCGAACGACCTGGCGGCCACCGTCACCGACCTGCGCTGGATCGTCTCCCGGCTGCAGCGGCACGGCCCGGCCGGCGCCGAAGCGGACCTCGCCCACGTGCCGACCGACATCGCCCGGCTGCTCGGCCGCAAGATCCGGCAGAACGCCCACCTGCTGACGCCGATCACACCCGGCCACGCGCTGTCCGCGGTGCTGGTGAGCCGGCTGGAAGCCGTCGGGACATTCCAGTCCACCATCCGCGACCACGTGCCCGGCCTGCCCACCCCCCGCCTGGCCAACCGCTGGCCGCTGCCCGACCTGCCACACCCGGCCCTGCTGCGCACCTTCACCGGCCACTCCGACCGGATCACCGCGCTCGCCGTGGCGCCCGACGGGAGCTGGATCGCCACGGGCGGCGGCGACCACACCGTACGGATCTGGAACCCCGGCACCGGCGCCACCGAACACATCCTCACCGGCCACCGCAGCGAGATCACCGGCATCGCGGCGGCGGGCGACGGACGGTGGCTGGCCACCGGCAGCGCCGATCACACCGTGCGCCTCTGGGATCCGGCCACCGGCATGCTCAGGCACGTCCTCGCCGGTCACACGGGCCCGGTGACCGCCCTGGCGGCCCCCGCGACGAACGACTGGATCGCCAGCGCCAGCCATGATCGAACCGTGCGGTTGTGGGACCCGGCCACCGGTGAGTGCCGGATGCTCCTCGCCGGCCACACCGATCGGCTCACCGCGCTGGCGATCGCCTCGCACGGTGGCTGGATAGCCAGCACCGGGCAGGACCACACCGTGCGGATCTGGGACACCGCGACGGGTCGCCGCAGCCAACTCCTCGAGGGCCACACCAACTGGATCGCCTGCCTGGCGGCGGCCCCCGACGACGCCTGGCTGGCCACCGCCGGCGGCGACAGCACCATCCGGATCTGGAATCCGGCAACGGGCGCCGACACCCACGTCCTGCGCAGCCACACGGGGATCGTCTGCGCCATGGTCGTCGACCCCGGCGGATCGTGGCTCGCCACGGCGAGCCACGACAACACCGTCCGGATCTGGGATCCCGTCACCGGCGCCGAACAGCACGTCCTGGCCGGCCATACCGACTGGGTGGTCGCGCTCGCAACCGTCGCGGGCGACGTCACGCGGCTGGCCACCACCGGCCACGACCGCACGGTCCGGATCTGGAATCCGCTGACCGGCGTCTGCGAGGGCGTCTACACCAGCCACACCGACCGGATCACCGAGGTGGCCACCGCTCCGGACGGGCGATGGCTGGTCACGGCGGGACACGACCGCACGTCGAGATCCTGGGATCCGTCGATCCCCGCCGTCGACGCCTCCGCGGTCGGGCACACCGACCGAGTCACCGCGATGGTGAGCGATTCCGGCGGAAGTTTGCTGGCCACGGCGAGCGAGGACCACACCGCGCGGATCTGGGATCCGGCCACCGGTGGATGCCGGCGCGTCCTCAGCGGGCACACGAGTCCGATCACCACGATCGTCGTCGCGCCCGACGGCACGTGGGCAGCCACCAGCAGTGCGAGCAGCACTCGGGTGTGGGATCTGCACACCGGTCGGAACAGGCACATTCTCGGAGGCCAGCACGACTGGACGCGCGCTTTGGCTGTCGCCCCCGACGGTTCATGGCTCGCCACCGGCGGCGACGACGCCACGGTGCGCATCTGGGACCCGAGCGCCGGAGATTGCCGGCATGTCCTGCGCGGCCACCCGAGCGCGGTGGGACGGCTGGTCGTCAGTCCCGGCGGCGAGTGGCTCGCCGCGAGGTGCGTCGAGGGCACCATCCAGATCTGGAACCCCGATACCGGTGATCATCGCGGCGAGCTGCAGGACTACGGCCACTGGGCCGGGCCGCTCGCAGCCGCACCGGACGGCACCTGGCTGGCCACCGGAGGCGGCTACACCGTGACGGTCTGGGATCCGGCCACCGGCGATCGCCGACAGGTGTTCGACGGCCGCTCCGGCTGGATCAGCGGGCTCGTGGCATCCCCCGACGGGAGCTGGCTGGCCGCCGATATGCAGCGAGGTCAGATACACGTATGGGACCTGGCCTCCGGCGGCTGCCGGAGCCGGCTGACCGGACACGATCCGCCGGTCACCGCGCTGGCAGCCGCGCCCGACGGCAGCTGGGTCGCGGCCGCCAGCAGCGCGGGCACCATCACCGTCTGGCGTCCGGACGACCCGGTCCCGGTGGCCGCTATGCGGGTCGACGCCGCGCTGACCACGTGCGTCGCCCTGCCGGACGGCAAGGGCATCAGCGCGGGCAGCGCCGGCGGCGCCGTCTACACCTTCGACATCGTCGGCCTGTGAGCGACTAGTTGCCCCAGCGGGCCTTCTCCAGCAATTCCAGCGCCTCGCCGGCGGCCTCGTCGCCGCCGGCCCGCAGGGTCCGGGCCGCCTCGTCCACCAGGTCGGTCAGCCGCTGCCACTGCGCGTCGCGCTCGCGGCTGGCATCGGCCTGGGCCTTGAGCTGCTGGGTCTTGGTCCACAGCTCGACGAAGATGGACACCTTCGCCCGCAGCACCCACGGGTCGAACGGCTTGGTCAGGTAGTCCACCGCGCCGACCGCATATCCGCGCAGGGCGAGCTGGGCATCGCGGTCCGCCGCCGTCAGGAACAGGATCGGCACGTGCCGGGTGCGCTCGCGGCGCTTGATGTGCCCGGCCGTCTCGAAGCCGTCCATGTTGGGCATCTGCGCGTCCAGCAGGATCACCGCGAAGTCGTCCGTGAGCAGCTGCTTGAGCGCCGCCTCGCCGCTCTCGACCGCGACCGCCTGCACCGGCAGGCCCTGCAGGATCGCCTCCAGGGCCAGCAGGTTGTCGCGCCGGTCGTCGACCAGCAGGGCCTTGGCTCGCTCAGCCACCCCGTTCAACCTCCCCGCCGCCACCCTTGACCCGACTAAAGGCCATTCTCGCTCTCCGTCCCGGAAGTGTCGGAAGTGTCGGATGCGTTCACCCAGCGGGCCATCAGCTCGATCAGCTCGTCCAGGTCGACCGGCTTGGTGATGTAGTCGCTCGCACCCGCCGCCAACGCCGATTCCCGGTCGCCGGGCATCGCCTTCGCCGTCAGGAACACTACCGGTAGGTCCGCGAAGCGCTGATTGCGGCGGATTCCGCGGGTTGTCTCGTACCCGTCCTGCTCCGGCATCATCGCGTCCATCAGGACGATGTCGACCTCCGGGTGCTCGGCCAACAGCCGGACCCCGTCGACGCCGTTGTCGGCGTAGAGCACGTTGAGGCCGTGCATCTCCAGGGCGCTGGTCAGCGCGAAGACGTTGCGCACGTCGTCGTCGACGATGAGCACCGTCGCGCCGTCGAGCTGGCGGCTGGCCGGGCTGACCGTGTGCGATTCCAGCTCCGGGCGGGCCGTGATCAGCGGCAGGTCCAGCGAGGACAGCGAGCGGCGGGGCTCGCCGGCCGAGTGCGACGCCGGGAGCTGCGGCATCGAGGGCACCGGGATCGCGTCCCCGACCAGGGCGTCGGGCATGTAGAGGGTGAAGGTCGAGCCCGCGCCGGGTGACGAGGAGACCAGGATCGTGCCGCCGAGCAGCGCCGCGAACTCGCGGCTGATCGACAGGCCCAGGCCGGTGCCGCCGTACTTGCGGCTGGTCGTGCCGTCCGCCTGCTGGAATGCCTCGAAGATCAGGCTGAGCTTCTCGTCGGAGATGCCGATGCCGGTGTCGGACACCGCGAACGCCACCACCTGCCGGGCCGCGGCCAGCGCGGGAATGCCGAAGTCGGTCTCCGGCGGCGCCGGGTGGATGCGCAGCGTCACCGAGCCGTTGTCGGTGAACTTGACCGCGTTGGAGAGCAGGTTGCGCAGGATCTGCTGGAGCCGCTGGGCGTCCGTGACGATCGCCTCGGGCAGGTCGGCCGAGACCTCCACCCGGAACTCCAGGCCCTTCTCGTCGGCCTGCGGGGTGAAGGCCTGCTCGACGTAACTGCGGACGCCGTCGAAGTCGACCTGGTCCGGCTCGACGTCCATCCGGCCGGCCTCGATCTTGCTGAGGTCGAGGATGTCGTCGATCAGCGACAGCAGGTCGGAGCCGGCGCTGTGGATGGTCCGGGCGAACTCGATCTGCTTCTCCGTCAGGTTGTGCTCGGAGTTGTCGGCCAGCAGCCGGGCCAGCAGCAGCAGCGAGTTGAGCGGGGTGCGCAGCTCGTGGCTCATGTTCGCCAGGAACTCGGTCTTGTAGGCCGACGCCCGGGACAACTGCTGCGCCTTCTCCTCCAGGCCGAGGCGGGCCAGCTCGATCTCCCGGTTCTTCGTCTCGATGTTGCCCTTCTGCTCGCTGAGCAGCTGGGCCTTGTCCTCCAGCTCGGCGTTGGTGCGCTGCAGCTCCGCCGACTGGTCCTGCATCTCGCGGGCCAGCCGCTGCGACTGCGCGAGCAGTTCCTCGGTGCGCCGGTTGGCCTGGATGGTGTTGAGTGCGACGCCGATGGCCGCGACCAGGCGCTCCAGGAAGGTCAGGTGCAGGCCGGAGAACGCGGCCACCGAGGCGAACTCGATCACGCCGAGCATCTCGCCCTCGAACAGCACCGGCAGCACGACCAGGTCGCTCGGGGGCATCGACATGAGACCTGAGCGCATCGTCAGGGCGCCGTCGTGGGCCGCCCTGACCCGGATGGTACGGCGGGAGACGGCGGCCTGCCCGACGAGTGCCTCACCGGGCCCGAAGGTCACCTCGTGGTTGCGGGCGACGTAGCCGTACGAGGCGGTGAGGCGCAGCCGCATCACGGCCTCCTCGTGGTCGACCATGAAGAACGCGCCGAGCTGGGCGTCCACCAGCGGCGTCACCTCGGTCATGATCATGCGGCAGACCTCGCCGAGGTCCCGCTGACCCTGCAGCAGGCCGCCGATCCGGGCCAGGTTGGAGTCCAGCCAGCCCTGCTCGGCGTTCGCCTTGGTGGTCTCCCGCAGCGTCACGATCATCTGGTTGATGTTGTCCTTGAGCTCGGCCACCTCGCCCTGCGCCTCGACGGCCACGCTCTGGGTCAGGTCGCCGCGGGTCACCGACGTGGACACCTCGGCGATGGCACGCAGCTGGGTGGTCAGCGTGGAGGCGAGCTGATTGACGTTGTCGGTGAGGTCTCGCCACGTACCGGAGACGCCCTTGACCTCGGCCTGACCGCCCAGCTTGCCCTCGATGCCGACCTCCCGGCCGACCCGGGTGACCTCGTTGGCGAACGAGGAGAGCTGGTCGACCATCGTGTTGACGGTGTCCTTGAGCTCGAGGATCTCGCCGCGGGCGTCGACCGTGATCTTCTGCGACAGGTCGCCCTTGGCCACCGCTGTGGTGACCGAGGCGATGTTGCGGACCTGGGCGGTCAGGTTCGACGCCATGTAGTTCACGTTGTCGGTGAGGTCGCGCCAGGTGCCGGCCACCCCGCGCACCTGCGCCTGGCCGCCGAGCTTGCCCTCCGAACCCACCTCGCGGGCCACCCGCGTCACCTCGTCGGCGAACGAGGACAGCTGGTCCACCATCGTGTTGACGGTCGACTTCAACTCCAGGATCTCGCCCTGGGCGTCGACCGTGATCTTCTGCGACAGGTCACCGCGGGCGACCGCGGTGGAGACCTGGGCGATGTTGCGGACCTGGGCGGTCAGGTTCGACGCCATCGAGTTCACGTTGTCGGTCAGGTCGCGCCAGGTGCCGGCCACCCCGCGCACCTGCGCCTGACCGCCGAGCTTGCCCTCCGAACCCACCTCACGGGCCACCCGCGTCACCTCGTCGGCGAACGAGGACAGCTGGTCCACCATCGTGTTGACGGTCGACTTCAACTCCAGGATCTCGCCGCGCGCGTCGACCGTGATCTTCTGCGACAGGTCACCCTTGGCCACCGCCGTGGTGACCGAGGCGATGTTGCGGACCTGGCTCGTCAGGTTCGACGCCATGTAGTTCACGTTGTCGGTGAGGTCTCGCCACGTACCGGAGACGCCCTTGACCTCGGCCTGACCGCCCAGCTTGCCCTCCGAACCCACCTCGCGGGCCACCCGGGTCACCTCGTCGGCGAACGACGAGAGCTGGTCCACCATCGTGTTCATGGTGTTCTTCAGCTCGGCGATCTCGCCGCGGGCGTCGACCGTGATCTTCTGCGACAGGTCGCCCTTGGCGACCGCGGTGGAGACCTGGGAGATGTTGCGGACCTGGTCGGTGAGGTTGGCGGCGAGCTGGTTGACGTTCTCGGTGAGGTCGCGCCACGTACCGGAAACGCCCCTGACCTGGGCCTGACCGCCCAGCCGGCCCTCGGTGCCGACCTCGCGGGCCACCCGGGTGACCTCGTCGGCGAACGACGACAGCTGGTCCACCATCGTGTTGACGGTGTCCTTCAGCTCCAGGATCTCGCCCTGCGCGGCCACGGTGATCTTCTGCGACAGGTCGCCCTTGGCGACCGCGGTGGAGACCTGGGCGATGTTGCGGACCTGGCTCGTCAGGTTCGACGCCATCGAATTCACCGAGTCGGTGAGGTCTTTCCAGGTGCCGGCGACATTCGGTACGTCCGCCTGGCCGCCCAGCTTGCCCTCGGTCCCGACCTCCCGGGCCACCCGGGTCACCTGCTCGGCGAAGAGCCGCAGGGTGTCGGTCACGCCGTTCATGGTGTCGGCCAGCTCGGCCACCTCGCCGCGCGCCGACACGGTGATCTTCTGCGACAGGTCGCCGCGGGCCATCGCCGTCGCCACCTGGGAGATCGAGCGCACCTGGTGGGTCAGGTTCGACGCCATCGTGTTGACCGAGTCGGTCAGGTCCTTCCAGGTGCCGGCCACGCCGCGCACGTCGGCCTGACCGCCGAGCTCGCCCTGGGTGCCGACCTCGCGGGCCACCCGGGTCACCTCGTCGGCGAACGACGACAACTGGTCCACCATCGTGTTCACGACCCGGCCGATGCGCAGGAATTCACCCCGCAGGGGTCGCCCGTCCATCTCGAGTGCCATGTGCTGGGACAGATCACCGTCTGCCACGGCCACGATCACCCGGGAAATCTCGGTGGTCGGGCGGCCGAGATCGTCGATCAGCGAGTTGACCGAACGGGCGCTGTCGGCCCAGGCGCCGTCGAGGCCCTCCTCGTCCAGGCGCTCGGTCAGCCGGCCGTCCCGGCCGACGATCCGGCTGATCCGGCGCACCTCCAGGTTCTGCCGCTCCTGAAGCGAGACAACCTCGTTGAACGCGTCCGCGACCTCGCCCGCGACGCCATTGCGACGGGGTAACCGCGCCTTGAGATCGCCACGGCTGACCCGGCGTAGAGCTTCCGCGAGCTCGACGAGCACGTCGGCCTCGTCGGGCACGCCGACATTGACCTGTTTGGTCGCGGTCATGCTGTCCTCACTCGCTGTACAACGGTCGGGGGCGATCCATCATCCCTCGCCGGGGCGGCCCGGCGCGAGGTGCGGCTTTGTGCATCGCCCGTCGGCGGGAGAGGATGCAGGCGTGTCGGTAGAGGCGGGACGACTTGCGGCCATTCTCGTGCGCCGGGTCCGGCTGCCCAACGACCGGCGTACGCCCGCCGCGGCGCGCGCCCTGGTCCGCTCGGTGCTGGCGGAGGCGGGGCTGGATGCCCTGGTCAACGAGGCCCTGCTGCTGACCACCGAGCTGTCCACGAACGCGGTCGTGCACGCCGGCACGGAGCTGGACATCGACGTCGAGGCCGACCCGGCCGGCCTGACCGTGACGGTGACCGACTTCGCCCCCGGGCCCGTCGAGCAGCTGGCCGTCGGCCCGCGCAACGAGCAGCCGGACATCGGCGAGGTCGCGGAGCGGGGTCGCGGGCTGCTGCTCGTGGACCACTTCGCGAGCCGCTGGGGCACCGTACACGAGGGCACCGGCAAGGGCGTGTGGTTCCGCCTCGAGCACAAGGGGCCGGCCGGCGACCAAAGCCCGGCGGCCGACAAGGAGGTAGCTCCGACCGTCGGCGAGCTGACCACGCTGCTGCAGATCAGCCCCGAGCGGCAGACCGACGAGAGCATGGCCGAGTTCGCCACCGAGCTGCTCTCCCGGCTCTCCCGGCTCACCGGCGCGACCGGCGCGGTGGTCCGGCTGGACCGGGGCGACGGCGGCGGTCGGCAGCTGCTGGCCCGGCACGGACGGGCGCCCCGCGACGACGCCGACACCATCCGGGTACGGCTCAACGTGCAACGGCCGTACTCGGGTGAGCTGGAGCTGGACGCCTCCCCCGCCGGATACGCCCAGCCGTTGGCCGCGATCGTCGCCGAGCGCTTCTCCCTGCACCTGGAAAACGACCGGTTGCGCCGCACCGACCTGCGCAGGCAGACCTGGCTGACGTTCCTCGCCGAGGCCAGCGAGCTGCTCGCCCAGTCCCTCGACGTCAACCTGACGATGGCGCTCATCCCGCAGCTCGTGGTGCCCCGGCTCGGCCAGTGGTGCGCGGTGCACACCACGGACGCGTGGGGCCGGCTGCAGCTCGCCGCCGCCACCCACGCCGACGAAGCCGCCGTGCCGCAGCTGCACGCGACACTCGCCGAGACGGGCCCGGACACGATACTGGCCCGGCTCGAAGAGGCGTCCCGGCTGGGCCAGCAGGTCATGTTCGGCACGCCGCCGGAGGGTTTCGCGGTGCCGCTGGTCGCCCGCGGCCAGCGGCTGGGCACCCTCGCGGTGGGCCGGCACCTGCGACACCGGCACGACGGCGACGAGGTGGCGGTCCTGGAGGACGTGGCCCGCCGCGCGGCGCTGGCCATCGACAACGCCCGGATCCACGAGGAACGCCGCCAGGTCGCCCGAACCCTGCAGGCCTCGCTGCTGCCGCCGGCGCTGCCGCACGTCACGGGCATCGGCTTCGCGGCCGAGTACGTGCCGACCGGCTCGGAGGTCGGCGGCGACTTCTACGACGTCGTCCCGGCCGGCGACGACAGCTGGATCGTCGTCGTGGGCGACGTGTCCGGCAAGGGCGTGCAGGCCGCGACGGTGACCGGCCTGGTCCGCGACGTGATCCGGATCCTGGTCGACGACCGCAAGCCGATGACGGAGATCCTCTGCCGGGTCAACCGCACCCTGGTCCAGCGCGGCGGCGGCCGCTACTGCACGCTGGCCATGGCCTCGGTGGCCCGCGCCGGCAACGACCTGGAGGTCTGCCTGCACCTGGCGGGTCACGACCGGTCGGTGCTGGTCCGCGCGGACGGCAAGACATCCTTCGTCGGCGAGGGCGGCACGGCGCTCGGCCTGCTGGAAACGATCACCTCACCGGACGTGAACGTGCTGCTGCACCCGGGCGACTCCCTGATCTTCTACACCGACGGCGTGACGGAACGGCGCCGCGGCCGCGAGCTGTTCGGCACGGCCCGGCTGCGCGACGCGGCGGCCCCGCTGGCCGGCTACTCGGCGGACGTGATGGCCGCGCGGCTGCGCTCGACGACGATCAACTTCTCGGTCGAGGAGCCGCGCGACGACATCGCGATCCTGGTCCTGCGCAACGACGCCTGACCAGCTCAGTGCGCCAGCACTCGCTGGTGCAGGGCGGTGACGGCGGCACGGGCCGAGACGAACGCCCCGTGCTGCCAGGCCACCTCGTGGCTGAGCCAGTCCCCCGCGAAGTGGACCCGGCCGGCCGGGCGCAGCAGCAGGTCGTAGCCGGGGGTGCCGTACGGCGGCGAGGTCCACGCGCCCTCCAGGTATCGGGTGCGGTGCCAGGCGACGGAGAACGAGGCGGCCAGTTCGGTGCGGTACTTCTCGCCGTGGATCTTCACCCCCTGCTCGACCGCCCGCTGGGCGCGCTGCTCCGGGGTGAGCGCACCGTAGGCCCGGGCCGCCGCGCCGGTGTGGTAGTAGCCGACGATCAGGCCGCGGGCGGCGTGGAAGTCGTACGACGGATACCAGACGTGGGCCAGGTCCAGGTCGGTCTCCGTGATGCCGCCGTAGATCCGCAGGTCGTTCTCCCACCAACGGCTGCGGTACTCCAGGCCGATCTTGCCCGACGCGGTGACCGGGAACGAGGCGAGCGCCGACTGCACGGCGTCGCCGAGGTTGTGCGGGATCCGGGCCAGGAGATGCGGCGGCAGCGTGGCGACGCAGAAGTCGGCGCTGATCGCCCGGCTCCGGCCCTGCTGCCGGTAGGTCACCTCGACGCCGTTCGGGCGGTCGGTCACCGCGGTGATCTCGGCGCCGAGCCGGATCCGGCGCGTGCCGACCGCGCGGCTGAGCGCGTACGGAATGCGGTCCATGCCACCCACCGGCTGGAACATCATCATCGCCTGGTCGTAGCCGAACTCGAAGCTGAAGTAGCGCCCGACGTTGCTGGCGAACACGTCCGCCAGCTGCGGCGGCCCGCCCAGCGGCGTGCCGGAGTCGTTGCCGGCGCCCGGATAGCTCGCGAAGCCGCGGCGGCCGGTGCCGGCGTATGCCCAGCCGGCGGTCCGCCCGCCGATGGCGCCGAAGCTCTGCAGGAAGGCCAGCAGCCGCTCCTTGTCCGTGGCGGTCAGCCGTCCGTCGAGCGCGCCCTGGTCAGTGGCCTTGGCGAGCAACTCGGAGACGTAGCCGTAGACGTCGGCCTTCGCGGTGCGGTAACGCATCGGCGCGCCGGGCTGCATCCCGGCGGCCTCGTTGTAGATGAGCGCGTCCGCGTTGGCGTTGACGAAGGGCTGGATGGGCACGCCCAGCTCGCGGCAGTAGTCGAGGGTGACCATCCACTGGGCGATCCGGGCGGGCCCGGCGTTGAGGTAGACGCCGTCGGAGTACGTGGCCCGCTGGGTCTGCCCATCCAGATCGGTCTCGGTAGTGCCGCCGCGCACGGTGAGGTTGCGCCCGCCGGCGACGCCGCGGGCCTCCAGGATCGTGCAGTCATAGCCGGCCTTGCCCAGCTCGTAGGCGGCGGCGAGGCCGGCGACGCCGCCGCCGAGGATCACGACCCGCTTGGCGCTGCGCCCGGTGAGGCTGAAGTCGGAACGGCGCGGGGCCTGGAACGGCGGCGCGGGGGAAGCCGCGGCCGGGGCTAGGCCGAGGGCTCCCATGGTGGCGAAGAGAGCGCCGGCGCCACCACTGACGCCGACCGACTGCAGGAACCGCCGCCGACTCACGCCGGGAAGGTCATCAAGCACGGCTGCCTCCGAAGATCGCGATCACGGAAGACAGATTCTGTAATCGCCCGGTTACGATCAGCACCGGCGAATGTTGCCGATAGATGTCGATGTATCCCCTGGTGGGCCAGCCCGTCAGGTGCGGGTCAGTTCGATCAGGTCCGCATCGTGGTCGGCGGTCCAGCGGACCGGCAGGCCGACGGCGGTCAGGTGGCTGCCCGAGTAGATGGTGTCGCCGTGCCGGTAACGGGCCGCCGGCTCCAGGCCGTGCAGCGGCAGCCGGACAGCGCGGGCCGGGACCAGCCCGAGGCCGTCGAGCGCGCCCGTGTTCCAGGCCAGCACGACGATCCGGTCGCCGAGCGTGTACTGCACCGCGCACCGCGCCTGCGACGGGTCTCCGATCCGGTGCACCTCGCCGCGGGTGATCACGTCGCGGACCCGCTTGTAGCGCGCCACCCAGGAGGCGGCGGCCGAGCGGGTGGCGGCGTCCCAGCGGGTGATGTCGGCGCCGATGCCGAGGACGCCCGCGCTCGCCAGCACGAAGCGGAAGGCCATCGACCGGGGGCGGTCGTCGAACAGGCCCGGCGCGTCCGTCACCCAGGAGCTCATCAGGTGCGGCGCGTGCGCGGCCAGGTAGCCGTACTGGATGCGCAGCCGGTCCATCGGCGCTGTGTTGTCGCTCGGCCAGACCACGTCGGTGCGGGCGGCCATCGCCAGGTCCACGCGGGCGCCGCCCGCGGCGCAGCCCTCCACCGTCACGGCCGGATGCTCGCGCCGCAGGTGGTCGAGGATCCGGTAGAGGTTGCGGACGTGCGCGCCGTCGAGATCAAGATCGGCCGGTGCCGTGCCCGGCCTGCCCGGCTCAGTGCGCGGCCGGTTGAAATCCCACTTCAAATACGTGATCGGGTACGCCCGCAGCAGCCCGTCGAGGGTCTCCAGCACGAACGCGTGCACGTCGTCGCGGCCGAGGTCGAGCAGGTACTGGTTGCGGACGGTCGTCATCGGCCGCGCGTCGACGCGGTAGACCCAGTCGGGATGCTCCGCGTAGAGCGATGACTTCGGGTTGACCATTTCCGGCTCGACCCAGAGGCCGAAGCCGAGACCTTTTGCCCGGATCTGGTCGATGAACGCGCCGAAGCCGTCCGGGAACTTCGCGGGGTCCGGCGTCCAGTCGCCGAGCCCGCTGTGGTCGTCCGGACGGCCGACGAACCAGCCGTCGTCCACCACGAACGTCTCCACGCCCAACTCCGCGGCCACGTCGGCGAGCGCCAGTTGCCCGGCGGCGGTGACGTCGAAAAAGGTCGCCTCCCACGAGTTGTAGATGACCGGCCGGACTCGCCCGAGGCGCTCGCCCGCGAGGTGCCGCTCGTAGGAATGCCACACCCGGGCCAGGCCGTCGATGCCCGCCGCGCTATAGGCGCCCGCCGCCACCGGCGTGGTCAGGCTCTCGCCGGGCGCGAGCGGCACCGGGCCGTCGGTCAGCGCCCGGCCGGCCCGAACCCGGGTCAGCCCGGCCGCGTCGGTGTCCGCGGCGATCCGCCACGACCCGCTCCAGGCCACCGCGAAACCCCAGGTCGGGCCGGGGTCGCGCGAGTCGTTGACCGCCAGGTACGGCGAGAACTGATGCCCGGTCACGCCCTGGCTGCTGCCGATCTCGAACCGGCCGCGGCTCTGCTCGACGCTCGCCGGCGTGAACTCCTGCGACCACTGCCCGCACAGATAGGACAGCCGGGCGCCGTGCGGGGTCGGCACGCTGAACCCGGCCGAGCCGAGCGACTCCAGCCGCAGCGTGCTCCCGCCGCCGTTGTGCAGCTCGACCCAGCGCTCGACCACGTCGGTGCCGGGCGCGAACCGGTAGCACTGCACAGCGCGGAGGCCGGTGACCACGTCCACGAACGTGGCCCGCAGCCCGGCGTCCACGACGACGACGTCCTCGAGGGCCCAGGAGACCGACCGGGAGCCGTCGCCGGCGGTCACCACGAGATCCGCGCCGAGGAACGGCCGCTGCCCGTCCGTGGCGTATTCGACCGCGGCCACGTCGCCGCTGGTCACGTACTGCGGGCGGCCGTGGAAGGCCAGCGGCGACGGACCCTCGCTGACGCCGTGCGGGCCCCAGGCGACGAGCTCCAGCCACTGCCCGGACTCGCCGACGGCGACGGTGTATTCGGTGCGTGCACCGGCGATGGTCCATCTGGCCGGGGGCGGGTTCATTTGCTCGATCCCATCAGCAGGCCCGACACGAAGTGCCGTTGGAAGGCGAAGAAGACGAGCGCCGTCGGCACCGCGGCGATCAGCGACGCGGCCGCGACGACGTTCCAGTTGCTCACGTAGCCGCCCTGCAGATTGAGCAGCGCGGCGGTCACCGGCAGCTTCGCCTCGGTGCGCAGCACGGTGATCGACCAGATCAGGTCGTTGAAGATCCAGGTGGTGGCGAGCGCGCCGAGCGCGGCCAGCGACGGCCGGCACAGCGGCATGATGATGCGCGCATAGATCTGGAACGGCCCGGCGCCGTCGATGCGAGCCGCCTCGGCCAGCTCGGCCGGGATCGAGCGCATGAAGCCGTGCAGCACGAACGTGTAGAAGCCCAGCCCGAAGCCGACGTGGATGGCGACCAGGGCGAGGAGCGTGTCGTAGATCCCGAGCGACTCCATCACCCGGGAGACGGGGATCAGCAGGATCTGCGGCGGGAGCAGATTGCCGGCCAACATGGTGAGCAGGATGGCGCGGCGGCCGGGGATCGCATAGCGGCTCAGCGCGTACGCGGCCCACGACGCCAGCAGCAGGCTGAGCAGCACCGCGGGCACGGTCACCTGGATGCTGGTCCACAGCGCCCGGCCCATCGAGCCGGTGCCGAACGCGGTCCGGAAGCCGTCGAGAGTGAAAGAGCCGGGCAGGGCGGCCGTGCCGCGCTGGGAGATGTCGTCGAACGAGCGGAACGCCAGCACGACCACGAAGATCATCGGCGCGACCCAGAGCAGCGTCAGCGGGATCATCACCGCGTGGAACACCCACCCGCGCCGGCGCCGCCCGGGCCCGGCCGGGGCAGGCGCCGGGCTGATCTGTTCCGCCGGAACCAATGTCACCGCTGTCACGCCTCGACCTCCTGCCTGGTAGCCCGCGCCAGGTACGTGATGATGAAGACCAGGGCGAGCAAGAAGATCACCACGGCGATCGCCGAGGCGTAGCCGAGGTTGAGGAAGGTGAAGCCCTGCTGGAACATGTACGTGCTGAGCAGCTCCGACGAGTGGTACGGCCCGCCCTGGGTCATCGACCAGACGATGTCGAAGGTGCGCAGCGAGTCGATCACCGTCACCGCGAAGACCACCGTGTTGACCCCGCGCAGCTGCGGCCAGACCACGTATCTGAAGCGCTGCCAGGGGCCTGCGCCGTCGACGGCGCTCGCGTCGTCCAGGGTCGGGTCGGCGCCCTTGAGCCCGGCCAGGTAGAGCACCATGACGTAGCCGACCTGGCGCCAGACGGCGGCCACCAGCACCGCGTAGAGCGCGGTGTCCGGGTCGGCCAGCCACTGCCGTTCCAGGCTCTCCAGCCCCACCGCGCCGAGCAGGGTGTTGATGGTGCCGTCGGGCTGATACTGGACCCGCCAGAACAGGCCGGTGACCGCGAGCGAGAAGACCATCGGCAGGTAGATCGCGCTGCGGTAGAGGCCGACGCCGCGGCGCGGGCGGTTGAGCGCCACCGCCAGCGCCAGCCCGCCGAGCACGGACAGCCCGCCGAAGCCGACCGCCCAGATGACGGTGTTTCGCAGGGCGCCGGTGAAGATGTCGTCCGAGAGCAGCTCGCGGTAGTTGGCCAGCCCGACGGGCTGGGCGGCGCCCAGCCCGTTCCACTTCGTCAGCGACAGGTAGAAGCTGTTCAGCGCCGGCCAGAACACCATGCCGATCTCGACCGCGGCCGGGACGAGCAGGAAGACCCACACGACCCCGGGCACGGCACGGAGACGCGTTGCGGTCACGAGCTCAGGACCTTCTTCGCGGACGCCTGCCACTCGGCGAGGATCGCGTTGACGTCGCGCGGCGAGTCGATGAACTTCGTCAGCGCCGTGTCGGCGGTGGTCTGCAGCTCGTCGCTGGAGTCCCGGTTGAAGAACTGGGTGATCGCGGCGCTCTCGTTGAGCAGCTTGATGCCCTTCTGCACCAGCGGTGCGAAGCTGCTCGTGTCGACCTGTTGCGAGGTGGGCAGGTTGGACGACTTGGACAGCTGGATGAACTGCTGCTGGGCCGGCGCGGAGGCCAGGTAGGAGAGCAACTCCTTGGCGCCCGCGGTGTTGCGCGACTTGGCGCTGGCGAAGAAGCCGTCGGTCGGCGCCTCCTCCGCGACCGGCACGCTCGGATCGATGATCGGCACCCGGAAGAAGTCGATGTCGTCGGCGGCGTCCGACGGCATGGCCGTGGTGACGAACGCGCCGATCAGATACATGCCCGCCTTCTTGGCGGCCAGCGGCGTGACGGCGTCCTGCCACGAATACGAGCGGCCCTTCGGGTCGATGAACTCGATCAGCTGCCGGTAGTGGTCCATGACCTTCTTGACCTCGGGGCCGTCGAACGAGTGCTTGCCGGCCAGCAGCTCGCGGTGGAACTCCGCACCGTTGATCCGCAGGTTGAGGTAGTCGAACCAGCCGGAGGCGACCCACGGCGTCGAGCCGGTGCCCATGGTCAGCGGCGCGACACCCTTGCTCTTGATGGTCTTGCAGACCGCGATGAACTCATCCCAGGTCGTCGGCGGCTGCACGCCCCACTCCTGGAACGCCGACTTGCGGTAGAAGACGCCCCACCAGTAGTAGCTCGTCGGCACGAAGATCTGCTTGCCGTCCGCGCCGGTGGAGAGCTCCTTGAGAGCGGGGGAGAAACCGGCACACGGGCCGCTGCCGGTCCACAGGTCGGAGACGTCGAGCAGGAAGCCCTTGCTCGCATAGTCGCGGGCGACCGAGCCCGCGTACCAGGTGAGCACGTCCGGCGGATTGCCGGAGTTGAGGTATGTGGGCAGCTGCGCCCGGAACGTCTCGATGGCGATGGTGTTCAGGGTGACCTTGGTCTTGGAATAACCCTCGACCACCTTGGTGAGCGCGGCCTTGGGGTCGGCGTCGGAGAGCGACGACTGCAGCGTCAGCGTCGAGGAGGCGGCGCCCGAGCCGGAGTCGTCGCTGCCGGTGGCGCAGCCGGCCAGGATCCCGGCGGCGCCGAGACCGCCGAGACCGGCCAGGAACCCCCGGCGGGTGAGTTCGCTGTGGACCATGCTGAGCCTCCTGGGCTGTAGCCGCTCGGTTCGTGTTTCCGAAAGGTTGCATCACGGTTCCGGGGCTGTCAATATATCTTCGTAATTAATGGTTACTCCGGTCCGGAGGTGGGTGCATGACCGAACGGTTCGCAGGTCGCACGGCGGTCGTCACCGGTGCGGCGTCCGGGATCGGTGCCGCCTGCGCCCGCCGGCTCGCCGCCGAGGGCGCCGCGATCGTGCTCACCGACATCCGGCCGGCCGACGACGTCGCCAAGCAGATCGAGGCCGACGGCGGCCTGGCGCACGCGGTCGTCGCCGACGTCTCCGACGAGGACGCCTGGGCCCGGGTCGCCGCCGGCGCCCGCGAGCGGTACGGCCCGGTCGGCGTGCTCGTCAGCAACGCATACACGGTCGACGTCGCCCCGGCGGACGCCACCAGCCTCGCCTCCTGGAACCACCAGCTCGCGGTCTCGCTGACCGGCTCGTTCCTCGGCGTCCGCGCCTGCCTCGCCGACCTGCGCGCGACGAACGGCAGCGTGGTCATCGTCTCCTCGGTGCACGCGCTGGTCGGGCTGCCCGGCCACCCCGCGTATGCGGCGGCCAAGGGCGGCCTCGTCGCGCTGGCCCGTCAGCTCGCCGTCGAGTACGGTCCGGCGCTGCGGGTAAACACCGTCCTGCCCGGACCGATCCGGACGGCGGCCTGGGACAGGGTCCCGGCGGCCGACCGGGAGCGCAGCGTCGCCGAGACCGTGGCCGGTCGCTTCGGCACACCGGAGGAGGTCGCCGCCGCGGTGGCCTTCCTGGCCTCGCCCGAGGCCGCCTACGTCACCGGCGCGAGCCTCGTGGTCGACGGCGGCTGGACGGCCGTGAAGTCCTCGGCCTGACCAGGGCCGGGCCCGGTCGAGCAACGCACACACACGATGGGGAGACACAGCGGGATGCAGCAATATGTGGCGCGCGGCGTACATGGCCAGACGGTGGAGGTCCTCGCCCACCGGATCCTGAACGGCCAGCTCCCCGAGGGCGCCACCCTCGACCTGACCGCGCTGCAATCCGAGTTCGACGTCAGCCTGACCGTGCTGCGCGAGGCCCTGCGGGTGCTCGCCGCCAAGGGCATGATCGACGCCCGGCCCAAGCGCGGCACCTTCGTCCGCCCTCGCATCGACTGGAGCCTGCTCGACGGCGACGTGCTGCGCTGGCAGTTCGTCGGCCAGGGCCACCGGCCCAAACTCCTCGACGACCTGCACGAGCTGCGCAGCATCATGGAGCCGGGGGCGGCCCGCCTGGCCGCCGACCGGGCCACCGACGACGATCTCGCCGCGCTCGACACGGCCCTGGAGGAGATGGCCGCCGCCGGCACCGACGCCGCCGCGGCGGTCTCCGCCGACCTGGCCTTCCACCGCGCGCTGCTCGCCGCCACCCACAACGAGCTGATGCAACGGATGGAGGTGCTGATCGAGACCGGCCTCGCCGAGCGCGACCGCATGGTCCACGGCAACGCCGGCACCGCCGACCCGGTGCCCAGCCACCGGGCGGTGGTCGACGCGATCCGCAGACACCAGCCGGCCCAGGCCACCCGCGCCATGGTCAAGCTCCTCGACCAGGCGGTCGCGGACGTCGCCCGGCTGGAGAAGGCCAGGCCGGAAGAGTGAAGATCGACAAGATCGAGACCTTCCTCGTCCCGCCGCGCTGGCTGTTCTGCCGGGTGTCCACCGACGAGGGTGTCGTCGGCTGGGGCGAGCCGGTCGTCGAGGGGCGCGCCGAGGTGGTCCGGGCGGCGGTCGACGTCCTGGCCGAATACCTGATCGGTGAGGATCCGCTGCGGATCGAGCACCACTGGCAGATCCTCACCAAGGGCGGCTTCTATCGCGGCGGGCCGGTGCTCTCCAGCGCCGTCGCCGGCCTCGACCAGGCGTTGTGGGACATCGCCGGCAAGACGTACGGCGCGCCCGTGCACGCGCTGCTCGGCGGGCCGGTCCGGGACCGGGTCCGGGTCTATGCCTGGGTCGGCGGCGACGAGCCGGGTGAGATCACCGACGCGGTCACCGCGCACGTCGAGTCGGGCATGACCGCGGTGAAGATGAACGCCTGCGGACGGCTCTCGCCGATACCGACGGTCGCGGAGATCACCGGGATCGTCGACCGGGTCACCGCGGCCCGCGCCGCGCTCGGGCCGCACCGCGACGTCGCCGTCGACCTGCACGGCCGGGCCAGCTTCCCGGCGGCCCGGATGATCCTGCCGGCCGTCGCCCCGCTGCAGCCGCTGCTGGTCGAGGAGCCGCTGGTCCCCGAGCAGACGCACCTGCTGGCCGAGTTGGTGCGCGGCACCTCCGTGCCTGTCGCCACGGGGGAGCGCCTCTACGACCGCGCCGACTTCCTGCCCGCGCTGCGCGCCGGGGTCGCCATCGTGCAGCCCGACCTCTCGCACGCCGGCGGCATCTCCGAGGTGCGCCGCATCGCCGCCCTCGCCGAGACCCACGGCGCCCTGCTCGCCCCGCACTGCCCGCTCGGCCCGATCGCGCTCGCCGCCAGCCTGCAGGTGGCCCTGGCCACCCCAAACTTCCTGATCCAGGAGCAGAGCATGGGCATCCACTACCACGACGGCGCCGACCTGCTCGACTACGTCGCCGACCCGGAGCCGCTGCGGATCGTCGCCGGGCACATCCATCGCACCGAGGGGCCGGGCCTGGGCATCACCATCGACGAGCAAGCCGTGCGCCACGCCGACCGCGCCGGGCACGCCTGGCGCAACCCGGTCTGGCGCCACGACGACGGCTCCCTCGCCGAATGGTGACCGCCGTGGTGGACCTCGCCCACGGGGGACGCTGGACGAGCCTGCGCACGCCCGCCCGGGAGTGGCTGTGGCGGCGCCCGGATCCGGCCCGGGCCGGCGTGCGGCCCGGCGCCGCCTTCGTCGACGCGGGCGGCCTCGAGGAGTGCATCCCGACGGTACGGGGCACGCCCGATCACGGCTCGGCGTGGTCCCGACCGTGGACGAGGATCGACGCCGAGACCGCGCGGGTGGAGTGCCCGGAGTTCGCGCTGACCCGGCGGCTGCGCCACGCGGACGGGAGCGTGGTCGCCGACTACCGGCTTGCCGCCGTACCCGGATGGGCCTTTGTCTGGGCGGCACATGCGCTGCTGGATCTCTCCGACGCGGCCCGGCTGGTCACGCCCGCCGGGACCGTGACGCGCGTCGACGGCGGCGACCCGGTCTCCTGGCCCACGGCGCTGGAGCACCTGGGTCCCAGCGACGGCACGGCGGTCGGCGCGATCCTCACCGACTGCCCGCGCGTCACCGTCGTCGACGGCACCGCGCTCACCTTCGCGCTCGAGGCGCCTGGCCAGCCCGTCTCCGTCGCGCTGTGGCGCAACCTCGGCGGCTGGCCGCAGCCCGGCCCCTACCGCAGCATCGGCGTGGAGCCCATGCTGGGCCGGGTCTTCGACCGCGACCAGGCCGGCCCCGGCGACGCGGCGCTGGTGCCCGCGTCCGGGGTCTGCGAGTGGCGCCTCACCGTCGAGGCCTGCTCATGACCGCCTTCGACGTGGTCTGCGTGGGCGAGTCGATGGCGCTCGTGACCCCGGAGCCGCCACGCCCACTCTCGGAGGGCGGCCCCACCCGCCTCGACGTCGCTGGTGCGGAGTCCACTGTGGCCTGCTATCTGGCCATGCTCGGCGCCCGGGCAGCGTGGGCGAGCCGCGTCGGCGACGACCCGCTGGGCGTGCTGCTGCGCACCAGAATCGCCTCGTACGGCGTCGACACCTCGCTCGTCGCCGTGGACCCGGAAGCACCGACCGGCGTGTTCTTCAAGGACCCCGGCGCTGCTACGCGCGTCTACTACTACCGTGCCGGCTCGGCGGCCTCCCGCCTCGGTCCCGGCCTGCACCTGCCGCCGTCCCGCGTGGTGCACCTCAGCGGGATCACGCCGGCCCTGTCGCTGACCTGCGCGACCCTCGCCGACCGGCTGCTCGACGGCCCGGCGCTGACCAGCTTCGACGTGAACTACCGGCCGGGGCTCTGGCCGGTCGAATGGGCCGGGCCCGAGCTGCGCAGGCTCGCCGGCCGGGCCGGGATCGTGTTCGTCGGCCTGGACGAGGCCCGGGTGCTCTGGGGCGCCGACCGGCCGGAGGACGTCCGCGCCCTGCTCCCCGGGCCCAGCGTGCTGGTCGTCAAGGACGGCGCCGTCGGCGTCACCTCGTACGGGCCGGAGGGCGTGACGTTCGCGCCGGCGCCCGCGGTCGACGTGATCGAGCCAGTCGGCGCCGGTGACGCGTACGCCGCGGGCTACCTCTTCGGCTTCCTGCGTGACCTGCCCGAGGTGTCCCGGCTCCGGCTCGGTCACCTGGTCGCCGGCGCCGCCCTGCGCGTCACCGGCGACGTCGCCCCGCTCCCCGCCGACCTGCTCGCTTCCCTCTAGGAGGCCCCGTGGACTTCGACCAGATCCTCGGACTCGAACGCCTCATGGCGATCCTGCGCGGCCTGCCCCCCGACGAGACCGTCAAGCTCGCCACCCGCCTCTGGGACGCCGGGGTCACGCTCCTCGAGGTCCCGATCGCCACCCCCGAAGCGGTGCAGTCGCTGCGTGCCGCCGTCGACGCCGGCCGGCAGCGGGGCATGCGCGTCGGCGCAGGCACAGTGATCACACCCGAGCAGGCCCGGACGGCCGCCGCGGCCGGTGCCCAGTACACGGTCGCGCCCGGCCTCGACCTGACCGTGCTCGCCGCCAGCCTCGCCGCCGGGCTGCCGCACCTGCCAGGAGTCGGCACGGCCACCGAGGTCCAGCGGGCCCGGGCCGCCGGCTGCCGCTGGCTCAAGGCGTTCCCGGCCAAGGCGCTCGGCACCACCTGGCTCAGGGCCGTGCTCGGCCCGTTCCCCGACGTCCGGTTCGTCGCCACCGGCGGGCTGTCCGTCTCCGACGTCCCCGCCTTCCTCTCCGGCGGCGCGGCCGTCGTGGCCCTCGGCTCGGCCCTGGCCGACCCCGACCAACTCGACAACATCGGCACCCTGCTCCGTCCCTAGTCCCCATCCACTCGCTCGTCCCGTTCCCGCTCGCTCGTCCCGTCCCCGCTCGCTCGTCCCGTCCCCGCTCGCTCGTCCCGTCCCCATCCGCGAGGAGTCACCGTGCGCTTGATCCGTACCGTCGTCCTCTCTGCCCTGGCGGTCCTGGCCGCCGCCTCCCCGGCCGCCGCCGCTCCCACGGCCGACCAGGGCGCTCCCGCCTACTACGACAGTGGCCTCGCGCCGACGCCCTACATGGGGTGGAACACCTACTTCGGGCTCGGCGGCGACCCCACCGAGACCGAGGTCCGGTCGGTCGCCGACTTCCTGGTGTCGCGCGGGCTGCGCGACGCCGGCTACCGCATCGTCTGGATCGACGGCAACTGGGCGGCACCGACCCCGCGCAACGCGGCCGGCGAGCTCGTCGCCGACCCCGCGCGGTTCCCGTCCGGGATGGCCGCGCTGACCCGCTACCTGCACGAGCGTGGCCTCAAGGCCGGCATCTACACCGACGCCGGGCCGTACATCGAGGGCCAGTGCGGGCTCGGCAGCCACGGGCACTACCGCGACGACGTCCGCCAGTTCGCCCGGTGGGGCTTCGACGCGCTCAAGGCCGACTGGCTCTGCGGGCGGGCCGCCGGCATCGATCCGGAGACGGCGTTCCGGCAGCTCAGCGACGCCGTACGGAAGTCGCCGCGGCCGCTGATCCTCAACATCTGCAACCCGGTGAGCAGCGACTGGGGCGGCGGACCGTATCCGCCCGAGGCGCTTTCGACCTGGAGCTACACCTACGCGCCGACCGTCGCCGACTCGTGGCGCACCTACACCGACGTCGGCCTGGTCGACCCGCAACCGCAGTGGCAATACCAGTGGGTGCTGCGCAACATGGACGTCAACGCGTACCACCCGGCGGCGACCGGGCCGGGCCACTACAACGACCCGGATTACCTCGTGCCGATGCGGCCGCTGCCCGCCGGCGGCCACGAGATGACGTTCGACGAGTCGAAGACCCAGCTCGGCATGTGGGCCATCATGGCCGCCCCGCTGATCATCGGCTCCGACCCGCGCGCCCTGCCCGCCGAGATGATCGCGGCGCTGGCAAACCCGGAAATCGTCGCCGTCGACCAGGACCGGCTGGCGGTGCAGGGCGTGAAGGTCGCGGACCCGACCGCGACGACCCAGGTCTGGAGCAAGACCCTTTCCGGTACGGGCAGCAGGGCGGTCGCGCTATTGAACCGGGGCGACACGACTCAGCAGATCACGGTGAACTTCGCCGACGTCGCACTTGGCGGCGCGGTGCGCGTCCGTGACCTGTGGGCGCGCTCCGACGCCGGCACATTCACAGACTCGTACACGGCCACGGTCCCCGCGCACGGGGTGGCCATGCTGCGCCTGTCCGGCTCCGACGCGGTGGCCGGCGAGGACCTGGGCGGCCCGGTGTCGGCGAGCCCGGCGACGGCCCACGGCACGGTCTTCGCCCGCGGCGCCGACGGCACACTGCAGGCCAACAGCGGCGCCGGCTGGCAGGGTCTCGGCAAGCGCATCCTCGGCCAGCCGGCGGCGTACGGCTCGGCGGACGGCCGCATCGACGTCTTCGTGCGCGGCACGGACAACGCGATCTGGCGGCGCGCGTACGCCGGTGGCCGCTGGGGCGCCTGGACCAGCATCGGCGGCCAGGTGGCGGACGCACCGACGGTGGCCTTCACCAGCCCGACGGCGTGGACAGTGTTCGCCCGCGGCACCGACGGCCAGATCCGATCCCGCACCGAGCGAGGCGCCTGGACCAGCATCGGCGCACCGGGCAACCGCCCGACGTACGGCCGCCCGAGCGCCGTCGTCGACGACGCTGGTGTGGTGCACGTCGCCGTCCGCATCCGCACGGACGAGGTGTGGGAGCGGGTCCTGTCCGGCGGCTCCTGGTCGGAGTGGACGAGCCTGGGCGGCACCGTGAGCGGCAGCCCGACCCTGCTGGCCACGAGCGGGCGGATCTACCTCTTCGCGCTGGCGGCCGACAACCGCCTGTGGCAGCGCAACTTCGTCGACGGCGCCTGGGGCGGCTGGTTCCGCCGCGGCGAGCTCAGCACCGGAGCGTTCCAGGGCGCGGTCGGCGCGGCGGCCGGCGACAACGGCAGCGCGGTGATCGTCGTCCGCGGCGCCGGCGACCACGTGCACCGACTCGCCCTCTGAGTCTCGGCCGGTCCGCGCTGTCCGCGCGGACCGGCCACCCGGCCTTGACATTCATGACACTCTCTTTTTCAAGTCGCTGACAACGTTGTCAGGCGCGCCACTGGGAGGTTCCATGTCCGACTCGTCGTCCGTTTCGCGGCGCACTCTGCTCGCTGCGGGAGGTGGTCTGCTCGCCTCCTTCGGCGTGCAGGCCGTCCTACCCAACGCCGCGGCCTGGGCCGCCCCCACCCCATCAGCTCCGGGTGCCGGCGGCACCGACCTGGCTCTCTACCGCCCGGTCTCGGCCAGCTCGACCGCCTACGCCCCGACGCCGGCCTCGTTCGCCGTCGACGGCCTTCCCCAGGTCGGCGTCCGGGGTTCGGGCTGGCGCGCCGTCCCGGGTGATCCGCAGTGGATCTCGGTGGACCTCCAGGCGCCTTGCGAGGTCGAGGCGGTCACGCTCACCTTCGAGGCGGCCCTCACCGACGGTCCGTTCGACGGGAACTGGAACAACACCCAGGGCCACGAGATCCTGTCCAGCGCCGCGGTCGCCTACCGGATCGAGGCCTCGACCGACGGCACGGCCTGGACCACCGTGCACGAGACCGACCAGGGCGGCGGCGGGGTCCAGGCCATCCGCTTCCCCGCGCCGGTCCGGGCGCGGCACGTGCGGATGACCGCCACCAAGCGGTCCACCAGCAACCCGGTCGGGCTCAACGGCTTCCAGGTGTACGGCACGCCGCTCGGCACGCGCCCCTCCGCCACCGGCTGGACCGACTGGGCCGGCGGCAACAGGGCGCCCGCGCCTGCCCTGCGGGTCGGCACGGACGGAACCGTACCGCTGGAATCCGGGTGGGCGCTCACCCTCGACGACTTCGCCGGTACAGCGGACGGCGCGGCGCTGTCCACCGGCAACCGCGACGTGCGCGACTGGCTGCCCGCGAGCGTGCCCGGCACCGTGCTCGCGACGCTGGTCGACCGCGGCCACCTGCCCGACCCGGTCGGCGGCTTCGAAAACCTGCGCATCCCGGAGGCGCTGTCCCGGCATGCGTGGTGGTACAGGCGCGTCTTCAAGCTGCCGCATACCTTCGACGCGGGCCGCGGCCGGCACGTCTGGCTGGAGTTCGACGGCGTCAACCACCAGGCGGAGGTCTGGGTCAACGGCGTGCGGGCCGGAACGGTCACCCACCCGTTCGCCCGGGGCGCGCTGGAGGTCACCGAGGCCCTCGCGGGGCACACCGAGCACGTCGTGGCGGTCCGGATCACGCCGATGCCCCATCCCGGCACCCCCGGCGACAAGACCCTGGAGAGCTGGACTTTCCTGCAGGGAGGTTCGCTGTACCTGGACTCGCCGACCTACCTGGCGGCGTCCGGCTGGGACTGGATGCCCGCGGTCCGGGACCGGGCGTCGGGCCTCTGGAACCACGTCCGGCTGCGGAGCACGGGCGCGGCCGTCATCGAGGACCCCTACGTCAGCACGAAGCTGCCCTCCGCACGTACCGCCGAACTCACCATCACCGTCCCCGTGCGTAACGTCGCCGCGACCGCGACCAAGGTGACGGTCCGGGCGGCCTTCGGCCGGACCACGGTCGAGCAGACGGTGACGGTGCCGGCCGGGGCGACCACCAAGGTGGTCTTCAGCCCGGCCGGCCACCGGGAGCTGCGGGTCAGGAACCCCAAGCTCTGGTGGCCCAACGGGTACGGCGAGCCGCACCTGCACGACCTCACGGTCACCGCGGTGGTCGCGCGGCAGGTCAGCGACGAGCGGACGTCGCGGTTCGGCATCCGCGAGTTCTCGTACGAGTCCCACCAGCCGGTGGTGGTCTCCCCGCCGGCGATCCCGCCGCTGAGCTTCCGCGACGGCAAGGCCGAGCAGATCGTCGCCTTCGCCCGGCAGCACAAGCGATACGTGCGCGTCCAGGCCGGGGCGCGGGCCACCGGGTGGGGCATCTCGCTGTGGTCGCTCTCGGTGTCGGACGGCGAGAGCGGCGCCGACCTGGCCCGGGGCGCGACCGCGACCGCCTCCACCGAGGGCGACGGCAGCTCGGCGGGAGCCGTGACCGACGGCAACGCCGACACCCACTGGTCGTCCGAATACCGCGATGACCAGTGGATCCAGGTCGATCTCGGCGCGGCCCGGGACTTCGACCGCGTCACTCTGCTCTGGGAGGCGGCGTACGCGCTCACCTTCAAGGTGCAGGTCTCCGACGACGGCGGCGCGTGGACCGACGTCAAGGCGGTCGACAACGAGACGCCGCCGGGCAACACCGGCACCCAGAAGGTGGACTTCCCCGAGCAGACGGCCCGCTACCTGCGGATCCAGGGCGGCAAGCGGGTCACCAGCTGGGGCATCTCGATGTGGACGCTCGCGGTGCGCCGGCAGGCCGCGCCCGGGACCGACCTGGCCCGCGGCAAGACGGCCACGGCATCGTCCAGCGAGGACGGCAATCCGCCCGGCAATGCCGTGGACGGCAACCCGCGCAGCCGGTGGGCCTCGCACGCCCAGGACAACCAGTGGATCCAGGTGGACCTGGGCGAGCCGGTCACGTTCGACCAGGTCGAGATCGCCTGGGAGCAGGCGTACGCCCGGGAGTTCGTCATCCAGGTCTCGCCGGACGGTCGGGAGTGGACCGACGTGAAGGCGGTCAGCAACACCGCCACCGAGCTGGCGATCAGCGTCAACGGGGTACGGGTTTTCGCCCGCGGCGGCAACTGGGGCTGGGACGAGCTGCTGCGCCGCACCGAGCCGCACCGCACCCGGGAGACCGTGGCGATGCACCGCGACATGAACTTCACGATGATCCGCAACTGGCTCGGCAGCAGCAACCGCGAGGAGTTCTACGCCGCCTGCGACGAGTACGGCCTGCTGGTCTGGAACGACTTCTGGGAGGCCGGCGCGTTCCTCCAGGAGTCGGCGACCTACGACGCGATCGTGGCGGACACGATCCGCCGCTACCGGCACCACCCCAGCATCGCGGTCTGGTGCGGCGCGAACGAGCAGTTCCCGCCGGCGGCGATCGACGCCGGCCTGCGCCGGGCGGTCGCCGCCGAGCACCCCGAGATCATCTACGTGCCCTCGTCGAACGCGGGCATCGTCAGCGGCACGGGGCCGTGGCACTACGTCGAGCCGGACACCTACCCCGACAAGGAGATCTACCAGGCCGGAACGCTGGGCTTCCACACCGAAATCGGCATGCCGGTGGTGCCGCACGCCGAGACGATGCGCAACCTCGCCGGCGCCGAGCCGGCCTGGCCGATCTCGCAGGTCTGGGGCTACCACGACTGGGCGGCCAACGGCAACCAGCACGTCGACGGCTACCAGCGGGCGATCGAGGAGCGGCTCGGCGTGGCGACGTCGCTGGAGCAGTTCACCGCCCGCGCGCAGTTCGTCAACTACGAGAACCACCGGGCGATGTTCGAGGCGTGGAACGCGAGCCTGTGGCAGAACGCGTCCGGCCTGCTGCTGTGGATGTCACACCCGGCCTGGTACAGCACGGTGTGGCAGACGTACGACTACGACCTGGACGTCAACGGCGCTTACTACGGCTCCCGCAAGAGCTGCGAGCCGCGGCACGTGCAGGCAGACCCGGCCACCTGGCGGGTCCGGGCGGTCAACCACACGGCCGAGGCGCTGACCGGCATCACGGTCACCGCGCAGGCGTACGACCTGGCCGGCCGCCGCCTCGGCAGCGCACAGAAGCAGAAGCTGTCGGTCGCGCCGTCCTCAACCACGGCAGCGTTCACGGTCGCGGCGCAGAAAACCACAACCCTCCATCTGGTACGCCTGGAGCTGCACGACGCGAAGGGCAGAGTGCTGTCGGAGAACACGTACTGGCGGTATGCGAAGCCCCAGGACATGCGCGCGTTGTCGGCGATGCCGAAGGCGCAGGTGACCGTCTCGACCGGCGCGGCTCGGGTAGCAGGATCCGAGGCGGTCGCAGCGACAGTCCGTAACCGGGGGTCCGTGGTCGCGGCGTTGGTGCGCGTCGCCGTTCGGGACGGCCACGGCGACCGGGTGCTGCCGGCGAGCTACGACGACAACTACTTCTGGCTGCTACCGGGCGAGAGCCGGCGGGTGGTCGTGTCCTGGCCGAAGCGGCTGGGCCGGCCCCGTGGGCTGCGGGTGACCGCAGAGCCCTATAACTCCTGACGGTCCATCCCCGAGGGTGACCGCGACACGGCCGCCCTCGGGGTCGTTTTTGTCGTACCCCTGCGGCAAGGTGGATTCCGTGCCGAAGACACAGTTCTACACCGCCACCAGCATCGACGGCTTCATCGCCGATGCGGACAATTCGCTCGATTGGCTGTTCGAGGCCGACCAGGGCGGCGCGCACGAAGCAGCCAATCCGTTCGCCGCCTTCTTCGCCGACGTGGGCGCCTTCGCGATGGGCGCCACCACCTACGAGTGGGTCCAGCAGCACGACGCGCTCCTCGAAAAGCCGGTGAAGTGGGCCGACTACTACGGCGACACCCCGGCCTGGGTGTTCAGCCACCGGAGCCTGCCGTCGATCCCGGGCGCCAACCTGACCTTCGTGCAGGGTGACGTCCGCCCGGTGCACGCGGCGATGGTCGAGGCCGCCCGGGGCAAAAACGTCTGGATCGTCGGCGGAGGCGAGCTGGCCGGGGCATTCGCGGACGCCGGGCTGCTCGACGAGCTGATCCTGGGCGTGGCGCCGGTGACCCTGGGCGCGGGTGCGCCGCTCCTGCCCCGCCGGATCACCTCGCAGCGGCTCAAGCTGACCGGGATGGATCAGAAGGGCGAGTTCGCCTATCTGACCTACCAGGTAGGCCCGCCGCCGGCCTGACCCTTCCGGGGGCCAGCCGATTTGGCTCGCCGGCTGTCCGCCGCGCTCGGTGTCCGCCGTGCGCGGTTCCGCCACTGCTGCGCCGCCGTCGCTGGATGGAGCCCCGCCACGCGAGACCCAGTGGGGCGCGCGGGCAGGAGCGTGCCGGAATTGGACCTTTTGTCGGCTAAGCCGTGGCATCGTGTTGGACGTGGCAATGACGCAGTACTACACCGCGACCAGCATCGACGGCTACACCGCCGACCTGGACAATTCGCTCGACTGGCTGTTCGAGGTCGACGAGGGCACGGACAACCCGTTCGGCGCGTTCTTCTCCGGCGTGGGCGCCTTCGCGATGGGCGCGGCCACCTACGAATGGGTGCTGAAGAACGACAACGTGCTCGAAGAGCCGGAGAACTGGCACGAGATGTACGGCGAGGTGCCGTGCTGGGTCTTCACCCACCGCGAACTGCCGCTGGTGCCGGACGCCAACGTCTTCATGGTCAGCGGCGACGTGCGACGAGTGCACGAGGCGATGCTGGTGGCCGCCCAGGGCCGCAACGTCTGGCTGGCCGGCGGCGGCGACCTGGTCGGCGAGTTCGCGGACGCGGGGCTGCTCGACGAGATCATCCTGGCCGTGGCGCCGACCGTGCTGGGCTCGGGCACACCCCTGCTGCCCCGCCGGCTGACCTCGCAGCAGTTGGCCCTGACCCACGTCGCCCAGATGGGCCAGTTCGCCTACCTGACCTATGCGGTCGGCTCCCTGGCCAAGCTGGGCCGCCACCTGGCGGCGGACGCCCTGTCCCGCGAGCCCGCCCACCGCTGACAGCCGCCCACCACTCCGCTCTCTCACCGGAGTCCGGTCTTCTCACCGGAGTCCGGCGAACGCGCGTAGTCCACCGCCAACCTTGGCGTCCCGCCCTTCACCGCTACGGCCCCGCGCGATCTGGCGCCGACCGGCTTTGCACTGCTTCGCCCGGTCGCCCGGGAGGGTCCGCGACGTGCCCGTGGCTTGGGTCCTTTCCCGTCGGCCCCACCCCGAACCAGACAGGCTGGCTTCCCCGCATCCGGCTCCGGGACCCCCGAAGGGCGTAACGGCGACGGCCGCGTTGATCTGTCTCGCAAAGACCGGTCCGGGGCTGCGGTGCGGCGCTGCGGGTCATGGGGATTTGGGGCAGGAGTGCCCGGCGTCGCTCCACCGGCCGGTAGCCCGTGTTTCGGGAAGCGTTGCGGACGGCGCGGCCGGGGCGAGCCGACGCCTGCCGTCCGGCTCGGGTCATAGACCGGTCTTGCGCCTGCGGTACCGGACCACGATTCCGATGGCCAACAGCGTGGGCGCCGGGCTGGAACCGGTTGTCGGCAGCCGCGGTGGATGGGCAGCCGAGGTTTCGGTGGAGGTTGCCGTCGATGTGGCGGTTGGTGGCAAATCGACTGGTGGACCGGCGACGGGCGGTCCGGTAGTCGATGAGCCCACCGCGGGCGTGACCGCCGGTGTCGTCGCAGGCGTGGTGGCCGGTGTGGTGGCCGCGGTGCAGATCGGTGCGGTGATGACGTTGTCGTCGAGCGTGACCGCGGCGTTGCGGGCCAGCGCGCGGCCGGCCAAGGTGGCGCCGGTGTTCATGGTGACCGAGGTCAGCGCCATGATGTTGCCGATGAAGTCGCTGTTCGTGCCCAGCGTCGCGGAGCTCGTGACCTGCCGGAACACGTTGCACGGCGAAGCACCGTTGATGAAGACCACATCGCTGTTCGACGCCGTGATCAGCGTGGAGGAGATCTGGAAGATGAACACGGCCGCGGGATCGTTCTGCGAGTCGAGCGTCAGCTGCCCGGTCAGCTGGGCGGCGCCGATCCGATATACGCCGGGGATCAGCGTGCTGCCCCCGAGCTCCGCCGGGAGGCTGGTGAAGGGTGTCCGGCCGGCGGCGTCGACGTACGCCGCCGTGAGGTCGCTCTTGGCCTGCAGGGCGACGCCGTCGGCGAGATGGGTCTCACCGGCCACGATTCCGGGCGGAAAGCCTGACGCCGCGCTGCCTGGGTGTATGCCGAGGCCCTGGGCGAGCGTGGTTGAAGTTTGGGCGATCATGACCAAATTTCGGGTCGGACACCCTCACCGCAGCGGCCAGATGACGGTCAACAGCCGGCCATACACCGAGCGCTGCGGAATCGGGCCCCACTGGCGCGAGTCCCGGGAGACCGTGCGGTGGTCGCCCAGCACGTAGAGCTCGCCCGCCGGGACAGTCACCGGCCCGCCGCAGTCGACCGTGCGGGAGATCTGCGGGTCGCCCGCCAGATACGGCTCGTCGAGAGCCGTGCCGTCGCGATACACCCGGCCGTCGCGGCATTCGATGGTGTCGCCCGGGAGCCCGACGACCCGCTTGAGCGTGTGATCGTCGGGGACGTCGGGGATCGGGAACTCGATGATGTCGCCCCGCTCGATACCCGTCACCCGGAAGCCCACCTTGTCCAGCAGGAACCGGCCGGCGACGGGCACGGTCGGCGCCATGGCGGTGGTCGGCATGTATCGGCCCGTCAGCGCGAACTGGTTGATCACGAGCGAGGCCGGCAGTCCCAAGACCGCGGTGATCGCGACCGCGCGTTGGACCCGCACCGCCCTGGGCAGGCCACTGACCCGCGCCCGGCGCTCGTGCCACACCGCGCGCAGTCCGCCCGCCGCCCAGCGCAGCGCCTCCCACCGGCCGTTCGTCCGGTCGAACTCGGCCAGCACCGCCTCGCCCCAGGGACCGCCTCGCTCGCGGCGCCCGCGCACTGCCACGACCAGAACCGCCCGCGCCGCCCGCCGCATCAGGCCTCCCTCGGGGTGAACGCGGCGGCACCGCGCGCCTTGCGGGCCGCGGCGGCCAGGCGATCCTGGGCGAGGGCCATGCCGTCGGCGGTGAGACGGTAGGTGTGCCGGGGTGGCCGGCCCGGCTCGTCGGACGGCTCCCAGTCCGTGTCGAGCAGGCGCTGCGCGGACAGTCGCATGAGAATCGGGTAGAGAGTGCCGGACGCGAGCCCGGTTTCTCGGCTCAGGTCATAGCCGTACCGCCAGCGGGCTGGGTCGCCCAGCAGGGCCGCGAACAGCCGAAGCGTCTGCGGCGAGGAGTGCGAAGTTCTTGGCATACCGAAAGTCTACATAACTCGACTTACCAAATGCGGCCTCAGAAGAGGTCTCGGCGGCTGGCCATGGCCACCGTCGTGCTGATCGGTGGCGGGGCTGCGACCACCACGCACCGGCCACCACGGGCCAGCAGCACGCCACGCACCGCGTCCAGGATGCCTTCGATCCGCTCCGGCGGCAGCGTGCCCGGCAGCACCGCGTGCACCGTGCCCATCCCGGCCGACCCGCGCACCGGAACCGCCATCCCCGCGGCGTCGCGCAGGGCATACACCGCCGCGTGCAGATCCGCGATCGGCACCGCGATGCGCAACGCCACGTCGGCCCGCCCGAACGGATATCTGCCCCACCAGCGCGGCGCCGTCGGGGAGATCGTGGCCGTGTCGCCCAGCACCGTCGCCAACTGCCTGGCTCTCGCGGTCGCGTCGGCCTGGGCGCCCTCCAGCAGCACCGCCAGCGCGCCCAGCGGCTGGGTTGCCGCCCGGCCGCCGCCCGGGATCGGCAGGTCGACCTCGACCGCACTCGGCTGCACCTGCTGGGCCAGCGTCGCCGCGACCAGGTCGTGCACTTGCAGCGGGGTCGAGACCGGCAGTGTCACCCAGCGCCGGGCCGCCGGCAGCGGCTGGAGGCGAAGGCTCGCCGAGACGATCACGCCGGCCACCTCGGCGATGCCGGGGTTGCCGTTTTCGCCGTCGGACTCGGCCTGGCCGCCCGCGCCGTCCACGTAACTGATCCGGTCGACCTGGGCGGCCGGGCTGCCGTACCGGTGGCGGAGCGGGCCCGACTCGTTGACCGCGAGCATTCCCCCGATCGTCGCGGTCGGCGACGGCGGGTCGACCGCCAGGCGCTGGCCGCGCAGGGCCAGGGCGGCCTGCACCGCGCGCACCGGGGTGCCGGTGCCGACCTGCGCCGTGAACTCCTCCGGGCGGTGGTCCCAGATCCCGTCCAGGCGGCTGGTGTCCAGCAGCAGGTCGAGGCCGCGCGGCGGCGTGCCCCAGTCGATTTTGGAGCCCCTGCCGCGCGGGAGGACGGCGAGGCCGCGCTCCGCGGCCAGGCTCAGCGTGTCCATCACCGCGCGGGGCGTCGGCGGCGCGGCGACGAAGCTGGCCAGGTGGCCGGCAACCATGTCGGCGGCGCCCGCCTGGCGGGCGAAGTCGGGGCCGCAGATGTCGACCAGCGCGCGCAACAGCGGCTCACGCCCGGGAAGCGCGGTAACCATCAGCCCTCCCCGAAGATCGCACGGCTCGAAGATCGTCCATTCTGGCCTATCGTACACATGTTCTAATGGCGAGGGGAGAGGCACGTGTGACCACGACTGGGCGCGACGGCCCGGTAACGTGGTTCAGCGTGACCACCGACATGCCCACGACCCCGCCCGCGGTTCGTCAGGTGCCCGCCGAGCGCACCTTCCACGGCGACACCGTCTCGGATGAGTTCTCCTGGCTCGCCAAGAAGGAGGACCCGGACACGATCGCCTACCTCGAGGCGGAGAACGCCTGGACCAAGGCGGCGACGGCGCACCTCACCGACCTGCAGGACACGGTCTTCAACGAGATCAAGGGCCGCACCCAGGAGACGGATCTGTCGGTGCCGAGCCGCAAGGGCGGCTACTGGTACTACACCCGAACGGTCGAGGGCAAGCAATACGGCATCCAGTGCCGCGTCGCGACCGCGCCCGGCGAGGTCGATCCGCCCGCCACCGGTGACGGCGCCCCGCTGCCCGGCGAGGAGGTGCTGCTCGACGGCAACGAGCTCGCCGAGGGCCGGGAGTTCTTCGCGCTCGGCACCTTCGACGTGAGCCCGGCCGGCGACCGCCTGGCCTACTCCGTCGACTTCGACGGCGACGAGCGCTTCATCCTCAAGGTCAAGGACCTGCGCACCGGCGAGGTGCTGAGCGACGAGGTGCCCGACGCGTTCTACGGCAGCGCCTGGTCGGCCGACGGCTCGACGCTGTTCTACATCACCGTCGACGAGGCCTGGCGGCCCCACAAGGTCTGGCGGCACATCGTCGGGCAGCCCGCCGCGGACGACGTCGTCGTCTACGAGGAGGCGGACGAGCGCTTCTGGGTCGGCGTGGAGCTCACCCGCAGCGAGAAGTTCCTCGTCATCGACGCCAACAGCAAGGTCACCAGCGAGGTCCGGGTCATCGACGCGCGGACGCCGACGGCCGAGCCCGCCCTGATCCGCGAGCGGGTCCAGGGCGTCGAATACGCCATCGAGCACCACGGTCACCGCTTCCTGATCCTGCACAACAACAACGCCGAGGACTTCGCGCTGGCGTACACCTCGGTAGACAACCCGGGCGAGTGGGTCGAGCTGATCCCGCACGAGCCCGGCACCCGGCTGGAGTCGGTCGACGCGTTCCAGCGGCACCTCGTCGTCTCGCAGCGCCGCGACGGGCTCACCGGCCTGCGGGTGCTCGCCGACGGCAGCACGGACAGCTACGACATGGCGTTCCCGGAGCCGATCTACAGTGTCGGCCTCGCGGGCAACCCCGAATACGAAACCAGCGTCGTGCGGATCAGCTACACCTCGATGGTCACCCCGGATTCGGTCTACGACGTGGATCTGATCACCCGCTCGATGGTGCTGCGCAAGCGGAAGCCGGTGCTGGGCGGGTACGACCCGGCGGACTACGAGCAGTTCCGCGAGTGGGCGGTCGCCGACGACGGCACCCGGGTGCCGATCTCCGTCGTGGCCCGCAAGGGCACGCCGCGCAACGGCACCGCGCCGCTGGTGCTGTACGGCTATGGCTCGTACGAAATCAGCATGGACCCGTACTTCTCCGTCGCCCGCCTGTCGCTGCTGGACCGCGGCGTCGTCTTCGCCATCGCGCACGTCCGCGGCGGCGGCGAGATGGGCCGGCGCTGGTACGAGCAGGGCAAGATGCTGACGAAGAAGAACACGTTCACCGACTTCGTGGCGTGCGCCCGGGCGGTCGTGGCGGCGTCGTGGACCACGCCGGAGCGGCTGGTGGCGCGCGGCGGCTCGGCGGGCGGCCTGCTCATGGGCGCGGTGGCGAACATCGCGCCGGAGGCCTTCGCGGGCATCGTCGCGCAGGTGCCCTTTGTGGACCCGCTGACGTCCATTCTGGACCCGTCGCTGCCGCTGACGGTGACGGAGTGGGAGGAGTGGGGCAACCCGCTCGACAACGCCGACGTGTACACCTACATGAAGTCCTACAGCCCGTACGAGAACGTCGCCAAGCTGGCGTATCCGAAGATCCTCGCGGTGACCAGCCTCAACGACACCCGGGTGCTCTATTCCGAGCCGGCCAAGTGGATCGCACGGCTGCGGTCGGTGGCGCCCGACGGCGCGTACCTGTTGAAGACCGAGATGGGCGCGGGGCACGGCGGTCCCAGCGGCCGCTACGACTCGTGGAAGGAAGAGGCGTTCGTGACCGCCTGGACCTTGGACACGGTGGGCCTGGCCTGATGGGTGGTGGCCCGGCCGGTGAGGCCGGGCCACCGCCTCAGGCAACTCGGAGTTCGTCCAGGTCGGTGCTGCTCCGCAGCAGCACCAGACCCACACCGACGACCACCAGCATGATCGCGACGGCGCCGCCGCCGAGCAGGAGCAGATCACCCAGGGGTACGGGCACCGCCTTCGTCACCTCGGGGTACTGCACCCAGTTCGGCGACCCTTCGAAGCACTCCGCTTCGGTGCCCGAGCAAGACGCGCCACCCCCACCGGTGGCCGTCGTCGCGACTCCCCGCAGCAGGCTCACGCCCACGGTGAGGGCCACGAGGACCGCGGGCACCAGCGGCGCCAACGTCTGCCAGGCGATCGACGCGCCCAGCACCCGGCGCGGCACCCCGGCGGCGACCAGCCCGGCGTAGGTCCGCCGCCGGGAGACGATGCTCTCGGCGAGGGCGACCATGATGCCGGCCGCCGCGACCACGACGCCCACCGCGACGGCGATCCGCACCAGATCCACCGAGTTCAGATAGAAGCTGTCGAGCCCGGGGTCGCCGATGACGTCACCCCGCGCGGCCCACGCCTCGTCCCGCGCGGCGAGCTCGGTCTGCATGAAAGCCCGGTAGCCCAGCACCCCGGCGCCCACGACCAGCGCGGCCAGCAACGCCGCCAGGGTTCGGCTGCCGTTCCACGGGTCCGCCATCAGCTGCCGTCCGGCCAGCAGCATCGCGGGCCGGCGACCGAAGCGGTGCAGCAGGCGGCCCGCGGTGTAGGCGATCCAGCCCGTACCGACGATGACGGCGACCGCCGCCAGCAGGACGGCTACGAAGGCGACCACGAGCATCAGGTCGCCGCTGATCCAGCGCGCGAGCACCTCGCCGAGCCGCCGGATGAGCAGGGGCGCGAACACCCCGACCAGGATGAGGACCCCGGGCCAGAGGCGCGGTGACCGAGTTCGGACCCGGCGGACCACCCCGAGCGGTGTGATGATCACCCGCCGCAGCAGGAACGCACCGATCAGCGCGGCGAGCACCGGCACCAGCACCAGCACGCCGGTGACGGCGAGCGCGGACGGCAACACGTCGGTGGGCAGCGGCAGCGTGCCGTCGGCGTTTCGCCGGTCCAGCAGGACCCGGAGCAGCAGGAACGCGCCGGTGCCGACGATCGAGCCGAGCAGGGCGGCGACCGCCGTCTCGGTGGCGGCGATCAGGACGGCCTGACCCGGGGTCGCGCCGGCCAGCCGCATGGCAGCGAGCCGGCGGTCCCGCGCCGGGCTGCCGAAGCGGATGCTCTGACCGGCCAGGAAGAGCACTGGTACGGCCAGCAGCAGCAGGGTGAGCACCACTCCGGGCCGCAGTCCCGGCTCCCTGATGAGGGTGCTGCTGTACTGCTCGTTCCACTTGTCGGAGCCGTCGTCCGGGTTGACCAGCTCGGGCACCGCCGCCACGGTCGCCGCCGCCAGCAGCACCACGGCGGCCAGCGCCGAGCTGACCGCGGTGAAGGCCATCCTGAACTTGTCGGTTCGACTCCCCGCGACGGCCAGCTTGGCCAGCGTCGCCGTTTTCATGAGCCGATTTCCAGGCCCAGGCCGCTGCGGTCGACGACGCCGTCCCGCAGGGTGATCTCGCGGTCCGCATACGCGGCGATCTGCGCGTCGTGCGTCACCAGCACGACGGATGCGCCCTGCTCGCGGGCGATGTGCACGATCTCGGTGAGCACCTGCTCCCCGGTCAGCGCGTCCAGCGCGCCGGTCGGCTCGTCGGCGAAGAGCACCTTGGGCTCGGTGACCAGCGCCCGGGCCACCGCGCAGCGCTGCTGCTGCCCGCCGGACATCTTGCCGGGCAGCTGGTCGGCGAGGTCTCCCACGCCGAACCTGCCGAGCCAGAGGGTTGCCGCCTTCCGTGCTTCTCGCCGCCCCGAACCGGCGAGAAGCAACGGAAGGGCGACGTTCTCGGCGGCTGTCAGTTCGGGCACCAGCTGCCCGAACTGGAACAGCACCCCGAACTCGGTGCGCCGAAGCTTGGACCGGTTCGCCTCGCTCCACAGGCCGAGATCCTGGTCGCGGTATCGCACCTCGCCGGCGTCTACCCGGAGGATCCCGGCCAGGCAGTGCAGCAGGGTGGACTTCCCGCAACCGCTCGGGCCGGTGACGGCGACGATCTCACCTGCGCCGATCTCGAAGTCGATGCCGCGCAGCGCCGGCGTGGGCCCGTAGGAGCGCTGCAAGCCGATTCCCTGGAGCAATGCGGTCATGCGGTCACCTCTCGGTGCAGATCGGTGATGCGGAGCAAGGTGGCCTGCAACCAGCGCAGATCCGCATCGAGGTGGGCGATGGCGTAGTCGGCGGCGACGATGTCGCCGGCGGTCGACTCCCGGGTCGTCTTCACCGCGGTCAGCTCGCGCATCCGGGTCGTGTGGGCGGCGCGCTGGGCGACGAGGTAGTCGGTCGCCGCGGTGGCGCCGCTGGCGAGCAGGCTGACGACCACCTTCGCGAAGAGGACGCTGTTCACGTACGGCGCCGGCGGCTCGACGGCGGCGAGCCACTCGCCGAGCTTCTCGCGCCCGGCGGCGGTGATGGCGTACGTCGTGCGGTCGGGCCCACCGTCGCGGTCCTGCCCGGCCTGCTCGACGAGCCCGTCCCGCTCCAGCCGGCCGAGGGTCGCATAGACCTGCCCGAAGGCGAGCGGCTTGGCCTGTGGCAGCCGTTCGTCATGGGCTCGTTTGAGGTCGTAACCGTGCTGCGGCCCGACGGAGAGCAACCCCAGCATCAAGTGGGAGGTCGACATGGACCCCACTATTCACTGAGTGAATAGCTCCGTCAAGAAGCGATGCGGCGCAGCGCGACGATGGCGATGTCGTCGGCCTGCTCCCCCGCGCCGGCGAGACGCACCAGCAGCCGCTGGCAGAACGCGTCCAGGCTGGGCTCCACCCGGGCCGCGCAGGTCGCCAGCGCGTTCAGGCCCACGTCGATGTCCGCGTCCCGGCGCTCGATCAGGCCGTCGGTGTAGAGCACCAGCGTGCCGCCGCGGGGCAGCACGAACTCCAGGTCGGCCGGTCGGGGCGCGGTGATGCCCAGCAGCGGCCCGCGCGGCGCCAGGAACTGCGCCTTTCCGTCCACGTGCAGCAGCGGCGGCAGATGACCCGCGCTGGCCAGGCGGACGCGACCGGTGTCCGGCTCCAGCGTCAGCAGGCACAGCGTCGCCGACTCGGTCGGCAGCACCGTCCGCATGAAGCGGTTGACCAGCTCCAGCACCGCGCCCGGTGGGTGACCCTCCACCGCGTACGCGCGGACGGCGTGCCGCACCTCGGCCATCACCGTGGCCGCGTGCAGCGAGTGGCCGGCCACGTCGCCGATCGCCACCAGCAGCCGGCCGTCCAGCATGGTGAGCTCGTAGAAGTCGCCGCCCACCTCGGTCTGCGCGCCGGCCGGCTCGTAGCGGACCGCCAGCTCCACCCCGGCCACGTCGGGCAGCCGCGACTGCAGCAGGCTGCGCTGCAAGGTGACGGCGATCCGGTGCTCCTCGTCGTACGAGCGCTGCGCCTCCACCGCGGCCGCCACCGCCTGCGCGAGCTGGCGCAGCACCGGCGAGCCCGGGCTCTGCGTGCCGGCCGGAACGGCCACGTAGACGGGCGTCCGGTCGCCCCGCAGCCGGGCCGACGCCACCGCCACCGACTCGCCCTCCGGCCAGGGGCCGGCGCCGCTCCAGGCGGCCGGGTTGTCCGTGCGCAGGGTCGACCCGACGGCGATCTCGTGGTGCTCGACCGGCCACGGCTGCACCGTCGCGGGCGCGCCGTTCGTGACCGCGGCCAGCCCCTCGCCGTCGGACGTCTCGGCGAGGACCACGGCCGGCCCGCCGAAGATCTCGTGGGCCCCGTCGGCCGCCGCCTGCAGCAGGCCCGACAGGGTGGAGGCCGAGTTGATCGCCAGCGTGGTCTCGGCGAGCCGGACCATCCGGGCGGCCAGCGACTCGGCGCGCTGCCGGGCCCGGTAGTAACGCAGCACGGCCTGCGAGGTGGCGATCAGCTCGTCCGGCTCGATCGGCTCGACCAGGTACGCGTCCGCGCCCCGGTTCAGCCCCTGGGTCCGGTCGACCACGTCCACCGCGTGCGCCGACACGTGGATGACCGGCAGGATGCCGTACTCGGGGTCGGTTTTGATCCGCTCGCAGACCTCGAAGCCGTTCATGTCGGGCAGCTTGACGTCGAGCACGACCAGGTCGACGGCGACCTCGGTGAGCCGGCGCAGGGCCTCACCGCCGGTCTCCGCCTCGATCACCGTGAAGCCGGCCCGCGACAGCCAGCTCACCAGCAGATAGCGCTTGGTCGCGCTGTCGTCGACGACCAGCACCGTCGCGGGGGTCATGGTGACACCGGCAGCGAGACCGTGAAGGTGCTGCCCACCCCGGGCTCGGAGGCGACCCGCAGCGCGCCGCCCAGGATGCCGACCAGCCGGCGCGCGTACGGCAGCCCCAGCCCGGTGCCCCGGCCGCTGAGCGCGTGGCTGCCGGGCACCTGGTAGAACTCCTCGAAGATGCGTTCCTGCAGCTCCTGCGGGATGCCGGCGCCGGTGTCCGCGACGGTGAACTCGATCTCGTCCCCGTTGGCGGCGACCGCCAGCCGGACCGAGCCCGCGGCGGTGAACTTGAGCGCGTTGGTGAGCAGGTTGCGCAGCACCTGGGCGAGCAGCACCTCGTCGGAACGCAGCCGGGCGACCGTCGGCTCCGCCACGACGAAGTCGACCTCGGGCCGGGTGGCGAGCGGGCGCAGGGTGCCGCGGAGCTGGCCGAAGACGGCCTTGAGGTCGACGTCGGTCCAGTCGGGCTCCAGCCGGCCGGCCTCCGCCTTGGCCAGGTCCAGCAGGTCGTTGACCAGGGAGAGCAGGTCGGTGGCGGAGCCACGGATCAGCTCCACCTGGCGGCCCTGCTCGGCGGTGAGCGGGTCGGACGAGCCGTCGCTGAGCAGCCGGCCCAGGCCGATGATCGCGGTCACCGGCGTCCGCAGCTCATGGCTGACGTTGGCCAGGAACCGGCTCTTCGCCTCGCTGGCCGTGCGCAGCTGCACGGACTTCTCGTCGAGCTCGTTGTAGAGCGCCACGACGCCGCGGTTGGTCTCCTCCAGCTCGTCGGAGAGCTGGCGGTAGAGCGCCATCACGCCGCGGTTGGTGTCCTCCAGCTCGGCGTTGAGCCGGGCCAGGTCGTCGCGCTGGGCCCGCACTTCGTCCAGCGTCGCGATGAGCTGCTGATTTTGCACCGCCAGCTCGTCGAGCGGGGTGCCGGGCACGTGGCCGGCGAGTTCGGCACGGATGTCATTCATACGGTCGGGACTCAGGATCGGCGCGTTCGGCGGGAGTCGACGCGACATCCGTACGACCGTTCCGATCTCCCCATCCCTTACCTCCATCGAGTCCACCAGGCGTCCGACCTGTGCCAACTGGGCGGCGAGCCGGGCCGCGTCCCTTGGCCCCGGATGCTCCAGCTTCACCGTCAGTGCAGGTACCCCATCCCGGGCCGCGGCGAACACCACCTCGGTATCGCGTCCCGCGGCGACCATCAACCGGCCGACCTCACTGAGCGCGGTGGCTATCCGGATCTGGTCCTGGGCCTCCAGGCCGACCAGCCGGCCGACCTCGCGACCCAGTTGCCGAACCACAAAGACATCCTGCTCCACCCGGATCCGCGTGCGCACTAGCGGATCGGTGGTCATGAGACACGCGCCACGACAACGACGGCGTCGTCCCGCCGGGTGCCGGCATCGCGCAGCACGGTCGCCGCGATGACCTGCGGTGAGTGCGGGAGCAGGCCCGGGTAGTCGGCCGGATTCCAGCGATCGACGACGCCGTCGGAGTGCATCAGGACGATCCCGCCGGGCGGCAGCGGGTAGTCGTACTCGCGAAGCTGCCGGCGCTGGTGGCCGGCGATGCCGGGCAGGGAAACCATGCCGCGCCGGCCGCCGTCGGGGCCGAGCACGGTGCCGGCAATGTTGCCGAGGCCCGCGTAGCGGACCAGGCCCGCCTCGGGGTCAAGCTCCGCGACGGCGACCGCGGCGCCTCGGGTGTGACTGAGCTTGCGGTGCAGCGCCTCCACGACCACCGCGGGCGGGCCGACCGGCGCGCCCATGAAGGCCCGGACCGCTTCCTGGGTGGCCGCATACGCGAGCGGCCCGTGCCCCAGCCCGTCGGAAACCAGCACCTGCCGGCGCCCCTCGGCCTCGCGCACGGCGAAGCCGTCGCCGCTGACCGTCTCGCCGGTGAGCGGGCGGATCAGCCCGGCCGCCCAGGCCTGCGGCGGCGTCTCGCCGGACCAGGACTGGATGGCCATGACTGTGCCCTTGCCAGGCACGGAATGCAGGTCGGACCAGCTCGACTGGCGCACGATGGCGCCGAGGCCGATGCCCAGCGTGCCGGCGGTGGAATGTCCGTCGCTGGCGGAGCGGATGACATCGGTCATCCCGGGACCGCGGTCCAGCGCCAGGATCTCCACCCCGGCCCGATCCGGTACGCGCACCGCGCGCACCAGAAGCATTCCCTCGTCGGCGTGCTTGACGAGGTTGCTCGCGGCTTCGGTGACGACGATGGCGAGGTCGGCGATGCGCGTCTCGGGCATGCCGAGCTCGGTGGCGAGCCGCTCGACGGCCCGGCGGACCGTGGCGGCCGTACCGGCGGCTTCCACCCGGAACCAGACTCCCGCGTCGAGGAGCCCCTCGGGTAGTGACGCCACCGCGCCTCCGCTCATCGGCACCACTTCGTCACACTGATCGTCGTACCCTGACCGACTTCGGTGCTGATGTCGAACTCGTCGACCAGCCGGCGCGCCCCGCTGAGGCCCAGACCCAGGCCGTTGCCGGTGGTGTAGCCGTCGGTCAGCGCCAGGTCCAGGTCGGGTATGCCCGGTCCCTGGTCGGCGAAAACGATCCGGATGCCGATACGTCGGCCGTTGTCGACCCGGCCCGCCTCGACGGTGCCGCCGCCGCCGTAGACCAGGGTGTTGCGGGCGAGCTCGCTGGCGGCGGTGACCAGCTTGGTCTGGTCGACCAGCGAGAGCTTGACCGACACGGCGAGGGTGCGGACAAGCTGGCGGACCCGGACGACGTCCTGGTCGGAACGGATGGCAAGGCGCTCCATCCCGGCGATGTCGCCCCCGGCCGTCACGACGCGGCTACGACGGCCTCGTCGGCGTCGTCCTGGTCGTCGTCGCCGATCAGGTCGTCGATGAAGTCGTCGACCCGCTCCCGGGCGAGCAGTTCCATGCCGAGCTCCACGTTCAGGGCGGTCCGGATGCCGGGCAGCGACAGGCCCAGCTCGACAAGGGTGATGGCCACCGCCGGGCGCATGCCGACGACGACCGTCTCGGCGTCCAGCACCCGCGAGACCGAGGCGATGGTCGCCAGGGTGCGCCCGACGAACGAGTCGACGATGTCCAGGGCGCTGATGTCGATGATCACGCCATGGCAGCCGGTCTCCACGATCCGGTCGGCCAGGTCCTCCTGCAGCTGCAGGGCGACCTGGTCCTCCATGTCGATCAGGATCGACACCAGCAGGATGTCGCCGATCTTCAGGACCGGTACGCGTTCCATCGGGTCAGCTCTCCCGCCGCCCGGCACCGCGCCGGGCAGCCCTGACATCGGTCTGCCGCAGGACGTGCCGGAGCGCGTCGGCGAGGCTCGCCTTGGTGGCGATGTCGCCGAACTCGATGCCCAGCGCCACGATCGTCTGCGCGATCTGCGGCCGGATGCCGGAGATGATGCAGTCGGCGCCCATCAGCCGGGCGGCCACCACGGTCTTGAGGATGTGCTGGGCGACCTGGGTGTCCACGGCCGGGACCCCGGTGATGTCGATGATCGCGTACGGCGATCCGGTGTCCACCAGCGTCTGCAGCAGGCGCTCCATCACGACCTGGGCGCGGGCCGAGTCGAGCGTGCCGACCAGCGGCACGGCGACGACGCCCTCCCACAGCTTCACCACCGGGGTGGAGAGCTCGAGCAGCTGCTCGGCCTGGCCGGAGATCAGCTCCTCGCGCGCCCGCACATAGGTGTCGAAGGTGAACAGCCCGGCCCGGTCGACGAAGGCGGAGAAGGCGACGTAGTCACGCAGCGTCGCCGCATCGACGGTGGCACCCTGGTCGAGAACGGTCAGCACCGCGTCCTTGAGGGCGAAGACGCTGACCGCCGTCTCGGTGGCGGTGAAGCCCTGCCGGGCCCGGGTGTTCGACAGCTCGCTGAGCAGCGCCCGCAGCTCGCCCGCGGCGTCGGCCTCCAGGTCGGTGGCCCCGCCGGAGAGCGCCGACTGGAAGGCGTTCTGCAAGTCGGTGATCTGCCGGCGCAGCTCCGCGTGGCTGAGTCGGCCGCGCAGCAGGGCGGACACCGCGTCGGTCCAGGCGGCGGTCAGCGCCTCGCCGTCGGCCTCCAGCAGGCCGGCGAAGCGCCCCACCTCGTCGGTACTCAACGCCACCGCCGCCTCCCAGCTGTCGACATGCCCGAGGAACGGCCGGACTTTACCACCGCATTCGCCATTACTTGCCGTACGCCAATTAAAGTCTCGGTATCAACCGCTCCCCGTTCTGCGCGCTCCCCCGGCCGTGGAGTAGCGTTCGTGACATAACTGGAGGTCCTGCATGTCCCTGACGGTACAAACGGAACAGCGCGGCGAAATGGTCGTCGTGTCGGTCGCCGGTGAACTCGACATGGCCACCGCGCCGCAGCTCCAGGACCAGATCAGCGACCTGCTGGAGAAGGGCCGCATCCGGCTGGTCTTCGACCTCGCCGAGGTGTCGTTCTGCGACTCCACCGGGCTGTCGGTCTTCGTACGGGCCAAGAACAGCACCGACGACGCCGGCGGCGTTGTGCGTCTCGCCGCCCCGCAGCGCGGGGTGCTGCGCATTCTCGAGGTCAGCGGCCTGGTAGAGGTGCTGCACACCTTCCCGACCGTCGACGAGGCCGTCGCGGCCGAGGCGCCCGCGCTCGACTGAGTGGATCACCTGGTTTGTCGCTGACCTGCCGTGGGAAACTGCTGGCCGGCGATCCACCGGCTCACGCGCAGGAGTGACTCTTGTCCATGTTCAAAGGCTTCAAAGACTTCATCATGCGAGGCAACGTCGTTGACCTCGCGGTCGGCATCGTCATCGGCGCCGCCTTCACCGCGGTGGTCACGGCCTTCACCAACGCCTTCCTCAAGCCGCTGATCCAGCTGCTGGGTGGCAACACGGGCGCCACGGCCGGCAAGTGGACGGTCGGCGAGGTGGCGTTCGACTACGCCTCCTTTGTCAACGCGGTCATCACCTTCCTGCTGACCGCGGCGGTGCTCTACTTCCTCGTCGTCTACCCGCTCAACCGGCTGGCCGAGCGCCGCAAGCGCGGCGAGGAGCCGCCGCCGGAGGCCCCGAGCGAAGAGGTCAAGCTGCTCACCGAGATCCGGGACGCGCTGGTGCGCCAGCAGGTCTCCCCCGGCGCGGTCAACGACATCCTGGGCCGGCACCAGCAGCAGGACCCGCCGCGCCACTGATTTCGGCAAAAGATCAACCCGCCCGGCACTGTTCGAACAGATGTTCGATACAGTGCCGGGATGGAACAGCGTAAGCACTGGTGGAACGGCAGATGGGGCCGCGTCGCCCGCAAGGATGTCTACCTGCGGACGAGCGGTGACCAGTGGTACGTGGAGCAGCGCGCCGGCGGCTCCGAGGGCGTCTCACACTTCTTCGAGTACGACAGCGAGGACGCCGCGCTGGACATGGTGCGGGCGCTGCTGGTCGGCCCCGACGAGTGGCGCGAGCTGTCGGTCCGCCCGCGAGACACCCGCTAAGCAGCCCGGCGCCGCGCCCCGTCCTCGTCCGGCGTCGCCGCGGCGGTGAGCGGACCGCGCGGCACGAGGCGCAGCCTGGGCAGGGCCGGCTCGACCTCGTCCTCGACGAGGTCTTCGACGAAGTGCCAGCCGTTCCCGCCGGCCGCCCGGTCGCCCGGCGGCCGTGCCGAGTCGCCGACGACCCGCGACAGGGCGACCACGATCAGGTAGCCGAGGATCACAAAACCGTGGCTGACCAGCCGTTCCGTGTCGACCCGGGCGGCCGACAGGTCGTTGACCGAGAGCAGCAGCAGCATCCCGACGAACGCGGTCAGCATCGGCACCAGCCCGGTGGGCCGGCTGCGGCGCAGCGCGATGAAGAGGAAGCCCGCCCCGACGGCGACGTTCCAGGCGGCCGACTCGTGCCACAGGTGCCCGGGCGTCGCGTCCAGCCCGGTGTGCAGGTGCGCGCTGCCGGCCCCGCCACCGACCTGCGCCAGGCCGAGGATGAGCTGCACGGCACCGACCGCCGCCAGGGCCACGTAGAGCGGCCCGGAGCCGAGCCGTCGCCGCCGGCGCACCTGGGCGGGCGGCAGGGCGGCCAGGATGGCCGCGCTGAGATCGGGCACCTCCGGCACGAGACCCGTACGGGTCAGCCGGTTGACCGTGGCCGCCCGATCGAGCCACTCCCGACAGCCGGCGCAGCCGGCCAGATGCCCCTCGACCCGGGGCCGATCAGCCGGATCGTCCTCGCCGTCCAGCTGCGCGGACACCAACTCGCGCCACCGTTCACACCCCATATCCCCATAGTCGCCCACGGCGGGCTACTAGTTCCCGCGAGTTCAGCGCAGGTCGGGCCGTTGCACGCTGGGGCCGCCCAGTTGGTTGCCGGAGTTGCCCATCAGCCGCTTGCGTTCCCGGAACGCCCGCAGGTTGGCCGTGTTGCCGCAGGTGCTGACGTCGTGCCAGACCCCACTGTTGTTGCGCGAGGTGTCGAAGAACGCCGCCCGGCAGTCGGTGTTGTGGCAGAGCTTGAGCCGGGGCCAGAGGCCGGCCTGCTGGGCGAGCAGCGCCTCGGCCCACAGCGCCGACGCGAGCCATCGGGTGCCGCGGCCACTGGGCACCATCCGCACCCAGCCGTCCGCGTCGGGCACCAGGCTGACCGGGACGTCGGCGGGCGGCAGGGCACCGTCGGGCTCGGGGTTTCGCCCGCCGGCCAGGATGACGCCCTCGAACGTGGTCCGCAGCCGGCGCAGCGAGCGCAGGTCGGTCGACGACAGCAGGATGACGGGGGCGGGCAGGCCGGCCACCCGGGACCAGGTGCCGAGCGCGTCGGTCAGCCAGCGCTGCGCGTCGTCGGCGCCGCCCAGCAGGTCCGGCGCGTAGGACATGGTGCCCCGAGTGTTCACCAGATCCTGCAGGAGGGCGAGGCCGGCGGGCGCCTCGCGTACGCCGTGCCGGGCACTTGCCTTCCAGGACATAGGCGAAGGGTACTTGATTCTTTTTCACACCAGCATCCACCGGTCGCCTGACCACAGGGTCCACGCAGCGTTTCCCGGCGCTGACACAGCGCTGATCATGATCACATTGGAACTTAAATTAACTATTAGGACTGTTAACCTTGCGGGCCCATGGATCGATGAACAAAGATGTGAGCAGCGGCCGCCCCGTCCCGCAAGCCACTGCTTCCCCAAGGACATCACGTGGGTAGAAAACTGCTCGGACGCGCCCTCGCCGCCCTCACCCTGCTCGCCGCCGGCACCTCGGGCCTGGCCCCGCGCCCCGCCGAGGCCGCCGCGGCCGAGCCCTTCAAGGTGCTGGCCTTCTACAACGGCACCTGGGACGCGGCGCACATCGACTTCGACAAGGAAGCCCGCGACTGGTTCCCCCGGGCCGGCGCCCAGTACGGCTTCACCTGGGAGGCCACCACCGACTGGAGCCGCCTCAACACGACGAGCCTGGCCGCGTACCGGGTCATCATGTTCCTCGACGACGCGCCGCCGGCGGCCCAGCGGCCCGCGTTCCAGCAGTACATGCAGAACGGCGGCGCCTGGCTGGGCTTCCACGTCAGCGCCTTCACCACCGACGCGAACTCGTGGAGCTGGTACTACAACACGTTCCTGGGCTCGGGAAACTTCGCCACCAACACGTGGGGCCCGACCGCCGAGACGCTGCGGATCGACGACCCCGGCCACCCGGCCACCGCGGGCCTGCCGGCGACGATCCCGTCCGCGGTCAGCGAGTGGTATTCGTGGAGCCGCGACCTGCGGCAGAACCCGGACATCGACATCCTGGCCTCGGTCGACGCCGGCAGCTTCCCGGTCGGCACCGATCCGAACCAGCAGTGGCGCAGCGGCTACTACCCGCTGATCTGGACCAACCGGAACTACAAGATGCTCTACGCCAACTTCGGCCACAACGGCATGAACTACGAGACCAACACCCGCACGTCCTCGACCTTCGCCAGCGCCCAGCAGAACCAGTTGCTGATCAACGGCCTGCTCTGGCTCGGCGGCGCGACCGGCACCCCGCCGACGACCCCGCCGATCGACCCGGCCGCCTGGTATGCGGTGAGCAACAAGAACAGCGGCAAGTGCGTCGACGCCCGCGCGGCCGGCACGACCAACGGCACGGCGATCCAGCAGTACGCCTGCAACACCAGCAACGCGCAGCAGTACCAGTTCGCGGCGGTGACCGGGAACTACGTCCGGATCAACAACCGGGGCAACAGCGCCCAGGCACTGGACGTGACGAACGTGTCGACGGCCGACAACGCGCCCATTCAGACCTGGACCTACTCGGGTGGCGCCAACCAGCAGTGGCAGCCGGTCGCCGAGGCCGACGGCGCGTACCACTTCGTGAACCGCAACAGCGGCAAGTGCCTGGACGTGCCCGCGGCCTCGACGGCCGACGGCGTCCAGCTCGTGCAGTACACCTGCAACGGCACCGCGGCGCAGAGCTTCCGGCTCACCGCCCGCTGACCGCGCCGGCGCCCCGCCTCCCTCGAATCCGCCCTTGACGGGACAATGGCCGCGCTGAGAGGTTTTCGCGTGTGACCATGGCGTAACGAGGGAGGCGTGGTGCGCAGAGCTCTGACGTATGCGGCGGTGGTGGTTGCCACCGTCACCCTGGCTGCCGGGTGTGACTCCGGCGGCTCCGATCAGGCTGCGGCGCCCACCTCCGTACCGTCGACGGCCCCGGCCTCGACCCCCACGACCGAGCCGGCACCGACCGAGCCGGCACCGACGGCGTCGCCGAGCCCGAAGCCGACCGCCTCGCCGAAGCCGCAAAAGCTCAAGGCCGGCGTCAAGGGCGCCCGGGTCGTGGCGCTGCAGCAGCGCCTCACCGACCTCGGCTACTGGAACGGCAAGGCCGACGGCACCTTCGGCGGCCAGACCACGCAGGCGGTCTACGCGCTGCAGAAGGCGGCGGGCCTGGGCCGCGACGGCGTCGTCGGGCCCAAGACCCAAAAGGCCTTGGACCAGGGGGTACGGCCGAAGGCCAAGAGCACGAGCGGCCGGGTCATCGAGATCAGCCTCAAGCGCCAGCTGCTGATGCTCGTCGACAACGGCACGATCAGTCAGGTCTTCAACACCTCGACCGGCTCGATGGAGCACTACGAGCAGGAGGGCCAGACGTATCTGGCGGACACGCCGAGCGGCAAGTTCCGGGTGTCCCGGCAGATCGACGGCTGGCGGCACGCGCCGCTGGGCCTGCTCTGGCGCCCGAAGTACTTCAACGGCGGCATCGCCGTGCACGGCGCGAACAGCGTGCCGCCCTACCCTGCCTCGCACGGCTGCGCCCGGCTGTCCATCTCGGCGATGAACTGGATCTGGAAGAACGACAAGATCCCGATCGACACCCGGGTGTGGGTGTATTGATCAGCCGTCGATCCGGGTGATGTTGCGGATCTTGTTGCTGGCGTCCAGGGCGGCGACCTTGTAGGCCTCCGACAGGGTCGGGTAGTTGAAGACCGCGTCGACCAGGTAGTGGACCGTGCCGCCGCAGCCCATCACGGCCTGGCCGATGTGCACGATGTCGGTGGCCGCGGTGCCGAAGACGTGCACGCCGAGCAACCGGCCGTCGTCCGGCGAGACGAGCAGCTTCAGCATCCCGTACGAGTCTCCGACGATCTGACCGCGGGCCAGCTCGCGATAGCGGGCGATGCCCACCTCGAACGGGGTGGCGCTGTCGGTCAGCTCGTCCTCGGTCTTCCCGACGAAGCTGATCTCCGGGATCGTGTAGATGCCGATCGGCTGCAACTCGTGCATCTCGCGCACCGGCTCGCCGCACGCATGCTGGGCGGCGAGCCGCCCCTGCTCCATCGAGGTCGAGGCGAGCGCCGGGAAGCCGATCACGTCACCGACCGCGTAGATGTTGTCGACCGCGGTGCGGTAGCTGGTGTCCACGTCGATCCGGCCGCGCTTGTCCGCGCTCAGCCCGGCGGCCTCCAGCGCCAGATCGTCGGTCTGCCCCTGCCGGCCGGCCGAATACATCACGGTGTCGGCCACGATCTTCTTGCCGCTCTTGAGGATGCAGAGCGCGGCGGTCTGGTGGCGCTCGACGGCGGCGACCTCCTCGCCGAACCGGAACGTCACCGAGAGGTCGCGCAGGTGGTACTTCAGCGACTCGATGATCTCCTCGTCGCAGAAGTCGAGCATCTTCTCCCGCCGCTCGACGACGGTGACCTTGGTGCCGAGGGCGGCGAACATGGAGGCATATTCCATGCCGATCACCCCGGCGCCCACCACGACCATGCTGCGTGGCACCTTCTCCAGGTTGATCACGCCGTCCGAGTCGACGATCGTCCGGTCGTCGAAGTCGACGCTCTCCGGCCGGGCCGGCCGGGTGCCCGCGGCGATGATGATCTTGTCGGCGGTGACCTTGGTGTCGCGCCCGCCGCCGCCGTCGATCCAGAGGGAGTGCGCGTCGGCGAACCGGCCGGTGCCGGTCAGCATCGCGATGTGGTTGCGGGCGAGTTGGTTACGGATGACATCGGTCTGCCGGGTGATCACGTGCGAGGTGCGCGCGGCCAGGTCACTGACCGTGATCTCCTCTTTGACCCGGTAGCTGCTGCCGTACAGATCGCGCTGGCTCAGGCCGGTCAGATAGAGCACGGCCTCACGCAGGGTCTTGGACGGCACCGTACCGGTGTTTATGCAAACCCCGCCGAGCATGTCGCGGCGGTCGACGATGGCAACCCGCCTGCCCAGCTTGGCGGCTGCGATGGCGGCCTTCTGACCGCTGGGCCCGGAGCCCAGCACCAACAGGTCGTAGTCATACACGAGGTCCAGCCTGGCAGGATCGGCTGGGCCGCGCCCGCGCTATTGCGCGTTTTCGCACATGACCTTGATCGGGATGTCGATCTCCGGCGCGTGGCCGGGAGGCCAGGGCGACCCGTAGAGCTCGGCGCACATGACCACGGTCATCCACGGCACCCAGGGCCCGCGCAGCATGATCGGCTGGGCACCCTGGAAGTAGAGATTCACCGACCAGTCGAGCGGGTTGGGCTGAATCATGATCAACGAGCGGAAATCGTATGCCACGCCGCCGAGCAACAGCCGCTGACTGGTAACGATCACGGCCTGCCGCGCGCCGTCGCGCCAGCCGTCCCGGGTCTCGGTGCTGTGCTCGGTGAAGAACAACCCGCCGCTGGCGAAAATGCTGCTCGAATAGTCAACCGTCTTGGAGAAATAGGCGGAGACGTCGACGAGGAACGAACCGTACTGCTTCTCCCCGGCCTGCAACTCCACCGTCGGCGCCACGCCGGCCGGGTGACCGCCGCGCTGCACATGCCGGACCAGCATGGACATGGAACGCCAGCCGGCGTCCGTCTGCTCGGCGCTGTAGGCCCGGACGGGCACTTTGGATAGATCTGAATTCACCAGCAGAGAGTCCCACGCCGAAATGGGGGACCACCAGCGACTTCGCTCTGCCGTGAGCTGAATTGTCCGGAGCGCGAAGATCAGCTACCCAAACGTCCGGCACCCGCGCGCCGGTGCGGCGAACCGATGATGGGGACATGCGGCGTGTCAAGGTTGATCATTTGTCCTGTTTAGTCTCCGAAACAGACGGCCCACCGCTGGTGCTCCTGCACGGCCTCGCCGGCAGCGGCCGGGAAATGGCGCTCGCGTTGCCCGGCCACCGCGTCATCGCCCCGGACCAACGTGGCCACGGCCACAGCGTCCGCAGGCCCACGGAGGTGACCCGGGCGGCCTACGTCGCCGACGTAGCCCTGCTCATCGAGGAACTGGCCGGCGGCGGCCCGGTAGCGCTGGCCGGCCAGTCGATGGGCGCACACACCGCGATGCTGACCGCGGCGCGGCATCCGGAGCTGGTCAGCCGGCTGGTCATGCTCGAGGGCGGCGTCGGCGGCAGCGAGGACGACTACCCCACCCGGCTCGGCAAGTGGTTCGCCTCCTGGCCGTTGCCGTTCCCGTCCCCGGCGGACGCGGTGGAATTCCTCGGCTCGACCTCGCTGGCCCGGGCCTGGGCGGAGGATCTGGAACAACGGGCCGACGGCTACTGGCCGCGGTTCGACCCGGACATCATGGAGGCGGCGATCCGGCCGATCGCGGCGGCCGCGCAATGGGCGAGCTGGCAATCGGTACGGGCGCCGACCCTGCTGGTCCGAGGTGCGGACAGCCGGGTGCCGGAGGACGAGATCGCCCGCATGCGCGAGCTGAGGCCCGACGTCGAGCTGGCGACGATCGCCGACTCGGGCCACGACGCCCACCTCGACCAGCCGGAGGCCTGGACCCGGCTACTGCGCGAGTTCATCCCCACCACGCCGGCTCGCCGGTTCAGTCTCCCGAATGGCCCAGCCCCCGGGCGGCGCGGCGCAGGAACTCGGTGTTCGTGGCCGAGGCCTTGAGGTGCTCGAGCAGCTGCTGCAGGCTCTGCTTGCGGTCCTGACCGGTGAGCGCCCGGCGAAGTTGGTGCATCAGGGCCAGCTCCGTCGGCGCTACCAGCGTCTCGTCGTGCCGGGTGCCCGAACCGGTGACGTCGATCGCCGGGAAGAGCCGCGACTCGGCGAGCGACCTGTCCAGCTTCAGCTCGGCGTTGCCGGTGCTCTTGAACTCCTCGAAGATGACGGTGTCCATCGCGGAGCCGGTGTCGACCAGGGCCGTCGCGATGATGGTCAGCGAGCCGCCGTTTTCGATGTTGCGGGCGGCGCCGAGGAACCGCTTCGGCGGATACAGCGCGGTGGAGTCGAGACCACCGGACATCGTCCGGCCCCGGCCCGGCGCGGCCAGGTTGTACGACCGGCCCAGCCGGGTGATCGAATCCAGCAGCACGACCACGTCGTGGCCGGCCTCCACCAGCCGCTTCGCCCGCTCGATGGCGAGCTCGGCGAGCGCGGTGTGATCCGTCGGCGGCCGGTCGAAGGTGGCCGCGATGACCTCGCCCTTGACCGAGCGCTGCATGTCGGTGACCTCTTCGGGCCGCTCGTCCACGAGCACGACCATCAGGTGTGCCTCGGGATTGTTGTGCGTGATCGCGTTGGCGATCGCCTGCAGCACCATCGTCTTGCCGGCCTTGGGCGGCGACACGATCAGCGCGCGCTGCCCCTTGCCGATGGGCATGACCAGGTCGATGACCCGGGTGGTGAGGATGTGCGACTCGGTTTCGAGCCGGAGCCGCTCCTGCGGATACAGCGGGGTCAGCTTGTAGAAGTCGGGGCGGCGGAAGGCCAGCTGCGGCTCCTCGCCGTTGACGGTGGCGACGTCGAGCGTGGCCTGCTTGCGGCCGCTGGGTACGTGCGCGATGCCGGTGATGTGGTCACCGCGGCGCAGCCCATGGCTGCGCACCTGGGCCGGCGACACCGCGATGTCGTCGGGACCGGGCAGGTAGCCGTCGGCGCGCAGCCAGGCCTTGTCGTCGACGATGTCGAGCAGGCCGTCGATCGCGACGTCGGCGCTGGGTGCGCCGGGGGCGGTGTCGGCCGGGCGGTTGCGGGGCCCGCCGCCGACCGGGCGGCGACGGGCATTGGTGGTGCGGCGTTCGCTTGAGCGAACGTCGGTGTCGGTCATTCGTACTCCTCATCTGAGGTACGCGGATACGCGTCGGCAAGGCTGCGGAAAATCAACGACAGCCCGTACGCCGGAAGGAAACTGATGGGGCCGGTGTCTGAAACTCGGCCGATTGGGGATTCCCGGGAGCGGCAGCGCCGCCTGCGTCCGGGTCCCGACTGCGATAAAGGTAGCGTGCCCGGGCCTCCGCCACAAGCATCGTCTCAAATGTGGGCAACCTGAGCCGTGACCTCGGTCACCTTCGGCTGCTGTAACCAGCGCCGGGTGCGGACTATTCCCGGCGCCGCGTGAGCTACACCGGCGAGAGTGCGGAGGCGGTGGGGAGGGTGACCGTCACGGTCAGGCCCCCGCCCGGGCGAGGTTGCGCCTGGGCGTCGCCGCCGTGCGCGCGGGCCACCGCACGGACGATGGACAGCCCGAGACCGAATCCGCGGCCTCCGTCGATCCGGTCGCGGTGCAGCCGGCGAAACGGCTGGAACAGGGTCTCGATCTCGTACGCGGGCACGGCCGGGCCGGTGTTGGCGACGGTGAGGACCGCGTACCCGGCTGTCGTGGCGGTGGAGACGGCGACCCAGCCGTCGGGCACGTTGTGCCGGATCGCGTTCTCCACCAGGTTCTGGGTGAGCCGTTCCAGCAGGATGGGGTCGCCGGTCGTGGTGGCCGGCCGCAGGTCGCGCCGGGTCTCCAGGGCCGGCCCGGCGCTCTGGTCGAGGACGTGGCCGGCGACGTCGGCCAGATCGACGGGTGACCGTTCGGTGATCGCGTTCTCGGCGTCGGCGAGCATGAGCAGGCCGTCGATGAGCCGTTCGTGGCGGTCGTTGACAGCCAGCAGCGACTCGCCGAGTTGCTGGGTCTCGGCGCTGGCGCCCTGCCGGGTCACGGCCAGTTCGACCAGCGCGCGGTTGAGGGCGAGCGGGGTGCGCAGCTCGTGGGAGGCGTTGGCGACGAACCGGCGCTGACCGTCGAAGGACCGGTCCAGCCGCTCGACCATCAGGTCGAACGTGTCGGCCAGCTTCTTCACCTCGTCGCGCGGGCCGGGCAGGGCGATTCGTTCGTGCAGTCCGCGGCCGACGCCGTCGGCGCCGGCGATCCGCTGGGCGGTCTCGGTGATCCGGTGCAGCGGTTGCAGCCCGCGTCCGGCCACCAGCCAGCCCAGCGCGGCGGCGGCGCCGCCCACGCCGAGCAGCGCGATGCCGCCCTGGGTGAGCAGCGAGTTCATGGTCTCGTCGCGGAACTGTTGCTGCTCGGCACGGAACTGCCGGATCGTGTCGGCGAACTGCTCGCTGGTCAGGCCCCACGGTGCCGCACCGTCGGTGAACGACGCGGCGATGTCGGGATTGGCGCCCACCCGCTGGTCGAGGCTCTGCGCCACGAGCAGGTAGGTGACGGCGAGCAGCAGGGCCCCGGCGACGAAGAACAGGCCGCCGTAGAGCACGGTGAGCCGTACCCGGATTGTCCAGCTGTTCATACGATGCGATACCCCACTCCCGGTACGGTCTGGACCACCTGAGGCTCGCCCAGCTTGCGCCGCAGCTTCATCACGGTGACCCGGACGACGTTGGTGAACGGGTCGATGTTCTCGTCCCAGACGTGTTCGAGCAGGTGCTCGGCGGAGACGACGTTTCCCGCGGCGCGCAGCAGCTCGGCCAGCACGGCGAACTCCTTGTTGGCCAGGGCCACGGGTTGCCCGTCGCGGGAGGCCTCGCGGCGGGCCGGGTCGAGCCGGATGCCGGCGCGTGCCAGTACCGGCGGCGCCGCCGGGCGGGAGCGGCGCATGAGCGCGTGGACCCGGGCGGACAGCTCGGCGAACGCGAACGGCTTGGTGAGGTAGTCGTCGGCGCCCAGGCCCAGCCCGGTGACCCGGTCCCGGACGGCGGCCGCCGCGGTCAGCATCAACACCCGGGCCGGCGTTCCGGAGTCGACGATCGCCCGGCAGATCTCGTCGCCGTGCACCACGGGCAGGTCACGGTCGAGCAGCACGACGTCGTACTCGTTGAGCCCGAGCCGTTCCAGCGCGGCGTCGCCGTCGTACACCACGTCGACGGCGAACGTCTCGCGGCGAAGCCACTCGGCGATGGCGTCGGCCATGATCCGTTCGTCCTCCGCTACCAGGATGCGCACGCCCACCATGGTCACCCATCGAGGGCTAACGCCGGCGTAAACACCTGCGGTTACGCCGTGGTTATCCCCGGCGCGGTTCAGTTCTCGGAGCGGCTGGAAAGTCGCACGGTTCTCAAAACAGAGGAGATCTATCGATGCGACGACATCGGTTGCGGCTCGTGTTCGCCGGCCCGGCGCTGGTGCTGGCCATGGCGGTCCTGGCCGGGTGCGGCGGCGACGACACGGCGAAGGACGAGGTGGCCAGCGTGAGCGCCGGCGGGGCGACCCCGGCGGCGAGTGCCAGCGCCAGCAGCGACCCCGAGCAGGGACGCAAGTTCGCCGCCTGCATGCGGGAGAACGGGGTCCCGGACTTTCCCGACCCCGGCGCGGACGGCCAGTTCGACATGAGCGAGCTAGGCGGCGCCGACCTCGACCGGCAGAAGCTTCAGTCGGCCCAGCAGGCCTGCCGCGACCTGTCCCCGAACGGCGGCCAGCGCCCGCAGCTGGACGCCGCCCAGCAGGAGCAGCTGCGGCAGTTCGCGCAGTGCATGCGCGACAACGGGGTGGACATGCCGGACCCGGACCCCAACGGCGGCGGCTTCGGCATGGGTGACGGCGGCGCGTCGTTCGACCAGGACGATCCCGCGTTCAAGAAAGCGATGGAGGCATGCCAGGACAAGCTCACCTTCCTGCAGGGAGGGAACTCGTGACCGCCACAACGGCCCGCACCGAGGACCTGGCCCCGCCGGCCGACCCCGGCAAGCCCGCCGGCCGCCGCAACCGGCGACGGGTGCGAACGGCGGCCGGCGTGTGCGGCGCGGCGCTGGTGATCGTGGCCGGCACGGTCGCCGCGGTCGGCTTCGGCGACGGAGACACGCCCGCCAGCGCCCGAGCCGACCTGCCGCCCGCGACGGCGACCGTCGCCAAGACGACGCTGACCCAGACCGAGACCGTCGACGGCACCCTCGGCTACGGCGACACCACCATGGTGCAGGCCCGCGGCGGCACGAACGCGACGGTGACCTGGCTGCCGGCCGAGGGCAGCACCGTCAGCCGCGGCCGGCCGGTCTACAAGGCGGACAGCGACCCGATCGTGCTGCTCTACGGCTCGGCACCGCTGTACCGCACCCTCCAATCCGGCTTGGAGGGCGCCGACGTCAAGCTGGTGGAGCGGAACCTGTCCGCCCTCGGCTACGACGGGTTCACCGTCGACGACGAGTACACCTCCGCCACCGCCGACGCGGTTCGCGACTGGCAGGACGACCTCGGCCTGCCCGAAACCGGCACGGTCGCGCCCGCGCAGGTCGTCGTGGCCACCGGCCGGATCCGGGTCACCGCCCGCCAGCTCGCGCTGGGTGACACGGCGAGCGGGCCGGTGCTCAGCTACTCCGGCACCACCCGAACCGTCACCGTCCACCTCGACGTGGACAAGCAGGAACTGGCGAAGAAGGGCATCGCCGCGACCGTCGAGCTGCCCGACGGCACCCAGGTCAAGGGCACCGTCGCCAGCGTCGGCACGGTGGCCACCACCACCGGTGCGGAAAACGAGCAGACCACCACCATCGACGTGACGGTCACCGTGGCCGACCAGAAGAAGCTCGGCACCCTCGACGAGGCGCCCGTCGACGTCATCCTCCAGGCCGACCAGCGGCGCGACGTGCTCGCCGTACCGGTCAACGCGCTCGTCGCGCTCGCCGAGGGCGGCTACGGCCTGCAGGCCGTCGACGGCTCCACCACCCGGTACGTGGCCGTGAAGACCGGCATGTTCGCCGGCAACAAGGTCGAGGTCTCCGGCGCCGGCGTGACCGCCGGACTGGTCGTCGGGGTGCCCCGATGATCATCGAGCTGGACGCCGTCTCGAAGGTCTACCCCGGCGGGGTGGCCGCGCTGAGCGGTGTGTCGCTGACCATCGACCGGGGCGAGCTGGTCGGCATCGTGGGCCCCTCCGGGTCCGGAAAATCCACGATGCTCCATCTGATCGGCACGCTCGACCGCCCGTCGTCGGGCACGGTCCGGATCGACGGGTACGACGTAGCCGCGCTGACCGATCGCGAGCTGTCCGCCCTGCGGTCCCGCACGATCGGCTTCGTGTTCCAGCAGTTCCACCTCGCCGCCGGGGTGCCGGCGCTGGACAATGTGGCCGACGGCCTGCTCTACGCCGGCGTCGGACTCGCCGAACGGCGCCGGCGCGCCACCGCCGCGCTGCACCGGGTCGGCCTCGGCCACCGGCTCGACCACGAACCGCACGAACTCTCCGGCGGCGAACGCCAGCGCGTCGCCATCGCCCGCGCGGTCATCGGCGACCCACCGCTGCTGCTCACCGACGAGCCCACCGGAAACCTCGACTCCACGTCCGGCGCGTCGGTGATGGCGCTGCTGCGCGACCTGCACACGGGCGGCACCACGGTAGTGATCATCACGCACGACCGCGACATCGCCGCCGACCTGCCCAGGCAGATCGAGATGCGCGACGGCAAAGTGCTGGAGGCGGCGACGTGGCAACCATGACCACGACGGCGCCGACGTCCCGACCCCGGCTCGTGCCCGCCCGGCTCCGGCCGCGCGACGTCATCCGCGTCGGCGGCGCCGGGCTGCGCACCCGCCCCCTGCGGGTCTTCCTGTCCGCGCTGGGCATCGCGATCGGCATCGCCGCCATGCTGGCCGTGGTCGGCATCTCCACCTCCAGCCGGGAAAACCTCGACCGCCAACTCGCCGCGCTCGGCACCAACCTGCTCACCGTCGCACCCGGCCAGTCACTCTTCGGCGAGGACGCACACCTACCCGACGACGCGATCGACATGATCGGCCGCATCGGCCCGGTGGAAAAGGTCAGCGCAACCGGAAACCTCGACGCCCGCGTGTACCGCAACGACCACATCCCGTCCGGCCAGACCGGCGGCATCGGAGTGCGCGCCGCACGCACCGACCTACCGGCAACCGTCGGCGCCACCCTCGCCAGCGGCGCCTGGCTCAACGACGCCACCGCCCGCTACCCGGCCGTCGTGCTCGGATCAACCGCCGCCGACCGACTCGGCATCGGCCGCGCCGGGCCCGACGCGCAGGTCTGGCTGGGCGGGCGCTGGTTCACCGTGGTCGGCGTGCTCAACCCGGTGCCGCTGGCCGACGAACTGGACGCCTCGGCCCTGGTGGGCTGGCCAACCGCAGAGAACCTGTTCGACTTCGACGGCTACGCCACAACCGTCTACACCCGTACGCGAGAGGACGCGGTGCAGAACGTCCGAAACGTGCTCGCCGCCACCGCCAACCCGGAGGCACCCAACGAGGTCCAGGTCTCCCGCCCGTCCGACGCCCTGGCCGCCAAACAAGCCACCGACGCCACCCTCAACGGGCTACTCCTCGGCCTGGGCGGGGTCGCACTGCTCGTCGGCGGCGTCGGCGTGGCCAACACAATGGTCATCTCCGTCCTGGAACGCCGAGCCGAAATCGGCCTACGCCGCTCACTCGGTGCCACTCGCGGCCAGATCCGCCTGCAGTTCCTCGCCGAATCACTGCTGCTGTCAGCCCTCGGCGGCATCGGCGGGGTCCTGGTGGGCATCGGCGTGACCGCCACCTACTCCTCCATCCAGGACTGGCCAACCGTCGTACCGGCCTGGGCGATGGCCGGCGGCGTCGCCGCCACCCTGGCAATCGGCGCGATCGCCGGCCTCTACCCCGCCGTGCGAGCATCCCGCCTATCCCCGACGGAGGCCCTCACCGCCCCGTAGCGCCCTACCGTGCTGCCGTCACCTCGATGACGGCAGCACGGTCCGTCTCGCCAGGTCACTACGGGTGCATCCGCCGATCGGCGGCCTCCTCGGCAATCTGAAACGCCCTCTGCCAGGAGAACATCGCTTGCCTGCCGGGGCCGGTGCCGGGCGGGTGAGGTTCCCAGTTGTCGTCCGGGCCGGACAGGACGCGGACGCCTTCGGCACGCAGGTCGACGATGGCGCGTCGGAAGGGTGCGCGGGCGGCCAGTGCGGCGTTGACGAACGGAATGATGACGACCGGGATGCCGCGCCCCATCAGCTCGGCGGCGGAGGTCAACGGTAGGTGTCGGCGACGCCGAGGGCGAGCTTGTTGATCGTGTTGTAGGTGGCCGGGGCGATGATCACGGCGTCGACCTGTGGCAGCACCCGCCGGCCGCTGGGCTGCGCCTGGTGGGAGGTACGTACCGGGATTCCGGTCACTTCCTCGATCATGGGGATGTCGACGAAGGGCAGTGCGCCTGTTGTCGCGGTGACCGCCACCGTCCACGATCGTCCGTGAGCGATCTCGATCAGCCGGTTGACGTCGGCGGCGGGTCCAGCGCCGCACACGATGATCTGAAGGTGGCTGCCACTCATCGGCGGATTCTCGCACTGGCGGCGAAGGCGGGTAGGCGGCCGAATCCCACAGCGCCGATGGACCCAAGCATCAACCGGCAGCCGCTCGCCCGCAAGGACGTGGGCGGCGGTGATTGTGTGGCCGCCGGCTTGGATTTCGATGGTGCGGTAGCGGCGGGCAGTGCGGATTCCCTCGTCTGGATGGTGTCGGCCCTGGTGCCGCCGGCCACGACCGACCGTCTCGCCGCGGGGACAACCCCCTCGTTCACAGCCGCCCTCGCCCTTTACTGACCGGCTCGGAGACCGGCAGGCCGTCTACATCCGAGACAGCGTCACGGAACTGCAGGAATCTCCGGCGCGCTCACCGGCACCCTGGGCAGCACGATCAGCGGCAGTGACGTGCGGAACTGCCCGGGCGTAGCCGGCTCGGTCCCTTCCTTCCACGGGTCCCGATAGGCAGCCGTCGACGCCCCCATCCGTTCGTCGAGCCCGTCACCAAGCCCGTCCACGTCATCGACGATCAGCTCCCGCAGCCGCTCGATGCCGATCCGCGGCACGAACCCGTACGTGCGCTCCAGCCAGTTCGCGTTCTCGCGGTAGTACTGCAGGAACCGCCCGGTCAGCCGGATCACCTCGTCCGACGTGTCCACCGTGGCGAGCAGGTCACCCTTGCGAACGTGGGCCCCGGCCGCCCCGCCGATGTAGATCTCCCAGCGGCCGCCGTCGATGGCGACGACGCCGAGGTCCTTCACGTACGCCTCGGCGCAGTTTCGCGGGCAGCCGGTCACCGCGAGCTTGAGCTTGGCCGGGCTCTCCAGGCCCTGGAAGCGGCTCTCGATCGCGATGCCCAGCGCGGTGGAGTCGCCGACCCCGAACCGGCAGAAGTCCGAGCCGACGCAGGTTTTCACGGTCCGGAACGATTTTCCGTACGCGTACCCGCTGGGCATTTCGAGGTCGGCCCAGACCGCGGGCAAATCCTCCTTCCGGATGCCGAGCAGGTCGATCCGCTGGCCGCCGGTGAGCTTCACCATGGGGATGCGATATCTCTCGGCCACGTCGGCGATCCGGCGTAGCTGGTGCGGGCTGGTCACGCCGCCCTTCATCTGCGGGACGACGGAGAATGTGCCGTCCCGCTGAATGTTCGCGTGCACCCGGTCGTTGATGAACCGGGCGTCGCGCTCGTCGATGTATTCGTCGGCCCACATCATCCGCAGCAGCGACGCCAGGCCCATTTTCGATTTGGCGTCCTCGGCGCCGCCGGGGGCGAGCGCGGCGAAGACGGCGGAGACCGACTTCAGCTCCATGTTCCGGATCGTGGTCATCAGCTCGGGCTTCGGCATCGGGATGCCGGGCACGTACCACGAGGCGGACTCGTCCTCGTCGACGTCGCCGTCGGCCGCCCACTCGACGATCTGCGCGACCAGGGTCTTGCACGAGCCGCAGCCCCTGCCGGCCCGGGTGGCGTCCGCGACGCCGCCGACCGTCCGTACGCCGCCCTGCACGACGTCGACGATCGCTCGTTTGGTCACCCCGTTGCAGTTGCAGACCTGCGTGGAGTCGGCGAGTTCCGCCACGGTCGTTTCGACGTCCGGCGTGCCGAGGTCGAAGAGCAGCCGGATCCGTTCCTCCGGCAGCGGGGAGCCGCGGTCGAACGCCTGGACCAGGTATCCGACCTTGCTGATGTCGCCGAGCAGCGTGGCGCCGACCAGCCGCCCGTCCCGGACGATCACGCTCTGGTACACGCCGCGGCGGCGCTCGGCGAACACCACGGTCTCGTCGTCGTCTCGCTCCGGTTCCTTGAGGCCCATCGCGGCCACGTCCACGCCGGCGACCTTGAGCTTCGTGGCGATGCGCGAGCCGTGGTAGGCGGCGTCCGGATTCGCGCCGGTGACGTGGTCGGCCAGCACCCGCGCCTGTTCCCACAGCGGGGCGACCAGCCCGTACGTCTCACCGCGGTGCTGCACGCACTCGCCGACCGCGTAGATGTCCGGCTCGTCCGTGCAGCGCATCTGATCGTCGACGACGATGCCACGCTCCACGTCCAGGCCGCTGCGTTCGGCCAGCGCCGCGTTCGGCCGGATGCCGGCCGCCACCACCACGACGTCACACGGGATGGTCCGGCCGTCGCCGAGCTTGACGCCGGTGACCGCGTCCTTGCCGAGGATCTCGGTGGTGCGGGCGCCGGTGACGACCTCGATGCCGAGCGCTTCGACGGATCGGCGCAGGATCGCGCCGGCCTGCGCGTCGAGCTGCGCGTTCATCAGGTGGCCGGCCGAGTGGACGAGCGTGACGTGGGGCAGGTGCGACTGCAGGCCGCGGGCCGCCTCCAGGCCGAGCAGGCCGCCACCGATCACGACCGCGCGCTGGTGCTCCCGGGCGTACCGGATCATCCCCCGGGTGTCGTCGATCGTGCGGAAGGTAAAGACGCCCTGGTGGTAGCCCCGGCCGGGCCGGTGCAGGCCGGCGATCTTCGGCACGAACGCGTCGCTGCCGGTCGCGATGATCAGCTTGTCGTAGGGCGTTTCCCCGCCGCGCTCGTCGACCACCGTCCTGGCAAACCGGTCGATGCGGGTCACCCGTACGCCGGTGTGCAGGTTGATGCCGTTCGCGGCGTACCAATCCAGGTCGTTGAGGAAGATCCCGGACTCGTCGTCGACGCCGCTGAGCACGTTGGACAGCAGAATGCGGTTGTAATTGCCGTACGGTTCGGCACCGAACATCGTGATGTCGAACAGGTCTCCGCCGCCGCGATCCAGGATCTCCTCGACGGTCCGGGCGCCGGCCATCCCGTTGCCGATCACCACCAGCTTCGTCGCCATCTCAGACCTCGACGAGGCCGAGGTCGATTACCACCGCGGCGGCAAGCCCGACCGGCGCGGCCACGTGCAACTCGATCGCCGTCCCCGGCTCCAGGTCCTCGACCACGCGCAGCGGTACGTGGACATCCCCCTTCGCCGCGATCGGGAAGTATCGCATCGGCGCACCGTCCCGCATCAGAATCACGATGATCAGCTCGTGCGCGGCGTTCCCGCCCCGGAAGTAGACCGGCTGCGTCACCGTCCCGTCCGGGACCGTGTAGGTGGGCAGGCCGTCCAGCGGAAACGGCTGGTCCAGCCCTTTGCCCTCGAACCGATAGATGCCCTGCAGGAACCGGGGTACCGACTGCATCAGAGCTAACTCCTTCGTCCAGAGGTCGCGTCAGTAGGTGCGCGTCGTCGGGCCCGCCGGCGGGAAAGCGGCACGCGCGGCTCGGGCGATGCGTCGGCGGGTGGAGTCAGGGCCGCTCACCCCGCAATGCTCACTCACGCATGTTTCGCCAGGGTGTGCGCCCGGCTCCCGATTCGTTTCCGACGCCTCGCCGCGGTGTCAAAGCCGGGGAAGGACACACCAGGTTGCCCTGCTGCAAGCCGATGATGACCAAGCACTCGGAAGAGGCATGACCGTACCGAAAGTGGTACGGTTTAGTCATGGCCTATGGCGAAACCGAACCATATTCGGTACGGTATTGACCGTGAGTCGCCAGAGTCCGCGCGTCGTGGAAGGAGTCGAGATGACGTACCGCCACGACCTGTGGGAGATCGCCGCGGAGCATCACGGCATCGTGACCACCAGGCAAGCCGACGACGCCGGGGTTCCCGCGGTCGAGCTCCGCAAACTTGCTTCGCGGGACGCGCTCAAGCGAGTCGGCCACGGAGTCTACCGGCACATGGGTGTGCCGGTAGACGAATGGACAGAGTTGGCGGCCACGCTGGCGAGCGTCGGCGAGGACGCGTTCCTCGAAGGCGACACGGTGCTGGCGATGTTCAGCCTGGCCCTGGTCAACCCGCACAAGATCCACGTCGGCACGCCGCGCCGCCGGCGGAGCCAACCGCCACGGAATGCCGTCGTCACTGTTCGGCCGGGCATGCCAGAGGACGACCTGACCACCCATCGTGGCTTGCGCTGTGCGACCGTGCGGCGCGCACTGCTCGATGGCATCCCGCACCTGGTCAGCGAGCGGATCGTGGACGCGGTGGCCGACGCCCGACGGCGCGACCTCATCGACGACCTTGAAGCGACCGAGATCATCGGCGCTGTCGCGAGTCGCGACCGGCTGCTGGCTCGCGCCAGCTGACCGGCCGCAGCAGCACGACGAGCAGCAGAAGCAATAGGAGAAAAAGCCATCGCCACTGAAAGCGCCACCGTCGCCGCTCTCAACGCGCTTACGTTCGACAAACCGCCAACGAATATCCAACAACTCGAAGAGCGAGTGGCCGCCATCGCCGGCACTCTTGACATCCCGGCCTCTCGGGCCCGCGTGCTCGTCAGCAGCGTCATTGTCGCGCAGATGCTCCCTGCCAACACGCTCGTCAAGGGCGGCATCGGCGTGAAACTGCGGCTCGGCGAGGTAGGCACGCGCGCGACTCGAGATGTCGATGTGGTCACACGCGACCCAGATCAGTTCCTCGCCGACCTCACCGAACAACTCCAGGCAGGATGGGGGACGGTCCCACCGAGCAAGGGCGCACTGAAACGGAACCCCGAGGCGCCGCCCAGGCTTGCGTTTGACGGCAAGGTCCGTCGAGACAAGCCGGCGACGCCGGACGGCGTCCCTCCGGCGTACGTGATGAAGCCGCACAACGTCACACTGCAGTTCATGGGGAAGGCTTGGGCGAGCGTCCCGCTAGAAGTCGCCCACGACGAAATCGGTGGCACCGAGTACGCCGATGACATCCCAGCGGTCGCCGAGGAGATCGCAGCCGTCGGCACCGTCCTCGGGTTCGGTGAGTTCGTGCCCGTTCCGCTCATCTCACTCGAACTACAGATCGCGCAAAAGATCCATGCTGTAACGCACCCGAAGTCGCAGCGCGCACACGACCTGGTCGACCTCCAGTTGCTCTGGCACGCCGGCACTGATGGCGGACAAGGCCTCGACCTGCCGCTCCTGACGCAGCTATGCCGACGGACGTTCGACTACCGCCACACGCACTCATGGCCACCCACTACCGCGCGACCCCAACTGCTTGAGCACGCGTATCAGAAAGCGTGCGAGGAAGTGGGATCCGGCAGCGCGAAAGCCACCCAGAGTGGTGGCCTCGCCTTGATGCTTGCCGATGCGACGACGTGGCTGGGTGACCGTATCGCTGAGATCGTCGGCACAACGCCACGGCCCTAGCCGCGAGGCCCGCCGAGACGCTGCGCCGCTTCCGGCGCGAGCCTCAGTAGAGGTGGAGCTGCTCGCAGGAGACCAGGGTGTCGGTGCGCGTCGCCTGGCACAGGTCGGTGTTCGCGCCGCCGAGGATGACGTCGTTGCCTTTCCGGCCCTCCAACAGCTTGACGGCCACCAGGGTGGGCGTCTTCTTCGTCTTGCAGCGGACCTTGGTCTTGTCGCCCTTGACTTGCTTGCAGCCCTTGCCCGGCTTGATCGCGACGCGGTCGTCGATGGTGACGGTGCGGCCGGAGCGGGTGATGACGACCTTGTTCTTCGGGACATCATAGGCAGGACAACGCGTCCTTGATCTGGGCCCGGGATGTGATGCCCAGCTTGGGGAAGAGCCGATACAGATGCGATCCGACCGTTCGGTGTGACAGGTACAGCCGCTGTCCGATGTCGACGTTGGACAGGCCCTCGGCGGCCATCGTGGCGATCTGGAGCTCTTGGGGGGATAGCTGCTGCCACCCGCCGCGGGTCGGCTGGCGGCTGCTCTCGCCGGTGGCGCGGAGTTCCTGGCGGGCGCGTTCGCTCCAGCCGTGGGCGCCGATGCGGTCGAAGGTTTCGCGGGCCGATCGCAGCGGGCCGCGGGATTCCGCGATTCGGCGTTGGCGGCGCAGCCACGACCCGTAGGCCAGCTCGAGGCGGGCCTGCGGGAACGGCCAGCGCGCCGAGTGCTTGTCCAGCGCGTCCCGGAACAGCGCCTCGGCTTCGTCGTCCGGGGCCAGCACGGCCCGGGCGTAGCGAACCGATATGTGCAGCGCCGGCGACGACGTGATTCCGGCCATCTCGTTCAGCGTGGCGAGCACCTTGCGCGCATCGTCCTGGTTGCCGCTGTGGACGGCCGCCTCGGCCAGATAGCTGATCAACCAGCATTGCAGCGCGCGCTGGTAGGCCGGGTGGCCCGGGTCGAAGGCGGGACGGAATTCCGCGTACGCCTCGGCGTGCGCGCCGGAGGCGAGCGCGGCGAGCCCGCGCGACTGGTGCGCGGCTGATGCCACCGCCAGCGATCGGGTGTCGCCGAGCATCAACGCGACCTGCTCGCCGGCTCGCTCGCCGTCGCCGAGGAGCGCGGCCAGCGCGGCGTCGACGTGCCGGGCGGCGATGGTCCAGTTCGGCTGGCCGGTCTCGACGGTGGCCCGGACGGCCTCGGCCGCCATGGTCGTCGCGCCGGCCCACACGCCCATGTGCATGGCCGCGCTGCCCTCCAGCGTCAGCACCTGCCCCAGCAACGCGAGCCGGCCCTGGGCGCGGAGGCCGTCGGTGGCCGGGCCGGCCAGCCGCAGGCATTGTTCGAAGTCTCCGGTGATGTAGGCGGCGATGACCAGCAGGGCCAGCTCGCCGGGGTCGAGCTCGGTGGTGGGAAGGTGCGGCAGGGCGTCGACGATGCGGCGGCCCTGCTCGATCGGTTCGGCGAAGGCCAGCACGGCCAGCCGGGCCGGGCCGGGCATCGGCAGGTCGTCGGCGAGCGCCGCGATGCTGCGGCGCTGCTGCGGGCCGGGGTCGGTCCACCAGCAGCGCCGGGCCGCGCCGACCAGCAGCTGGCCGGCCAGGTCGCGATCGCCGGCGGCGGCCATCCGGCGTACCTGGCCGATCACGGTACGGATGCTGACGACATCGCCCAGGCGGCCGTCGTCCAGGATGCCGTTGAGCAGAGTGATGCGAGCTCGTTCGCGGGGCGTGGCGGCGAGCGGGCCGGCCTCGTCGACCAGCACCTGGACCAGGCGGTGATGGCCGAGTTCGAAGGCCAGTTCGGCGGTGTCGATCAGGCGGCGGGCGCGTGGCGCGGGCGTGGCGGTGAGCCGGGCCGCGCGTTCCCGGACGACGTTCGCGGCGGCCAGTGCGCCGCGGTCGCGCTCCCGGTCTGCCATGCGTTCCAGCGCGTCGGCGATGTCGTCGTCGCGCCCGGTGGCGGCGGCGGCCCGGTGCCACAGGCGCCGGTCCGGTTGGTCGGCCAGCACGTCGGCCCACGCGGCGTGGGCGCGGCGGCGGTCGGCGGCGCTTGCCCGGTGGTGCACGGCGGTGCGGATGAGCGGGTGCCGGAACCGGATCCGGCCGTCGTCCAGGCTGATCAGCCGGGCCGCCTCGGCCGGCGGGAGCGCCTCGCCGGTGGTGCCGGCGGCGGCCAGGATCTCGGCCGGTGTGCCGCGGCCGTCGTCGAGCGCCGCCGCGAGCAGCAGCGCGTTGGTCGCGGGCGGCAGGTCGTCCAGGCGCGCGGAGAATGCGCGTTCCAGCCGCGTGGTCAGCGGCAGCATCGACGGCAGCACGGCCGCCTCGTCCAGCCGGCCGGCCCGGATCGCGGTGGGCAGTTCCAGCAGGGCGAGGGGGTTGCCGGCGGCCTCGGTGAGCAGCCGTTCGCGGGTGGCCGGTGCCAGCGTGCCGCCGTGGCGGTCGAGCAACCAGCGGGCGGTGTCGTCGTCCAGCCCGGGCACCCGCAGCTCGGCCACCCCCGCGACGGCCGGTTCCCGGCGATGGCCGGTGCGGAGCGCGGCCAGCACCGCGATCGGCTCGGACTCGATCCGCCGGGCGATGAAGCCGAGTACCTCGGTGGTGGCCTTGTCCAGCCATTGCAGGTCGTCGGCGAGTACCACCACCGGCGTCCGGGCGGCCGCGTCGGCGAGCAGTTCGAGCGCGGCCAGCGCGATGAAGAAGAAGTTCTGCGGTGCCGGGCTCATTCCGAATGCGGCGAGCATCGCCGCGTGCTGCGGTCCGGGCAGCTCGGGCACGCGCGCCAGCACCGGCCGCAGCAGCTGGTGCAGCCCGGCGAACGGGAGATGGGCCTCGGCCGGAACGCCCACTGTGGACAGCACGAGCGCGCCACCCGACCGCGCGTGCCGGGCAGCCGCGGCGAGCAGATGAGACTTGCCGATCCCCGGTTCGCCGCGTATCAGCAACACGGCCCCGGCGCCCGCGGCGGCGCCGTCGATGGCCCCGGCGAGGATCGTCATCTCGCGCGCCCGGCCGCGAACCTCGGCAGGACTTCCTGAACTCATCAGCACCTCTCCGGGGCAGAAGAGTACGACGCCTCGCCCGCAGTAACCAATTCGCGGCCTGGTCAACACATACCGTGATCGGCTACCGCGCCATGACTGCATCTTCTTCGCAGTCGCATCGACGAATTGTTGACGGTTCGTGGGTGGGGTCGTCTCACTGCGTCGATGCAGTCGCGTTACCGATAGACACCGCCCGGCGTCGGAGATCTTCTGTTAGCCGTTCAGTTCCCGGGGGAGGGCTTCGTGGTGGAAAGTTCGATGCGGTTCGCTGTGCTCGGTCCGGCGCGGGCGTGGCGGGACGGATTGGCGGTCGATCTCGGCGCGCCCCAACAGCAGTTGATCCTGACCGTGCTGGTGCTCCGCGAGGGCACGCTGGCCACGCTGGACGAGCTCGTCCAGGTGGTGTGGAGCGGCGATCCGCCGAAGACGGCGACGGGCACGATCCGCACGTACGTCTCCCGGCTGCGCCGGCTCCTGGGCGGCGCCGGCTCGGCCATCGTCTCCCTGGCCGGCGGGTACGCGCTGCGGGTGCCCGCGGACGCAACCGACCTGGGTGTGTTCCGGCACCGGATGGCCGCCGCCCAGGTGGCGAGGCACAACGGCGATCCCCGCGCCGCCCACGCCGCACTGACCGAGGCGCTGGACCTCTGGCACGGCACCCCGCTGGCCGGGCTCCCCGGCGAGTACGCCGAGTCGCAGCGCACCCGGCTGGCCCAGCTACGGCTGTCCGCGCTGTCCGACCGGATCGCCCTCGACCTGGAGCTGGGCCGGTACGCCGAGCAGGCGGTCGAGCTGTCCGTGCTGGTCGCCGAGAACCCGCTGCGCGAAGGCTTCCGGGAGCTCTACATGCTCGCCCTGTACGGCTCGGGACGGCAGGCCGAGGCGCTGGCCACGTTCCGCGACGTCCAGCGGCGGCTCTCCGCGGAGCTGGGCATCGGTCCGGGCCCCGAGCTCCGGGCGCTGCAGCAGCGGATCCTGGTGGCCGACCCGACGCTCGTCCGCACCGCGTCCGCCGAGCCGCCGGTGACGCGGGTCCCGAACCAGCTGCCGCCGGCCCTCTCCGACTTCACCGGGCGGCAGATCGAGACGAGCGACGTCGTCGGCACGCTGGCACGCGCCGACGAGGTGCCGGTTGTAGCGGTGACCGGGATGGCCGGCATCGGCAAGACCACGTTCGCCGTACACGTCGCGCACGCGGTGCGCACGGACTTCCCGGACGGGCAGCTGTACGCCGACTTGGGCGCGACCGGCGTCCGCCCGGCCGATCCGTACGAGGTGCTCGGCGGCTTCCTCCGCGCCTACGGGGTGCCGGCCGACGAGGTGCCCCGCGGCTACGGTGATCGGGTTGCCATGTGGCGCACCGTCCTCTCCGTACGCCGGGTTCTGCTCCTGCTGGATGATGCGCGCGACAGCGCGCAGGTCTGGGATCTGCTCCCGGCCACATCCGGCTCGGCCGCGATCGTGACGAGCCGCCACCGCATCCTCGACCTGCCCGGCTCCCGCTGGCTCAAGCTCGACCCGCTGCTCGCGCTGGACGCCATGCAGCTCTTGGAACGGCTGGCCGGGGCGCATCGAGTGCGGGCCGAGGCGGCTGCCGCCCATCGGCTGCTGGCCCACTGCTCCTACGTGCCGTACGCGATCCGCCTGGCGGGCATTCGCTTGCTGGCCCGGCGGCACTGGCGCGTCGCCGACGTGGCCCGCCGCATCGACGAGGAGATCCGCGCCGCCGGCACGCCGTTCGAGCGTGGCTACCGCCGGCTCGGCGCCGAGCCGGCCCGTGCGTTCCGGCTGCTCGCCCAGCCCGGCGACGAGTACATCTCGGTGCCCGAGGCGGCCGCGATCCTGAAGCTGCCCGAGCCGGAGGCGGAGGAGATGCTGGAGTCGCTGGCCGATCTGCACCTGATCGAGCCCGGCCGGCGCGGCTGCTATCGGTATCTCGGGCTCGTCAAGCGGTTCGCCCGGGCCCAGGCCGACAACGAGGCCGAGTGTGTCGGAGTCTGACGCAGTCCGGTTCACTCTGCTCGGTCAGGTCGGCGCCGAACGCGACAGCCGGCCGCTGCCGGTCGGCACACCGCAGCAACGCGCGCTGCTCGTCGCGTTGCTGCTGCGGCCGGGCCAGGTGGTCGGGCTCGACGACATCGTCACCGCGGTGTGGGGTCCGGCGCCGCCGTCCGGGGCCGGTGGCATGGTCCGGACGTACGTCTCGCGGCTGCGCCGGGCGCTGGGGACGGTCGACATCGCCAACACCGCCGGTGGCTACGCCATCGCGGTCCCCCCGGACCGCATCGATCTGATCGTCTACCGCGATCTGCTGACCCGGGCCCGGTCGCTGTGGCGGTCCGGCCGCAGCGCCGACGCATTGCCCCTTTTCCGTACGGCCAGAGCGCTCTGGCGTGGCGTACCGCTGGCCGGCGTCCCTGGCCCGTATGCCGCCGCCCAGCGCACGATGCTGCGGAATCTCCGCTTCGCCGGCGACCTCGACGGCCTGGCAGCCGAGCTGGAATTGCCGGCTCACGATCCCCGCCCGGCCCTGGCCCAGCTGCAGACGCTGGTCGCTCGCTACCCGATGCTCGAACGCCCACGCGAGCTGCTGATGCTCAGCCTGGCCCGGGCCGGGCGGCCGGCCGAGGCACTGGCCGCCTTCGCGGACGGCCGGGACCTGCTGGCCGACCGGCTCGGCGTGGATCCCGGGCCGGGCCTGGTGCGGGCCCGCCGGAAGATCGAGGCGCGGGCTGCCGGCGCCGGCCCGGTGCCGGCGCAGCTGCCCCGGGACCTGATGGACTTCAGCGGCCGCGGCCCGCTGCTGCACGCGCTGTGCGACGCGCTCCGCGGCGGAGCCACCGGGCTGTACGGGCCGGCCGACCTGGGCAAGAGCGCGATCGCCGTACACGCCGGGCATCGACTGCGCGCGGCGTACCCGGACGGCCAGCTCTACGCCGACCTGGCAATCGCCGACGCCGACGCCGTGCTGGTCCAGTTCCTGCGGGCGCAGGGCCTGGCGGCCAACGACATCCCGGACGACCGCGGCGAGCGGATCCGGCTGTGGCGGCACTGTCTCGACGGTCGGCGGCAGCTCGTGGTGCTCGACAACGCCCGAGGCGCCGAGCAGGTCCGCCCGCTGCTGTTCCGGGCGGCGGGCTCCGCCACGATCGTGACCGGCCGCCGGCGGCTGAACGTCCCTGCCGTGCACTGGCTCACCGTGCCACCGCTGAGCGCGGAGGAGGGCGTCGCCCTGCTCGACCGGATCGTGGGCGACGGCCGCATCCGGGCCGAACCCGAGGCGGCCTGGCACCTGGCCGTCGCGGCCGGCGGCAATCCGCGGCGGCTGCGGATGATCGCGGCCCGGCTGGCCAGCCGTCCGAGCTGGACTGTCGCGGCCGTCAACGCCGCGTCCATCAGGAGTCGGCATCGCTGTGGCTCGCTGTAACGGTGACAACTACCTCGCAGCACCACCCGCAGGCGCTCGACCGGTCCGACCGCGCCTGGCTGGAGAGCAGGATCGACGGCCCGGTGCTCCTGCCGGACGACGCGGCCTTCGCCACGGAGACGGCGACCTTCAACCTCACCCTGCCGCACCGGCCGGTCGTGGCGATCGGCGCGACCAGCCCGGCCGATGTGCAGAACGCGGTCCGCTTCGCGGCCGGCCGCGGCCTGGCCGTCGCGGTCAACAACACCGGCCATGGCGCCGTGGTGTCGGCCGACGGCACCCTCATGATCACCACCCGGCGGATGTCCGGGGTGTCGATCAACGCACCCGACGCCTACGCCCGGGTCCAGGCCGGTGCGCGCTGGAACCAGATCACTCCGGCGGCCGCCGCGCACGGGCTGGCCGGCATCTCCGGGTCGTCGCCGCTGGTCGGGGCGGTGGGATTCACGCTCGGCGGCGGACTCAGCCCGGTCCTCGGCCGCAGCCGCGGCTTCGGCGCCGACCACGTCCGGGCGTTCGAGATCGTGACCGCCGACGGCGCTCTGCGCCACGTCACCGCCGAGCACGAGCCCGCCCTGTTCTGGGCGGCCCGCGGCGGCAAGGGCAACTTCGGCGTGGTCACCTCGCTGGAATTCGACCTGTTCCCGGTGTCCCGGCTCTACGGCGGAGGGCTGTACTTCGCCGGTGAGCACGCGCCCGCGGTGCTGAACGCGTGGCGGGCGTGGGCGCCTGGGCTGCCCGAGAGCATGTCCACGTCGTTCTGCCTGCTGCGGCTGCCGGATCTGCCGTTCGTACCGGAGCCGATGCGGGGCACGCTGACCTTGCACGTGCGGATCGCGTACCTGGGCAGCGCCGCGGACGGCGCCGAGCTGATCGCGCCGCTGCGCGCGGCGGCACCGGCGTTCATCGACACGGTGGGCGAGATGCCGTACACCGACGTCGCCTCGATCCACAACGACCCGACCGACCCGGGCGTAGCCATCGACCGGTCCACGCTGCTGCGCGAGCTGCCGCAGGAGGCGCTGGATACGCTGCTGACGCTGGCCGGCCCGGACACCGCGCCGGACGACCAGCTGATGATGGCCGAGATCCGGCTGCTCGGCGGTGCCCTGAGCCGGCCGCCGGTGGTGCCCAACGCGATTGGCAACCGCGAGGACGCCGCATACTGCCTCTTCATCGCCAGCATCCCGGCCCCGGTGCCGGGCGACATCGAGCGGATCCGCACGGTGGAGCGGCGTTTCCTGGACCGGATGGCGCCGTGGAGCACCGGCGGCGCGTACTCGAACTTCCTCAGCACCGAGGACACCTCGCCGGAAGCGGTCCGCGCGGCGTTCTCGCCGGAGGCCTACGAACGGCTGCTGGACATCAAGAAGTTCTTCGACCCGGGCAACCTGTTCCGGATCAACCACAACATCCGGCCGATCGCCTGACACCGCGCCGCCGCCGGCGGCCCGTCAACGCCTCGCCGTGATGGTCAGGAGTCGACCTGACCGGAGCCTGCGCCGTCCTCCTCCCGCGGGAGGAGGATCCGCTCGGTGTGGCTGGCCCCGATGACCTCGATGCCCTTAGTCCCACCGATACCGGCAAGGCTGAGCTCGACCGTGTACGGGACGATGGCCGGCTGGCCGATGGGCGGCAGGCAACCGACGACCTCGATCCCCCAGTACTCCGGGGCCTGCGCGTAGCGCAGCGGGTTGAGCGAGACACTCATGTTCGCGAACGGTTTCTGCCCCGCGACCACCAAGTTCGGCGGCCCCGGCGGGTAAATCATGAGAGCGACGACGTCGGCCCGCTCGAAGTCGATAATGCGACATGATTCGGCGGCTTCCGGCGGGTCGGGTCCAGCGAATTCCCGAACAGTTGCTGACAGCTTCTTGACAATCGCCGCTCATCCTTGTCTGCAACCCGGCAATTGCCGGCGGTCGGCTGAAAGGCGACGCCTTTGACTCCGCCCGGGTGACGGCGACATTCCCACAGTCCTCCGGAGGTTCACATCAGATCGGCTCACTGGATCGCCGCGTGCGTGGTCATCACGCTCGCCGGCGGTGCGATTTCCGTATCCGAGACGCCCGCCGCTGCGACGGCGCCCAGCCACGACCCCGGCGTCTACGTCGGGGAACTGAACCCACGGCAGCTCGGCCTGCTGCACGCCACCGGCATCGAACGGGACGAGACCCGGCTAGCCGACCGGCCCGGGGACAAGGTCGCCGTCGAGACCGTCCTCGGCGAACGTCAGGCCGCCCGGCTCGTCTCTCAGGGCGTGCGGCTCAGTCGAAAGAAGACCACCTCGGCACCGGCGGCATCGCAGCACGTGTTCCGGCAGTACAACGTACCTGGTGGGTTGCGCGCCGAGATGGCGGCGACGGCAGCGGACCATCCTGAGCTGGCCGAGCTGGTCACCGTGGGCACGAGCCTGCGCGGCGTGCCGATCCAGGCGGTCAAAGTCACCCGGGACGCCCAGCGGGTGCCGGACGGGCAACGGCCGGCCGTGCTCTACCTGGGTGGCCAGCACGCGCGGGAATGGATCACGCCGGAGATGACCCGCCGGCTGATGCACCACGTCATCGACGGATACGGCCGGGACCCGGCCCTGACCACCTTGCTGAACACCACCGAGCTGTGGTTCCTGCCGGTCGCGAACCCGGACGGCTACGACTACACGTTCACTCCCGGAAACCGTCTGTGGCGCAAGAACCTGCGGGACAACAACGGCGACGGCACGATCACCGAGGACGACGGCGTCGACCTCAACCGCAACTTCGCCGACAAGTGGGGCTACGACAACGAAGGTTCGTCGAACGACCCGTCAGCCGAGACGTACCGAGGTCCCGCGCCGGACTCCGAGCCCGAAACCCGGGCGCTGGACCAGCTCTTCAGGCGGATCGGCTTCACCTTCTTGATCAACTATCACGCACCCGCGGAACTACTGCTCTACGGCACGGGCTGGCAGGTCACCACGCCCAGCCCGGACGACCAGATCGCAACCGCAATGGCCGGTGACCACACCCGGCCCGCCGTGCCAGGCTCCGATCCGGGACTCATCGCGTCCCTCTACAGCAGCAACGGCGACACCAACCAGCACGCACAGAACCAGTACGGCACGATCACCTTCGCCGCGGAGATGTCCTCCTGCTACACCGTGGCGACCGACCCGGACAGTTGCGCCGACGACTTCGCCTTTCCCGACGACGAGAAACTGATCGGCGGCGAGTTCCGCAAGAACCTGCCCTTCGCCCTGTCGGTCGCCGCCTCCGCCAAGGACCCCGCCAATCCGGTCTCCACGGTCGGTCGCCGCACCCCGGACTTCACCGTCGACACGTTCGACACCTCGTACGGATCACGGCAGCAGGTCGCAGTCACCGCCCGGCGCACCCTGCGCGACGTGACCCTGCACTACCAGATCAACAAGAGCACCCCGCGGACGACCGGCACCAGCGAGTGGCAAGGTGGCGACCGGTACGGCGACACCGGCGACCGGTACTTCGCCGAACTGCGTGGCACGGTGCCCGGCGCCTCGCCGAAAGACCGGGTGAAGGTCTGGTTCACCGCGGACAAGGGCGGCGCGACGGTGACCAGCCCGGCGTTCACGTACCAGGTGGCCGACCACATCGGCGCGGACGTCCTGGTGCTCGCCGCCGAGGACGTCACCGGCGACTCGCCGACGAGTACCGACGGCGCCACCTCGGCGAGGTACGCGGACGAGCACGTCTCGGCGTTGCGCCAGGCCGGATACACCGCCGACGTCTACGACCTGGACACCCACGGTCGCCGGGCACCGCATCCGCTGGGTGTGCTGTCGCACTACCGGACGGTGGTGTGGGAGACCGGCGACGACGTCCTCCCGCGAGCCATCGGCCAGGAAGAGGGCGACGTGGACGCGGCGGCGGCGGCAACCGACTTCGCCGTCCGCGACTACCTCAACGAGGGTGGCAAGGTGCTGCTCGACGGCAAATACGCCGGATACGCGCAGGCGGCCGACGGGCAGTACGGCTACCAGACGAACGGATCGGCGGACTGCTCCGTCGACTACGCGACCTGCGCACCGCTGGGCAACGACTTCCAGCAGTACTGGCTGGGGGCCTACAGCTATGTCGAGGCCGAGTCCGCGCCCGCGGTGACCGGCACGTCGAACGCGTTCGCCGGATTCTCCGGCGCGCTCAACGCCGCCGGATCGGCCGGCAATCAGGACCACACCGCGACTTTTCAGACCACGACGAGTTCGCTGCCCCAGGCATCGTTCCCGCAGTTCGCGAGCACGGCCGCGATGACCTGGCAGCCACCGGGCGGGGCACCGTACGCCGCGCAGGACGGCGACTGGTACGTGTGGAGCGGGGAAGCGTCCGCCAGCTACAAACGGTTCACTCGTACGATCGACCTCTCCAATGCCGCCACCGGACGGTTGCGTTTCACCACGTCCTACGATCTCCCGAACGCCGAGGACTTCCTGTTCGTCGAGGCGCACACGCCCGGTTCGGACCAGTGGACGACGCTGCCCGAGGCCAGCGGACACACCACCACGGCGATCGGCCAGGCGTGCTCGGACGGCGTCACCACCTACCCGTTCCTGAGCCACTACATCGGCGCGGACTGCGGCCCCACCGGCAGCACCGGCTCCTGGAACGCGGCCTCCGGCTCGAGCGCCGGGCGGCAGGAGTGGACCATCGACCTGTCTCGCTATGCCGGCCGGCGGGTCGAGGTGTCGATCTCGTACGCGGCGTCCTCGCTCTTCCCCGGCCCTGGCGTATTCCTCGACAATGCGCGAGTAGAGGTCGGCGGGGTGACCGGCGCGCGGACCTCCTTCGAGACCGATCTCGGTGGCTGGACCGCGGCAGCCGCGCCGGTCGGCTCTCCGCCGGCCGCCGGCACCTTCCGCCGTACACGGCAAGCGTTCGGCGCGGGAGTCACCACTGCTGACTCGGTCTACCTCGGTTTCGGTCTCGAAGGCCTTCCTCCCGCCACCCGAAAGGATCTCGTCAGCCGGGTGATGACCTACCTGAACAGACCGAGCACGGCGGCACAGCGGACGACCACCTCAGCTGCGGGAAGGTCATTCAAGGGCGGCCCTTGACCAGGTCATGAGTCTCCGCGGTCACATCGTTTCGCTGCCCCGGTACGAGAAGCTCCCGAACGAGACAGTCCCCTCGCTCGCGAACATGCCGGTGACCCTGCCGGTGAACGAGCCCCCGGCGGACTCGGCGCTCCAGTGCCGGCCGTCGAGCTCGGCGAGCACCAGTTCCTGGCCTCCCGCGGACGCGAGCAGCCGGATCCGGTCGCCGCCCCTCGCCTCGGCACTGAAGCCGTTGGGCGGCGGTGCCGTCTCGATGCGGAGGCTGATCTCGCCGGGCGGGAGCGTTGCCGTCCACTGCTGCCGCAGCGAGGACACCTCGGCAGTGGCCGTCACGGTCGAGCCACGCGCCTCGAGCGCGATGAAGAGTTCTTCGTCGTAGCGAAGTGCCAGGCCGCCGGCGCCGCTCGTCGCGTCGACCGTTACGCAGGTGGCGCTGACGTGGTGCCGCTGCCGACGACCGACGAATGCCGGCCGCAGCGCCGCCATTCCGCCGTCCACGCCGCGGATGACGAGCCGTCCGTCCGCTACCCGCGCCACCTGGTCGGGCGCGCTGCGCGGCGTGATCCAGCCAAGGTCGGCCAGCACATCACCGGTGAAGGAGAAGACTTCCTCGAACTCCCCGGGGCGCGGGTCGAGGACTACCGGCTCCGGCCGCGGCCAGCCGTCCACCCACCGCACGCGAGTGGCGAACGTCTCGCGGCCCAGCGGGGAGAACTGCCGGGTGCTGCCCAGCGGACGCATTCCCAGCAGCACCAACGCGTCGTCACCGTCCGGCAGGCTGACCAGGTCGCCGTGCCCGGTGTTCTGGATCGGCCGGGTTGTGCTGCGGGCGCTGAGCACCGGGTTGCCGGGCGCGCTCTCGAACGGTCCCTCGATCGAGGGACCGCGGGCGACGGAGACGCAATGACCGCGTTCGGTGCCGCCCTCGGCGATCATCAGGTACCAGCAGCCGTTGCGGCTGAAGACGTGCGGCGCCTCGGGGAACATCAGCCCCGTGCCGCTCCACAGCGAGCGCGGTGTCTCGAGCGCCGTGCCGGCCTCAAGGTCCACACGCACCTGCTGGATGCCCTTGTGGGTGCCGAGTTCGTCGCCCTCGAGGATGAGGCCGGAGAAGGTCACATAGGCGTTGCCGTCCTCGTCCCACGCGAGGTCCGGGTCGATCCCGGCGACCCCGTCGATCGTCGTACCCTCGTCCCACACCCCGGCCGGGTCCGTGGCGGTGAAGACCACGCAGCGCTTGGTGCTGAACGGAATCGTGACGATGACGTGGAAGCGGCCGTCCCGGTAGCGGATCGTCGGGGCCCACACGCCGAGGCCGGTCGGCACCTCGGCCACCCCGAGGTCGTCCGTGGTGACACCGACGTGACCGATGAGCTCCCACGTCTCGAAGTCGGCGCTGCGGTAGACCGGTATGCCCGGCACGTACTCGAAGGTCGACGTGACGAGGTAGTAGACCCCGCCGACCTCGACCACGCTCGGGTCCGGGTTGAAGCCCGGGATCAGCGGGTTGAACAGCTTGGTCATGTCAGGCCCGCAGGGTGAGCGTCGACGACAGCGGCAGGTCGACCGCGGTCGTGCCCGCCCGCAGGACGTAGTCACCGGCCTCGTACTGCCAGCCGTCGGCCCAGTAGGCGAGCAGCCGGACCGGGACCGTGACCTCGGCTTCGGCGGATTGCCCCGCCTGGACCTGGAGGCTGGCGAAGCCGACGAGCCACCGGACCGGGCGGTCGACCACCGAGCCGGGCTTCTCCGCGAAGACGAGGATCACCTGCTTGCCGTTCCGGTCGCCGCGGTTCTCCACACCGACGCGTACGGTCACCGTCTCGCCCGGTGCCGCGGTTGCCGGCGCGTCGAGCCGTACCAGGGGGATCTGGGTGTAGCCGCGGCCCGCACCGAACCAGTAGGCGGGAGGCACGTCGGGCTGGCGCAGCCAGGCCCGGTATCCGATGTGGATGCCCTCGCTGTACTCGACGATCCCGTCTTTGGGCTTGGTGTCGAGGATCGGCACGTCGGCCTCGGCCGCGCCCCACGTGGTGGGCAGGCGTCCCCCGGGCTCGCGGAGGCCGGTGAGCACGTCGGCGACCGCGCCGCCGAACTCCTGACCGCCGAACCAGCCGAGGAGGACGGCGGCGACCTCGTCGCGCCACGGCATGAGCACCGGCGAACCGGAGTTCACCAGGACGACGGTGCGCGGGTTGACCGCGGCGACGGCCCGGACGAGGTCGTCCTGGCGGCCGGGCAGGGCGAGCGAGCCGCGGTCCCAGCCCTCGGACTCCACGACCGAGTTCGTCCCGACGACGACCAGGGCGACGTCCGCCGACCGGGCCGCCGCCACCGCCTCGGCGATGAGCGCCTCCGGGTCGGTGCCGTCGGGCTGGGTGCCGAACTGGAACGACAGCGCACCGAGGAGGAAGTCCTCGCGGCCGGTGAGGTCGAGCTCGAAGCTGATCTCCACGGGGCGGCCTTCGACGAACACCACCGGCGCCGTCGCGCTGGGCGGGCTGAGGAACGCGGCGCCGAGGTCGTCCCCGACCGGCTGCAGGTCGGCCTCGACGACCCGTTCGCCGTCGACGCTGACGATGCCGGCGCCGATCGTCGCGAACCCCAGCCGCACCGCGCTGTCCTCGTCCGGGGTGAACCGGGTGGTCAGCTCGACGGTCGCGGACCTGGCGATGGGTGCGTCGCCGCCGAACCACACCAGCGACGTCGTGAGCCGGTCCTCGGCGAAGATCTCGCTGCCCGCCGCGTCGAGGAAGCGGACCCGGACGCCGGGACCGCCGGTGACCGGGTTCTCGATGAGGCCTAACGGCAGCGGGCTGAGCCCGGTCTGGACGACGGCGCCGAGGGCGTAGCTGACCTTGGCGTTGGGCAGCGCCGCGCGGATGCCGTCCAGCGGGGAGATCGTGTACGCGGGGAGCACGGTGGCGCTGCCGCCGCCCTGGGTGCGGGAGTGCGCGGCGTTGTCGCCGATGATGGCGACACTCGCCACAGCATCGACCTCCCACGGCAGGGCGTCGCGGTTCTCCAGCAGCACCATGCCCGCGACCGCTGCCTCGCGGGCGACGGCGGTGCCGTCCTCGACCAGCGCCGGTTCCGTCGCGGGGAACCCTTCCAGGGCGCCGACCCGCGTCGCGAGCCGCAGCAGCCGCCGTACCTTGCGGTCGACGTGGGCTTCGTCGATCTTGCCCTCCCGGACCGCCGCGACGAGCGCGTCGCCCCAGGCGCCGGGCGGGCCCGGCATGGCGAGGTCCTGGCTGGCCTTGGCCGCATCGAGGCTGCGTACGCCGGTCCAGTCGCTGACGACGACGCCGTCGAAGCCCCACTCGCTGTTGAGCGGCGTCTCCAGGAGCTCGTTCTCGCTGGCGGTGACGCCGTTGATGCCGTTGTACGAGCTCATGACGAGCCAGGCGCGGGCCTCGACGATGGCCCTCTCGAAGGCCAACAGGTACAGCTCGCGTAGTGCCCGTTCGCTCACCTGGGAGGAGGCGGTGAAACGCTCGTCCTCGTAGTCGTTGGCCACGTAGTGCTTCGGCGTCGCCGCGACGCCGTTGTCCTGCAGCCCATGCACGTACGCGGTGGCGAGGTCGGCGGTGAGGACCGGGTCCTCGCTGTACGCCTCGAAGTGCCGGCCGCCCAGCGGCGAGCGGTGCAGGTTGATCGTCGGCCCGAGAACGACGTCCACGCCCTTGCGCCGGGCCTCCACCGCGGCGACGGCGCCGTACCGGTGCGCCAGGTCGACGTCGAACGACGCGCCCAGCGCGGTCGCGGACGGCAGGTTCACCGACGGCTCGCGTTCGTCCCACCGTTCCCCGCGCACCCCGGACGGGCCGTCGGAGAACAGCATGGCGCGCAGCCCGATCTTCTCGATCGGCCACGTGTTCCAGAAGTCCCGGCCGGTCAGCAGCTGCACCTTCTCCTCAAGGGAGAGCGCGGCCAGCGCCTCGTCGATCCGGGTGTTCGCGTCGCTCATGCGGAGATCCCCATCTGTTCGTCCTGTTCCTGCTGCAGCGCGATGAGCCGTTGGCGCTCGGCGCGCCGCTGCTCCTGCTTCCCGGGGTCCGCCACGGGGGCCGCGAGGAAGAGCCGCTGGGTGTACGGGTGTTCCGGGTGGAGGGTCACCTGGGCGGCATCGCCCCACTCGACGATCTCGCCGCGGTACATCACCGCGACGCGGTGCGACAGGTGGCGGACGACGTCGAGGTCGTGACTGACAAACAAATAGGCGACCCCGGTACGGGCCTGAATCTCCTTGAACAGGTCGAGCACCCGGGCCTGGGTCGACAGGTCGAGGGCGGAGACCGGCTCGTCGCAGACGATGAGTTGCGGGTCGAGGGCCAGCGCGCGGGCGATGGCGACGCGCTGGCGCTGGCCGCCGGAGAACTCGCGAGGCAGCCGCTCCCCCGCGTTCGACGGCAGGTGCACCGCGTCGAGCAGCTCGCGGACCCGCCGGCGGGCCTGCTGCTTGTCGACCTTCCGCACGATCAGCGGCTCGGTGAGGATCTGGTCGATGGTCAGCGACGGGTTGAGCGAGGTGTAGGGATCCTGGAACACGACCTGCAGATCGCTGGCGAGCGCGCGCCGTTGGGTGCGGCCGAGCCCGCTGATCTCGCGGCCCTTGTAGGCGATCGATCCCGAGGTGACCGGCGCCAGGCCGAGCACCGCGCGGCCCAGGGTCGTCTTGCCGCAGCCGGACTCGCCGACCAGGCCGACGCACTCGCCGGGACGCACGTCGAGCGAGACACCCTTGAGCGCCCGGAACGGCGGCTTGCGGAAACCCTTGACCGGGTAGTCCACCACCACGTCCTTGATATCGAGGAGCGTCTCGGAGTTCACGCGGTGACTCCTTCACCGAGGGTGCCGGATGAGGTGACCCCGGGCAGGGCGCCCCGGGCCTCGGTGTCCGACAGGACGGAGTCGAACAGGCTGCGGGTGTACTCGTGGCGGGGGTCTGCGAAGATCGAGCGAACCGGCCCGGTCTCGACGATGCGCCCGGACCGCATGACGGACACCCGGTCGCAGAGGTCGGCGACGACGCCGAAGTTGTGCGTCACCAGCAGCACGCCCAGCTGCCGTTCGCGCTGCAGGTCGCGCAGCAGGTCGAGCACCTCGGCCTGGACGGTGACGTCCAGCGCGGTGGTCGGCTCGTCCGCGATGAGCAGCTCGGGGTCGCACGAGACGGCCCCGGCGATGAGCACGCGCTGGGCCATGCCGCCCGACACCTCGTGCGGGTAGGCCGCGAACGTGCGCTCGGGCTGGGGGATGCCCACCCGGGCGAGCAGTTCGAGGGCGCGGGCCTTCGCGGCGGCCTTGGAGAGGCCGAGGTGGATCCGCATCGGCTCGGTGAGCTGCGACCCGATGGTGAACGATGGGTCGAGGTTGCTCATCGGCTCCTGCGGTATGTAGGCGATCCGCTTGCCCCGGATCGCCGCCATCTCCTTCGCCGACAGCCCCGCGAGGTCCTTGCCCTCGAAGGTGATCGAGCCGGCGACGATCTGCCCGCCGCTGGGCAGCAGGCGCAGGATGGAGAACGCCGTCTGGGTCTTGCCCGAGCCCGATTCCCCGATGAGGCCGTGCACCTCACCGCGCCGGACGGTGAGCGCGACGTCCTCGACGACGGTCTTCACCGAGCCGTCGGGGAGGCCGTAGCCGACCGACAGGTGCCGCACGGACAGCAGCTCGGTGCCGGTGCGGACGTCGTCGTCGTGGACGATGACCGGCGCCGATTGCACGGTGACGCCGGCGGGCCGCTTCTTGCCGCGGCGCCGGGTCGGGGCGCCGTCGACGCGCTCGAGCTCGTCGCGCAGGGCGTTGCCGAGCAGGGCGAAGGCCACACAGGTGAGGCCGATCGCGAGCGACGGCCACAGGACGAGCAGCGGCTGGGTGAAGATGTTGGTGAAGCCGTCGTTGAGCATGCCGCCCCAGCTGGGGATCGACGGGTCGCCCAGGCCGAGGAAGTCGAGCCCGGCGGAGATGGCCACCGCGATGCCGGCGATGTTCGCGGCGAGGATGATGGCCGGGGCGCGGACGACGGTGAGCACGTGCCGGGTGATGATCCGCGGGTCCGACAGACCCGACACCCGCGCCGCGTCGACGTACAGCTCACCGCGCACCGCGGACACGGCCGAGTAGACGACCCGGTAGAACGCGGGTGCGATGAGGACGCCGAAGACAGCCATGGCGACGAAGTCCGACGGGCCGAGGACGCTCTTGACCGCGAGCAGGACGACGATCGCGGGCAGCGCCTGCAGCAGGCTGGTCGTCGCGGTGCCCACCGTCTCGAAGACCTTGCCGTAATACCCGGCCACGAGCCCGGCGACGATGCCGAGGACAGCGGCGATGAGCAGGGTCTCGGCGGTCAGGGTGACCGACAGCCGGGTGGCGAACAGCAGCCGCGACAACACGTCGTGCCCGGAGCTGTCGTTGCCCAGCCAGTGCGCGCCGCTCGGCCCGCCCAGGGTGTCGTACGCGCTGGCCGTGTCGGGGTCGTGCGGTGCGAGCAGCGGAGCGAAGACGGCGCTGAGCACCACGAGGACCAGGAACAGCAGCGAGCCGATTCCCGTCGGGTTCTTGAGCAACCGCCGCCAGAGGCCGGAACGGGTGGCGGTCACGATAGACGCACCTTCGGGTTGAGGAAGCCCTGCAGGAGGTCGACCACGAGGTTGACCGTCACGACGACGACCGCCGTGACGAGGACGAGCCCCATGACGAGCGGGACGTCGCCCTGGCTGGTGGCTCCGACGGACACCTGGCCGAGGCCGGGGATGGCGAAGATCTGCTCGATGATGACGGCGCCGCCGAGCAGGCCGACGAACTGGATGGCGAGCATGGCCAGGCCCGGGCCGCTCGCGTTGCGCAGCACGTGCTTGTAGACGACCCGCGACTCGGGCAGGCCCCGGCTGCGGAGGGTGCGCACGTAGTCGCGGTCCAGGGCGTCGATCATGGAGCCGCGGATCTGCTGGGCCACGCCGGCGATCGAGCCGATGGACAGCGCGATGATGGGCAGCGTCACGGTGGCCAGCCAGCCGGCCGGATCGTCGGCGAGGTCGGCGTAGCCGGTCGGCTTGAAGAGCTTGAGCTGGATGGCGAAGACGGTGACGAGGGCGAGGGCGACCAGGAAGTTGGGGATCGCGAAGCCGAGCACCGCGAGCAGCTGGACGAGCCGGTCGATCCAGCCGCGCCGGGTGGCCGCGAGCACCCCGAGGGCGACGGCGACGATGCCGGACACCAGGGTCGCCCCGATGACGAGTTCGAGGGTGACCTGCAGCCGGGAGGTGATCGCCTCGGAGACCGGCTGCGAGGTGAACCAAGACGTACCGAAGTCGCCGTGCACCGCATGCGACAGCCAGTCGCCGAACTGGGTGAGCACCGGCCGGTCGAGGCCGAGTTCGTGGGTCTTCTGCACGACGGTGTCCTCGGTGGCCTCCTGGCCGAGGACGCGGCGCGCGACGTTGCCGCCGGCCGCATGAAGCAGGAAGAAGGTTGCCGCCGTGATGACGACGATCAGCACGACTCCCGAGGCGAGTCGTCTCAGCACGAATCGAAGCACGGGGCTCAGCCCTTGGCGGGAGTGATGTTGTAGAGGTACGGGGTGGCGTTGCCGACCTGCGGGTGGGCGGAGATCTTGCCGTTCTGCGCCCAGAAGCCCTTGAGCCGGTAGTACGGCGCCATGAAGCCCTGCTCGGTGACGTACTTGTTGAGCTCCTTCGTCGCGGCGGCGGCCTCGGCGTCGGAGCCGGTCTGGATGGTCTTGACCAGGCCGTCGACCGTGGGGTCCGCGACCTTGAACGGGTTGAACGTCGCGTTCGTGGTCAGCAGGAAGTTGGCCTCCTGCCACGCCGTCGGGTCCTCCTGGAGCTGGAAGTTCGCGGCCGGGTACTTGCCGGCCAGCAGGTCGGTGATGATGTTGTTGACCGGCACCGTCACGTACTTCACGGTGATGCCGACGGCGCCGAGGTACTGCTTGAGCAGGTCGTTCTGCACCTGGCCGAAGCCCGTGACCTGCGGCAGCGTCATGGTGAAGCTCGGGTAGCCGGCCTCGGCGAGCAGCTGCTTCGCCTTCGCCGCGTCGTAGGTGTAGTACTGGTCGACCGCCGGGTCGAAGCCGGGAGAGTAGGTCGGGAACACCGAGCTGGTCACCGTGCCGTTGCCCTGCGCGGCGGCCTTGAGCATGCCCGCCCGGTCGACCGCGTAGCTGATCGCCTGGCGGACCTTCGGCTCCTTCAGGGCCGGGACGAGCTTGCCGCCGCGGTCGAAGATCGCCAGACCCGACCAGTCGAGCTCGTGGTCGACGACGGTGTAGCCGGCGCCCTTGATCTGCGCGACCGTCGAGGAGTCGATGACGTTCATGCCGTCGATCTGGCCGCCCTTGATGGCGTTGACCTCGGTGGCGGGGGTGCTGATGACCTTGATGGTCAGGTTCTTCCAGTGCTGCTTGTCCTTGGCGAAGTAGTTCGGGTTGGCCGTGTAGACGTACGAGGAGCCCACGACCGTCTTGCCGGTGTCGAGGACGTACGGCCCGGTGCCCACCGGGTTGGTCTTCTCGTCGGCGGCGCCGAAGTGCTTCGGGCTCTCCATCAGACCGGCGGCCTGGGTGAGGTAGGTGAGGAGGGCGGGGTCCGGCTCCTTCAGCGTGATCTGCAGGGTGCCGGCGTCGACGGCCTTCGCATCGGTCATGGCCGCGAGGAAGGACTTGTTGGGGGCGGTGCCGTCGCGGAAGCGCAGCAGGTTCTGCGCCGCGGCGTCGGCGTCGAACTTCGTGCCGTCGGTGAAGGTGACGTCGGTGCGCAGCTTGAGGGTCAGGACGGTCTTCGTGTCGTTCCAGGACCACTCGGTGGCCAGCCACGGGACGATCTTCCCGTCCGGGTCGGCGTGCAGGAGCGAGTCGTAGACGGCCTGCTGCAGGAGGGCCTCGTTGGCCCAGCCGGCGCCGTTCGCGGCGTAGCTCGTCGGCTGCACCAGGGAACCGAGGACCACGCTGCCTGCCGCGCCCCCGCTGCTGGTGGCGGAACTGCTCCCGCCGCCGCAACCGGCGAGCCCGAGGCCCGCGACGAGTGCGACAGTGAACAGCCTGCTCGAACGGATCATTTTCGTCCCTCCGGGGGTCGGGGCCTCCCCTTACTCCGGGTGGCTTGGCCGGGACCGTAGCATTCTCGACCGAGTACTCGGTAGGGTTTCGCAGGCACTACCGTTCACACTTCTGAAACTGGCCGGTAACTAACCGCGCTCGAAACGGGACGATGTCCAAGAACCAGGGAGGAAACCCATGGCTTTCGTTCGGAGGCCGCGAGGCGAGTACGCCAAGACGGCGGACCGGCGCGCCGAGATCCTTGACGCCGCCATCAAGGTCTTCTCCGAGGCCGGGTTCCACGGTGGCTCGCTGCGCGAGATCTCGCAGCGGGTGGGGATGAGCCAGCCCGGCCTGCTGCACCACTTCGCCAACAAGGAGTTGCTCCTCGAGGCGGTCCTGACCTACCGCGACGACCTGGCCATGGAACGGATCGGGTCCGAGATGCCCACCGGCGCCGCACTGCTCGACGCCCTGGTCGCACTCACCGACTACAACGCCACGACCCCCGGCCTGGTCGCGCTGTTCGCCGTGCTCTCCGGCGAGGCCACCGCGACGGACCACCCCGGCCACGGGTACTTCCGGCAGCGGTACACCTGGGTGCGGACGCTCGTCGAAGAGGCGGTCGTCACGGGCAGGGCCACCGGCGAACTACGGCCCGAACTCGATCCCACCCAGGTGGCCCGCACGATGATCGCGCTGCTCGACGGGCTGCAGATCCAGTGGCTCTACGAGGACAGCGGCTTCGACATGACGGTCCCGCTCACGGCGTACGTGGACAGCCTCCGCACACCGCCGCGCCCGGCTCAGTGACCACGCGCCCGGCCCTCCCCGTCGGCCCGGACGGCGAGGAGGGCGACGAGATCGCCGACCATGAGCGGCACGTCGAGCCGGGTGAAAACGCGCACCTCGGCCCCGGCACCCTCGAAGTCGAACGTGCCGTCGTCCCGGACCCGCGGCCGCGGCCGGCGGAAGGACTGCGACGAGGACGGATCCGGCTCGAACCCGGACTGCAGCGCGGTCAGCAGCACAAGCGGGTTGTCGCCGATGATGTACGTCGCGCCGGGGTCCAGCCCGTGCTCACGCAGCATGCCGCGCGTCTCCTCGAGGGCGTCGACGAGCAGCGCGCCGAGTGTGCCAAGCGGGCGCACCCGGTGGTCCATGTCGCGCATCGAGACCAGGGCCTGCCGGTACGCGTCGCGCGGCACCTGCCACAGCGGCAGGTCGGAGTCGTTGAAGACGACACGCGCGGCGGCCGGGTCAATGAGCGTGTTGTACTCGACCGGCATCGCGCCCGGCGGGACGAGCCCGCCCGGATACTCCGCACCGCCGATCCACACCAGGGTGAGCCGCCGCGCGATCCGCGGCTCGGCCAGCCAGGCGGACGCGATCTCGGTCAGGCCCCCGCCGCAGGTCACGTAGAGCGGTCGCGGGTCGTCGCGCATGGCCTCCTCGACGATGGCGGCGACCGCGTCGGTCCGCACGGCGGTGCCCTCCGAGGGCAACGGGGTGTTCGACCCCGCCACGATCCGCACGTCGTCCCGCCCACAGACCCCGGCGATTTCGCGGGCCTTCTGGGCGGCGTTGTCGGCGCTCCGGCCGGAGGGGTCGAACGGGTCGCCCTCGCGCAGGTGCGAGCCGATCACCAGCCGTACGTCGGTGTCCGGGCTGAGCAGCAGATGCGACAGCTGCCAGAGACCGTCCGGATCGCCCGAGTAGTCGTTGTCGGAGATCACACGGATGCGGGCCACGCCCCGGATCATGTCACGGAGGAACGATGACCACTGTCAGCACCACCGCGGGTCTGATCCGCGGGCGCAACTGGGGCAGGGGCCTCGCGTTCCTCGCCGTCCCCTATGCCGAGCCGCCCTACGGCGACCGGCGCTTCCGCGCGCCGGATCCCCGAAAGCCCTGGTCGGGGGTGCTCGACTGCCTGGCGTACGGCCCGACGCCGCAACGCCGCGCCATGGCCGAGGTGACGGCGATCCCCGAGCCGTCGATCCCCGGCGACGACGTGCTCACGCTCAACGTGTTCACGCCCGACCCGAAGGCCGCGGGCCTGCCGGTGCTGGTGTACATCCACGGCGGCGGGTACATCGCCGGCTCCCCGGCGAGCCCCTGGTACAACGGGTCGGCCTTCAACCGCGACGGCGTCGTCGTCGTGACAATCGCCTACCGGCTGGCGTTCGAGGGCTACGGCTACCTGCCGGACGCTCCCGCCAACCGCGGCGTGCGTGACCAGATCCTCGCGCTGGAGTGGGTGCGCGACAACATCGCCGCGTTCGGCGGCGACCCGGGCAAGGTCACCATCGCGGGGCAGTCCGCCGGCGGCGGTGGCGTCATGCACCTGCTCGTCGCACCGGCTGCGCGCGGGCTGTTCCGCGGCGTCATCGCCATCTCCGGCTCGCCGGGCGACCGGACGGCGGCAGACGCAACGGCCATGACCCGCCAACTCGCCGACAAGCTCGGCATCACGCCCGACCTCGCCGGGTTCAGCGGCGTGGACGAGCTTGACCTCGTAGCGGCGCAGGGCATCGGCGCCGGATTCGGGGGCCCACCGAGCCGCGAAGGAGTGCTCGAGGCGATCTCCGCGCTGTCCGCGGGCCTGCGGATGGCCCCGACGGTGGACGGCGACGTGCTTCCGTGGACGGTGGCCGAGGGCCTGGCCCGCGGCGAGGGCGCGGACGTCGCCCTGCTCGTGGGCGCCACCCGGGACGAGTTCTCGATGATCGCGCTGGGCGCCGCTCCGCTCTTCGAGGGTGCCGACCCGGTCGACCTGCTCGTCCGGACCGGGCTGCACCCCGATGCGGCAGCTAGCTATTCCGCCGCGCTGGCCGGCTGGTCACCGGCGGCAGTACTCGGCCAGTCGGTCACCGACCGGGTGTTCCGGCGTCACGTGGTGACCTGGACGGCCTTGCGATCCGGTGCCGCCGCGCCGACGTTCGCCTACGACTTCGCGTGGCGCGGCGGACGCGACGGCCTGGCCGGGCACTGCCTTGATGTGCCGTTCGCCTGGGACGTGCTGGCTGACGAACACGTACCACGGCTTGCGGGTGAGGCACCGCCACAGGAACTCGCCGATGCTGTGCACGGCGCGTACGTCGCCTTCGTCCGGGACGGCGATCCCGGCTGGCCGGCATGGGACGGCGAGGGGCCGGTCATGACGTGGGACACCCCGAGCGCGGTAACCGACGCGGCCGCGTACCGGAGTGCCCGTCAGCTCGGTGGGCTCTAGAAGTTCAGCGCGGCATGGCCGCCGACCAGGGGCAATTGGATGGTGCTGGTGGTCGGCCGTACCGATACCTGGGTGCCGGGCAGCGGCCGCAGCGTGTAGTCGTAGTCGGTGGAGATCACCACGACGCCGATGCGGTGACCTGACGCGAACGTGTGGTCCTGCGGCTGCATGTCCCAGCCCAACCGGTAGGTCTTGGCGGGCGTGAGCGCCGACGACCGCGAGAGCGAACCGCGGTTCTTCGGGTCGATCCATCCGCGCGTGACGATGATCGGCTCCGCGCCGGAGGGGCCGTAGTCGACCAGCAACGCGGTCAGGTTGGCGGCCGTACGGTTGTCGATGCTGACGTCGAGCGCAACCCGCGGCGTACCGCTGAGCCGGGCCGAGGCGGTCAGTGCCGGCGTCAGGTAGGCCAGTGAGTTCCCGGACGGCTGAAGCAGCTCTTCAGCGACGATGTTGCGGCCGTTGTCGACGAACGTGTCGGTCCGCGGCTTACCCACGGCCAGCGGCAGCGTGACCCGGGCCGAGCCGGGGACCGGCCAGGCGGTGGTGGTCTCGACGACGGCGCCGGCGGAATCCTCGAAGGTGACCGGCGGCTCGTCCTCGATGCCGCTGTCGACGCCGTAGATGTAGTGGTCGATCCAGCGGCGCATGGCGGGGAAGAACGCGGGTGCGTTCGCGGAACCGTGGTCGCCGTCATAGAGCCACAGCTTGCGGTCGACGCCGTGGCGGCCGAGTGCCTCCCACATCTGGATGCCCTGCTTGGTCTTGACGTTCCAGTCGCGCAGGCCCTGGACGAGGAAGACGCTGGCCTCGATCTTCGCTGCTTTGGCCGCGTAGTCACGGGCGGCCCAGAACGGGGAGTAGTCGCCGGTGACGCGGTCCTGCTCACGGGTCAGCCGATCCATGGCGGCCGCGCACACCTGCGGATTCTCCCGAGACAGGATGACCTTGGCGTGGATGTCGACGTCCTCGCCCTGCCAGAGGTACGGCGCGACGACCAGGCCGTTGGCGCGATACTCGTCGTACCAACTGGAAACCGCGGACATCGGGATGATCGTCTTCAGCGCGGAACGACCGGTCACAGCGGCGGCAAGGGGCAGCGTGCCGTTGTAGGAGACCCCGTACATGCCGACCGCGCGGGCCGACCAACCTGCCGAGACGACCTGCCCCGCGGCGTCATAGGCACGCCCGGAGCCACCGAGCCAGTCGATGGCCGCGCGGGTCGCGGCAGCCTCGTGCGGACCGCCGGCATCCGGGCAACCGGTGGAGCGCGCGGTGCCGAGGCTGTCCATCGTGATCATGGCGTAGCCGCGCCTGACGAAGTACTCCCAGAAGCCCTCCTCGGGATAGCCTTCCTCGGCGTCTCCCATCCGGGCTTCCCCGGCTCGGGTGCCGCCGACTGCACGGCGGGTCGCCGCGCCCTTCTCCTGCGGCAGCCGTTCAGGGTCCACGGAGTGGTAGGGCACGTCCACGAAGTCACCCTGGTAGGGCGTGGCAATCATGAGCGACCCGACCTTGAGGCCCGCGGTCTCCGTCTCGCCGGGGCGCGTAATGTCCAGGTGCACCCGGTCGCGCGACCCGTCCCCGTCGGTGTCCAGCGGCACCTCGACCCAGATCTCCTCGTTGATCGCCTTGCCGTAGTCGAAGACCGGCTGGGTCGCGCCGTTCTTCACCACGATCGCCGCCGGCTTATCGGCCTGGTCGGCGGCCCACGCCGGGACACCGACGACGGCGGTCAGAACGCTGACGCCGACGGCCGCCACCGCGGCCATGACTGGGTGTCGCATCCGTCCTCCATGCAAAGGCGATTATGTATCCGCAATGGAAGACGCAGCAGTAGGGCCTGCTGTGGCACCCAGGTCCCCGAAGATTGGCCACGCTGAAACGACTGATCGAAGCAGAGCAGTGACGCCCCAGACCTCGGCTGACCGCCGTGCCGTCTGGGGTCGTGCCGTCGAGTGCGCCGGGATGCGGCCGGCGTCCTTGCCCGCCGGCCGCGACGCCTCGCAGCTCAGTGCCAGTCGCTGATCTGCACGTCCCGTGGCGACGGCGCTCCCTGGCCCGTCTCCACCAGCGACTTCATACTCATCAGATAGCTGGCCCACTTGGTGCTGCAGTGGTGCATGAACTCACCCGGCTCCTTCCAGCCCTGATGCTTGAAGAGCACGATCGTGTAGTCGCCGTCCTGGCGCAGCTCCCATTCGATCGTCGTCCCGATCCATTCCTCGGGCCCGTCGACGACGCGCCAGACCACCCGCTCGGACGGCCGCAGCTCGACGACCTCCATGTCGAAGCCGCCGGGCAGGAACCGGAACGCGATGACACCACCGACGTCGGTGCTGCCCTTCGTGTCGTCGGTCCACCAGCCGGCGAGGCCTTCGACGGTCGTCAGCGCGTCGTACACCTTCCGGGGTGTCGGCGTCTTGACCCCGACCCTGTGCAGAATGTCCACCATCTCAGCTCTCCTCCACGTTCAGTCCGCTTGCTTCTGCTGTTTCTGCTGGTTGCGCTGGATCGTCTCGGCGATCCGCTTGATGCGCCGCAGGCGGGCGTCCCAGGCCGATCCGACCGCCGACAGCTGGGCCACCGCGCGGGCGAGCTGCGCCTCGTCCACCAGGTAGCGCTTCTCCCGGCCCGCCGGTGCCGCCCGGACCAGGCCGACCCGGTCCAGCACCCCGAGGTGCTTGGCCACCGCCTGGCGGGTGACCGGCAGCTGCTGGCCCAGCGACGTCGCGGTGCCGCCGCCGTCGAGGAGCAGCAGGTCGAGCATCCGGCGCCGGGTCGGGTCCCCGATCGCGGACCACAGGTCGTCGTCGACGTGCTCTGCGACGGCGGCGTTCACGGCTGCACCCGCAGTCTCGCCACGTACGGCGCGATCCGCGGCAGGTAGAAGTCCCAGCCGGTGGTGTGCTCCCGGTACTGGTGTTCCAGGACCGCGGCCTCCCAGCCCATCTCGCGGAAGCCTGCCTCGGTCATCCGCAGCAGCGTCCCGCCGCCCGACGGGGTCAGCTCGAAGGTGACCAGCAGCGAGTTGCTCTGCACCGCCGCCTCGTCGGCCGGGTGCGTCCAGCGGAACGAGAACGTCCTCGGCGGCACGGCCTCCACGACGGTGAACGCCACCACCGTCCCGCCGGCGTCGCGGTCACCAAAGACGATGTGCCCCGGCGACCCGGGAACCAGGTCATACCGAGCGTCGTCCGGCCACCACTCCTTCAGATGGTCGGGGCTGCTGACCACATCGAAGACAATCTCGGGCGCCGCGTCGACGTAGATCTCCCGCTCGATGGTTCCGAACTCCACAACAACCTCCTGCAACCTTTGGTTGCATCCGAAGGTACGCCGGCGACCCGCTTCGCGCAACCATAAGTTGCACATCGGCGGGTTACCGGCCGCGCGAAGTGACGCCGTCGCCGTGCCGGTTTGCGGATGCTGTCCGGACGATCGCCTAGTACCTCGCGTCCCGATGGTCGTGTCGTCGTCCTACGGACGGCGGCCGCCCACACCGAGACCGGCCGCAGGCCGAGCCTGCTGCGTCTTGGGCAACGGATCGGTTGATCAGCGCGTACGTCTAACGCGACGACCAGACTGGGCCGCACAAGATCACCGTGTCGATGTACGGCGCCAGCCCGGAAACGGCGGATGACGCGTGGCGCGTTCAAGAACGCCTACCGGGGGATGGTGGCGGCGGCCGGAGCGGGTCTGCCCGTCTAGGTCACGCTGATCATCACGAAGCACAACGTCGAGGAACCCGACGAGATGTGCGCGATGGTTCGTGACCTCGGGTTGCCGTTCAAGGAGTACGCGTCGATCTCGCCGACCTACACCGGCAAGGGCTCAACGCTGGCCGCGCAGGTCCCGAGCCTGATCGGTGACCTCGGATGGGATGTCCTGATCTTCGAGGCGCTGGACGGGCACCAGGCGGACTACGCCCCTGGGTCAACGGATCTCGGGCACGTCGTGGATCTCCTCACGCGCTTCGGTGAGCCTCCCTGCCCACCCGTCACCCTCAGACGCGGAGCAACGCCTCCAGGCGTACGCCGATGCGATCGACTTCCGCTACTTCGCTGGTGGCGCTCTGCTTCACACCGACTTGAACAACGCCAACGTCATCGTCGGCGACGATCAGGCGCGGCCTATTGGGTGATCTGGTTGATCGCGTCCGGGCATGATCCCAGTTCTGCCGAGCGATGGGCAGCGAAGGTGCCAGCACGGCGATCGGTTCCAGTTCTCGGGATCACGGCCTTCGCAAAGGCGAACGTTCGCGTCTGGGCGGAGATCGGCGGCAGAGAGCCCGATGACTGGACTCGCCGCCTGATAAACGCAGCCGACCTATGACATGAATTTCGGACAGTCTTCAATCATGGGTAGGAGCAAGCCAGGTACGCAGGGAAGCTGGCCCCTTCGGGGCCTCCTGCGTTGGTTGGCTTGGCATCGGCTCCTTCGCCGTCGCGTGGCCCCTCCGGAGCCTTCATGGCCGGAACCGGCGACCGCATCAACGAGGCACGCTCACTGCGGTGGGAGGACGTCGACCTGGACAGCGGCGCCGTGAACGTCAACGGCACCAAATCGACCTACCGCCCATCACGGCGACGCAGGTGAGAGGCTGTTCTGGTGGGCCGCCGGGGATTCGAACCCCGAACCTAAGGATTAAAAGTCCTCAGCTCTGCCATTGAGCTAGCAGCCCGCGTCAGACAGGGTACCGGACCGAAGCATAGTCACCCGTCCGCTGGGCGCTCCTTGCCGTGGCGGGATAGGCTGTGCGCCATTCCTGCAGCTCAAGCCCCATTTTGCGCATAGCAGATGGAGTGAGCGCGTGGTGGCGATACACAAGAAAATGCCCCACCGTACGCCCGCGCTCCGGGGTTTCGACTCAGCTGCGCCGTCGCTCTGCGTAACTGAACCCGAGGTTTTGCTCGCCCAACTTCAGACGCCAGTGCCGGGTCGGCGAAGGTGATCACGTCGTCGATGACCTCCGCGAAGCCCTCGGGAAGCTTGGCAGCATCTGGTCCGAGGCGGCGCCGATAGGCGGTGTAGGCGCCGGCACGGACAACGCCGTAGTCGCCGATGACCTCAGCGAGCGGCCGAAGGGTGACATCGCGGTGCTTGGAGGTCGCGGCCAGGGTGGTGAGCAGGTCTGCCGCGGTGATGTCGTGACTGCGGGTGAGCGTCCAAATGTCGACGTAGTCGCGGACCCGGCTGTTGCCGGCGCCGAGCTCGACAGCGGTGCAGAGCTTCTCCGCCAGGACGACCGGTAGCGGGTACCCCAGGATCCTCAAGCGCGGATGGCCCTCGAGCAGAGTGGGGTAGTCGACGATGGTCGGTGGCGGGGCAACCGGGTCGCCGGTGCTGATATCCAGGCGCAGCTTCACGACTGCTCCGGCGACGGTCGCATCCATAGCAATCCGGACCCCGCCGTAGTCTCCGTCGCGGATGGTGTTCGCCTTGGCGGTGTCGGTGCGGAACTCCACGCCGTCCTCGACCGGCGCGGGCAGTGCGGCGATCTCGACGACCCGCCGAAGTACCGACTCCTCGTCGAGGTTCAGGTTGCGGGCGAGGAAGTCAGCGTCCACGGTGGCGCGGCGGGCGTCCCAGGCGGCCAGCAGCATTCCGCCCTTGAGGACGAACCGGTCCGCGTACCCGCTGACCTCCAGGCGGGCGAGAACCGCTCAAGAACGTAGATGATCATCAGCATCTGAGTCTGGCGTCCATGTCGGCGGGCCAGATTCTGCAGGTCCAGATATGCGCGGCCACCTGCGTCGGCGCGGGTGGTTCGAGTCACGACACCTCCCTTACGATGCGGTCAGGACGTCGACCGCGGCCCGGACCGGCCCGAGCACATCCAGTGCCTTCGCGTACGTCATGAGGTCGGCGACCCGGGCGTCACGTCGGGCCAGGTAACGGCGCAGGGCGACGTGCGCGATCGACTCTCCGAGCTTGTGCCGCATTCGCATCAGGTCGACGACGGTCCGGCCTGGCGAATAGATCCTCGCCCATTCCCCCGGCGCCACTTCGACCGCATCCAGACCCAGCTCGAACGTCAGCGGGTCCCAGACGAACGCCTCAATCGGCGGGTGGTCGAGCTTCGGCGGCCATGTCCGGCGGGGTACGGCAATCTGCACCGCCATTCCGATCTCGTCGGTCAGGTCGTGCACCGCCGCCGCAGACAGCAGGCACACCACTGCCCGCGGAGCCCGGAGCGAGACTGCCAGCAGATCCGGGTACGCCGCCGCCGGCGCGTCCACCCGACGAAACACCCCCCGGGACAGTTCGACGAGTTCTCCATCGTCTCGAGCCGCGTACAGGTCACGTGGGTGCACACCCGCAGCCCGCGCCTGCCCCGTCGTGAAGGTCGACGGAAGCTCTGGCAACCTCCTCATGGATAGAAGGCTAGACTTCTCATCTTTGAATGACAAGTTATCTATCCAAGGATCCCCGGCGTGGGGAGATCCGCTGTGCTCATGCCGCGGTGAAGCCGAGTGTCCGGTATCCGGGCATGCGGCGTTGCAGTGAGGCAGCGAGGATCGGGGTGGCCGGATCGTGGTAGTCGTGGACCTCGGCGGTGTCCTTGCCGGGGGCGGCTCGGATCACCCGGCCGGCGCATTGGACGAGTAGGCCGTCGTAGGAGATCGGGCCGGCGAGGAAGAGGGTGTCGAGGGCAGGGGCGTCGAAGCCTTCGCCGATGAACGGCGTGGTGCCGATGACCAGCAGGCCTTCACCGGCCTTGGCCGAGTCGAGTCGGTCGACAACCGCCCGGCGATCGGTAGTGCTCATCGCTCCCTGAAGCACGAGCGCCTGGCGTCCTCGCGCCGAGAGCATGGCGGTGAGGGCCTCGACATGGGCGACCCGCCGGGTGAGGACCAGACAGTTGCGCCCACGCGTCAGAGCAGCGGCGACATCGTCGGCGATCAGAGTGTTGCGTGACACGTCGATGGCAAGCCTCCGGTGCACCTCGGCCAGCGCGCCCGGCGCGTCCAGCTCCACGTCGCCCGGCTTGAACGCGGTGTCGTGGAGGAACAGCACTCGTCGCGGTCCGGCGTCGGCGTGCATAGAGGCCGCGAGGGTGCCCTGTTCCTCGTCCGTCATGGTGTGCCGCACAGGGCCGAGCTGCCAGGTGACGAGTTGACCGAGACCGTCACGGCGGCTGGGTGTGGCGGTGAGGCCCAGCCAGAACTGCGCGGCGATCCGTCTGACCGAGTGTTCGTACGCAGCGGCGCCGAGATGGTGGCACTCGTCCACGATGACGTGTCCGTACCCCTGGGTGAGAGTAGCGATGTCGTCGCGTCTGGCCAGAGACGGCAGCAGCGCGATGTCCACGGTGCCGGTGAGCTTGCGCCGGCCGCCGCCGAGTTGGCCGGCCCGGATGCCGAGGAACTGTTCGATACGCGTGCGCCACTGGTCGGCGAGGGCTTTGCGGTCGACGAGGACCAGGGTGGACGCGCCGCGTTCGGCGATCACGGCGCAGCCCATGACGGTCTTGCCGGATCCAGGTGGGGCGACGAGCAGCCCGTCGTCGTGGGCGAGGAGGGAGCCGACGGCGGTGCTCTGCTTGGTGGTGAGTTCGGCGGTGAACGCTACGTCGATCTCCCGGCCGGGGTTTCGCACATCGGCGACGGACAGCCGCGATCCGGCCTGTTCGACGATGGAGGCGATGGAATGGCGCAGTCCCCGCGGCAGGACCAGGCGGTCGTCGAGGGTCAGGTCGTAGCCGCGAATGAATCGCGGGGTGTCCCAGGTCGACTTCCGCAGGCGTTGCAGTTCGTAGAACTTCGGGTTGGCCATTGCTGCGGCGTGCTTGAACGTCGCCAGGGCGGCCGGGGTGAGTTGAGCGGTCTCGATGCGAAGCCCGGCACCGATTTCCGCGTGGACCAGCGGGGGCAGTGCGGGATGGACCCGGGTGGCGGCCGACCGGCTGATCGTGGCGACGTCGACGCCGGTGGTGGAGCGTTTCGCCTTTTGGGCCACGCGTTCCGCGTCGCCGGGCGTGAGCCGGTCCAGCGTCGAGAGGAACGCCCATTGGTCGTCGTGCGGCTCAAGCGTGCCGAGGTCGAGGAACGTGGTCAGGCCGTCCTTACGGCGCCGGCCGTGCAGGGGCGCGGCGATGAGGTTGCCGAAGCCGCCGTCGGGAAGGACATCCTGGTTGGGGAACAGCCGGTCGTACGACCGCAGGTCCATCGACCCGCGCAGCACCATCGCCTCATGCAGCAGCGCGGTGCCGACCGCCCGCGCCCTTACCGCCGGAACCACGTCGGTGAAGAAGATCCACACGTGGGCGCCCCGGCCCGACTGGGAGATCTCCAGCGCGGCCGGCACAGCGGCGGCCCGCGCCGCCTTGATGTAGGCGAGCGCGTCGAGCATCGCCGTCGCGCCGTCGAAGTCAGCCACGACGAACTGGCACGTGTTGCCGGGCAGCAGCGGGTACAGGCCCATGAACACGTCGCCGACCAGATGCGCCGCGACAACCTCCGGCGTACGAGACAGATGTACGGCGCCGCGCCGGTCCATGCCTTTACGCCAGCCGCCGGCAACGGCCGGCATCCACCCGGCAGTACCGGTACGGGTGTTCTCCCAGCGCACGGCGTACACATCCGCGCGGGCGCGAAACCGGTCGGCGAACAGCGCCAACTTGTCCGCCACCGGCGAGGCCATCGTGACAAGTCCTGGCACGGCGACCGGCGCGGACAACTGTTCCGGCGATGGAGCCGTGCCCTGTCCGCGAAGCTCCAGCAGCCGGGACAGCCTGGCGTTCTCCGCCCGCAGCCGCTCTACCTCGCTGCGCAAATCGGCAAACTCATCCACCGGACCATCCTCGCGTCTCGGACTTCGAACGCTCCGGTGCAGGTCCGCGATCTGGGACTGCCGCCCGGCAGCGGACCACCCGGCCAGAACCCGCAAGACACTCCGTTAAGACTCATACATTTGGATGATTCGCTCCATTGCGATCTTCCAAGTATCCTCGGCCGGCCCGGGTGGCGTTCCCCCTGGCGACAACGACACACGGGGAGGCGCCGTGCGGCGCTGGCGGACCGCGCATGCGGCCGGTTTGATTCTTTCGTTCGTCCTGGCGATGTTGGCGCCAGGCATAGCGGTGGCAGCACCGGCAGTCGGCACCGCGACGGCACCGGCCGAGTGTCCCGAGATCGCTCCCGGTCCCTTCGGCGTGGCTCCGGCCGGGGGCCTCACCGCTGGCACCTGCCGCCGGCTGCAGGTTCCGGCGCCCGGCAGCTACCTGGTCGATCCCCGGGGCGAGCAGAACGCCGTGCTGACGGGCGCCGTCTACGGTCCCACCGGCACGCTGCTCTGCGAGAGCATCTGGTGCACCTTCCCGACGGCGGACACCTACACCCTGGTCGTCGAGGAGGACGTCCCGTTCGCCGTCTCGTTCCACTCGGCGACCGCCGGGGGCTGCGCGGAGATCGGCGAGCAGGGGCTGGTCGAGGACCCGTACCAGGGCAGCCACACCGCCGTCGCCGAGGTCGACTGCCTCCAACTGCCCAGCACCGCGGGTGCGTTCCGGGTGTTCCGCTTCGCCGACCCGCTCAGCGGCTTCTCGACCGAGGTTCAGCTGATCCGGCCGTCCGGCCGGGTTGCCTGCGGCACCACGCTGTTCACCGCCGGTGGTTGCCCGGTCTCCGGCAGCGCCCCGCTCCGGCTGCTCGTGTTCGCGAACCAGAGGCACCCCGCCGGCGACTACGCGCTCGCGGTGCAACGGATGGACAACCTCACCGCCTGCCCAGCCGTGCCGCAGACCGTTCCGAACGGCGCTGCCGGCGGCGTGGCCCTGCCGCTGTCCAGCACCCGGTTCGCCGGCTGCTTCGCGATTCCGGCCGGTCAGCATGCGGCACGCGAGCTCGTGACGCTGGATCGGATCACCGGCACGGGCACCGCGCGATTCGACGTCTACGGCTCCGGCCGGCAAATCTGCTCAGCCAAGCCGGGCGCCGCCGCCGGTGCCGCTTCCTGCCGGCTCGCCGACGGCGCGAACACCGTCGTGGTGCAGGCCGTGCGGGCGGACGCCACGTCGTACCGGATCGGCCGGGTGGACGCCGCTCCGGCTACCGGCTGCCGGGCGCCGACCGCCACGGAGATGGGCGGCCGGGCGACCGAGGGAACGCTGAGCGAAGCCGGGCAGATCCATTGCTACCGGGTCGGCGGGCCCGCCGCGATCGGCCTGCGTACCACCGGGCCGGCCGCCCAGGTGCTGGTCACCGACGCCGCCGGGGACGTGTGGCGCTGCCCGGCCGGGCCGTGCGGGTCGCGGGGCGATCACGTGTTCGTCGCGGCGAACCCGGCCGGCGGCCCGGCGTCGTATCAGCTCGACACCTGGACCCTCGCCGGCTGCCTGACGGCGTCGCTGGCGAGGGACGGCGGCGGCGAGATCTCCGGGGCGCTGACCGGGGCGGACCGGGCGGACTGCCTGGGGTTCGCGGTGGCCGACGGGGATGGTCTGCAGATCACGATCACCGGCCCGGGGTCCGGGGCGGCACGCCCGGTGCCGTACCTGGTCAACCCGACGGGGCCGATCCACCGTTGCGTGCCGAACGCCGACGTCTACCTGTGCCGCGCGGACGTGGCTGCCGGCTCACGGACCGGACTCGCCCACCTGATGCTCAGCGCGCCGGGTCAGCCGGATCCCCTGCCGTACCAGGCTCGGGTGGAATGTGGCCGGAGCCCCTGCGGGGGCGCGACCATCTGGGTCGACGGCGTGACCAGCGCCATCGGCCCCACCGGCGTCGGCACTGTCACGCTGCAGGGCGCCGGCTTCGACAGCCGGGACACCGTGACGCTGACCCGTCCGGGCCATGGGTCGATCCCGACAAAGGTGCGCACGGTCTCCGCGGACGGGACCGTCCTGACCGCCGACGTCACCGTCGCCGGTGCGGCGGCGGGGGCCTGGGACCTCTCGGTCCAGTCGTTCCGGACGTCGGGCTCCCTGACGATGACCGGCGTGGTGCCGGTGATCCCGGCACAATTCACCGCCACCAAGGCGCCGTCGATCAGCGGCGCGGTGCGGGTGGGTTCGACGGTACGGGCACAGCCGGGTCAATGGACACCGGCGCCGACCGCGTACGCCTACCAGTGGTGGGCGGACCAGGTGGCGATCAAGGGAGCGACCGGGGCGACGTACACCGTCCCGGCCGCCCTGCGAGGCAAGCGGCTGACGGTGGCTGTGACCGCCAAGCGTCCGGCGTACCAGAACACCACCCGGCGGTCCGCCGCGGCGCCGATCGGCTGGGGAATCGCGCCGAAGGCGACGAAGACCCCGAAGATCACCGGTACGGTGCGCGTGGGCCGGACGGTGCAGGCGTCGGTGGGCGCCTGGTCGCCGAAGGCGAGTGCTTACCGGTACGAGTGGCGACTCAACGGCAAGGTGATCAAGGGTGCCGCGGCGGCCAAGTTGAAGATCAAGAAGTCGTGGGCCGGCAAGAAACTGACCGTGGTCGTGACCGCGAAGCGGGCCGGCCACACGGACGGCCGCGCCACCAGCGCCGCCGTCAAGATCAAGCGATAGCGGCTGCTGACCGTATCGATAGATCCCGGGGGAGGGCCGCCGAGATGACCGGGTCGTCGCACGGACGTGCGGAGTTGCTCGCTGCGCTGATCGCCATCGAGGATCAGTTCGCGTGGGTCGACCTGGACACCCTGCAGGACGCCGTGGACCTCGAAGAGAGCGCCACCGCCCTCGGCGAGGAGGAGCTGGCCGTCCGCGCCCGCATCTGCCAGGCCAAGATGTGGATGCGGATGGGCGAGGTCGCCGCGACGGCCCGCCGGGTCCGCGAGATCCACCGCTGGGGCGTCGTGCACGGCTCGGCCATGGTGCAGGCCCGCGCCCACCTGCTGTGGGCGAACGTGCACCGGCACCTGGGCGACCTCGCCGCCGCGCTCGAACACTCGCTGCTGGCCGTCGAGTTGCTCGACGACACCGCGACGCCGAGCACGCAGATCTGGCACCGCGCCAAGCTCGCCGACGCGCTGGGCCAGGTCAACTCGATGGACGAGGCCCGGCTGCACTACCGCCAGTCCGAAGATCTCGCGACCGCCCACCAGCTCGCCTGGCTCCGGATGGCCGTCCTCAACAACTGGGCGTACATGGAACTGACCTGCGGTTTCGCCGAGGCCGCCCACCGGGTCGCGGAACGGCTGCTGGCGGTCGCCGCGGCCAACGACTTCGAGCTCGACGGCGCCGACCTGGACACCATCGCCAACATCCAGGTGGCCAACGGCCAGTTCGCGGAGGCCGAGCGAATCATCGAACGGGCCATCGCCCGCGACGAGGGCAGCGGCGCCGAGGAGGCGGACTCCCGCGCCGAATACCTGCTCACCCTGACCGCGGCCCAGCGCGGTCAGGGCGCGGCCGACCGAGCGCAGGCCAGCCTCGACGAATGCCGCGCGCTCTGCGTCGAGCGCGAGCTGGGCGAGATCCTGGTACGGGTCCAGCAGGCGCAAGCCAACCTGTACGCCGACCGGGGCGAGTTCGCCGCCGCGTTCGAGACACATCGGGAGTTCTTCGCCGCGTACCACCGGCTGCACTCGTCGCAGCGGGAAGCGCAGGCCCGCAACCGGCACGCGATGTTCGAGACCGCCGAGGCCCGCCAGGACGCCGAACGGTTCCGCGAGCAGGCCCGCCGTGACCCGCTGACCGGCCTGCGCAACCGCCGCTACGTCGACGAGCAACTACCCCTGCTGATCGGCGACACCGGCAGGCCACTGGCCGTCGCGATCGTCGACCTCGACCACTTCAAACGGATCAACGACCGGTTCTCCCACCACACCGGCGACCGGGTGCTCGTCCGGGTCGCCGAGCTGCTCGAGGCCGAACTGACCGCCGCCGCCCCGTCGGGCTTCGTGGCCCGGCTGGGTGGCGAGGAGTTTCTGCTGGCGCTGCCCGGAATCAGCACGGCCGAAGCCGCCGAACACCTGGACCGAATCAGAAAAACCCTCCGAGATCACGACTGGCAGACCACGGCGAACGGGCTGACGGTCACCGTCAGCATCGGCGCCGCCGAAGCCACCACCCGAACAACCCAGACCGAGCTGCTGGCTGCCGCCGACCGGCACCTCTACACCGCAAAACGCGGCGGCCGCGACCAAGTAGTCCTGAACGGCAACCGCATCCCGGCAAGCATCGCGGCCTAGCGGGACCGTCCGTAGCCACAACGAAAACGGCCCGACCGGCGGGCCCGTACCCGCGGGGGAGCGTTTCTCCCCCGCCGGTGCGGTCCCGCTCGATCGGGCCGTTCGGGTCAGCGAGCTGTTACTGCGCCGCGCGGGCGGTGGCCACGCGGGCCTGGGCCTGCAGCACGGCCTTGGCCGACTCCGCCAGCCCGGTCGCGGCCGATGCGCCGGCAGCCGGGGTCTCGGCCACGGGAAGCTCGCAGTTCACCTTGACGCCGGCGTTCATCGCCAGGCAGTAGTCGCCCGGCGCGGTGTTGGCGCCGCCGTCGAGCCGGTCGAGGGCCGCGTTGCTGCCGGTCGGCTCGCCGGTGACGTCCGAGACGTCCTCGCCGATGAGCCAGTCGTTGCCCACGCCGCCCAGGATCTTGTCGTTGCCGGCCAGGCCGAACAGGGTGTCGGCGCCGGCATCGCCAGCGAGCACGTCGTTGCCCGCCTCACCGACGATGGTGTCGGCGCCGGCCGCGCCGGAGATCTGGTCGTTGCCCGCGCCGCCCAGGATGTCGTCGTCGCCCGCGTCGCCGGAGATGGAGTCGGCGTCGGCGTCGCCGGTCATCAGGTCGTTGCCCGCGCCGCCGACCAGCCGGTCCTTGCCGGAGCCGCCGAAGATCGTGTCGATGCCCGCATCGCCGAAGACCTTGTCGGCGCCCGAGCTGGCCTCGACGTGGTCGTTGCCGGCGCCCCCGCCGATGTAGTCGTTACCGGAGCCGCCGAAGATCGTGTCGTTGCCGGCCTTGCCGTACAGCTTGTCGTTGCCGGAGCTGCCCTGCAGCTGGTCCTTGCCGGAGCCGCCGGTCAGGGTGTCGTTGCCGGAGCCGCCGTCCGCGAGCATGTAGACCGAGGTCTTGTTGGTGACCGAGTCGTTCCTGTCACCGAGGGCGACGCTGATCTTCGTCGTCTTCTTCGAGGTCTTGCACTTGACCTTGGTCTTGTCGCCCTTGACTGCCTTGCAGCCCTTGCCGGCCTTGATGGCCACCTTGTCGTTCAGGGTGACCGTGCGGCCCGAGATGGTGACAACCAGACCATTGCTCTTACCCAGCAGGGCGTTGAACTGGACGGCGGACGAACCGACCACCTTCGCGAGGCCCGCCGACGCGGCCTGGGCGGGCATCGCGAACAACGCGGTGGAAGCGACCGCGGCCGCGGTGCAGCCGATGCCCGCCAACGCCTTGCGACTAAAAAGGAACATGCAGAAAAACCCCCGTGTTGGGCGACTGGATTGGTGATCGGTCGCGACTATACGTGAAGCACGCTCGCGCCGTGGGGCAGGCGGTGGCCGGCAAACAACCTTCCCCCGGAAATGTCGGTGCTGAACGCCATGCTCCGGCCGATCGACGAACTAGCTCAACGGGGGAAAGTCGTGCGCAAATCCATTGTGGCCATAATTGCGGCCGCTCTACTCATTTCGGGTGCCGGCACCGCCGCCGATGCTTCGCCCCGGACGGCCGGTGGGCAGCGCACCGCGCGGCAGCCGGTCCTGGTCGACAACGACCCGCCGGTCGGGTTAAGCAGCGAGATCAGCCGGACGATCGTCGTCGACACGACCGCGCCGACCATCACCGGCTTGCGGCCGGCGCACAAGGCGTTCGTCCGCGGCACGTCCAGAACGCACATTCACCTGCATCTCGCCCATCCATCGACACCGAACAGCTTCCCTATGCCTGTTCGTTACCTGAACGAGCGTTGATCGTCATTGGACCTGCTTACGCTGCGGCGCACTAAGGTCCTCGGAAGGATAAAACTCAATGCGTCGATCTATGCCTACGCCCGGGGTCGCCAAGCGGCCCGGGACAGGGTGGGGCACGCCGGTGCCACCGGCTTTCCGATCCCCGACCGTGCTTCGTGCCCTCGGCGCGGCCGTCGTGGCCACCGCTCTCAGCCTGAGCTTCGCCGGTCCGGTTCGCGCCGCGGAAGTGGCCACCGAGCCATTCATCAGCGAAATTCACTATGACGATTCCGGCGCCACTGACAGCGGTGAGGCAATCGAGATCGAGGCCCCCGTCGGCTTCGATCTGACCGGTTGGCAGATCGTGCTCTACAACGGCAGCGGTGGTGCCGTGTACGGGACCACGACGCTGAGCGGGGTGGTCCCGGCCGCGGGTGTGGTCGTGCAGACCTACCCGGCGAACGGCATCCAGAACGGTAACCCGGACGGTGTGGCACTGGTAAACGCTGCCGGCACGGTCACCGAGTTCCTGACGTACGAGGGCACTTTCGCCGCCACCGCCGGTCCCGCCATCGGCACCACTGGCGTGGACATCGGCGTCGCCGAGAGCACCACCAGCACCCCGCCCGGCTACTCGCTGCAGAAGATCGACGGGACCTGGCGGGCCCAGGCCGCGAACAGCTTCGGCAAGCTCAACACCGTCGCCCCGGACCCGGACCCGGACCCGGACCCGGACCCGGATCCCGAGCCCGAGATCGGCTGCACCGTCGCGGTCGACCACACGATCGCCGAGGTGCAGGGCACCGGCACGGCCACCGGCCTGGCCGGCACCCGGGTCACCGTCGAGGGCGTCGTGACCGCCGACCACCGCACCGGTGGCTACAGCGGCTTCTATCTGCAGACCGCCGGCAGCGGCGGAGACCGCCCGGTCACCGCCGGCACCGCCTCCGACGGCATCTTCGCCTTCCTGCCCAGCGGCACCACGGCGTCGGTCGCCGCCGGTGACCTGGTGCGGGTCAGCGGCACGCCGAGCGAGTACAACGGCCTCACCGAGCTGACCATCGCGGCGAAGGCCGACGTGCAGATCTGCGCGCACGACGCGCCGCTGCCCGCGCCCGTGCCGCTGAGCCTGCCGCTCAGCGACGAGGCCCGCGAGTCCGCCGAGGCGATGCTGGTGGCCCCGGTCGGGGCATACTCGGTCTCGGACGTCTACAACACCAACCGGTACGGCGAGATCATCCTCGCCGCCGGCAGCGTCCCGGCCCGCGTGCCGACCGACGTGGCCCGCCCCGGCACCCCGGAGGCGGCGCAGGTCAAGGCGGCGAACAAGCTCGGCCGGATCCTGCTCGACGACGGCAAGACGACCAACCTGTCCACGGCCGGCCTCGCGCCGCCGTACCTGTCGAAGGACGACCCGGTCCGGGTCGGCGACACGGTGGAGTCGTTCGGTCCGGCGGTCCTCGGTTACAGCTTCAACGAGTGGCGCCTGCAGCCGACCACCCCGGTCGACGCGGCCACCCCGGCCACCGCCCGCACCACCTTCAAGGACAGCAACCCGCGCACCGCGGCACCGGTCAACGTCGGCGGCGACATCCGGCTGGCCAGCTTCAACGTCCTGAACTATTTCGTGCACTTCGGCGAGCCGGCCCGAGGCGCGGCCGACGCGGCCGCGCTGGTCAAGCAGCAGGCGAAGATCGTCTCGGCGATCACCGCGCTCGACGCCGACGTGATCGCGCTGATGGAGATCGAGAACTCGGTCCGGTTCAACACCGCGGACCCGCAGCAGGCGCTCAAGACGCTGGTCGGCGCGCTGAACGCGGTCGACGGCGAGGGCACCTGGGACTACGTGCGGTCGCCGGCGGAGCTGCCGGCCGCGGACCAGCAGGACTACATCACCACGGCGATCATCTTCAAGCCCGCCAAGGTCACGCCGAAGGGCGCCGCGCGGTCGATCAACGACGAGTCGGTGTGGTCCAACGCCCGCGAGCCGATCGCGCAGGCGTTCACCTCGGGCACCATCACCTTCACCGTGGTGGCGAACCACTTCAAGTCCAAGAGCGCCTCGGTACTGCCGAGCGGCGACAACGTCGACAGCGGCGACGGGCAGGGCCCGTACAACGGTGACCGGGTCCGGCAGGCGAACTCGCTGACGGCCTTCGTCGACCAGCTGAAGACCGACAGCGGCAGCGACCAGGTGCTGCTGCTCGGCGACTTCAACGCCTACACCCAGGAAGACCCGATGCAGGCCCTGTACGCCAAGGGCCTCACCGACGTGCACACCACCGGCGCGCCGGGCAAGCACTCGTACGTCTTCGGCGGCGAGACCGGGTCGCTCGACCACGGGCTGGCCACGGCCGCCCTCGCGAAGCGGGTCACCGGGGTCGACATCTGGAACATCAACTCCGTCGAGTCGTTCGCCTTCGAATACGACGGCTACGCGCCGTTCTACGACGCCGGGCCGTACCGGGCCAGCGACCACGACCCCGTCGTGATCGGTCTGGAGACCGGGCCGCCCCCGCCGATCGACCTGCAACTGCTCAGCATCAACGACTTCCACGGGCGGCTGGAGTCGCCGGCGACCGTCAACGGCCAGGCCGTCGGCGGCGCGGCGCAGCTCGTCGGGTTGGTCGACCAGCTGCGGGCGGCAAACCCGAACACCGCGTGGGTCTCCGCCGGTGACAACATCGGGGCGTCGACGTTCATCTCCGCGATCGACGGGGACAACCCCACCATCGACGCGCTGAACGCCGGTGGCCTGAACGTCTCCGCGGTGGGCAATCACGAGTTCGACAAGGGCCTCGCCGACCTGCTGGGCCGGGTCGAGGACCGCGCCGACTTCCCGTACCTGGCCGCGAACGTCTACAAGGACGACAAGCGGGTGCTGCCCGGCTACTCGGTGCAGACCCTGGGCGGCGTCCGGGTCGGCTACATCGGCGTCGTGACCGCGCAGACCGGCACGCTGGTCAACCCGGACGGCATCGCCGGTGTGCAGTTCCGCGACCCGGTGGCCGAGGCGAACAAGCTGGCCACCGAGCTCTCCGACGGCAACGAGGCCAACGGTGAGGCTGACGTCCTGGTGCTGCTCGCGCACGAGGGCGCGGCGTCGGCGAACACCGGTTCTGTCGCCGATCTGGTGGCCGACCCCATCTTCGGTGACTTCACCAAGGTCAGCGCCGACATCGACGCCATCTTCAGCGGTCACAGCCACCAGCCGTACGCGTTCGAGGTTCCGGTTCCCGGCACCACCAAGACGCGCCCGGTGATCCAGGCCGAGGACTACGGCGAAAAGCTCGGCAGGGCGGTTCTCACCTACGACCCGGTCACCGGCTCGGTGACCGCCTCCACAGCCGAGGTCCTCCCGGTCGTCGGCGCGACGCCGAACGCGAAGGTGGCGGAGATCGTCGCCGCCGCCAAGACGAAGGCGGGCGACCTCGGCAAGCAGCCGCTCGGCAAGATCTCCGCGGACATCCTGCGGGGTTACGTCAACGGCACCGAGAACCGCAGCATCGAGTCGGTGGCGGGCAACTTCATCGCCGACGTCCAGCTGGACCAGACCAAGGATGCCGGTCGCGGCGGTGCGCAGATCGCGCTGATGAACCCGGGCGGCGTGCGCGCCGACCTGAAGTTCGGCACCGACGGCACGATCACCTACGCGGCCGCGTTCGCCGTGCAGCCGTTCGCGAACGACGTGATCACCCAGACCCTCACCGGCGCCCAGATCAAGCAGACGCTGGAGGAGCAGTGGCAGTCGACCCGGCCGTTGCTGCACCTGGGTGTGTCGAAGGGGCTCACCTACTCCTACGATGACAAGCAACCCCAGGGCCAGCGGATCATCGCCTCGTCGCTGAAGCTCAACGGGGTCACGCTGGACCCGTTGGGCACCTACCGGGTCACGACGAACTCGTTCCTCGCGGGCGGCGGGGACAGCTTCGCCACCCTGCGCACGGGCACCGACCGTACGACGACCGGCGACAACGACCTCACCGTGCTGGTCAACTACTTCGTCGCGCACACCCCGGTCACCGCGGACCCGCAGCCGCGGTCCACGGCTGGTGTACTGGACGGCACCGCGCCGACCGGGACCTTCACCCTCGACGCCACGGCGATCTGGCCGGGGCAGACGGTGAAGCTGACCCAGACCGCGCTTGCCGACGACGTGAGCGCGGCGGCGGCGATCGGCCGGGTCATCACCTGGGGCGACGGCAGCGCGCCGCAGACCCTGGCGGCCGGCGCGACCACCGCCACCCACAAGTACCCGGCGGTGGGCAGCTACCAGGTCTCGGTGGCGCTGACCGACGAGGCGGGCAACACCGCGGCGGCCGGGTTCACCGGGCCGTCCAAGGTGGACGTGACGGCCCAGCCGGGCCGGTACGCGCTCAACACGAAGTCGATCTGGGCCAGCCAGTCCGTCAAGCTCAGCCTGAGCGGGGTGGGCACCGCCGACAAGGTGTCGGTGGCCTGGGGCGACGGGGTGACCTCGACGATGTCGTCGAACGTCGCCAGCGCCGCGCACGTCTACACCAAGGCCGGGACGTTCACGGTCAAGGTCACGCCGTTCAGCAAGGCCGGCGCCGGCACGCCGGTCACGGTCGGCTCGGTCAAGGTCACCAAGGACACCTACAAGCCGGTCGTGACCTTCAACGTGCCGAAGAACGCCACCAAGGCGTCCTCCTGGTCGAAGATCACCGGTACGGCGACCGACAAGGGCGTCGGGGTGGCCCGGGTCCGGGTCAAGCTGATCGAGCAGCGGAGCGGCGCGTGGTACTACTACACCGGCCGCACCTGGGTGAAGACCACGTCGAAGAGCAAGGCGTCGGCCAAGGCCGCGGTGATCACCGTGGTGCCGAGCGCCAAGGGCGCCTGGAGTCTCGGCCTGAAGGGTGTCAAGAAGGGCACCCTGACGGTCAGCTACTGGGGCTCCGACAAGGTCGGTAACACCTCCACCGGCAAGACCTACACCAAGAAGATCACCAAGTAACTCCGTACCGGAAACGACCATGGGCCACACCCCGGATCGGGTGTGGCCCATGTTCGTCGGGTCAGTTAGTACTAGGCGTCAGCGACGCGGTCCGCCCGGACCGCCGGGGCCGCCAGGACCGCCGGGGCCGCCAGGACCGCCCGGTCCGCCGGGACCACCGTGACCCGGTCCACCGGGACCGCCGTGACCCGGTCCACCGGGACCGCCGTGACCCGGTCCACCGGGACCGCCGTGACCCGGTCCACCGGGACCGCCGTGACCGGGACCGCCGGGGCCACCGTGACCCGGACCGCCGTGGCCGTCGTGCCAGTCGCCGCCGCCGTGCCAGTCACGCTCGACCTCGAGGCGCCAGAAGATCCGGAAGCCGCGACGCACGCGCTCGCACTCGTGGTCGTCCCAGCGGTTGAAGCGCTCGCCGATCCAGCCGACCCGCTCGCACTCGCGGCGGGTGCGGTAGTAGCCGACGATCCAGTCGCGGCTGCGGTCGGCGTCGGCCTGCTGCCGGGTGCTCTGCTTGGCGACCGTGGTTCCCTGGGCGGTCGACGTCGCCGCCGCCGCGGGACCGGCGCTGAACGTCGCACCGGCGACCAGCGCCATTCCGGCCATGGCCAGCACTCGTGTTGCCTTACTCATGGAACCACCTTTTTCTCGGCTGGTTTATTGCTAGATCCACAGAATCATGATCGAGTGCCGGAATTGTGGAGCTACGCGGACTTTAACCCGATTAGGTGATATTCCGTGTCGTATGCCTAGGGCGCCGGAAACCCGAAAATGGTTTCCTGGGATCCGCTAATCCTCCGAACGGCTGATGAGCGCTCAACCAGTGGCCATCAGGGCTCATACTTTCAGCCCATTAGTACCGGTTCTGCCCCCATTGGCGCCGCGCCCATTCATCACCAATTCCGGCCGGAATAGCGCCCGGAAATAGCGGCCTGACCTGCGGCGCATCGCGGTGGCGAAGGATGCCGATTTGATGATCAAGAGAGCGCTCTCTGGTGCCGATTTTAACCAACTGGTAGAAAAGATGAAGACCGCTTGGAGGTAGCGATGAGCAAGCTTTCCGTCCAGCTCTACTCAGTCCGAGACGCCTTCGCCCACGACCCCGCCGGCGCACTCACCCGGCTCGCCGAGCTCGGCTTCACCCAGGTCGAGCCGTACGGCGTGCTGGAGAACCTCGCCGTGTTGCGCACCGCCCTCAAGGCCAACGGCCTGACCGCGCCGACCGCGCATGCCCAGCTGCTCGACCGGCTATTCGACCAGGGCCAAGGCATCGACCAGCACGCCGTGTTCGCCGCGGCCGCCGAGCTCGGCATCGGCGTCGTCATCGATCCCATGGTGGAGCCGGCCCGCTGGCAGGACCCCGCCGACATCGCCGCCACCGCGGCCGCGCTCAACGACGCGGCGAAGACGGCCGCCGGGCACGGCGTCACCGTCGGCTACCACAACCACTTCTGGGAGCTGGAATCCCGGATCGGCGACCGGACGGCCCTCGAGGTCCTCGCCGAGCAGCTCGACCCCGCCGTGGCGCTGGAGGTGGACACCTACTGGGCCACGGCCGGCGGTGCGGACGCGCCCGCCCTGCTGCGCCGGCTCGGCGACCGGGTGCGCGCGATCCACGTCAAGGACGGCAGCCTCGCCACCGACGGCTCCGGCCAGGTCCCCGCCGGCCAGGGCCGGGTTCCCGTCACGGACATCCTCGCCGCGGCGCCTGCGGCCCTGCGCGTCGTCGAGTTCGACCACTACGACGGGGACATCTTCACCGGCCTGGCGGCCAGCCTCGCGTTCCTGCGGCACAGCGAGCAGCCGAACGGAGCGACGCGGTGAGCGCCGGACCGGTTCGCGTCGGCGTCATCGGGGCGGGCACCATCAGCGAGACGTACCTGCGGAATCTCACCAGCTTTCCCGACCTCGACGTCCGCATGGTCGCCGACCTGGACACCGACCGGGCCGCCGTGCAGGCAGCCCGGCATGGCGTGCCGGCCGCGGGCACCGCCCACGAACTGCTCGCCGACCCGGCCGTCGAGCTCGTCGTCAACCTGACCATCCCGGCCGCCCACGTCGACGTCGGCCTGGCCGCGCTCGAGGCCGGCAAGCACGTCTGGGCGGAGAAACCCCTCGCACTCGACCGCCCGTCCGCCCGCAAGCTCCTCGACCGGGCCCGCGAGCTGGACCTCAGGGTGGCCAGCGCGCCGGACACCGTGCTCGGTGCGGGGCTGCAGACCGCGCGGCGGGCGATCGACGCCGGCCTGATCGGCGAGCCGCGGACGGCCCTTGCGCTGTTCCAGTCGCCCGGCCCGGAGAGCTGGCATCCCGCCCCGGAGTTCCTGTTCCAGTCCGGCGGCGGCCCGCTGCTGGACATGGGGCCGTACTACCTGACCGCGCTGGTGCATCTGCTCGGCTCGATCCACCGGGTCACCGCCACCGGCGGGCGGGCCCGCGAGACCCGGGTGATCGGCTCCGGCCCCCGAGCCGGTACGGAGTTCCCGGTCACCGTGCCCACCACCGTGACGGCGCTGCTGGAATTCGCCCGGGGCGGCTCCGCGCAGGTGGTGCTGACCTTCGACTCGGCGCTGCCCCGAACCACCCTCGAGATCGCCGGCACCCTCGGCACCGCCGTACTCCCGGATCCGAACCGTTTCGACGGCCCGACGCTGCTGCATCCGCTTGCCGGCGGCGACCCGCGGGAGCTGGCCGCGCAGGGTCACCCGGCCTCGCGCGGCACCGGCGTGCTGGAGCTGGCCCGGGCGATCCGGTCCGGGGTGCCGGAGCGGGCCTCGGGCGCGCTCGCCTACCACGTGCTCGACGCCATGCAGTCCATCGAGGAGTCCATCGCCGACCGGCGGCCGGTGGTCGTGCAGAGCACGGCCGAGGCGCCACCCACCCTGCCGGGCGACTGGGATCCCTACGCCGGTTCGCTCTGATCCAGCGGGACGGTCACCAGGTCCTGCAGGTAGAAGCGCAGCGCGCCGACCAGGTCCACCGCGCTGCCGTTGGAGAGCCACTGCACCTGCAGGCCGTCCATCACCGCGACCAGGTTCAGGCCGGCGAGCTCGGGGTCGACGCCGGCGCGCAACTCGCCCCGCGCGGCCAGCACCCGGAACGAGTCGACCGCGTAGGCGCGGGCCAGCCGGTAGTGCCGTTCGAAGTAGTCGTGGGCGGGGTGGTCCACCGCGACTGCTTCGGCGGCCAGCCGGGCGTAGACGTCGACGATGCCGGGGTGGCGCACGTTGTGCTCGGCGAGCGCGACCAGGTGGGCCAGCGCCTCGCGGCCGGGCGGGACGGACAGCCGCTCACGCTCGTCGTCCTCGGCGTCCCGGCGCTCCAGCACCGCCGTGAGCAGCGACTCCTTGGTCGGGAAGTAGTACAGCAGGCCGGCGTGGGTGATGCCGACCCGGCGGGCGATCTCGCGCAGGGACGAGCCGTGGTAGCCGGCTTCCGCATACACGGCGACCGCCGTCGTGATGATGTCCTCGCGACGGATCCGGCCCTTGAGATAGCCCCCGGTCACCTGGTTATCATGCCGCATGCCGGGCACACCGACCGTTCATCACCACGGTCACCACGCGCCACCGTACGGTCATCACCGCCGAGCAGTCTCCCTGCACATGCGCCGTACCCTTGCCATGATCCTGGCCGTCACCACCGCGGCCCTGCCGGCCGCGGCCGGTCCCGCCCAGGCCGCCGGAAAGCAGCCGGGCGACCGGCTGGTCACCGCCCGCGCCGAGACGCCCGCGCTCTTCGACGACGAGGCCGGCGGCGACGCCGATGCCGACGACCCCGCCATCTGGGTCCACCCGCGGGACAGGGCACGGAGCCTGGTGATCGGCACCGCCAAGAACGGCGGCCTGCGCGTCTACGATCTGGCCGGCCGAGAGGTCCAGGCGATCGCCACTCCGGCCGACGGCCGATTCAACAATGTGGACATCGTCACCGGCTTCCGCCTCGGCAAGCTGACCACCGACCTCGCCGTGGTCACCGACCGCGGCCGCGACCAGCTCCGCTTCTACCGGATCAACCCGGCCACCAGCCGGCTCGAAGACGTCACCGTGGCCGACCCGCCGCTGCTCTTCTCCGCCGACCAGGCCGAGGTCGAGGAGCAGGCCACCGGCTACGGCCTGGCGACGCACGGCGACCTGGCCGTGGTCAGCCGCCGGCACACCACCCGGCTCGGGTTCTTCCGGCTCCGGGCGAGCGGCGGCAAGGTCACCTACGCCCGGCGGGAGACGCTGGACCTGCCGAAGAGCTTCCGGCTGCCGAACGGGACGACCTGGCAGCCGTGCGGCGATGAGGGCGAGGACCCGCAGGTCGAGGGCATGGTGATCGACACCCGGGCGAACGTGCTCTACGCCAGCCAGGAGGACGTCGGCCTGTGGCGGATCGACCTGCGGACCAAGCTCCGGTCGATCGTCGAACGCGTCGCGGAATACGGCGTCCCGTTCAGCGCGGACTGCACGCTCGACACCGAGCACGATCCCGGCTACGGCGGCCGCATCCACGCCGACGTCGAGGGCGCGACGATCTACGAGGACTACCTGCTGGTCTCCAGCCAGGGCGACAGCCGGTTCTTCGTCTACGACCGCCGCACCAACCGCCCGCTGAGCAGCTTCGCGGTGGTCGACGGCCCGGCCGCGGACGGCGTCCAGCACTCCGACGGCGCCGCCGCCACGTCGGCCCGGCTGCCCGGCTACCCGAAGGGCCTGCTGGTGCTGCACGACGGGGAGAACACCCCCGACGGCGGCCGGGTCAGCACCGGCTTCAAGTTCGTCGACTGGCGCGCGCTCGGCCTGCGGTGATGATCTCGAGGAAGCCGGCCACCGACGCCGACCAGGGAAACCGCTCGGCCCGCGCCCGGGCGGCGACCCGGCGATCCGGGCGGTCGAGCAGGGTGCGGACGGCGGCGCCGTAGGACGCGTCCGACCGGGCGGCCAGGCCGGCCGTCCCGATCACCTCCGGCAACGCGCTCGCGGCACTGACCACCACCGGCGTACCGCTGGCCAGTGCCTCGAGCGCGCCCAGGCCGAACGTCTCGATCGGACCGGGTGCCAGCGCGACGTCCGCCGTTGCGAGCAGCGCGGCCAGCTCGGCGCGGTCGCGCAGGTGACCGACGAAGCGCACCGGCAGTCCCCGCTCGGCGGCCTCCGCCTGCAGGGCGGGCCGCAGCGGGCCGCCGCCGGCGACGACCAGCACCGCGGGCACGCCGGCCGCGCACACCTCGGCCAGCGCCGCGAGCGAACGCCCCGGCTGCTTCTCCGCCGACAACCGGCCACAATGCACCAGCAGCGCATCGCCCGGCGCCGCCCACCGGCGCCGCAGTGCCGGATCGTGCCGGGCCGGCGAAAACACATCAAGATCCACACCGAGGGGTACGCGGTCCACGTCGCGCACCCCGAGACGCTCGAACTCGGCCGCCGCCCAGCCGGTGGTGCAGACGATCCGGTCGAAGCCGGCGACCGTACGCGCGTTGAGCCGATCGGCCAGCCACCGCCCGTGACCTCGGCCGAAGAGCCGCAGCAGCCCGTCCAGGCTCTCGTGCGAAACCATCGTCGACGGAACGCCGTGCTGCCGAGCCCACCCGCCGGTCCAGCGCAGGGTGGTCCGGTCGGAGACCTCCAGATGATCAGGGCGGATCCGGGCCAGCGTCTCCGCGACCCGGCGGCGGTCGAGCAACACCCGGTAGCCGCCCAGCCGCGGCACCTCGGGCCCGGGCAGCGTGATGACCCGCCCCTGCTCGGTCTCGACATCCTCGTAGCGGGCACCGGGCACGATCAGCACCGGGGAATGCCCGGCCGCCAGGTAGCCGGCGCCCAGCTCGCGCAGTGCGGTGCGCAGCCCGCCCGAGCGGGCGGTCACGAAGTTTGCCAGCCGGACGATCCTCATGCCGCCACCAGCACCCCGTCGGCGACCGGCCGCAGCGCGGCCGCGTAGTGCCCGATCAGCTCGTCGCCGACCGCGGCCCAGGTCCGCCCCTCGACCGCGACCCGCGCGGCAGCGCCGTACGAGGTGCGGCGAGCGGGATGCGCCGCCAGCCCGGCGATCGCCGCGGTGAAACCATCCGCCCGGTACGGCGGGACCAGGTGCCCGGTCCGGCCGTCCGCGACGAGGTCGAGCGGCCCACCCGCGGCCGGCGCGACCACCGGCAGCCCACTGGCCATCGCCTCCTGCACCGCCTGACCGAACGTCTCGTACGGGCCGGTGTGCGCGAAGACGTCGAGGCTCGCGTAGATCCGGGCGAGCTGGGCGCCGTGCCGGGCACCCAGGAACACGGCACCGGGCAGGGCCTGGCGCAACGTCCCCGCCGCCGGCCCGTCGCCGACGACGACCAGCCGTACCCCCGGCAGCCGGCTCGTCTGCGCCAGCAGATCCACCTGTTTCTCCACCGCGAGCCGCCCCACGAAGCCGACCAGCACCTCGCCCCGCGGCGCCAGCGCCCGGCGGATGCCGGCGCTGCGGTGCCGCGGGTGGAACCGCACATCGTCGACCCCACGCCGCCACAGATGCACCCGGCGCACGCCATTCCGGTCCAGGGCGGCGACCGACTCGGTCGACGGCGCCAGCGTGCGGAAGGCGGCGTTATGGACGGTCCGGATCCACCGCCACGCGGCATGCTCGGTCATCGCCACCTTGTACGCCCGCGCATAGGCGGCGACATCGGTCTGGTAGACCGCGACGGTCGGCAGCCGCAGCGCCCTGGCCGCGGCCGCACCCCACGCACCGAGCACGAACGGGCTCGCCAGATGCACCACCTCGGTGCCGTGGGCACGCAGGGCCGCGGTCAGCGCCCGGGTCGGCAGGCCGAGCCGGATCTGCGGATAGCCGGGCATCGGCAGCGACGGGATGCGCACCACCGGATAGGGCAGGTCGCCGACCGTGCCCCGGACCCCGGGCGGCGGCTGCGGAGCGATCACCAGCGGGCGGTGACCGCGCCGCACGAGATGCTCGGCGGCGCGGACGACCGAGTGCGCGACACCGTTGACGTCCGGCAGGAAGGACTCCGTGACCAGCGCGATTCGCATGCGCAGAGGATGAGCGGCGGTCCCGGTCCGGCAGGCCACGACCTCGTGACCGGCACGGGAACGGTGGACGACAAGAGCGCTGTTCGCCCGTTCTTCGCCTCGGCGACGTCGGCTGTTGCCACGACTTCGGCCACAGTGATCGCTGTGGATCGACGGAACTTGCTGCGCGCGGCTGTGGCCGCGCCCGCCGTGCCCCTGCTGACCGGTACGGCCGCCCAGGCCACGGAGCACGTGGAGCGCGGCTCCGGGCAGCGCTTCGCGCTCGCCGTGCTCCCGGACACCCAATACCTCTTCGACGCCGACAGTGCGGACCCCGCGCCGCTGCGGGAAACGTTCCGCTACCTGCTGGACCAGCGGGACGTCGTCTTCATGACCCACCTCGGCGACGTCACCGAGCACGGCACGGCCGAGGAGATCGGGCTCGCCGGGGACTGCTTCCGGCGGCTGGACGGGCGGCTGCCGTACAGCGTGCTGGCCGGCAACCACGACGTGCGGTCGTCCACGGACGACCAGCGCGGCGACTCCGCGTACCTGAAGGCCTTCGGGCCGCACCGGTTCGCCAAGATGCCGACCTTCGCGGGCGCGTCCGCCGACGGCTACAACAGCGCTCACCTGCTCGACGCCGGCGGCCGGCGGTGGCTGGTGCTCGCCCTGGACTGGCGCGTCTCCGACCGCGGGCTCGCCTGGGCCCAGGCCATCCTGGACAAGCACCCGCGCGTACCGGCGATCGTCACCACCCACGACCTGGCCTACGCCGACGAAACGGGTGTCGCCGCCCTGTCCGGCAACGGCCAGCGCCTGTGGGACCGGCTGATCAAGCGCAACGACCAGATCTTCCTGACCCTGAACGGGCACTACTGGCCGCCCGGGCGCACGGTGCTGCGCAACGACGCCGGCCACGACGTCCACGTGCACATCACCAACTACCAGGACCGCTACTACGGCGGCGCGGGGATGGTCCGGACGTACACCTTCGACCTCGCGCGCAACACCATCGACGTCGAGACGGTCGCGCCGTGGTTCCTCGCCAAACGACCGGCGACGCGCACCCCGCTGGAAGCGGAGACCATCGAGCTCACCGGCCCGGCCGACCGGTTCAGCCTGGCGATCGACTTCGCGGACCGGTTCGCGGGCTTCGACCCGCCGGCGCTGCCCGCGCCCCGGCCGGCCGCCGCGGTCGTCGACCGGCACACGGCCGCCTACTGGCGCTTCGACGGCGCCGGGCAGTCGGTCGCCGACGGCGCCACGGTGCGGGACCTGACCGGCAAGGGCAACGACCTCACCGTACGGCGGCTGGCGAACAGCGGCCCGGCCATCCTGGCGGTCTCCGCCGAGCACCACCCGGGCCAGCCCGCCCACGCCAGCCTGCGCTTCGACGGCGGCAGGGGCCCGGACCGCGGCGCGATCCTGCACACCGGCCCGAAGGCCGCGCTGAACGGCATGACGTTCGAGGGCGGCTACACCATCGAGGTGTTCCTGAAACTGCCGGACCCGTTCGTCGGCGACCACGCCTGGATGGGCATCCTGAGCTGGGAGGGGCGCAGCGGCGACGCCGGCAAGCACAGCGGCTGGTCACCGCTCGAACCGACGTGCAGCCTGAACCTGTCCCCGGAACGCTTCCTGCAGTACGTCGTCTACCCGGCCGACCGCGACGCCGACCCGACGTCGTGGAGCCACGCCCTGCCGGTGGGCCGGTGGACCCACGTGGCGGTGGTGAACGACGGCCGCCGGACCACCCTCTGGGTCGGCGGCTCGAAGATCGCCCGCAACCCGAGCGAGGCCTCGCACGGCATCGCCACCCTGGGCCGCCCCTTCGTGATCGGCGCGACCTCCTTCGACCTCCAGTACGACCAGGGCTTCTACGGCTGGCTCGGCGACGTGCGGATCACCGGTCGGGCGCTGACCCCACGGCAGTTCCTCCCGCGCGTGGGGGTCACGCCGTCGTAGGGTCGAGGCATGTCGACGATCGTCACCAGCGACGGGGTCACCCTGCACTACACCGACGACGGCGGCGGGCAGCCGGTGGTGCTCATCGCCGGCTTCACCGCCTCGGCCGAGACCTGGGAGTTGCAGCGCCGGGCCCTGCTCGCCGCCGGCTACCGGGTGCTCGGCTTCGACCGGCGCTCGCACGGCGGTTCGGAGAGTCCCGCCTACGGCCAGCGGATGGCCCGGCACGGCAAGGACATCCGCGACTTCCTCGACGCCGCCGGCCTCGACCAGGTCGTCCTGATCGGCGGGTCGATGGGCGCAAGCGCGATCTGGGCCTACTACGACCTGTACGGCGCCGACCGGCTGCGCGGCGTCGTGACGATCGATCAGACCCCGAAGATGGTCAACGACGAGGTCTGGCAGCTCGGCTGCTACGGCCTGACCCGCGACAACCTCGGCACGTTCTTCGAGGACGGCGTCCCGGACACCGGGCGCGGCATGCCGGTCGCCGAGTCGGTCCAGCGGATCGGCCGGCTGATCGAGGCGCTCGGCCGGGTGCCGCACATGAGCGACGCCCGGGCCCCGGAAACCTGGCCCCTGCTCCAGGACCACGCGGAGCAGGACTGGCGTGACGTGGTCGCCCGGGTCGCGGTGCCGAGCATGTTCATCGCGGGCCGCGACAGCCAGCTGTGGCCGAGCGAACACGCGACCGCCGCGGCGGCCACCAACTCCCGGGCGGCGGCGCTGATCGTCGACGACAGTGGGCACCCGGTGAACATCGACCAACCCGACCTGGTGAACGAGGCGCTGCTGAAGTTCCTGGCCGGCCTGGCATGACGGAGTCGCTCCCGGCGGACCCGCCGGCCCTTTCCCTCCCAGCGGACCAACCGGCCCTTTCGCTCGCGGCGGATCTGCCGGGCCTGGACCTGATCGTCGACCCGGACGTGCTCGACTCGCTGAGCCACGACGACGCCGAGTGGGCACCCGCGGGCCGGCCGATCGGCGCGATCCGCGCCCGGAGCACCGCCGAGGTGAGCGCGATCGTCGCGGCCTGCGCCGCCCGCGGCATCCCGGTGATCCCCCGCGGGGCGGGCACCGGGCTGTCCGGCGGGGCCAACGCGGTCGACGGCAGCCTGATCCTGGACCTGTCCCGGATGAACAAGATCCTGGAGATCGACCCGGACAACATGATCGCGGTGGTCCAGCCCGGCGTCATCAACGACGACCTGAAGGCGGCGGTAGCCAAGCACGGCCTCTGGTATCCCCCAGACCCGGCAAGCGCACCCTGGTCGACCATCGGCGGCAACGTCGCAACGAACGCCGGCGGCCTCTGCTGCCTGAAATACGGCGTGACCCGCGACTACGTGCTCGGCCTGCGGGCCGTCGTGGGCGGCCCGGCGGGCGCATACGGTACGGCGGTGCGCCTCGGCCACCGCACCACGAAGGGCGTGGCAGGCTACGACCTGGTCAGCCTCTTCGTCGGCAGCGAGGGCACGCTGGGCGTGGTCACCGAGGTCACGCTGCGCCTGCGTCCGGCGCGCGCCGCTGCGCCCCGTACCGTGGTTGGCGCTTTCGACAGCATCGTCGCCGCCGGCAACGCGGTGGCCGCAACCACCCGGCTGGGTCTGCTCCCGACCGCCCTGGAACTGCTGGACCGGGCCTGCCTGCAGGCGGTCGAGGAGTGGAAGCACCTCGGCTTGTCGGCGACCGCGGAGGCCCTGCTGCTCGCGCAGATCGACACGCCGGGAGAGTCCGGCCAGGCAGAGGCGGACGCGCTGGCCCAGGTCTTCCGGGACGCGGGTGCACAGTGGGCCGAGCAGTCGACAGACGAAATCGAGGCGGAGGCGCTGTTCGCGGCGCGCCGGCTGGCCTACCCGGCGATGGAACGCCTAGGCCCGGTGCTGACCGAGGACGTATGCGTGCCCCGGTCGGCGGTGCCGACGATGCTCCGCGCGATCGAGGAGATCGCGACCCGGCACGGGGTCACGATCGCGACCGTCGCCCACGCGGGCGACGGCAACCTGCACCCGCTGATCCGAACGCCAACGGGTGACGACGCGGCCCGGGAGGCCGCGGAGGCGGCATTCGAGGAGATCCTGGCGGCGGCCATCGCCCTGGACGGTACGGTCACCGGCGAACACGGCGTGGGTTTGCTGAAGCGGCGCGGCATGCGGCAGGAGTTAGAGCCGGCGGTGCTGGCGATGATGCAGGCGGTGAAGCAGACGCTGGACCCGCAAAACCTGTTCAACCCCGGCAAGGTAACCGGCGACCCGGACGCCTGACCCCATCCGCCGGCCCAGAAACGCAAAGGAGCCCGTTCCCGACCTGGGAACGAGCTCCAATACAAGGAAGGCCCACACCATCACTGGTGTGGGCCTTCCCCAACGTTAAGTCCGGCGGCGTCCTACTCTCCCACACCCTCCCGAGTGCAGTACCATCGGC